>Ga0302324_100009176_pt1 | contig 20747 bp, 19 predicted proteins | sample Palsa_T0_1_FD_201949 | JGI IMG/M metagenome (GOLD analysis project Ga0302324, IMG submission 201949) | Peat permafrost microbial communities from Stordalen Mire near Abisko, Sweden - Palsa_T0_1 | ecosystem: Environmental > Terrestrial > Soil > Palsa > Peat permafrost | place: Sweden: Abisko...
CCCCCCAATTTCCGACGTACCCAAAACTCTCCCGATATCCGGGTAAAGCGCGATGGTCCGCGGCGGTTCGGCTGGTGATGAACTAGCCACCGACGCTCGACGAGACCTTGGTGTAAAAAAGCACTCCAAGCCGCAATGTCTGTTAGCGCACAGAGTGACACTCAGGCGTTCTGCTAAAGAGCTGCGACAACATCGCCTCCCTAATGGCGCACCGTTTTCCTAATATCGGTGAAACACCATAGGGACCTCCGCTGGGCCGCGCCAATACCACAATGCCTTGCGATGTATTGCGTCGACCTTGGCAGTGCTCTCCAGGACCAGAGCCACCATGACCCACACGTAGCCAATCATTTCGAACCCCCTCCGAGCGTGGCGTAGTGCAGCGCAGCGATATTGTAACGGTAACATCTACTGCGTTTCACGCGGCGACATGTCCCGTCGCCCCGGGACCCTTGCGAGACAAACGGCAGCCTTAATGCGGCATCGTCTGACAGAGCTCATGGTGGGTATCGTGTGATTCTTTTTGTGGCTGCTGCGATCGGCGGAGACGCGTTGCGGCGGCACCCAAAGGCACAAGGAGAGGAGCAAGTACTCGCGTGAGCACCCCTCCAGAATCCGTTGAACGTCCGGCAATCGAATCACTTGCTGCTACTCCCCGCAGTGCTCCCGCGACAGCCGATGACGACACGCCTACGAGCGAGGGATTTCTCGGATCGGGGCACGCTGAAGCCGTAAACCAAATGCCTGCGGAACCGGCACCGGGCTCGATTCTGCGATCCCGGTACATATTAGAGGACATCATCGGACGCGGCGGAACTTCGATCGTTTTTCGGGCCAGAGACCTTCACCGTACATTGCCGCAGGATATATCGGCTAATCTTATCGCCATAAAAATCTTGCGTTCTGAGCTGCGGGCCGAACCCATGGCTCTTACATACCTGAAGAACGAGTTCCGGCAAATGCAATGCCTGTCGCACCCGGGGATCGTCCGAGTGTTCGACCTCGACTGCGACGGCGGCGTCTGGTTTATCAGCATGGAGCTAGTTTTCGGCCAGACGGTTAAGACCTGGACGGAGGTGCCTGTCTGCCACGCCGATGCATTGAGACTGGTCAGCACATGCTGCCAGGCGCTTGAGCATGCGCACTCACTGGGCGTTCTTCATGGGGATCTCAAGCCAACAAACGTTATGGTGACCAACGATGGCTTGGCAAAGCTAATCGACTTTGGTTCGGCGTCGAGTCTTGCAAGTCGTGCCGCCGCGGGATCGGACCCGCCATTTGCCGGCACGTCTTTGTATGCGAGTCCGCAGATACTGGCGGGCAAAGGCGCCGAGCAGCGTGACGACATTTTTAGTCTCGCGTGTCTGACCTACAGTATTCTGAGTGGCGGACGCCACCCGTTTGGCGGACGTCCAGCGCTCGAAGACGGACGGGCGAAGTCTGCTCCAACCAAGCTGCGGGCGATTCCCACTGGACTTTTCGAAATCGTCGAACGCGGTTTGTCTGCCGAGCGTGAACGGCGACCTGCATCAGTGGGGGAATTCCTACGCGACTTCACCGACGCCGCCCGCCGTCACCGCGCTGAAATTACAGGCGTCACGACCCTGGCACGCGACGGCGTCGCCGCGACGCGCCAATCCGGCTCAGCGGCGTACGAAGTCAGGTCAGTGCTGCATGAAGCCGAGATTGCGCCGGCCATGTTTGCCGCTCGCAGAGATAGTCTGGGCGGCGGTCACGCCCTCTATAGGCGCGCCCGGCTTTTCGCGAGACTGATAGCTCTGGCGTTTGCGATTGTCGGAGCCGCAGTCCTATTCCGGCCCGACACGCGCCGCGATGTGAGTCAGGCAGCTGAGTCAGCGCGCGATACTTCGATCATATCTCCGGAATTGATGGCGACAGCTCGCGCCGAAACCGATTTGTCCCAGGAAACGAATCCTTCTGCTTTTGATTCCGGAGTCATTTCATTCGACTCCTCGACTGTCCGCGCGAGTGCAGGGCAGTCGCTGGTGGCCGTCTCCGTGAAGCGGCTGCACGCGACAAAGGGGCAAGGAGCATTCCTGTGGCGCGTGGAGCGCGGCTCCGCGCAGCCCGGCATCGACTACCAACCGATAGAGCCACAGGTCACCAGATTTATAGAGGGACAAACGACCCGCACCCTGTTCATTCCGCTGATCAACTCCGCTACGAGCTCGGCTCCTCGCGGCCTTCGCACTTTTACCGTGGCGCTAAAGCAGCTGACGGGCGGCCCAGCTGTGGGCCGCTTTGCCCGCGTAACCGTCGCCATCGACCCGCCGCCGACCTCCAACAGTTTCACGGTATACCAGGCCCGCGCGGAGGAATAGAGAATCAGGCTGCGGGGATTTCCGAATACCGTCTAAGACGAGCTGGCATGGCCAAGGCGCGGCTGTGTCAAGATACGTGGTCATAAATGGAACAAAGCAGATGAGCTACGTAGATTCGAATCTAGTTCCCGGAGAAACCGTGATTTATCAGACCCGCCTACATTGGATAGTGATGTTTGGCCACATTGTCGTAGGATGCTTGCTGTTCGCCCTGCCAGCAGCGCTTCTGCTTTACTACGCGTTCACTCACCCGGAATTTGCGCACAATAGTCTGCAAATCATGGACGGCACGGGGGTAGCCCTGCTCGTTGGCGCCGTGGTGGCAATTTTGATGGGCATGGTGCGGCGGAACGCGACGGAAATGGCGCTGACCAATCGACGGGTGGTAATCAAAATGGGTCTGGCAAGCCGGAAAACGCTCGAAATGCTGCTGAACAAGGTGGAATCCATTGAAGTAAGCGAGACTGCGTTCGGCAGGCTGTTGGGCTATGGAACAATCGTGGTGATCGGGACAGGTGGGACTACGGAGCCATTCTACAGAGTCGCGCATCCATTGGAATTTAGAAGTCAGGTGCAGCAACAGATTGAGAAACTGCATTAAGAATGTGTATCACAGATTACTTGGGCTGCCCGTTATCGCGACAGCTCACAAATCCAGTTCACTTCCCAGCTCTTTCCGCCGTCTGCTGAGAATGACTGTTCCATGCGCGCCGATTGCGGTGAAATGTCGGACCAGACATAGCGAACCAAAACTGCCCGCCCCTTATATTCTTCCTGATCATAGAATTCCCCGCGCCGACCTTTGAACTGTCCGACCACTGGAGGTATATCGAGAACGCCCTTGTCGACATCGAGCAGGTAGATACTCCATTGGTGCGTATCCGGATTGTATAGGCGGAGCGTTTGCGCTTTGATGTGCTGTCCCTTTTCGTGCCCGTCGACTTCAAATTCTTCAAAATTCGCATTGCTATCGAGAATTTTCTTATGACGAGAAATGCCGTCATATTCAATCCATTGATTCGAGCCGTTCAACCGGTCAGGCAGCCTTCGGACATGGGCCTTCCAATCCCCGATCAAAAAATCGAAGTCATGAGCTCCGTCGCGCTGCGCGGCCGGCGCTTCGGTTGCGGCAGTGCTGTGCAGGCCGAACAGGAGCATCGCCGACGCCAGCAATAGAAGGCGTGCTGGTGAGTGGATTGCAGGCATCTCTCTCGCTCCAGAATTGCAAACCCGAATCTTAGCGCCGCTTCGGAAGCTGGTAAGAGCCATTAAGGCATAATAGGGAAGGCCACTCGGATGCACCCTATGGAACGGCAGAATGTTTGGGAACCAATGGCGTGGGCGCGGACCGCCGCAGCTGGTATCACCAGCTGATGGTCAAACATGCCATGTCATTGTTTTCGGTCGACGTCATCAACCCCGACACGGCCGGACGACCTGCCCATGTACGCATAAGCGAGCGGATCCGCGCTGCGATTGCCAGCGGCGCTTTGACGCAGAAGGCTCGTTTGCCGTCCAGCCGGACCCTGGCGCGCGATCTGGGCGTGGCAAGAAACACGGTCGACGAGGCGCTCAGCCAATTGGTCGCTGAGGGGCTGATAGTCAGGCGACGTGGCGCCGGCAGTTTTGTGAGCGCCCATCCATCAAAACCCCCGCGTCAGCTTCCAGCAGCACGACCAGTTACTAACCGTAGCGTTTCCGGACCGCGTATTTCAAATCGCGCGAGAGCTCTTCAAAGCTATCCCGGTCACTACATGCCAGTTCAGGCCATTCCATTCACCCCATCACTTCCGCCCAGCGACTTTTTCCCGCGCACGATCTGGAAAAGGCTCCTGAATCGTGAATCTGCCAGACCCGGCATGACCTATTGGGAATATGGTGCGAGCAATGGGCTGCCCGAACTACGAGAAGCGATCGCCGCTCACGCCACCGCGATGCGCGGTACCAGGGCAGCGGCTGATCAAGTCATTGTCACGACCAGCACACAGCAGGCAGTGGAGCTAGCGGCGAAGGTACTTGCCGATCCGGGCGATTGCTGCTGGGTCGAGACGCCCGGCTACCAGCCCGTTCAGCACGTCTTGCGAGCCGCCGGTCTTAATGTCCTTCAGGTGCCGGTAGACCGACAGGGTCTGAACGTTCAGGCGGGCTGCATTTTGCAGCCTCATGCGCGTTTCGCCTACGTGACTCCTTCGCATCAGTACCCCATGGGATATGAAATGTCTCTGGCGCGCCGAGACGAGCTGCTGAGTTGGGCCGCCACTGAGGACGCCCATATCATTGAAGATGACTATGACGGAGACTATCGCTATCAAGGTAGACCTATCACCTCGTTGCAAGACTTGGACTGCGATCGTGTTGTCTATGTCGCTAGTTTCAACAAGATTCTGTTCCCGGGTCTCAGGATCGCCTACGCGCTTGTGCCACAGGCACTTATCGGCGCGTTTGTGGACGCGAAGCACGCCGCAGATGGCCACACCGCGTTGCTTTCTCAGGGAGTGCTTGCTTCATTCATAAACGAAGGGCACCTCGCGCAGCATCTACGCACCACGCGAGCCAGGTACAATGAGCGCCGGCTTGCTTTTCTCGAAGAAGCGCAGATCCTCGACGGACTGTTGGAACTTGAGCCGGCTATAGCCGGCATGCACGTAACAGGCCTTTTCCCAGATGCCACCATCGATGATCGAGCTGTCGCGGCGGAAAGCACCAGGCGCGGCGTTCCAATTGATCCGCTATCAAAATACGGTGCGATCGATTGTGCCGGGCTGGTCTTTGGTTACGCCGGCGCCTCCCGCGAGAAAGCGCGAGAATGCTTAAAAGTCGTACGGCGATCGATTATCGATATATCCAGATTACGACTTGGTGGCAACCGCGACGCTCACCGCAGTTGACTGTCTTTACTCCCGCGCCGGTTATAGCCGCTAAATGTCCCTATATCGCGATCCTGGGCGTCCTGACAGGCCAGGCAAAGGCGAGCGCCGGGTATCGCCTCCCTGCGTGCGGCCGGAATCTCGGTCCCGCAATCGGCGCAATGACTCAGCCCAGGACCCTGAGGCAAGTGACTTTGCGCGCGACGCACCGCGTCCTTAATCGTCGCGTCGATCTGCTCTTGCACCGCACCTTCTTTTGCCCAGCCCGTAGCCATAATTAACCCGACAACCTCTTGCGCTTACTCTAGCACCATGGGATATGCGCCCCCAAACCTGAGATTACAAGCCGCGCGCCAATGCCGAAGCCAAGGCGGCAGAACAAACTCTTTGACTACGAACTGGAGGCTATTGGTACCAAGGCGACGGCGACGGCCCCTACGATGTTGATTTCCTTGACGAGACTTGCATTCACCGCCCGCGAAGGGCGCCGCCATTCAGACTATCGTATGGATAAGGGCTTCCACGGCGCTGAAGGAATTTTGATCGCGGTCCTCGGGACACTACGGCTCTTCGGACTCCGCGCCCTTAGCTTGAGCTACCGCCGCCGCCTCCTGACGTTTTACCTCCTCGGCCATGCGCTTCGCCTCGATCCATGCACCCAGCTTACGGAGATCCTTTTTCCGTGCCGATGACTTTGGCTTCAGGGCGCCTTGGTAGGGATCGAACATGGCGGTTGTCTTGCCCTGCAGCAAACCCAGGCGAGTCAAGGTAACGGCGGTGTCCTCGATAGAGAAATCTGCGGTCTTGTGCTCAGTGGCATCCCGACCGCTCGGTCGCTTAGCCTTCATGACGTATCCCTGTTCAAGGTGACGCTACGCGCACCCTAGGTCGCGCAGTGCCCAGCTAACAGGATCTATCGCACAATCCGGACAATCATTGCCGCCCGCGGCGTGTAGGACTCCGCCTACACCGCCTAATCCTTGGCGATGGACCGCACAAAACCCGAACTAGCCGCTCGATACATGGCGAGGCAGCTCGCACACTGGCGTTGGGCTTAGCGCCGGGAACTCGAGGAAATATGGAGTCGTTAGCAAGCCGTTGGGGTCTGATCGTCGCAGCACTTCGTTGGTCGTATCAGGCGATCATTGAGCGCCGCAGGGCGCTGGCAGAACGTCTCAACTTCGGAATCACCTCGCGGCTGGTGACTGCCTTTATTGGAGTCGGCGTTCTGGTGCTCGCGTCCAACTTCATGGTGGTCGAGGGTGTCATGGTCGAAAGGACAACCGAGATAACGCGAGTTGCACCGACCCCGGCACCGGCCGTAGCAGAACCCGTCGAACCCGCTCCGCCGGCCGTCCCCCTTCCACCGCCTCCGCCGGTCCGACGTGTGGTCAGCTCGGACGCGCTGAGGCTAGCGCTCGACCGCTTCACGCAGGCCGTCAAGGATCGCAGCGGCAGTAACAGCGAAGAGACCGAGGCGGACTACCAACGAGCCAGTTCTGAACTGGACGACACCTGCCGCAGTTTCATCACCCAAGCCAGCCTAATTGCCGGCAAGTCTTTCGCAAAACTCAGCTCCGGCATCAAAACGTATAAAGGATACGGCGATGAACTGGTGCAGATTACGGACGATCGTCACTCCAAGATGAGGGAGTATTCAACGCTCTTTGAGCAACTTTATGCACGCTCCAACGAATCGCTGAAAGGCGCCTGGACAGTCTTCGGCCGAGTCCTTGCGCGGCAATCGCTGCTCCAACTCAGCGCAGATCTCGATGGACTCAGGCGAAGTTCCACTGCGCTCGGATCAGCCGACAATGTGGATTCCCCTGAAATAGATGCGCTGCTCAAAACTGAGCAGAAGATCATCAGCAATCTTGAGACCAACGAAAAGAGCTTCAGGCGATCGGAGGGGGACCAATGGTACAGCGCAATGCGAGAGGACCTGACGCACCTGATCTCTCTGCGTGATTCGATAATGCAGATCAATGGGCAACTGCACAGCCGCGCGCATGATTTCGCAGAGGCAGCCGTGAGCACGGCTGAACTTGTTCCGAGTAAGGTTGAGTCTGCTGTCGTTGCCCCGATCCCAAGAGGAAAAGCCAAAAGCGTTACCGAGCAGTTTGCCACGGCGGCCGCGCCGAACGCGACGACGTTGGCACCGCCGAGCGCGCATGCGTCGGCACCCTCCATCGTCGAGACTCATTCGGTGACAAAGCAGGCGCCACAGGAGCATAAAAAACGTCTCTTGATCGCATGGATCAGTGTTGCCGTTTTGGTGCTCCTGGTCTCGATCGCCTTTGGAACAGTGTTGAGCATCGTCGGACCAGTGCGCCGCCTGCGTGATGCGACCATGAAATTAGCCAAAGGGGACACTGCGGTGCGAGTGCAGCGCGGCGGGATCCGGGAGCTGGATACGCTCGCGATTGCATTCAATACTATGGCAGATGAGCTTTCCATCGCAAAAAGCGCGGCTCGAGACTATCAACAGGACCTGGAAGCCAAGGTCGCAGAGCGCACGCTGCAATTGCAGGATCTGGCCGAGCACGATCCATTGACCGGTCTGCCAAATCGCCGGGAGCTTTTCATTTTGTTGAACGCTGCCATCGAGCGCGCGAAAACCGAACATTTGCTTGTGGGGGTATTCTTCCTAGATATCGACAACTTCAAATATCTCAATGACAGCATGGGCCATGCATTCGGTGATCGTGTGCTGGTGAGTCTTGCTCGACGGCTGCAGGAAGCGACTCAAGCCTTCGGGTTCGCAGCTCGATTAGGGGGAGATGAATTCACTGTCGTCTTTGGGCGGGCAGGCGCTATAGAAGACATCAGGCTGGCTGGACTAGGTGTGGTACAAGCCTTCCAGAGTCCGCTATCGGTTGACGGCCGCGATCTCATTGTCAGCGTCAGCGTTGGCGCGAGTATCTATCCCGATCATGAGCAGGACGCCGATGCGCTACTGAGAGCGGCCGATGCCGCGCTCTTCCGTGCCAAAGCTCTCGGACGAAGCCAATTGTCGATGTTTACACCCGAGTTGGTCGAGGCTGCCGCGGCGAAATTCACCGCGGAGCAAGGCTTACGGCGCGCTATTGAACGCGGAGAGTTTGAATTGATGTTCCAGCCCGAAATCAGTGTCGAGACGCTGGAAACTGCGCTGGTAGAGGCATTGCTTCGCTGGCGCATGCCGGATGGGAGCCTGGCAAGTCCCGGCCAGTTTCTTGCCATTGCGGAAGAATCCGGTCTGATCATTGAGATCAGCGACTGGGTGCTGCGATCCGCCATCGAGGCCGCCGCACATTGGTATCACGGAGCGTGGCCGGAAGCGCGCATCGCCATTAACGTCTCGCCGCGACAATTGCTGGACAATCGTTTCGGAGACCGCCTGCGCGAACTGCTGACGGAGCACAACTTGCCGGCGCATTGTATCGAGATAGAGTTGACAGAATCCGTCTTACAAACCGGGACGGCTACCATCGACGCGCTAAAATGTCTGCGCGCCCAAGGCGTGGCTATCGCGTTGGATGACTTCGGTACCGGCTATTCGTCATTGGCATCCTTGGAGCAGTTACCCCTTAGCCGCATCAAGTTGGATCGTAGTTTGATCGCCGGAATCGACACCAGCCCGCGCTCAGCCGCAATAGCTCGAGCTATCATTGGTATGTGCCAAGGATTGGGGCTCGAGATCACCGCCGAGGGCGTCGAGCGGCCCGAGCAGTTCGCGTTGCTACTGGGTTACCCCGGGATGTATATACAAGGATATCTCCTGTCCCACCCGGTATCGCGGGATAGCGTCATGGCAGCCAGAATTGAAGTCAATCAACGTGCCCAAGAACTTGTGCTTAGCTCGCAAGTATCACCAACATCGAACGTGATCGAATTGTCGGCGGCCCCGCTGCTGCGAAGGCCGGGGGTCGGATAGTCTGCCAAGGGGAAGCTGCCCCTGGGCAGTTTTGAATCGACTGGCCGGGAACGCCATGCTCTGTCCTTAGACTGCAGTGGGCGTAGAATTCCGAGCCATATGAAGATCGCAACTTTTAACGTCAACGGAATTGGCAGCCGCCTCGGCGGATTGCTGCACTGGCTTGAAAAGGAGTCCCCCGATATTGTCTGCCTTCAGGAACTCAAGGCTCCCGATTCCTCGTTTCCAGAACAGGCTATCCGCCAAGCCGGATTCGGTGCGATCTGGCACGGCCAGCGATCTTGGAACGGGGTCGCGATATTAGCCAAGGACGTGATGCCGGTCGAAATACGACGTGGCTTGCCGGGCGATCCCAGTGACGAACAAAGCCGCTATCTCGAAGCGGCGGTTGGTGGGCCAATAGTCGCATGCTTATATCTACCGAACGGTAATCCGCAGCCGGGACCAAAATTTGACTACAAGTTGGCATGGTTTGAGCGTCTGATTGCTCACGCGGAAAGTCTCTACGCATCCGCGCATCCGGCCATTCTCGCTGGCGACTTCAATGTTGTCCCTACCGATTTTGATATTTACAACCCAAAATCCTGGAAGAAGGATGCGCTGGTACAGCCTGAAAGTCGCGCTGCCTATCAACGTCTTTTGATGCAGGGCTGGGTCGATTCGCTTCGGTTCCAGCACCCCGAGCAGCGGATATATACGTTTTGGGACTATTTTCGAAATCATTGGCAGCGCAACGCGGGGCTGCGCATCGATCATGTGCTCCTAAACGCTGCGGCGGCATCGCATCTTATCGACGCAAACGTCGATACCTGGGTACGCGGCCAGCCGCATGCGTCCGACCACGCGCCAACATGGGTCAAGTTGTCGAAATTTCAGGCCCCGAAAAAGGGCGCAGCCGCAACCACGACCCCAAAGTAATCGGCCGATGTGTAGAGTAATCGCAGTCCTACGGCAATCGAGGCGCTACGCCGCTGCTAATGCGGAGATGCAAAATGCGAAGTTGCTCCGGCGGAAGGGCTCATGGAAGCCTTTGTGAACCGCGATTAACTCCATCAGACGGCTCATTTGCTATTTCGAGGAAAAATCAATCATGCAGCGGTCACTCTGGCGCGGAGCGATATCCTTCGGACTTATATATGTCCCAATCGATATGTTTACGGCATCCAAGGATAATGCGCTATCCCTGCATCTGCTCGACAGCCGTGACTTTGCCCCAGTAGGCTACGAGCGGGTCAACAAAATAACCGGTAAGGAGGTTGATTGGGCACACATTGTCAAAGGCTATGAGTATGAGAAAGGCAAGTACGTAGCATTGTCAGACGCTGACTTTAAACACGCCAACATCAAGGCAACAGAAACCATCGACATTGCCAATTTCGCCGACGCTTCGGAAATCCCGGCGATGTATTTTGAGACGCCATACTATCTGGCGGCGCAGAAGGGCGGACAGAAAGTTTATGTGCTGCTGCGTGAGGCATTGGAATCGAGCAAAAAAGTGGCCGTTGGTACCTTCGTGATGCGGGGCCGGCAACATCTCTGCGTTATCGCACCTAACGAAGGCGCCTTGATGCTTTTGACGCTGCGATTTGCCGACGAGGTCCTGCCGCCGACGCAGGTCAAGAACGCGGTGGCCTCTGGAACGTCCTCGAAGGTCAGCCAGCCCGAAATTGCGATGGCCCGGAAACTGATTGAACAGATGTCTGGCCCATTCAAGCCGGCCTCTTATAAGGATACCTACCGGGCGGACCTCCTGCGGCGGGTGCGGGATAAAATTCGCAGGAAGCAGACCCACTCGCTGGATGCCGAGGCACCTGAGGGCACTTCACGACCGAAGGCGCAGGTTATCGATCTGATGGAGGCACTTAGAAACAGCATGAAGGGCAAAGTCAAATCTGGTAACACACGCACGGCGCCCAAAAAGGCGTCGAGTGCGCGGCGTCGCGCTTAGCGGAATGATCTCGCTTTAAGCAACGCGTCTGAAGCGTTGGCGGTGCCTTAATCCGCAACCTGCACCGGTATCGGTCCTTTGAGTTGGCACCCGAATCGCCGGGGCCCACTAGAACAGGCCAACGACCCTGCCGTTGTCATCTAGATCGATCCTGTGGGCCGATGGCACCTTAGGCAGGCCCGGCATAGTCATGACGTCACCGCACACCATGACGATGAACTCCGCGCCGGCGGCGAGCCGTACTTCGCGAACGTTGACCGTATGATTGGACGGCGCGCCCTTCAATTGCGGGTCGGTTGAAAAGGAATACTGCGTCTTGGCAACGCAGATCGGATAGTGACCGTAGCCATCCTGCTGAAGTTTTTTTATTTGAGCGTGAATCCTGTGATCCGCCGTCACAGCACTCGCTCCATATATCTTGATGGCGATCGTGGTCATTTTTTCCCACAGTGTCGCCGAATCGTCATATACATACTGGAAGTCCGTGGCCACCTTGTCGATCAAGTCTACAACAGTGTTCGCCAGCTCCTCTGCGCCCTTGCCGCCCTCGGCCCAATGCCGGCACACGACTAGTGGCGCTTCGTAACGCGCCATTTTTTTCTTGAGCTGGTCGATCTCGGCGGCAGTGTCGAAGCTGAAATGGTTGATTGCTACCACGCAAGGCAGCCCATAGTGATTGCGCACGTTATTGACATGGCGCTCAAGGTTGGCTACGCCCTTCGCCAACGCCTCAAGATTCTCCGTGTTGAGCGATTTCAATTCAACCCCGCCATGAAATTTGAGCGCCCGTATAGTGGCGACGATTACCACCGCGCTTGGCCGCAGCCCCGATTTTCGACACTTTATATCGATGAATTTTTCTGCACCGAGATCAGCGCCGAAGCCCGCTTCGGTCACCACGTAGTCGGCCAGTTTGAGCGCCAACTTGGTGGCGAGTACGGAGTTGCAGCCGTGGGCGATGTTGGCGAATGGGCCGCCATGGATAAAAGCTGGATTATTTTCCAGCGTCTGGGCGAGGTTTGGCTTTAGCGCTTCCTTGAGTAGTACCGCCATGGCGCCATGAGCGTTCAGGTCTCGCGCGCGAATCGGTTTCTCGGCGCTGGTATACCCGACGACTATGTTCCCAAGGCGCTCCTTCAGGTCCTTGAGCGAGGTCGCCAGACAGAAAATCGCCATGACCTCGGAAGCGACCACAATGTCAAAGCCGTCTTGCCTCGGGAAGCCGTTCCCGGGACCACCTAAACCCACCGTAATCTCACGCAACGCCCGATCGTTCATGTCCATCACTCGTTTCCAGGTGACGCGCCTGACGTCAATTCCGAGTTCATTGCCATGGTGGATATGGTTGTCGATCAGCGCCGCCAACAGATTGTTGGCCAGCGCAATGGCGCTAAAGTCGCCTGTAAAATGCAAATTAATGTCTTCCATGGGAACGACCTGCGCGTAACCGCCCCCGGCTGCGCCGCCTTTCATGCCGAATACCGGTCCCAAAGACGGCTCGCGAAGGCATATGCAGGCCTTCTTGCCAATGCGATTGAGCGCGTCGCCCAGCCCGACGGTAGTGGTGGTCTTGCCTTCGCCAGCTGGTGTCGGCGTAATGGCGGTCACCAGAATCAGCTTGCCGTCCGGTTGTTCAGCGAGACTTTTCACGTAATCCAGCGAGATCTTGGCCTTGTAGTGGCCGTACGGCTCCAGATGCTTATCGTCAATCCCGAGTTTGTTCTTGGCGATGTCGGTTATGCGCCGAAGGGTCGCCCTTTGCGCGATTTCAATATCAGTAAGCATGAAGAGGAGTCCTACTCAAAATGGCCCAGTCCGCATGTTGCAATACAGCGCCGCTTCGTGCACCGTTTTTCTGAGATTGACGCCCTTGTGCCGATGGCTGCCAGCCAGGTGTTGCGGCAGCGCCGAGCGCTACTGAGCGCTGATAGCGAATTCTGCCAGGGTTGCACACACCCCGGCCGCGCCGATACGGCTTAGGATCCCCGCCCGCTCCAGCTTCGCCAGTACATTCGCACGAACCTCACACAGCACTACCCGAGTACCCGTGCGTTGAAAATCAACGACAATCTCGTCCAATGCTGAGAGCCCCGTGGTATCCATGAATGGAACCCGACGCATACGGATAACGATTGTCCGAACTCTATTCTGACTGCGCCGCAACGTCTTCTCAAGAAGCTCAGCGGCACCAAAAAACAGAGGTCCGTCGATGCTATACACGACTGTGTCATTCGGCAGAACAAAGTCCTTCCCGAGACCCACGTCTGTTGCCACCTGCGCCTCCGAGTCCTCCTCTATGCTGACTGATTGCGCCATTCGTCGCATGAACAGGAGACTTGCCAATACCACACCCACATTTACCGCGACCACCAGATCAGTAAAAACGGTGAGCAAAAATGTTGTCAGAAGTATTCCGACGTCGGCGCGCGGCGATGTTTTCAGTACATGAGTGAAACGCCGCACGTCGCTCATGTTCCAAGCAACATAGAACAAGATTGCCGCCAGCGCTGCAAGAGGGATGCGAGCCGCTAATGGCGCCAGCAACAATATTACGAGCAGAAGAAAGACACAGTGCACCAGCCCGGAAATTGGATTATTGGCTCCATTACGAATGTTCGTGGCGGTGCGCGCGATCGCGCCGGTGGCCGCAAATCCGCCAAATAACGGTGCGGCAATGTTCGCAATACCCTGACCGATCAACTCCTGATTCGGATCGTGGTGAGTATTGGCCATGCCATCGGCAACAGTCGCCGACAGCAGAGACTCGATTGCGCACAAAAGAGCGATCGTGAACGCGGGCGCAATCAATTGCACGAACGTAGTGAAGTCGAACACTGGAAATTGCAAGTGTGGCAGTTCTCTGGGAATGCCGCCGAAAGCCGAACCCAGCGTGGCGACACCATCAAAATTGAATATCGACTGCAGTACTGTAGTGAGGAGCATCGCTACCAAAGGCGCAGGGACGCGCTTCATGTACCGCGTACCGACGATGAGCGTCAGCAGCGCGGTTACACCCAGCGCAGTCGTGGCCCACTGGAACGTCGGGAAGGCCTGGATAAGGGATAGAAGCTTCGTATGAAAATGTGTGCCCGACGGCGCAGGCTTCAGGCCGAGGAAATCTTTCCACTGACCGACAAAAATTATAATACCGATTCCGGAGGTGAATCCGACGATTACGGGATCCGGGATATATTTGATAGCCGAACCAATACGGGCGGCGCCCATTGCTACTAGAATGAGTCCTGCCATCAAGGTCGCCAGTTGCAGGCCGCCGATTCCGTGCTGTGCGGTGACAACCGCAAGCACGGCGATGAACGCTCCGGTGGGGCCCGAGATCTGCAGGCGCGTTCCACCGAATAGCGAGGTGCACACGCCGGCGACGATGGCGGTGTATAGGCCTTGTTCCGGTCGCGCACCTGAAGCGATGGCGAACGCCATCGCGAGCGGCAATGCCACCACGCCGACGACTATACCTGCGACAAAGTTAGGCCATAGATGCGTGCGAGCCAGCAGTCCGGCGCGGTAGCTTTCGAGGATGGCGATCACGATTGCCGCAATCGTACGCGCCCGCGTCGTAATCGGTAAGTGGCTAACTCCGGGAAGCCGCGTAAACTGTTGCGGTGAACGAAAGCGCACCAGCCGCTGATCAACGGCAGCCTGGCGTTAAACAGAGCCGAAGGCCGAGGGGTAGGGGAGGTAGCGCGACCGCAGCGCTATTTCCCCAGTCACGAGTAGATATGGCAGAACAGTCTAGAGCGGCTGATAAGAGAACTTCTGGCCAGCGACGGCCGCCGAATACATCAAGCCGCCTCTGGCAACGGTAAACACCGCCATGCCGTGCTCGTACACACCTCGAGTCGTTGCATCCTTCTGTTCGGCGCTGGCCCCAGCGCTGGCGCCATTGGTCGCGGCGCTGGCATTTGCGCCGGCAGTGATTGCTACCACGCTGGCATCGGCGCCAAACTCGAAACTGCCAGACTCGAATTCATCCAGCGCGCGTTTGTCTTGGAAGAAAATGATCTCACTGTAGGCTTTACCGCCCGCCTGAAAGCCTACGCTTAACTGCCCCATCGTGGTGTCGCCGATATAACGGCCATGCAGGTATACGCGTCCCTTTCCGAAGGCCCCGCCGACCGCAAGCGCGCCTGCCCCGACCGTCGGAAATACCGCGTAAGCGTAACTGTTAGGAAAGAACGAAGCGCTGGCGCCGGCATTGCGGAATATGTCTATGGTCTGCCTGAATGTGGCGGCATGGGCAGCACCAATGGGTAACCACAATAGAATCGCCAAAAGAGGCGAGATTCGGATAGAAAATCTCATTTTGAATTCAATTCCTTCATTGTCGATCGGCCTTATCAATCATGAGGTCAGAATAAGGCATTAAGGTCCGGCGTCTGTAGGACAAGGCGCCAGTCTGACGGTAGGATTTCGGCGGCAGGGACAACTTTCAACTCAAAGTATCTGGAAGGACGGGCCGATTGGTCGGAGCAGCTTGTTGCTCGCCGATCATCCGCTCGATGATATGCCGTGCCTTCACGCCGCCCGCGTCTATGCTAAAAGCCCTAAGCTTGAATTGTGGATTGGCCAGCATAGAGCGCTGCTGCGCCTCCAGCACTGCCACGTCCTCCTGGAAAACGTGGCCCTGCTGTTTCTTGAATCGGGCAGTGAAGCCGACATCATGGATGTCAAAATTACGGGTCATTCCCCAAAAATAATGGCTGCTGATATCGCTCTCCGGGGTCAAGGCATCGATAACGAATCCGCGCACCCCCTGGTCGTGATTCTCGATCGTAGCGCCTGCGGCAACGGGAGCAACGCCGACATCGATGATTACGGAGGATGGCGGCAGAAAATGACAAATTTGCCAGCGATCTACCGGACCCTCTTTCTTCAGCGCGTTGCGCCAGAAGGGAGGAGCTTCTATGCCCGCCATCCAGCGTGTAACCATGACGTGGTTGCCCTTTACGTGAGTTTGAATAGGAGCTTCAAGAATCTCCCGCTGACCGATTGAGCCTTGATGGGTATAGGTCTCATGCGACAGATCCATCAGGTTATCGATCACCAACCGGTAATCGCAATTAATATGGTAGTAGTCTCCGTCAAACGCCCATTCAGGATTTGAGCAGGGCCAGAAGTCCGGAATCAACGATGGGTCAGCGTTTTCGACCTCGCCGATCCAGATCCACACGAACCGGAACCTTTCGGCGACCGGATACACTTTAGCGCAGATGCTCTTGTGAGCCCGCTCGGACTGTACGGGCATTTCAATGGCGCGCCCGTCGCTACCGATAAGTAATCCATGGTAACGACAGCGCACGTTATCGCCCTCCTTGATGCCCATCGAGAGCGGCAGCAATCTGTGGGGGCAGGCGTCGTGCATTGCCACCACGGTGCGGTCGAATTTGCGGTACAGCATGACTGGTTCACCGCAGATGGTGCGTGCCATCGGAGTGCGATCAATCTCATGGTCCCAGCCGGCCACATACCACTGATTTCGAGCGAACATGCGATGACCCCCATCTGGACGCGTGTACGTGCACTGAGCTTATGCCTGCTGCTCCCGCATTTCCACGCCGTGACGACCGCTGGCTTCCAAGCGAGCCCGGGATCACGGGTACCTCACTTGGCGGAATTTGACATGCGTTGTCGGTCTTTGGCGACGCATGAGAACCGTTAAGTATGGCACAACAATTTATCATGTGAACAAGCGGCGCCACTTGCTTGAACGAAACGACGTAACTGCTATGGTGCCGACAGACAGGAGATCGCCAGTTTTGATGACAACGCATCCCAAACACTTCCTATTGGCATCGGACTTTGATCAGACGCTGAGTTTCAATGACTCAGGATTGGTACTGAGCGAATTGCTCGGAATATCCGGCTTTCAGGATCGGGTCGCAGGCCTGGCCCACAGCAACCTTGTGCAGCAAGGCGGCGAGCTCGCCTATCTGATCCGGCATGATCCGGAGTTTCGCGGCGTTCGCGTAGAGCACCTGATCGAGGCGGGCCGCCTTGTTCGGCTCAAGAGCGCCATTCCGGCGTTGGTTGAGTTTTTGGAGCGGGGCATCGACGGCTATCGGTTTTCCTTCTTCGTTATTTCCGCGGCGCCTCGCGAAATTGTAATGTCGGCACTGGCGGGCGTGGTGCCGCCCGAGAATATCTATGGTACCGAGCTGGAATTCGACGCACGCTCAGGCGAAGTGCGCTCGGTCAAGCGCGTGCCTGCGGGTTACGGCAAGGTAGCGGTGATTGAGGAACTCGAGCATCGACTCGGCATCACGCCCGACCGCATGATCTATGTCGGCGACGGCAGTTCCGACGTACATGTCATGCTGCATGTTAACAATCGCGACGGATTCACGATCGCCGTATCGGAAAACAAGCAGCTCGCGCGAATTGCTCAGAGCACCGTGCTCAGTGACAACGCCTTCAGCATCATGGTACCAATTCTCGACCAGCTTCTTGATTGGCGCACCGGACAGATTCGGGCATTGTTTGAGTCGAACGGGCTGACCTTGCACGAGTGGGAAAAAGAGCGAACTGACAGGGTAAAGATCAGCGAAATACTCTTGAGTCACGCGCGAGCCGAAGCCTGACGGGCATGGGTCATTCGGCGGTCGAGTTTTTGGGTTGGGGAGCGACAGCGGTATTTGTCGGGTCGTACTTCTGCCTGCGGCCGTCTGTGCTTCGGGGCGTTCAGATGTTGGGCGCCGCCCTATGGGTGGTCTACGGTGTCCTGATCAACGCCTCGCCCGTCATCGTTGCCAATGTGTTGGTATTTTCTGCCGCGGCGTGGACGATGTTTCGCAGAATTCCTTCAAAATAACCTCCCCTGATCGGGCACGGCGCGCTAACTACCGTTGATCTCGTCTGTCCAGACCCTAAAACTCTCGAGAAAATTGGGACCGAACGCGGTACTGATCGCAACATCGGCAGCATCACGGCCCCGAGCAATGAGCACGCGCCCGATTCGCCGCTGGTTGTGACGTGGATCGAATACATGCCAGGCGTCACCGAGATACACCTCCATCCAGCCCGAGAAATCCATCGGCTCCGGGTTTTGGGGTACGCCTATATCGCCGAGATAGCCGGTGCAATACCGGGCCGGGATATTGAGACAGCGACAGAAAGCGATTCCTAAGTGCGCGAAATCCCGGCAAACGCCGTTCCTCTCATTCAAGGCATGCGAGGCGCTTTTTGTCGGACGCGCATAGGCGTAGCCGAACTGCACGTGCTGATGAACGAAATCTGAGATGGCCTGCACGCGAGGCCAGCCCAAGGGTAAGTGACCGAACTGTCGCCAGGCAAAATCGGAGAGCAGATCGGTATCGCAATATCGACTGCCAAGCAGGTAAACGAGTGTCTCTTCCGGCAGCCATTCCACTGGGTGTTGCCGCGCGTCTGGGGCGATCGGGTCGGGCTGACCGGAATCATAGATCTCCGCATCGGCCGTGATCCGCAGGCGCCCAGGCGGCGCGACGATGCGAGTGCACCAGTTGCCGAAGCCGTCCCAATATGTACTGAGCGGCACACCCGGTTCAGTTCGTAGAATATCAGGGCGTTGAAGATCCGAAACTCGCGACTGATGAACATTCAAAACTAAAATCATAGGCGTGGCTTGGGCACACTGATAGATCAATTCGTAGCCAATTCTGATCTTCACTGCCGACTTCCTATTGCCGTAGCGCACGCGCATGTGGCGCGACGTGGAAACGGGGAATGCAAACGAACCAGTGCAGCGGCAAGTTACCGTCTAACATACTTGCGGGGTGCTTGAGACATGATGAGCGACGATGCCGCGATAGTCACTGGCGGCCTGTTTTAGAATGTTGTAAGGCAATGAGCCGATCGGCGCCGCGCTGCAGCTACAAGCCGAGTTCCCTTCGGGCCTTCGTCCGCCCCGACTGGAACAGGACGAGATTATACCGGATAGACTCATGAGCCCGCGATGCTGAACTCAGCACGCACTGCCGAGGCCACCCGAGTGATCACCTCGGAGCAGATCCGAGCTCCCTTTTCTGCTGTCGAGCCTCGCGCACAGGAGAGCACGCCGCTGGCAGGCACCCAAGCGGTGCGTGTGGGATACATATCGTAGGGCGGGAATTGGGCTGCAGGCTCGTCGGGAATGAGCTCGATCCGTACCAGTTCCGGATGAAGGTGCAACATCATGGAGGTCTCGATCACTGCCGCATGCTCGAGCGCAAACCCGGGAAACCCGTCAGGAAAGATGGACGCCAGCGTCGCCTCGGTACAGAAATCCCAGTACTCCAGACGCATCACGGAGATTGGGCGAGCGCCGCATTCGCGCATCGCAAGATCGATCCCCTCGACTATGAACCATTGGTTTTCGTAGTGACCATTGACCAGCACCAGGCGTTCGACCCCGTGTCGCACAAATTCCCGAATAATGTCGCGAACTTGACCGATCAGAGTAGCCGCGTCAAGGCTGGTAGTGCCGCAGAAGTGCTGCCCACCGCCGCATTTGGGCTGGGACTTATATCCGTAGGCCAGTGCAGGGGCAACAATGCCACCCACCGCAGAGGCTGCCGCGACGGCGATCGCACTCGCCAGCAGAGCATCCGTGCCGAGCGGTAGATGTGGACCGTGCTGCTCCAGTGCTCCCACCGGAAGGAAGACAGGAGCTTGAGATGAACTCACCCGCTGACGGTACTGCTGCCAGCTCATGCGATTCATGTGTACTTCGGACATGACCAGCTCCCAACCATTGAGTACTCACACCTACCATGATCGCATGCGCGACGTCGCGCGCCAGCAGCACAAGCGCGATGACTGTCATCCTTCATGACGCCTCAAAATGTGGCAGCAGTGGCACGTGCGCGCACAATATTTGTGCAACTTGGAGGTTAAACTCAACGATTCATTCCCACGCGTTAGCTCGTCGTCGCCGGCGGTAGCCTTCCGCGTTAGTATCTCCTACATGATTTTTCGATAGCGCTCACCGAATGCGAAGGTTGTCGTCATGACTGTGGCCGTACTCACCACGCCGCGAAGGCTATTTCGTGACGGCCAAGACGCACTCGCCAACACGCTCGTCCTGCTCTTGACAAGTATCGGCTGGCTGGGCTCGTTCGCTCTAATGGCAGCCTACAGCCCGCTGCTCAACGTCTTAGGCATGATGCTGTGTGCGCATGCTATGGTAGTGGCAGCCTATCTCGTACACGAGGCCGCGCATCAGACCCTGTTCGCGATCCCTAGCGTTAATCGATGGGTAGGGGAGTCGATGAGCTTTGTGGCGGGATCGCCATACGCCTCGTTCGAGCGGATCCGGCATATGCACATTCGTCATCATCTGGATCGAGCCGACCTCATCTGCTTCAATTTCAAGCGTTTGCTGCAGCGGCATCCGACCGTGCGGCGCATCCTGCAGATCCTCGAGTGGGCATACATTCCGGCGACCGAGAGCCTCATGCATATGCAGGTCGTGTGGCGGCCATTCTTCGTACGTTCGCAGCGTCGTTATTTGCCGCGCACAGCCGCCATGCTCGCGGTGCGCATCGCCCTTCTCATCTGGCTGTGGAGCTTCGCACCCAAGGCTTTTTGGCTCTATATCGTAGCCCTCGTGGTGCAGCTGCACGTGCTTAATTTTTTCGACGCCTTCCATCACACCTTCGAACAACATGTCGTCGCGCCCGACCAGCCAGTCTCAATGGAAG
>Ga0302324_100009177_pt1 | contig 20747 bp, 25 predicted proteins | sample Palsa_T0_1_FD_201949 | JGI IMG/M metagenome (GOLD analysis project Ga0302324, IMG submission 201949) | Peat permafrost microbial communities from Stordalen Mire near Abisko, Sweden - Palsa_T0_1 | ecosystem: Environmental > Terrestrial > Soil > Palsa > Peat permafrost | place: Sweden: Abisko...
GCGGAAAGGTTTGGCTTGTGGTGGACGGAAGCGTTCTCCCGGCCAATGTTCAAAGCATGTATGTGCCGGCAGCCAAAATCTTCGCCATCCTTGAATGTCAGGGGAAGGTTCTGAGGGTTTCCCCCTGACGAAACGACGGTGTCGTGACAGAAGACGCCTAGGGGAGATCCGCGGGGCCAAGGGAACCTTGAAGAAAGCTGGAATTGCGGTGTGGAATCGGGACTCGGTAGAAGTCCAAAGAGGCAGCTACCACCAATTCCCAAGATCGAGTGATACTGGTCGAGTATGGAAGTGTCGCCAAAGAATAAATGATCACTAGCATTCATGACAAGCGGATAAGAACTAATGCCTAAGCAAAAGAAGGAAATGCTTTCCGTACCCGTCGAAGAAGTTCAGAAAATGACTCCGGTTAAGCTCAAACTTGAGGAGATCTATCTTGATCCGAATAACCCACGGCTGCTATCGGACCGCAGAGTGGATGATGTGCATGTAGCAGAAGAACCAGTACAAGAGAATCTTAGAAAGAAGATAGAGAAGGTCGGGATCAAGGATCTCACTAGGAGTATCAAGAGGTATGGTTTCGCTCCAACTGATCCAATAGTTGTTAGGAAGATTGCCCAGGGGAAATACGTCGTTATCGAAGGAAATCGACGCGTGACTGCACTCAAACAATTGCTTAGGAAGCACCAGACGAAGGAGGATGAACTCGACTCTACCAGATTGGGATCCATAGAGATGGTGGGTACGCTCGAGTATCGAGGCAGCAATCCCGATATTGCATGGATTATCCAAGGTCTTCGTCATATGACTGGGACGAAGGGATGGGCCCTGACTCAGAAAGCGAGCTTTGTGGCCAAGGTCGAGGACGAATTGGTTCAAAGATCTAAGCAGAACGCGCAGCCCTCTCCGAATATTCCTGACGTTGCTAAAGCAGCGGGTCTAGATACTGATGAAACGGGGGTGCTGCTGAAATCCTACCATGGGTACACCCAGGTCATTAGGGACGAGGAATTGGAGGAGTTGATGGATGAAAGAAAGTTCAGTCTGTTCTCGGAGACAATTTTCAAGAAGGAGGAACTGCAGAAATGGCTGCAGTGGAATGAAGAGCAGAGGCGCTTCGAGAACGTTACGAACCTAAAGAAACTGCTCACATGGGTGACACCTGTTAATGAAAAGGGGAAGCCTGACGAAAATGGTCAGCAGAAAATCAAGGATCTTATAGACGCTAGAGATATTCTTCCACTGATCTTGGCAGACCCTGGAAAGTTTGCAAAGTTCGAAAGCGGCAACTTGACCATAAACGAAGTAAAAGTCGAGATAGAGGAAAAGAAACAATTGGCAAGAGTCGATCTAGAGGAGGTGAAGGACCAGCTAACTGACGCAACGGCGCGGGTGGAAAAGCTACCGCTACCCAGAATACAACTTGACAACCGAGCAAAAGAATTCAGGGACGTTCTTCAAACTCTCAAAGATGTAATCGAACAGCAGATCAAGAATCTCGGAACATGAGCAATATAGATCGCTCCTCGTTAGCTAATGAAATCGCGGACAGATTATGGAGTCTTAATGAAAGGACCGAACTGACTCGATTCATCTCAGGCGAGCTAGAGAGGAAAGGAATTCCCGTGAACCAGAGTTGGGCGTTGAGCAATTTCGATCGCATTCGCGACTTGGTCAAGAATGAGCTCAATAGAAAAATAGCGTATTGCCAAGAGCGGGGTCTCACACCGAAGTATCGCATCGGCGGGTCCGACGACGAGACTCTGATTCCATTGGTGGAGAAACATGTCGAAGCCGTCGAGTCGCTCTTGAAAGTAGCCATTAGATCTCTCCAACCCATTGCATTTGAACGCTTTTGTTCGCATTTTGTCAGTTTGGTTGGAGTCGAGAAGTCGATGACCATGAGGGGAACAAAAGAAGAAGGCATTGACTTCTGGGGAGTTCTAAACATAGGGATAGCCACGGGAACGGCAACTCTAATGCACGTGAAGATTCGTCTAATAGGTCAAGCGAAGCTTTCCTATGTAGGGGAGGTCCCAATCAGGACATTTTCAAGAGACATGAAGTCTTTTGCCGACAAGGAAGGAAGGGCATGGGACCTCTCTCCAAAGTGGTTCAGGAACTCAAAACTTCCCCTTCTGGGAGTCTTCATTTCAGGGAAGGACCTCAGTCATCCTGCTAGGAAATGGGCGATGATTCACAATATCGGCGTGGCAGATCTGGACCAGATTACCCAGGACCTTCTAAGGTCTTCCGGAACCATTCCTGGCCTCTTCAAGAGTGATAGCACAGTTAGTTTCGACCGAGTCTTGTTTGCAAGTTACTTCGCCAAAAAGAGACATTGAAGCAGTACACCTCTATTCGCGGAACCAACGTGTTCGTGACAAAGACCGCAAGCGGTGGGCAAGTTGCAATCGGTCGTACATGGCCCTCGTTTCTATCAAATCGTTGAAACATTAAAATTAGGGAAGGGCTACTGGATGATTCAGGCTTCTTTGAGCTTTCGAGGTTAAAAGATGAATATATGGACATACACCAAAGAGTTAGTCCCTTCTGATCCTATCAATGTCCTATTCCGCCGAATTCTCTTGGTCGACATATTTGCCTTTCTCAGGTCGAACGGTTGGGGTTCAGCTGCACCATTAGCTAGAACGCAATATTTGCTAAATCCTGACATTTACAATATGCTGCCACAAAACGAGCAACTTTCCTTCACCCCCAACCTTAGGGTCCCAGCTAGGCGACTTCACATCCGCCTTTGGAATATAAATGGCGAAGTCCTAGGAGCAATCCACATCGAGACATGGGAGCCTAGGAAAAATATCTTTGACCACACCCTACTAGACTTCGACGCGGCGAAAATCACATTTGCTGGACTTTGCAGGAACAACGCTATTTGGAAAGTCGTTCCTTCAGGAGTACCACTCAATAACCGATTTGCTGGACATTCATTACCATTTCATGACGGATATGCGCTTTTGGTGCAAGGTTGAGAAGAATTGGATTTCAGACGAATAATCAACGAGCTATACTTGAGACCTTTTTCCGCCTCGGTCTTTCAAGGAAACAAAGATACAGGCGTAAGAATATACTACTTTCATGAAGGTATGCTAATCAGAGGCCTAAAAGGAGAGTTCCCCTCTGAAGTTGTTCTCAAGTACAATGTAGAATCCCGAACAATCTATCGAGACTCAAGCACAGAGGAATGGCATTTTGCCAAACGAGAAGATGAAGCCGGATTCGGAGCATTTCGTCTTTTAGACCCGCGCTTTTTACTTAGATATCCGTCACGCGAAGTTCAAGAAGATAAAGGAGGTCGAGAGATTCTGATCGATGTCACAGTTCGAGACTTCGATGAACAATTCCCGCCAAATCAGCACTCCAGTTTTTTCATCAGATTGTCTCTCGCTTCAAATGGCAGATTGATGGCGATTTCCAGAAGTGAAGATCGGTATGAAGAGAATACTGAAAACCTTGTTTTTTCGTATCGCGCAGATATCGCACACGAAATCATGAATTTCCTGTCTGACGTTCCGGCTGAGTGGCAGCCTGATTTGGAGATTACTCGAATGCAGGAATGGACGGATAAGGCTTCCCCGAAAATGCTCCAAGTAACTCGCTCCTCTCTTCAAAGCCTTCCAAATGGAAAAATGGTGATCTGTCCCTCGAAACCAGATGGGATTGAATTCCTGACAAAGCACCAAGCTTGGGGATTCGTCCGAATCAGGCAGGATAAAGGAGAAGACCTAAGATACTTCGCACTGTACGTTTCGAAGGAAGTCGGCGCAGTCAAATATTTTGCGGAAATCGAGAGGATAGTAGACGCCAGAGAATCACGTATCCCAGATTTCGAGGATTACACGACCTATGAACCCGGCAAGAAAGTAATCGAACTCAAAGATGGCTCACTTCGAAAGCTGAAAGACGGAATCCGACGAGGTGAGCATTACGCGTTCACCCGAGGACGCTGGTATACGACCCTCCATGACTTTATCGAAGCGAAATCGCTGGACGATACCGTTCGCAAGGTCGTCTAGGAGATGGGCGCGAGCACTACAGTCAGAGCGATGAAAAGGAACGCGAGGATTCTGGCTGCTCGAGGAGGCGGCGCCGCAGGCTCCCGTGTAAGAAGCCGAGCACGTAGTAAGCCGGTCCAAACCTGTGGCAGGAAAGCGCCGGATGCTCTCCGCCAATTCAGGTCCCAGTGATTGGCTGGATGTGGATCTCTTCGCCGTCCTAGCCCGTTCATATCTCAAGTTCCTATCTTTCCAAAAGAACGTGGTGGTTAAATCGCGAAATGACATACCATGGTGATGAGCGTCGCCATTACTTCCGGACTTCTGGATCTCTCCGCGCAAAAGTTCGGCATGGACGACTTGGGTCTCCCAACCGAGAGAGTAACTATCCGAGTTTTGGTAACATCAAGAGAAGGGAAGAGAGTAACGGTCTTCGGGACGTACGCCATTGGCAGTCGGCATGCTCAGATATCATCGCAGCGTCTGCTTGACATGGGGAGTGAAGTCGAGGTCCTCTCGATGGAGCGCTATTCCGCCAAAAGCATCATCGAGGACTTCAATCGGCTTGTAGATCAGAGCCCATGGAAGGGGAAGGTCGCATTGAGGTGGGAGGTCGGGAAGGTATCGCTAATCATAGGAGAGCGTATCCTCCCGGTGCGAATTGAGGAGATGTACGTCGCAGCGGCAAAACTATGGGCTACAGTTCTTTGCCAGGGCAAGACGCTGAGAGTCGCAATTGGCGACGAAGTGGAAATCTTCGACAAGTCCAGACGGCGGCTGAACGGGTTCAAGTTGAAAGGCGAGAAGCTCATGCTGAAAAGGGCGTTTCAGAACCCTCCCCCGAGGTTAAGGGAGGTTCATTGAGTTGAGCCATATTAGGCGGTTCCGACGGACCGCCCGACGCAACAACATACTCTATGTCCGAATAAGGGACGGAAGTACGTGTCACGATTGCGGCTCGACGGAGAATCTGACGGTCCACCATCTCGAGCCTCAGGGAAAGGAACCTTCCAGATCGTTGGACCCATCCAATGAGATAATCCTTTGCCGCCGCTGTCACGACAAGAGACATTCTAGAAAGCCAAAAGCTGCGAGTCGTTAGAATCAAACAGGAAAGAGAGCGGGGTGACTACCTTTTGTTATCAGCATCGATGATTGGCTGAAAGTGTATCTCTTCGCCGTTCTCGCCCGGATTCAGACCAGCCAGGATTTCGAGCTCCTGATTTAGCCGGCATCCTGAATTGTCGGGAATGGGGATCTCTCCTCAGTTCTCCCGAGAGCGCGTCTCGGGCCGAAGTCCTTGGAATCATAGCGTGTTTACGTGATAGGCAAACCCAAGCAGTACGATCTCGATTGCGCTTATGACAACAGCCCCGTAGAATGTGAAAGGGAACAACAGAAGGGGCAGGGCGAGCAAGAACGAGCATATCCCGACAAGCGCACAGCCAAGACTGAATTTTTGGGACCATGGGGTCAGGTTCTTCTCGCCCGCTCCGAGGCTGGCTAGGCCGAGGCTCGAGAAGACGCAGAGGACGCTCGACATGGCTAGGACCGTAGTAAGGAACCCGAAATACTCGCTCGCAGAGAGGAAACGCACGGGCACCTGGAACCTTTCAGGAGCCGACAGGATGAAGACGAGACCTGCGAATGCGACTCCGCCAAGGAAGCCCATGACGGGCAATACCTGCTGGAAGAAGGCCTTGTCGCCCTGATGGTCTACTATGTCGCCCGGAGCCGCGACTAACCGAGGTCTCCTCCTGGATGGCGACCGCAGAGCTTAGGTGCCGGTGATTGGCTGGATTTAGATCTCTTCACCGTTCTCGCCGATCTTACGTTTTCTTGTTTGCGTTGCATAAATACCGAGAATCGCGACTGCAACCGCCACTGCCAGAGCGGCGTATGCCCCTGACGCCGTTTGCCAGACCAAGAAGACGTCGACAAAGGAGAATAGACAGAGCGATGCGACGCTCCATGCTCTCGACCACATCCCGTATAGCATGCCCTTAGGATTTACAGCGGAGCTGAGCCTGAATAGGAACAATCGGACAGCCGACTGGGCGGTTACATCGGCGAACAGGAAGACTAGGAAGAGCTGGCCGCCAACAAGAGAGACGAGGAGTGCGCCTGGCAGAAGGGCCACGACAAGGATGAACCACAGAATAGTGGCGAATCTGGCGGTACGCGGTATCGTTACCGTCTGGCTCTTGCCAAGAGGGAAGCCGAAGGAATAATACACCAAGGCATTGACAAAAGATGAACGAGAGCGCAGGGCGCTCTGCGTCAATCTAGGTCCCAGTTATGGGCTGGATGTGGATCTCTTCGCCGTTCTCGCCGAGTGCACAGCCACAGCCCGCTGCGTGGCCGCCGCGCCTCAGGGTTCCGCGGTAGAGACCGTCCTCGAGCTTGCGCCCGACCTTCTTCTCCCAGGCCTCAATGGGCATGCCGTACTTCTGCTGAATCCTGTCTCGATACCATTCCGGTATTACGTTAAATGAGCAAAATGGTATGATTCTCAGGTCTGGAGTGAGATAGTGGATGTCGCAGCGCTGGAGACGTTCCTCGTCCTGGTTATATTTATCTTGAAAATGCATCATTCCTATGAACATGCTCTTCAGGTGGAAGTCGCCGATTGCGGAGTAGTCGTGCCTGATGAGCGCGTTGGATATCATCTTGGCGAACGACAGGCCCTTGGGCTGCTTCTCCTTGTTGACGAACGAGTTGATCTTGGTGAGCACCTTGCCGGCGACTACGTAGCGGTTGGTCCCGGAGTATATCTCGTCGGTCTTCTCCTCGAGGTACTCGACGAGCCCCTGGATGTCGACGAAGTTGGTGAGCGGCACCAGCTTCTTGGTCTCGGCGTCCTCGAAGACGTACGTGCCCGCGCCGCATGCGAAGTGTATCGACAGCTCGTACTGCTCCTTCTTGGTGAAGGCCTCGATGAACGAGGTCAGCGGGGAGCAGGAGGGGACGGGGAACCAGCCTTCGGAGGTTATCTCTCCGTTGGTCTGCTCCTCGATGCGCTTTATGCAGTCTGGTATCGTGATGCGGTACTTCTCGCGCTCCTTCTTGGTCATGCGCCCGGTCAGGGACACGGGCTGGAAGTTGACTGCGTGGACGGTGCCCATGTGCTTGTGCCCGAAGTCGATGATGGAGCCGAGCTCGTGGTCGTTGATGCCCTTGATGACGGTGGGTACGAGGACGACGCCGATGCCGGCCTTCCTGCAGGCCTCGAGCGCGTACGGGGTCTCCCAGTGGTTCTTCGGGTTGGTCTTGGGGGACGTGCCGTCGAACGACATGTAGAGGTTGGAAACGCCTGCGGTCTTCAGTCTCTGGGCCATCGCTGGCTCGAGCGCCAGGTTGATGCCGTTCGTGTTGAGCTGGATGTGGTCCACGCCCTCCTCCTTGAGTATCTTGATTATCTCGGGCAGGTCGTCGCGTATCGTGGGTTCGCCGCCGGTGATCTGGACCGAGTTGCCGGGGACCGGCCTCTCAGCCTTGAGCGTGCGGCCCATCTCGCGGATCTGGTCGAGGGTAGGCTCGTAGACGTATGCGCCTTCGAGGCCCTTCTTGACGTAGAAGAAGCAGTACCAGCAGGTCAGGTCGCAGCGGTTGGTGATGATGATGTTGGACAGGCCGGTGTGCGATAGGTGGTTCGAGCACAAGCCGCAGTTGGCTGGGCACGAGCAGACGTCCATCGGGACGTTCGGTGCGTGGGTGCCCTTGCCGTCCTTCCAGTAGCGTGAGAACTTTGCGAACATTTCGTACGAGCCGAAGTACAGCTCCTCGGTCTCTCCGTGCTGTGGGCACGTCTTGGTCATGAAGACCTTGCCCTCCCTCTCGAAGACTATCGCGGGGAGAATCTTGTTACACTCGGGGCAGATTGACTGTGTCTGTCTGATGAAATTACCTTTGACTGTCTCCCTCTTCAGTTCTAGGGAGATGTCTGAAATCTGAGCCATTGTTTGGGCATCGACAAGAAGCAGATATAAGGATTTTAACTTCTCCAACGGTGAAAGGTGAATAAGCTGAACTCAAAGTTGCCGAAGTACAATCGAACGAAAGATTCCGCCACGACAAGCAGTGATGCTTATCTATTCTGAGATAGTCCGAATCCATGAGAGCTTTGACTGGTGCCGCGAAAAGGAAGTTCCACATCTCGATCGAGAAGGATGACGCCGGCTTCTATGTCGGGAGGTGTCGCGAGCTCCCGAGCGCCTTCACCCAGGCCAAGAGCATCCCGGAGTTGAAGGAGAGGATGGCGGAGGTCATCGCGCTCATTATCGAAGAGATAGAAGAAGAGCACGCCAGGAACCCGAAATCAATCATCGAAGTCGTAGTGTAGCGTGCCCAAGCGCTATTCCTGGAGGAAGGTCGTGAAGGCCCTCTCCGAACTCGGTTTCCAATTCTCAAGGCAACGAGGGAGTCACATGGTATTTACGAAAGCGGAGAAGATAGTCCCCGTGCCTCGCGACGATGAACTGGGACCAGGTCTCATCGGTGCGATAGCAGCGGAGATAGGGATGAGCAAGGAGGACTTCGAAAGGCTGTTGGATTAGGCGCGCGGCGTGGTAGACGTGCCGACCCTGCGAAGCATCCCATCTACGAGCAACCCGAATACGACGATGATCGCGAGGGCGACGCTGGCTACCGCGGGCGCACTCAGAGCGGTAGAAGAGGCAGTGCTCGAGGACACGGATGTTGGACTCGTGGCTGAAGTTGGACTCTGGGAAGTCGACATAGCGGCGCCGACCGCCAGTGAGAACGTCCCCGTGCTTGGGTCGTTGTTGCCGTCCCCTGAATAGACCGCCGTGATGGTCAGCGGAACTGCCGAGGGCGAAGGCGTGTAATAGACGGCGCAGGCCCCCGACGAGAGGGTGCAAATATCGGAGGGCGAGAAGCTAGCGACGCCGCTGGTGGTCCACTTTATCGTCCCGTTCGGAGCGTCGCCCGAGACGCTCGCCGTGCACGTAGCAATCGAGCCCGCAGCGGCCGGCGAAGGTGCGCATTGAACGGTCTCTGTCGTGACGTCCTTAACGGCGGTGAGGGAATAGCTGGCCGAGCTTCCGGGGTTGTAGAAATCCCCTCCGTAGCTGGCGGATATCTTCACTGAAGACGGCGGAGCGGAAGGCGTGTAGGAGACGGAACACGTGCCGGAGGAGAGGGTGCACGTCGACCTGGAGAAGTTCCCGGTCCCGCTGGCCGTCCACGTTACGTTTCCCGTCGGTGAGTCGCCCCTCACCGTGGCGGTGCAAGTGGAAGTCGAGTTCACCATCACCGGCGAAGGAGCGCAGGAGATCGAGGTGGTGGAGATGTTAGGAGCGAAGCTGAGTCCCAGTTCCGCCCAGCCGGCGTTGGTCTGCGGGTAGATGTATTGCATATCCGTCTGAGTTATGTCCGTAAAAGTTGCGTATTCGCTGGCCTGCCAGCCGCCGTTCATGCCGCACGGGTAACACGGCTGCCCCGGAATCAGGTTGAGACCGGCCGACACCCACTGGAAGGCAGTGTTGGCTATGTCCCCCACGACGACGAATCTGCTCGGCGTCGACCACTCGAATGACTCAGCGAGGGACGGAAGGGTGTTCATGGGCGACGCGCCACTGCCCACCACGAAGTTCGACGCGTTGACGTCCAAGACGTCGTAGGCGTCACCGCCGAGAAACCCCCTGCCGGCGGTCGCGAAGGTCAGGGTGTCGTTCCCAGCAGAGGACGCCGTTGCAAGAAAGGCGTATTCCGCGCAGGTGTCACCCGAGCATGAGGTTTCGACGTCACCTAGGTAAGAAAACTTGTAGCCTTGGGAGTCTACCACCGATGGGTTGTCGCAGTTCGTCGATGTCCCACTGAGGCAGCCAAGGAAGACGACGATCGTGCTGCGGGCCATGACGCTCAACGAGCACGAGAAGGAGCTGCTGAACAGGGAGTCGTTGTTCCCGCAGGCGGCGCTTGATACCGAGGAAAAGGCGTAAGGTGAGGCCAGCACGTCGGGAGATAGGGGGATGACAGTCAACGACATGGCGAAGGTCCCGAGAATCAGCACTGCGATTACAGTTCTTTCTGACGAGCCAATCGAGCTATGTCTCATCGCAAGTCAGCCGGACGAAAATTGCCTAAGGAAGCAAAAGCTGCCAGAGTGGTGTCCGAGTTCTCTCCTTGCGGGAGAGTTTTAACATTTTCGATTATTCACAATTCGAAGCCATAATATTCGATACAAAGAAAGCTACATCTGAACTAGCCGTCGAGAGTCACCCGGTGCACTAGCCCACGACTGCTCGTCCCCGGATGAGGAAAGCCGCCCGTCACCGTCTAGTACGCCCAGAAGACGTTCGCCGTCAGGAAGACGGTCTGGTTCCCCGACGGGTTGGCGAAGATAACGTCGTAGGTGGTCTGGTTGGTCACGGGCGGGATCTCGACGGCAAATGCGCCCGAACTGGCGGGACCGCTGTCGTAGTAGACAGAGATCCCGGCCATCGTGCAACCGGAGACTCCGGTTAAGGTCCCGTTCTGCAGGTCGGCAAAGAAGGCGGGGCGCAGGCTGTCGGGGACCACTACCGCGGTGACGGGGGCGCCGGAGGAGACGGTGAAGTTGCCCTCCAGCAGGGTCGACTCGCTGTTCACGTACGCGGGCACGTAGTCGTACTTGATGCTCAGCGGGTCCAGCGATATCTGGTCGTACGGGGAGGCTATGTTCTGCACCATCCCGTTCGTCTCATTGGTGACCCTCGTTTGGGGGATCAGGTATGGGGAGAGGACGTACGCGGCCGACCCGAAGACGATTATGACTATGAGCAGCAGGGCGAGGTAGGCGTTCCTGCCCGCGTGCGACCTCTTTGCCGGTGCGGAGCCGGCCGGGTCGTTCCGCCGCCTTCCCCTCGTGGCGAGGATGACTATGCCCCAGATGATCCCCACCAGTATCAGCAGCGCCAGCAGGGCGCCGCCAGCGATGAAGATGTACTCGTAGGTCCTATCGGACTTGGGAGGGGTGCCGATCGTGAACCCCTTGCTGATAGACTTGTTCGACCCGAGCGTCGTTAGCAGGGACGCGGGAGCGAGGTATCCGGGAGCGGTGCACCCGGTCGCCGGTGGTATGTTCGTCCCGGTGCTGACCGTAGTCGTCGATGTCGTGCCGCCCTGCGCAGAGGCCGCGGGAAGGTACGAGAGGGTTAGCAGTACGAGGGCCACTAGCGTAGCGAGAGACAGCTGGAATCTCTTGTCGAGCTTCACGTAGCGCCGATGCAAAGGCGCGCCCGGGCGATATAAATTGTTCCTGGAGGGAACGCTGTCCGATGACTTGATACGGGCGCCAAGGAGGAACTCTGGGAACCAGCCCCTGTGTCAGCCATGAGTTATTCCACCGCGAGCCAAGACCCGGGGACAGTCCGGGGGAGGACCAGGTTGTGCTCGCTGGTGTTCCTTCTTCTCCTCGCCGCGACCCTCGCAGAGTTTCTAACCGGTTCGACCAAGATCCTCGCCATCCTCTTCAACCCGGTGGGCTTCGCCATTCTGATTGGGCTCTATGGCGGAGGCGCGCTGCTCATCAGGGAGGCCGCCCTCAGATGGGGGAAGCGCTGGGGGGCGATGCTGCTCCTCGGGGGCGCCTACGCCGTGGGGGAGGAGGGTTTTGGCGCGAAGACGATGGTCGACCCGACGGGTTCCAGCTTCGGAGTTCAGCTCTTCACCCACTGGATGGGGATAAACTGGGTCCCGCTCTCGTTGCTCACCCTCTTCCACTCGGTCTTTAGCATCTGTGTCCCAATCCTTCTCCTCGAGCTGCTGTTGCCGGAGACGAGGGGGCGTCGCCTGCTCGGGAACATCGGGCTGGGAGTCAACGTCGTCGTATACGCCGTAGCCGTGTCGCTGACTTCGCTGCTGGACCATTACGTGATCCCTCTTCCCGTGGACGCTTTCCTTGCGCTCTACGCCGGGGCGTTCATAGCGGCAGCGTATCTCGTCCCGAAATCGTTCATGCAGGCCGAGAAGGAGCAGCCCGACCGCGGTCAGCGCTACTTTTTCCTGCTCGGGCTGGGGTTCTTCGGCTGTTTCTTTCTGATACTATATTTCGGTCCTTTATTCCTCCAGTGGCCGGTCGTAGCCGGACTCTATGTCCCCCTGGCCGTCCTCACCGGGACCTGTCTTGTGAGGCATGCCGGACGTTCGGGAAACGAGGTTGTGAAGGTCGATTTCGTGCTCGGGATGATGGTCGTCTTCATCCCCATGGACATCCTCCTGGAGCTGGAGGGAGACGCGGGGGTGCTGGTCTACACCGCGGTAATCTTTGGGCTGCTGATTTTCCTCCGTCGGCGGTGGAAGCGACTCCACGCAGCCGGGGCAACGCTCTACGCTAGGGTGACCGAGGACACCAAGAAGTAGAAGCTCAGTGGCGCAGAGGCCTCGGTGCCCTGGACGTCGATGTAGGTGAAGAGGGTGAAGTTAGTGCCCGGGACGGGGGCGGTCTGGACGACGAACGTGGTCAGGCTGAACGCGGCCGCGTCATCGCAGTACACGAGGGGCAGCGAGTCCGCCCGGTAGTCGGTAACGGTCAGACGGGTGCTCCCGAGGGTGACGTTCGATGAACCGGTCGCGTGTATCTCCCCGAGCGGTATCGAGAAGTGGGAGGCCGGGCTGAAAGCCGGTATCTGGTAGAAAATCGGGTATGAGGTCACGATGAGGGAGGACGCGTGGACCCCGCTGGAGTTCTGGCCGTCCGACTCCGCTGCCAGCACGGTCCCGTTCGTCAGCACCCACGCAGTCAGGCCTGAGTCGGGCGACGCGCTCAGCGAGAGGGTCATCTTGTAGGTCGTGTGGGAAGCGTAGACCAGGTTGTAGGTCTGCTCCAGGATGACCGAAGCCCCCGAGCTGTTCTGCCCGTAGGCCACAGAGAGACTCGTGAAGTTCCTGGCGAGGTCGACGAGCCCGGGGCCGACCAGGGAGGACTGCGCGGCCGTGGAGCTGATCGTGGTCGTGCTGCTGCAGACAGAGCTCGAGGCCGAAGACGTACTCGGAATCTGCGTGGTGGTCACCGTGGTCGTCTCTGTCGTTGTCTGCGTCGTCGTGACCGGGGGCGCGGTGACCGTCGTGGTGGTCCTCTGTGTGCCCGAGTAGTAGACCGCCGCGGCTGCGACGGCGATTATGACGACGACCATCACAGCCACGACGGCAGTTCCAACGCCACGCTTCCGAGCAACCAAGATTGCATGCCGAGGGGCTGGAGAGTAATAAGGAGTGGCAGCGTTACCCGGCGGTCTCTTCCCGGGCATCAAGGCTCCGCGTGAACGGACGACCTCAAGATAACATTATGATAGTCTGCGGACAGACTCTTAGGAGAATCTCAGTTCAGCAGGCTGGCCGGCGTGCGGCTTAAATAAGAACGCGGATTAAATCCTGTGAAGCGTAGTTGTCAAGGGTAGCGGAGAAGGTCCCGGGATGGGTCGAGAGGCTGCTCATACCCACCCTCGAGTCGAAGATCCGTTCCATCGTCAAGGAGGAGATAGGCCAGCTTGAGAAGGTGATGGACGCCCGATTCGAGGCAGTGAATTCGAAGATCGATTCGCTTGAGAAGCGGTTCCCTACAGTTCAGGAGTTCGCAGAAATCAAGGCGAGGCTGAACGAGATTGAGAGAAGGAGCCGCTGAGGATGCCGCCGACAGAAGAATCTTAGGTAAATTACTGCCGTGAGCTAGTAAAGCAAAGCGCCGCAAAGAAAACCATGGAAGTATCTAGCGCCGCGACCTCAGTTGTCTCACGGCAGATAATCGGGGTTTGCCGATGCGGTGAGATGATGTACCTGAAGGAAGACCTGCTGACCTATTGCAGTGGATGCCGCAAGCTCGCGGCAAGCTGCCGCTGCCCGACGGGACGCTGGAGCCTCAGGGCCGACCCCAGCCTGCGATGACGCGGCTAAGCGGAGGCTGCGTCGAGGTGTTCCTTGTCTTCCTGGGCCGTCTTCTCTAGGGAAGACTTTGCAGGCCCTTTGGCGAAGAAACCGAGCATCCCGAACTCCATGGCCGCTGAGTAGTGGACCTCTGTGCCGGTAGGGATCTCCTTGAGGGCGAGCGTGATCCTGCTACCCTTCCCGTCACCGCTCAGGGTGTCGATCTGGAATGTGTTTGTCGAGCGGTCGAGCCACATCTTGTTTACCGACTTGATCTTCCTGCCCATCATCTCCATCTGCTGTTCGAAGTTGATCGTGTCCCCTTCCTGGCTGGTTACATTGACCGCCTTTACGAAATTAGGGTGCTCCTTGGGTAGGTTCTCCACATGTATGTAGTACTCGAGGGCCCTGCTCAGCGGGGCTTTTGTCTGGATTACCGTCTCAAATCTGGTAGGCATGAAGGCTTGCGGTCGCTGCGGCGTATTTAACCTCGTGAACCATCGTCGTCACAATCGGGGTTGGCCAGCTGGGACTTGCCAGAGGGGCGAGCATCAAGCCGACGTAATCGAGAGGACCTGCAACTGCGTGTAGACCGGCGTGGTCCCGGAGGTCGACATGTCAGTTCCCCGGACGTCCTCGTGGGTGACCAGGATGAGGTCCGTCCCTGAGACCGCAGACGCCTGTAGCGAGAAGGTCGTGAGCGTGTAGTCTCCCTGGCACGAGCTGGCGACAGCGGGTAGCGTTCTAGAGGCGAAGTTCGTTACGTAGAGCGTCGTCGGACCGAAGGTCGCGCTCGTCTGGTTCGCTGGCCCTACCTGAGGTGCTGAGGTGTAGACATTCAGGAGCTCCCCCTGAAGGATGAGGGTCAGGAAAGGACCCGCGCTCGAAGTGAGCGTCGAAGTGGCCTGCGAGCCCGTCTCGTTGCTGCCTCCGGTATTGACTGCTATGACCGTGCCGGTAGAGGTTATCCAGGCTTCTGTGAGTGAGCCAACGCCCGATCCGTTGTTATTGATCTGCACCTTGTAGGTGGCGACGTCGCCCGACCCCTTGCTGGCGTACGCCACCTCATAGGAGGACGTGGTGTGAGAAGTGGCCGAGGTTGAGAGGGACAGCGACAGCTGAGAATAGTTGCCCATCAGCGTGGCGAAGTCGGCTAAGGTTGGGGGCTCGACGACAGTCGAGTTTGTCGTGCACGAATTGGTCGAGGTCGTGGAGGTCGAAGTCTGGCTCGTGGATCCAGAGGACGTGGTAGAGCTAGAAGTCGTAGAAGAGGTGGTGGTCGATGTAGTCGAAGAAGTGGACGCGGTCGAGGCTGAGCTGGTCGTAGTGCTGGAGCTCGACTGGGTCACGGCGGTGCTGCTCGTCGATGTGTTGTTCGAACTCGACAGAGAGGTGGACGAACTCGACCCGACCGAGGTGGAACTCGACGCGGTCGGCCCTTGAGAGAGAAGCGCGTAACCTGCCACGGCGGCGATGACGACGATTACTATGACGCCGACGGCGATGACGTTCCGGGCGATGCCGCGCTTCCTAGATTGCATTCCCTAATTTTCGCCGCGATGCCCTATTTTAAGACTGGGAAGAATTTTCACCGTCGCTTCCTCAGTTCGCTGAGGCGTGAAAGTCAGGGCAGCCCTAGCTGCTTGAGCAGACCGACGAGGTCATAGAAGAGTCGTTCCTCCAGAATCTCGCCGGTCTTGCTCCAGTGCGCCACCGTGCAGAACTCGACCTGGAAGCTCTTGTTGGTCGGAGCAATCACTTTGCCGCCGGCCGTCTTCAGAGGGCCCTTCATCGTGCCGGAGAAGTCAGCGACCGCGCATGTCATGTCGCCCTGCCCGAACATTATCTTGTATGGGTTGTTGATCAGGTGGTTATCAGGAAAGGTCTTGAAGAACTCCTTCGCCTCGGCCTCGTGGTTGTCACGCCCTTTCGTGGGGACCGGCTGCCCTGGCCAGTACACAAGAGTGTCAGCCGCATGGCGCTTTCTGAAGACCTCCCAGTTCTGCTTGTTCCAGGCGTCGTCAAGGGTCTTCATAAGTTCCAGGTTCCTTTCGACCGTCGACTGGGCCATATGCCCCGGTAGGTCGAAGCACTATTTACGCTGAGGGCTGGCCGGGTCCGTTTCCTCGTCGGCCGAAATCCTGTTGAGCGGAACGAGCGACCTCGCGCTCCTGTAAAGACAATACCCTCCAAGTACGATGCCCAGATCTTGAGTCAGTACGGAATCTAGTGGGTTCGCAAACGCCGACGAAAGCACTTCGACGAAGACGAATAGGAACGCAGCGAAGAGGCCGAACCAGAGCAGGTGCTTGCGCAGCGTCGGGTCTTTGGTCCTTAGCCCGATTGCGGGCAGCATAATCGCTGCAGCGACTAACGGCACTAGAGCTGGAATCTCAAACGTGATAGCCAAGACTCCTGTGGGCGTCCCCGTCACAGCATACCCGTTGAGGATATTGTAGACGATGTTTCCCGAATCATAGATCACCGTTACGAGAATTATGGCCAGCAGCAGGAATCTCAGCCTGCTCCAGCCCAACGTGTCTCTAAGCAGCGGGTCAGACTGACGCGCCGCTCTCACAGAGGTATTCGTCCAGTACAACAATGAGAGGGTGAAGAACAGAACCGATACGAACGATAGCTCGGGGGGCCATCCATAGAGAGTAGATCCGGTATAGTAGATCTGGGCCAGCGGGAGGCTGACAGCCAGCAGCCCTACTCCGAGCGCCTGCGTGCGGTAGAGCCGGACGGCCAGTGCCCTCCTGATTTCGAATGCCCAATACGCAACGTACGAGTACGTCAGGGCCATCGCCGCTGCACCCATGATAGCGGCGATATCGGAGCTACTTGCCATAGGGGCTCACTTCCATTCCGACCTTGGTGAAAGAGAAGTTGTAGTATCCAGGCTGCGGCGGAATTCCCCTCATCTTTCTGATCCTGAGCAGCGGGAGGACTCGTAACCCTTCTTCGTACAGCCTCATCTCGACGACCCCGTCGAAGAGCTGCTGCATCGCGGCTATCACTTGGGGCGGGTGCATCCCCTCCTCAAGGGTGGCCAGGAAGACCGCGTCATGCTGCTTCACGTCCGCGAAGAGCTGAGTCAGGAATCGATAGATGGTCTCCGGCGGATTGAGCATCAAGAGCGACGAGAGGACGTCGACGACGACTCTGGCCTTCTTACCTTCGTTCTGTTTCAGCATCTCCTTGATGTTGAAAGAGAGACCCGCTAGGTCGTTTACGTCGTACTTGATCCTGCCGCCCTCACTGGCAAACCAGACGGGGTCACCATTCTGGGTCTGGACACCGAATCCTTTCTCGTCCTGCAGGACTTCCTTGACTGATAGCCTGGTCACGTAGAGGCAGAAGTCTCCCTGCGCGAGACCGGACTGGGTGAACCAGTATCCAAGAGTCTCCTTGCCAATCCCGGGGGGCCCAACCACGAGGACGGTGGACTTATCGGGAAAACCCTCGCCCGCCAGTACCTTGTCGAGCGCAGGTACGCCGCTGGAGGGCAAGTAGGACCGAGTAGACGGTCGCTTGAATTAAAGCTATGGTGCGCTGGTTGGTCGCTGCTCTGCAGCCTGGAGACGGCTCACGGGCGCAAGAGACCTGCAGCTCCTGTAGATGGCATATGCCCTGAGGATGGAACCGGGCACGAACGCCAGGGCGGGCAATGAATAGGTGGAATCGTACTGGCTAATGTTGAGGATGACTATCTCTATGAAAGAAATAAGGGCGTTGAAGAGGAAGAAGACTATCAGCACTCCGAACCACTTCAGGCTGTCCCTGAGAACGTAATCCTTCGACCTCAGGGCACCGATCAAGACGACTGGGGCGCCGAAGATGAATGGCAGCAGGAAGAGGGGGAAGCCTATGGCGCCCCAGAAACCACCGTTTGAGAAGTTTGGGTCGACTCCGGAGTACACCAGGTAGACAGCGGCGAGGGCGAGGTCGGCCCAGAGCACATAGCGGAGCTTCTCCCAGTGCAGAATCCTGCGGAGGAGTGGGTCGGATCGGCGGGCGACAGGGACCACCGAGTCCACGAAGGCGAAGAAGAAGGCGAGTTCGAAGAAGATTAGGATGTTGATTCCCAGATTGACCAGCACACTGCTGCTCGTGATGCTGTCGAGCGGCATGCCCACTATCAGGACGATGCACAAGGCGCCGAGCCAGAGCGCGTGGTTGCGGTAAACGCGCCCCGCAAGGGCACGCCTGATCGAGAAGGCCCAGTAAGCGCCGTAGAGGGCTATGCCGATGGGTACGAGGGCGCTGAGGACCACATTCAGGATGAGTATCAGGTTACTTGACATACTGGGTGACCTCCATCCCATTCTTTGTCAGTGAGAAGTTGAAGTAACCAGGCTGTGGCGGGACTCCTCGCATCTTTCGGATGCGCAGAAGAGGCATGACCCTCAGTCCCTCTTCATAGAGCCTCATCTCCACCACTCCGTCGAAGAGCTGCTCCATGGCCGCCAGCACCTGCGGCTGGTGCATACCCTCTTCCAGCGTGGCGAGAAGGACTGCGTCGTACTGCTTGACGTCGGCGAACAGCTGCGTCAGGAAGCGGTAGACCGTCTCGGGAGTGTTAAGCATCAGGAGAGAAGAGAGGACGTCGGTGACGATCCTGATTCTTCTGCCTGCGTTCTGCTTGAGGACCTCCTTGATGTTATGCGAGATTCCTGCGAGGTCATTGACGTCGTACTTTACCTGGCCCCCTTCTGAGGCGAACCAGAATGGGACCTTCTGTTGCGTGTCGATGCCGAATCCTTTCTCGTCCTGCAGGACCTCTTTGACCGACAGCCGGGTGACGTAGAGACAAAAGTCGCCCTGGGTGAGACCGGACTGCGTGAACCAGTAGCCGAGAGCCTCCTTGCCGATTCCGGGTGGACCCACCACCAAGACCGTTGACCGGTCAGGGTATCCGTCGCCAGCGAGTATCTGGTCGAGTGCGGGGACACCGCTGGAAGGCAAGGACGGCCTTAAGGTGTTGAGCTAGTGCATAAAGGCATAACTCGTAACAGCCGGCTTGCAGAAGTCCAGGCGCGGCTACTTTTCCAGACGGACCGTTGGATGGGAAAGGTTGTTTCTGATGAGGCTCTGAACAGTGCCGGCGTCCTTCAGCATCTTCATCTCGAACTTCCGCCCGTCGTTCGCCTCTACGATTATCGTGCTCCTTCCTACGATCCTCATCCCGAGGGTCCTGATGAGCCTCGCGTCAGAGAAAGCCATCGCGGAGATGAACGTGTTTGACAGGTTCGCTATTCCCTTGTTGATGTTGAGGCCGTCGGTGCGGAGTTCGTAGCTGTTCCTCGCCTTGTAAATAACCAGACCAACGACCTTCACGAGATAGATGATCACGATGACCAGTATGGTCAGAATTTCGAGTATGTCCGGGATCTTGAGCGACCCTAACTGGACAGAGGCGAAGAAAAACCCCGAGAGCGACTTCACGGCATCACCGGCCCAGACCTCGAGCCCTACCAGTATCGCTGCCACTATCGCTGCCAGCAGGCCATAGAGCTCCACGTAGACACTGATTGAGGGCCTGCCCGTCCAGACGATGTCCCCAGAACCGAACTTGGGAGCAGCACTCATGTTCCAGAACCTGCGGGCAGACCTTTTATGCCTTCTGATAGTCTTCGTCGATTACTTCGGCGTCGAACGGGCGCGTCTCCTCAGGTACTGTATCGCGACGAGGCCAGCGACGGCTGAGGCTATCGCGGGGGCAGCGAGCAACAGGTACGCGGTGGAGCTCAGGCCAGTCGAGCCGGACCCCGGCGAGAGGATGATCAGGCTGGTGACGTCGTTTTCGGTGATGTAGACCTTCCCGGTGACGTTGTCGTACGCCATGCTCGTAATGCCGGTGAAGGTGATTCCGCTCGAATCCCCGGTTGAATTGAACAGGACCTGTCCTGTCGCGCCGTCAATCTCATAGAGACGGTTCAGGCCGACGTCGCTGACGTACACGTCCCCGGATGAGCCGACGGTCACGATGTTTGGCGCGCCGCCCAGATGAATCGAGTAGACGGGCTCGAACGTCAGGTCATTGACTGCCACGAAATTGTCTCCTGCCCCGGCGCTCTCCGAGCTGATGAACAGAAGATGGGATGAAGGGTCCACGGCGAAGTGTGAAGGCGGCACGGCGATAGGGAACGTCCCGGAGACTCTCAGAGAGGTGGGGTTCACGACGATGACCGCCCCGGATTGGTCATTGTTAGTGAGATTGCCGACGAAAGCCTCCTGAGCCGCCGGGTCCACCGCGAGGGCCGAGGTGCTGCCCATCGCGAGCTGCGCTATCGCCGCGTCGTTAGAACCGTTCACTATGTAGAGCGTGTTTCCCCCTGTGTTGGCTGCAAAGACCAGGTTGTGCTGTTCGTCCACTGCCAGGGCGTACGGAGTTCCGAGGCCTTCAATGGTAGCGGCCACATTATTGTTCGAACCGTCGATTACGGAGAGAGAGCCACCTTGTCCCTGTGAGACGTAGACCCGGTCGGTCGCTGAGTCTACTGCCACCGCGTAGGGAGAGGGGGTCGGTATCTTCGCAATCGTAGCCAGGGTGATGGCGTCAATGGCGAGAGTCGTCCCATTAAGATAGAGGACGGTGTAGACGGTCCCAGTGAGAGAATCGACCGCGACACCCCTAGGTACGGTCCCGAGGTTCACGGAAGAGAGCGTAGGCGCGGTGGAACCTGCTGCTGCCAGAGGCTGAAGCAGCGGGAATGACACGAGGAGGCAGGCCAGGGCCAGCCAGCGCAATTTCAATTTCGACGATGGCTGCGGTCGTGACGCTATTTATTGTGAGCAGAACTCTCTTCCTCGCCACTGTTGGAAATCGGCCGATTTTCAGATAAGGCTTTAACGTCTCGGCGG
>Ga0302324_100009178_pt1 | contig 20746 bp, 12 predicted proteins | sample Palsa_T0_1_FD_201949 | JGI IMG/M metagenome (GOLD analysis project Ga0302324, IMG submission 201949) | Peat permafrost microbial communities from Stordalen Mire near Abisko, Sweden - Palsa_T0_1 | ecosystem: Environmental > Terrestrial > Soil > Palsa > Peat permafrost | place: Sweden: Abisko...
TTGAGCCCTACCGCGAGGGTGTGGCGCAGGCCGCCTGCGAACGACTCCTCGCTTGGGCGATCGAGCGCGGGCTCGCAGACGGCCAGTGGCTGGGCTACATGTGGGATGAGCCCGAGATCGTCGCCCTCGCGGATTGTCGGTACGACGTCGCGCTCGTGGTCGACGACGTCCACCCGCAGGGCGAGATCGGCCGCTTCGATTTCGCGGCGATGCGGGTAGCCGAAGTCGTCTTGAGCGGCGACATCGCGCTCGAGGCACGCGCTATCGACTGGCTGTACAAGACCTGGCTCCCGCGGAGTGGCTATGTTCCCGACAATCAACCCGCTTTCGAGGCTTGGATCGGTAGGCCGTTCGCCCACGGGAACGAGCATTTCGAGATCGCTTGTCAGCTCCCGATCAAGCCTTCCCTCTGATTGCTTCCCAGCACGGAGGACCACGATAGTAAAAGGCAATGTCCCCTTCGGCGGGCTGGCCGGGTCAGGCTCATGAGGAACCGCGAGGAGTCGCTTTCCGCTTAATCCAACCGGTTTCCGGACCGTTTCAGAGCGACTCTTCCTTCGCACGCTGGTAACTTGCCTTCCACCAAAGGTAGGGCAATATCTCGATGGATCGAGCGCAATGGAGGCATCCCACTCCCGAACTAATAAGACGGCGGCAGTTCTTTTACCAATGCGGCATCGCGCTGGTTGCAATGGAAGATTACTTCAGCCAGCACGAGGCAGGCCTTCTGAGCGAGGAGCAAAGATCGCGAAACTTATTCTGCACTTGACCCGCGTGACCCCCTGAGAGGGTAGGCCCGGATTTTTCTGAGCGTAACTCGCGATCGATCACCGACATGGAATCCTGGATTTCCGGACTAGCACTGCACGGCTACTCGATTCTGTTCGCTGCGGTATTCCTGGAAGCGGTCGGACTGCCGATACCCGCAGCCCTGGCCTTGCTCATCGCGGGAGGCGCGAGCGCCCGTGGCTCATTGCAGGGCTCGTACGCTCTCGGCGGGGCCCTCTTGGCGATGGTCGCAGGCGACACGCTGATGTTCGTGATGGGTCGCTATACGGGATGGTGGCTTCTTGGCGTACTTTGCCGCATTTCGCTGAATCCCGAATCGTGCATTTTGCGTTCGGCGGATTCCTTCTATCGCCGCGGGCGGGCACTGCTCGTCGTGGCAAAGTTCATTCCTGGAATCAACACTATGGCGCCGCCGCTCGCTGGTTGCATGAATATGAGGCTCATGCAGTTCCTCAGGCTGGATCTGGCCGGTGCGGCGCTCTATACCGGCGCATACTTTGGTGTCGGCTTCCTTTTCAGCGGCGCGCTGGAAGCGATCACCCGAGGCTACCAGACGTTTGGGCGGGTCGTGGGTTGGGTTGTGATCGTCCTGGTTGCCGGTTATGTGGCCTTTCAGATTTGGCTATGGATCAAAGCGCGCGCGTTACGTACCGTTCCCTTCGCGATCCCCTCCGAGGCGGCGCGACAAATGGCGGCGGGTGCTTACATCTACGACGTGCGCAGCCACGGCTACCTTGATGCCAAGGCAACTCGTATCACGGGGTCCAGAAGACTGGATCCCAACGCGCTGAACCGATGCAGCGAGGAGTTTCCCGATGAACAACTCGTTTATGTGTACTGCACCTGTGTTCGTGAAGCGACCAGCGTGCGCGTGGCGCGGGAACTTCAGAACAGAGGGGTTCGGGTCGCGGTGATCAAGGGCGGTCTGCGGGCTTGGAGGGGTGCAGGATTACCCGTCGAGGCCGTGCCAGTTGAAGAAATGGCAGCACTTCCGACCTTTCGTTAACGGGCACAAATTTGTGGGCGCAGGCGAGAGTAGCCCGCAACGCGCAGCAATCGATCCGAGCGGGCGATGCCAACGGTGGAATCGGCCGCCACTTCTGCGAATGTCCGAATTCGGACGCGCGGGAGCGGGTCGCGGATGGCAGTTTTTCAGATCGCCAAATGAGGCGAAACCATCGCCGACCCCGACAATTAGCTCGCCGCTTGCTCTGGCCGAGAGATGTCCGCACCCTGCTAGAATCCCATCGATGCAGAACGAGGGATGCTTCGTCGGTCCCTATCTAAAAACCCGGCGGGACACCTGCGCGCCTATCCTGCGTGGCTCGAGAGCGCCCGACACGAAGATTGGCCGGACGATACGTGAAGGCACTGGCGCTATCGGCTCGCGCGTTCGGCTCGGCTGTCGGCGGCGCGATGGCTGGATTGCGCCTCAGGAGAGACTTATGTTGCAGATGAAGACATTTGCCCTGGCCTTATCCGCTGTTAGTTTTTTCGCTGCGGGCGCTGCTCCCGCGCGGGCAGCTTCCTTCGAGAGCTTCGTCAAGAGCTACTACGACGGTGAGTACGCCGCCCACCCGGTGGCGGCGACCTCGGCCGGGATTCATGACAATGACTGGAAGGTGGATGACCTGAGCGCCGACGGGCAGGCTCGGAACGACGTACGCCTGCATGAGGCGTTGGCGACGCTGGAAGGCATGAATCCGCAGCAGCTGAGCCCCGCGGACCGCGATGACCGGGAAGTGCTGATGGGCCGAATCAAGGGCATGCTACTCGACGACGAGAACATTAAATATTGGCGCAAAGATCCCAGCCGCTACAGCCGTGTCGCGACTTTGGCCGTGTTCGAGTTGGTTCATCGAGATTTCGCGCCTCTCGCGGAGCGGCTGCGGGCTGCCATCGCGCGGGAGCGCGAGATTCCAGCGATGCTCTCCGCCGGCAAGGCCAATATCGAACACCCGCCTCGCGCCTTTGTAGAAATCGCCATTCGCAATGTAGCCGGCTCGATACATTTCTACCGCGACGGCGCACCGAAGGCATTCGCGTCGGTTGAGAGTCCTGAGCTGAAGCGCGATTTCGCGACCAGCAATGCGGCGGCGATTGCAGCGTTTGAGGATTACAAAGCCTTTCTGGAAGCTCAGCTGAGTAAGGCCGATGGGGATTTCGCGCTGAAATCCGACGTCTTCGTTGCGCGACTGACGGACAACGAGATGGTTGCTCTCCCAGTGAGCAGGCTGCGCGAGATCGCGTGGCGCCAGCTTCATACGGACCAGACTGCGCTCACCGCCGCCGCCCACGAGGTAGACCCGACAAGATCAATCAGCGCAGTGCTCGAGGACATACGCCGGCAGCATCCGAGCGCCGATACGCTGCTATCAACGGCCGAGGAAGATCTATCCGGCCTGCGCACTTTCGTCAGCGAACATCACCTCGTGACGATTCCGAGTGATTTGCTGCCAACAGTCGAACCGACGCCAGAGTTCATGCGTGCGACCACCGCAGCCGCCATGGATCCACCCGGGCCCTTCGAGCAACATGCCACACAGGCTTTCTACTACGTCTCGCCACCAGACGCTGGCATGGTCGCCGAAAAGCTCGAAGACTACCTCCAGGCTTATTACTTCGCTGGTTTGCAACTCATCTCAGCACATGAGGTTTGGCCAGGCCATTTCGTGCAATACCTGACGCGGCGCAATCATTCACAGTGGTCACTTGCTCGCAAGCTGGCGCATGCGCAATCCACTACTGAGGGATGGGCGCACTACGCGGAGCAGATGATGATCGAGCAAGGTCTGGGAGGCGGTGATCCGAAACTGAAGGTAGCGCAGCTGAATGAAGCGCTGCTGCGGGATTGCCGCTTCGTAGCCTCGATTGAAATGCACACGGGCGGCAAACGCGTGGAGGATGCGGCCCAGCTCTTCATGAGAGAGTGCCACTCGCCGCAAGCCGAGGCGCAACGCGAAGCCTATCGTGGTACTAGCGACCCGGGTTATCTGAACTACACTGTCGGCAAGCTCGAAATCCTCAAATTACGCGAGGATTACAAAAAGGCGATGGGCGCAAGGTTTTCGCTGACCCAGTTTCACGATCGATTCCTCGCCGCCGGATTGGTGCCGGTGAAGATCATCCGGCGGGAAATGATGGGCGTCGACGGTCCGCTGTTGTGAGCAACAGATCTGAAAATCGAGCCTTTCAGAGACCCCTTGCGCCAGGTACTGATGGAGGCGAAGGTCGTGTGCAGGAGCATCAAGACTCTCTTCAATTTCAGGCCACCCGCGACAGAGCAAGAGATTCGAGCTGCGTCCCTTCAATTTGTTAGGAAACTCAGCGGGTTCAACGGTCCGTCACGAGCCAACCGCGCTGCTTTTGATCGCGCCGTCAATGAGGTCGCCGCGTCGGCCCGCGCGCTCATTGGCGCATTAGTCACCACAGCGGAACCTCGGGACCGAGAAATTGAGGCCGTGCGGGCACGAGCAAGAACAGCCTCACGGTTCGGCACCCGGCCCATACGCTAGGCCATTGCAACCTGGGTCCTGATTCTCTGTCAGGCCCTCAGGCCCGCGTGTGACCTGCAACAGCGCCGGCCACATTGCCGAGCGCTTCAGTCACAGCGCAGCTCGCGATTCAGTTGGGCTGAGCGCGGCGCCGCTTACCCGGGTGATGCCCTCCAGTACCTCCAGAACCGCGCTCGAGGAGGGCTACGCCAACGGCTAAGCCCGGCAGCGGTCGGCGCGGCGCGTGCGCGTTCGACTCGCATATGTCAAACGCGTGACCGGTGTCTGACCGGCGCACATCTCCCGGATCTGCGCGTGCTTGTCCGACACCGCCATCGGATGGCATGACTCTCTTGTGCTGGCCAGCGCGCAGGCGCATCGTTGTGGCCGACCGGAAACCAGACAACAACCGGCTCTCAACAGGGACAAGGGGATTCCTATATGACACTCAGCAAGTACCTGCTGGTGGTGGCGTTCGCCGCCTCGCTGGCGGGAGTGGCGAGCGCGGCGCCTTATCCGCATAGCGCGGCCCCCGCGGCCGTCGATCTCGGCGACTCCGCGGCGGTCGAGGCCAACACCCGCATCACCGTGACCGTGTCGCTGAAACTCAGCAACGCGGAGCAGCTCGATCCGCTCGTGCAGGCGCTCTACACACCCGGCTCGCCGCAGTACCGTCAGTTCCTGACACCCGAGCAGTTCAGGGCGCGCTTCGGGCCGAGTCCGGCGATCATTGCGGCGGTCACCCGCGAATTTACCGCCGCGGGGCTCGCGGTCACGCAAACGGCGACGGCACAACTGCACGTCACCGGCACCGCGGCACAGCTCGAGAGAGAATTCGGCGTGCAGCTGCACAGCTTCCGGGCGGCCGCGACCGCGGCGACGCCCTCCTATCTGTACCGCAAGCCGATGAGCGCGCCGCGCCTGCCGGGCGCGATCGCGGACGCGGTGAACGCCGTGCTCGGACTCGATACCCGTCCGCACCTGACGCCGCATCTGCACGCCGCGGCGCAGCAGCCTGCGCAACCGATGCCGGCCCCGCACCAGGTCAGTAATCAGACCAACACGCCCGACCCGCCCGGCCAGTGGACGGTGATCGACTACGCCGACTACTACGATGTCAACCCGCTCTACCAGCAGGGACTGTCGGGTGAGGGACACACGCTCGCGATCGTCACCTTCGCCTCGATGACCGAAAGCGATGCCTACTACTACTGGAACTTGCTCGGCCTCAAGGTTCACCCGAACCGCATCAACGTGGTGAACGTCGACGGCGGACCGGGCCCGATCTGCGATGCCTGCGGCTCGCTCGAGACCACGATCGACGTGCAGCAGTCGGGCGGCCTCGCGCCCGGTGCGAAGATCCTCATTTATCAGGCCCCCAACACCAACCAGGGGTTCGTCGATGCGTTCGCCGCGGCGTTTGATGCCAACCGCGCCGACACGGTCTCGGTCAGCTGGGGTGAGTGGGAAGGCTTCGACGGCACCGACGGGGAGATCTACTTCGAGAACGGACCGGTGACCAACCCGACGAACGGCCAGCAGTCCACCATCTACCAGGCACTGTCGGACCTGTTCGCACAGGCTGCGGCCCAGGGCCAGAGCATGTTCGCGTCCGCGGGCGACTACGGCGCCTACGACGAGCTCAATTCGCTGCCGAGCGCGCCCTCGACAGGCCAGCCGTACAGCTACAACGGCGTGCTCTCGGTCGACGACCCGGCGATGCAGCGCTACGTCACCGCCGCCGGCGGCACGACGCTTCCGGGAACGCAGCTCTACTCTAACGGCAGAGGCGGAACGATCACCATCAAGGTCCCGACGGAGCAGGCGTGGAGCTGGGAGTACCTGGCGCCGCTGTGCATCTCGCAAGGACTGCCTGGCAACTGTAACTTCCCGATCGGAACCGGCGGCGGCGTCAGCTACACGGTTCAGCGGCCCTTCTACCAGGACTTTGTCCCCAACATGGCCAACACGGTGCCGGGCCAGACACTCGACCAGCTGACCCCGACGTTTGAGGCGCTCTACGGCCAGCCGGCCAACTTCCCGGGACGCAACGTTCCGGACATCTCGAGCAATGCCGATCCCCAGACCGGCTACGTGGTGTACTACACCTCGAGTGTCAGCGGCGCGCTGGGCGAGTACATCTACGGTGGCACGAGTTTCGTCGATCCGGAGCTGAACGGCATCGCGTCGCTCTTCGTGCAGGCGCTGCACGGGCGTATCGGGCTCCTGAACCCGGCGCTCTACCAGATCTTGACCTCACCGGCCGCCTACCGCGGCCGCAACCCGGCGTTCCGTGACATCACGCAGGGCAACAACTGGTACTGGAAGGCGGGTCCGGGCTACGACCAGGCCACCGGCGTGGGTGTGCCTGACGTCGCGAACCTGCTGCAGGCGCTTTCGTACTACATATACTGATAATCCGTAGCGAACGTTGAGTGCTGCGGGGCGGCGCTTGCCGCCCCGCTTTTTTTGCGCCGCTGATTTTCAGCGGCTGGAGCATTTGGCGGGTGGGCCTTGCACCCACTGGAAAACGCCGCCTTTTCACGGCGCACACGCGTTGCAGGCATTGACGAGCGTCTGCTGTTGGGCGGATCGTTAGCCTATGAAACGGTCCACTCCTGACAAACAGCTACCCAAGCCCGACGTGAAACTAAGCGATGCGCAGAGCATTGATGTGAAGTACGGTCTCGAGCCGGCAATCGATCCCAGCGTATCCGGGGACGATGGCGGCGCCCCAGGCGGATTGCAATTTCACTTGGTCGAGTGCCCGTATTGCGGCGAGAGCTTCGAGACGCCAGTTGACACGAGTTCCGGCTCCGCACGCTACGTCGAGGACTGCCAGATCTGCTGCCAGCCGATCGAGTTCAGACTCGAAGTCGATCATGCTGGCGTACTCCAGTCACTATCGACCCTGCGCAGTGATTAATAACTAACGCTATTTCCAAGAGGACATGAACATGGATGGAGGGATTACACGGCGTGCGCTGGTGAAGGGCGGCCTGATTGCGGGCGCGCTCGTTCCGGTTGCAGGCCTCTTTATCAGTGGCGCTGCTCATGCCGACTTGCCGGCGCTGGATCCGAGTGATCCGGCTGCGAGAGGGCGCGATTACGTCACAAGATCGGCGAAGTCCGATGCATATTGCGGGAATTGTTCGCTCTATAAGAAGACGGGAGATTCGATCGGTTCCTGCGCGCTCTTCGCGGGAAAGAGCGTAGCGTTCGCCGGGTGGTGCAGCGGGTGGGTGAAGATCGGAGCCCCTTAGTTTTTTCGCTGCGGGCGCTGTCCCGGCGCGGGCAGCTTCCGTCGAGAGCTTCGTCAAGAGCTACTACGACGGGGGTTACGGTACGCTCCGATGGGACTCTGGAGTTAAAAATGGGAAGCGAAGTCTTTCACGGATGGGACGACTTTCTTGTTGCCGAGGTCGGAGCTTCAGCGGCACTCGCCGGATTGTTGTTCGTCGCTATCTCGATCAATCTCTCATCGATTCTGAAATATCCACACTTGCCGACCCGTGCGATAGAAGCGCTCACTACACTGCTGTGCGTGCTTGTTACCTGCAGCTGGGCTCTCGTGCCGGGGCAGACACACTTTACCTATGGTCTTGAAATTGGAGGAACTGGACTTGTGGCGTGGGCCGTTCAGACGACTGGCCTGATTCTGACCCGGAAATCGGGCTACGAATACCTTCCACGATTCCTGTTCAACCAACTTCCGCCGCTCCCCTTTGTTGTGGCAGGCGTTATGCTGGTGCTACATCAGCCGAGTGGGATCTATTGGATTGTTCCAGGGACTCTGCTGTCCCTTGTCGCTGGCGTCTACTGTGCTTGGGTGCTGCTCATTGAGATTCAGCGCTAGACGTGCGCCGTCAACACGGCGGCGCGGGAAAAGGGTGAACAGCTGCTTTGGCGATGACAGCAGTTGAGAGAGAGCGACTGCATCCGTGGCCGACATACGCAGGCGTCCAACTGAGCCCCCTTGTGCACGCTGCGCGTCCCCGCGCCCTTCTTTTCTGTTGCTGCGGAACAAATTCGCGTCCGAAAGCGTCCGAGGGATGACCCACTGGCTTGTTAGGGAGCGAACGATGTTCTTCCCGATGCTGGCGGCTGTCTCCATCGCGGTTGCCAGCCAAGCAGCGCTACCATCCACTTGCCACTTCCGCCACTCTGACGCCCGATGGACCGGCTCGTGCGGCACGGTCTTCGACGAGAACCCGATCTTCACGATCGCACCGGCCAACTCGATCACGACGGGAGTGTGGAAGCAGGGGATTAAGCCGCAGGCGGTTTGGGCTGGAACGCTCACCAATGCAGGAGATCCTGACTACCCTATTGAAATTGAGGTCTACTCCGGGGGAACCGGCCTCCTGCGATCAGAATATGGTTGGTTCAACATCTCCGGATTTTCCTCCGACGACTTGACCGTGCGCTTCCAGATGGACACATCGCACCAGGTTTCACCAGGACCCCTCGATCGCGCAATCCTCGAGCGCGCCAACGCCCTGCTGAGCTCCCCCGCGGTCTGGAACCGAGCGGACGATCGCAACTGCGCGCCGACCGCCACCACCTGGAGCATCTATTGCGCGACCGAGCGGGCGACAATAGAAGTCACCGGTGCCTTCCACCATCGCGGGCCGGCGATGGAATTACTGCGGCAAATCGTGGAAGAACGCACGGAAGGCCGGGGCTACCATCACCGTCTCATGGATTACAACAACGATCCGGCTTCCCCCGCTGACCGGCGACCTGAAGGGTGGACGCGGGCGGCCTGGCGACGTTAAGCGACGCGACGGACATTGCCCGCCTGGCGATGAGTCATCAATTCGCCGTGAATGCCAACGAGCGCCTTCAGGCACGCAGTTGCCTTAGACGCTCGGTGCGGGTTCCATCGAAATCGCGGGCGAGGCGACGCAGAAGCTGTCCTGATTCCACGGCGGTTAGCGGCGGACTCAGGAAAAATCCTTGCACTGACGTGCAGCATTCTTCCTGCAAGAACAGCAGCTGTGCGAGGTCCTCCACGCCTTCCGCCACGACCTCTAGCTTGAGCGTCTTTGCCATGGCAATTATCGTCGCCGCAATTACCCTGTCTTCGCCGTTATTCTGAACCCGCCGGATAAATGAACCATCTATCTTCAGTCGGTCGATTGGAAACTCCCTTAGCCGACCGAGACTTGAATAACCAGTGCCGAAATCATCGATGGAGATCTGGACCCCAATCGCCTTGAGCTCCCCGAGTACCTGCCTCGTCCAGTCCTCATTCGCCATGATCACGCTCTCAGTGATCTCTAGTTCGAGCGCAACGGCGGGCAAGCCCGTCTCGCGCAACACGGCCGCAACGAGTCCGGGGAAACCCCGCTGGGCCAGCTGCAGTCCGGACACATTCACGGCAATGCGTCCGGCCGAAAGGCCCTCATCGAGCCACGCTTTGGCTTGCATACATGCGGCGCGCAGGACCCACTCGCCAATGGGCAGGATCATGCCAGTCTCTTCTGCGACTGGAATGAAATCTAAGGGTGGTACTTGCCCGAGTTCCACGTTGGCCCAGCGAAGCAGCGCCTCCATGCCGACGATCAACCCGGTACCCAAGTCAAACTGCGGTTGGAATCGCAGCGAGAGTTCGTTGCCTGCGATGGCGCCCGACAGCTTGCCCTCCATGGTCAGACGCTTTAAAGCATTCGCATTCATCGAAGGTTTGAAGAAGGTGAATGTGCCGGGACCCTGACGTTTGGCAAAATACATCGCGAGGTCGGCGCTTTTGAATAGCGTTTCGAAATTCTCGCCATCGGCAGGATAGATGGCAATGCCGATGCTGGGGGTCACCATGACCTCGTGCCGTGCGAGCAGAATGGGTCGCATGATCGCCACCAAAATACGGCTGGCGACAATCCCGGCCTCCTCTGGAGCATCGATAAGCGGCATCAGGAACATGAACTCATCGCCCCCAAGCCTGGAAAGATCTCCATCGCCGCTACCCTCGGGTATCCCAATATGGTCGCTGCTGCGCACCGCCTCGCGCAGGCGCAATGCCGTCATGCGTAGTAAATCGTCTCCGACACTGTGACCGAGGGTATCGTTGATGCGTTTGAATTTGTCGAGATCGATGCAAAGCAACGCCAACTGGCGCTTATTCGTTCGGGCATCCTCCATTGCACTTGCCACCCGGCTGCGGAAATGCTCGCGGTTCGGCAGACCCGTCAGCTGATCGTAATACGCAAGCCGGCGGATCTGTTCGGCGGCCGCCCGACGATCCGTGACGTCGCGGGCGAGAACAATGAAGTGCGGGGTCTGACCTGGATCCACGGGCCTGGACACGGAGAGCTCGACCCAGGCCGTTCCACCTGGCAGCCGCAACTCAAGCTGCTTGCCGATCGACAGGCCGGTTTCGTACGCTTCCTGTATCGCTGAGCGGCACACACGCGCGGCTTCCGGTGAGAGTACTTCCTCCACGGTCTTGCCAATGAAATTCTCGACCGGTGTGGGCAGCAATTCCGAGTGCGGCGGATGGTACTGAACGTAGCGTCCCTCAATGTCGAGCTCGAACAATAGATCAGGGAGCGCGGTCAACAGTGCCGTATTGCGGGCCTCGGCGGTTCTGAGATCCAGCACAGCCTGATAGGCGCGCAGCAGATACCGTACGCGATGACCAAGCAGCGTCCAATTGATCGGCTTGGCTATGAAGTCGGTGGCCCCCGCGTTGTAGGCCGCGTCGACGGAGCGAAAATCGTCGAATCCGGTGACCATGACGATTGGTAGCAGCGGACCAGCCTCGAGACGCAGTGCCGCACAGACGTCGTATCCGCTCAGACCTGGCATGTCCACATCGAGCATAACCATGTCACTCGGCTTGCCGCGGAACTGCTCCAAGGCATCCGTACCGTCGACCGCCGTGCTGACAGCGAAGCCGGCCTTTTGCAAAGCCGCGCGCATCAACATAATCGCCGTGAGATCATCATCGACGATTAAAATCGTCTTGGTCGCTGTCGTCACGCCGCCTCCTGCAGAATCTCATACATGCGGGCAACGGCACGTTGATGTTCGGGCCTGACCTGTATTAAGAGCTCGCGGGCATCTGCGAGTCGTCCCTCGCGCCCGAGCTGCTCCAGCCGACGATAGAATTCCGACAGAGTTTTCGCACCGACGTTGGCGGTGCTCGATTTCAAAGCATGAGCCGCGGCGGCCAACTGCCCACCGTCGCGCGCGAGTATCGCGTTCTCGATACGCGTCACAGAGTCGCCCGCAGACTCAATAAAGATGCGCAAGATTGTCTTCACGAGATCCATGCCGCCGGCAGGATCGAGTTCACGCACGCTCTGCAACTCCCGTAGGTCAATGGCATCGGACCCCGCTACGACTGAGGCATCCCGTGCGTCGGCGGCCTCGAGTGCGGTATTGGTACTGCTCGCCTCGCCCGCGCGCGGAAGCCATCGGGCGAGTAGCGCCTGTAGTTGCGCGAGCTTGAATGGTTTTGGCAGAAAATCGTTCATGCCCGCTTCGAGGCAGTTCTGCTCATCACCCTGCAGCGCGTTGGCGGTAACGGCGGCGATCGGCAACCGCTCACCGCGCCCCAATGGCAGTCGGCGGATCGCTGCGGTGGCCTGGAATCCGTCCATCACCGGCATCTGGCAGTCCATCAGCACTAAGTCAAAGTCGCATTTCTGCACCAGCTCGAGCGCCTCTTGTCCGTTGCTGGCGAGAGTGACTTGCACGCCGAGGCTCTTCAACATCGCGTTAACGACTTGCTGATTGGTCGGATTGTCCTCGGCCACCAGTACTCTTCGCTGCATTGAAAGTCCGCTGTCTACCGACACGGCAGTGAGTGCATCGATGCGTGGCGCAGCAGGCGCCAGGATGCTGCACAGGACGCGGAGCAGGTCGGCGCGCCGAATTGGCTTGTTGAGGAAACGCAGGATGCCGGAGGCCCGCCTGTCCGGGTCGGCCAAGTTGGACGCGGTGGACGTCAGCATCACGAGCGGGGTAGCGGCCAACTCAGGCCGTCGCTGGATCGCGTTGGCCAGTTGCAGTCCATCCATTCCGGGCATGTGCATGTCGAGGATGCTGAGCGCAAAGGAAGAGCCCGCACGGGCCGCCTCCGCCATCAATTCCAGGGCTTGCTCGCCGGTGCGTGCGCACGTCACGCGCATGTGCCAGCCTTCGAGTTGCTGCTGCAGGATCTCGCGGTTGGTCTGGTTGTCATCCACGACCAGCACGCGTGCGCCCTCGAGGGTCGTCGGCTCCAGGCGTTCCCGCGGCAGGGCTCTTGCTTTCGCCAGATGCAGGCTGACGATAAATCGTGAGCCGTGGCCCGGGGAGCTCTCAGCGCGAATCGTGCCGCCCATTAAAGTCAGCAGGCGGCGGGAAATAGCCAGGCCAAGGCCGGTACCGCCGTATCGGCGGGTGGTCGAACCATCGGCCTGCGAGAAGTGCTCGAATATTCTGTCGAGCGTTTCCGGTCCAATCCCAATGCCGGTGTCCTCCACGGCCAGGCTCAGAGCGACGTCAGTGTCGGTCTCACTCTCCAACCGCAAGCGCACGACGACTTCGCCGTGGTCGGTGAACTTGATCGCATTGCCAATCAGATTGGCCAAGACCTGGCGCAGACGCAGCGGGTCGCCACGCACGCCTGGCAGCGCGGAGTCAAGCGGCGTGAACTGCGCCGCCAGTTCAAGGCCTTTCTTCTGGGCAGAGTGTGCGAACATTGCCAGAGTCTCCTCGACCAGATCGACGAGGCTGAAGGCGACGGACTCCAGCGCCATGTTCCCGGACTCGATCTTGGAGAAATCAAGAATGTCGTTGATGACGCCCAGCAGATGCTCGCCGGAGGTCTGAACCGCAACACCCCACTCGCGCTGCCTGGGTGTGAGCTCGCTGGCCAGAAGCAGCTCATTCATTCCGAGCACACCATTCAATGGGGTACGAATCTCATGGCTCATGGTTGCCAGAAACTCGCTCTTCACCCGACTCGCAGCCTCTGCCGTCTCCTTGGCATGTTGCAGATCGGCGGTGCGCTCTGCGACTTGCTCCTCGAGATGATCGCGCTGGGCCGCCAGGTGGGCATCGCGCTCCTCGATGTTTTCGAGCATGCCGTTGAAGCCCCGGGCGAGTGCGTCCAATTCTGCGATGTCGCTGCAGGCCGCCCGCACTCGGAAATCGGCTGATCCCGATACCCGATCCGTCAACTTGGTCAATTTCGCTAAGGGCCGCAGTACTGAGAGATTCAGCCGTCGTAGCATCAGACTGCTGACCATCAGCGCTATGGCGACCGCGAAGAGCGTGACGAGCATCTGCGAGGCGAGCTGCCGGTAGAGTCCTGCAACGTCAACACGCAGATACAAGGTTCCGGGGCGTGCGCCCTTAAACAGAACCGGCTGCAAGATGTCGATGTGCATCAACGTAATCGAGACGCTGGCGGATGGGGCATCAAGCGCTGCGGGTACAGGCACTTGTGCCTCACTACGGTAGGAAGCGAACAAGTGCCGCTGCTGCGTGTACAAGGCGGCGACGTGGACGTTCGGCGCATAGCGCAGCGTCTGCAGTAACTCCTGCGCTGCGGCCTCATCCTGAAACATCAGAGCGGCGGCGGCGCTTTCAGCCAACATCTTGGCCTGAACCTCGGTGGTGTTGGCGAGGTTGAAGAGCCCAAGCGTGAAGCTGCTGGCAATGATGATCGCCGCGACAATCGCGATCGCCGCAGACAGGGTGATCCGATTGGTGCGGCGCAGACGCGCACCGATCGAAACGCTCCGAGGCAGCGGATCACCTGCGATCATTGGAGCACCTCGGTCGCCAAGCTCAACAGCTTCGAGCTAAGTTTGAGATTCGCCGCCCGGGCAGCCGTGAGGTTGACTTCGAAGGTGATCTTGTTATTCACAACGTTCATGTTGAGAGCGACGCCCTGCCTGGCGGCGCCCGGCGCGTCCGCAACGGTCAGCACGGTGGCCCCGCGCAGAGTGGCCAGCACGCGCGAGATGCCGTCGCCCGATGGATTGACGATAAATACGACCTGGCAAATGCTCAGTCCCTCGGTACTGGTGACGCGGCGCACCGCAATGCGACGAGCCCCGACGGGTTTACCCTGCAGCCCATCTATTTCCTCACCGAACGGATCCCGACCGTACACGCACAGGTTCAGCGTTGAGCCTATGTCTGCGGGCCACTCGGTGAAGAGGGCGAAGTTGTAGAGAAACGCCGCTTTGAGGCGATATTCGGGCAGGTCATCGCTCACGGCCGCCTGTGCGAACGCAAAGAGCGCCAGGCCAAGGCACCATGCCGGCATGCGGGTGCTACGTGGCATCGCGATGCTCCACGGCGCGCGGTGCGTTCGGCGAGGGTGGCCCGCGGGAGGACAGCTGCGGAGCAGGCATCGAGGTGATCTTTAGTTGAAGCAGCTGCTCGAGGGGCATGTCGAGCAATTGATCCAGCGTGAAGGAGTTGGCAGTTCCCGGAACGGCCAATACGAGCGCGAGAGTGTACGCAAGCAAAAGCTTACGCCAGGAGCTCCTCGTGGCGGCTCGCCATTTAGCGCAAAGCGGTTGCAGTGACACGGTTCAGCGCGCGTAGTGCAGATCGGCGCGGACGCTGCGGCCGTCCTGCTCCAGCGATTCCTGCCAATGGTTGGCAGAGGCAGGTTCCGCATAGCGCTTGTCAAACAGATTCCCGATGCCCAGGGATACCTCGAGTCCCCGAGCCAGCGACTCCGTGCTCAGAAACAGGTTTGACAGGGCGTAGCCTCCCAGAGGCGCGCCATTCAGGGTCAAGCGCGAGCTGTCATAGCGCAGCTCGTAGCCCAAACGCACCCCGTCGATCGGTAGGGGGCTCGAGAGATTGAGCTTGCCCAGTATCTCGGGCGAGTTGGCCACCTCGCCGCCGCTGCGGTAGTTGGCATGTTGGATCGATACGCTCTCGCGCAGGCGTGCACCGAAATCCCACGTCTTGTCCGTCGAAAGCTCGATCCCACGCGTGTCGACTGGTTGGGTGTTTTGGTACTGCTCCGTAAGCCCGTTCTCCAAGAGAAGGTCGTGAAGGGTCCATTGGTAGACCGAGGCGCGCAGCGTCAGATCTCGGCCGACCCGGTGGTCCAGGTCGAATTCGAGTGTGTCGATGGTCTCATCGCCTAGCTGCAGAGAGGGCGCATCCGGCTCAAACCTGGCAAGGTCTTCGAAGGAGTTTGGGGCGCGATGCGCAACGCCATAGAGCGCCTTGGCCGTGGTCTCGGGCGTAGCGTCCCAGATGAGCGCCAGGCGCGGGCTCAAGGCAGTTCCGGTTTTCTCGTTGCTATCGACCCTGAGTCCGAGCGTCGCTGCGAGCGAGTTCAAAAGGCGCCATTCATCCTGGCCATACACGCCTACTCGATAGCCGGAGCCGGGGACGTAGACATCCAGGGCAGGCTTCGCGGGAACGATCTGCGACTGGTCGGTGTTGTAGTTATCCTGTGCCTCCAGGCCCAGCATCAGAATATGAGCGCCCAGCGCGGTCGATACGAGGCGCGCTTCGACCCCTACCAAGTCCGGCGTGGAAGGATAGGTATACATGGTGCCGCCGAAGCTCAGGTCCTCATTCGAGACGTCGTTGGCTGTGAACAGGCGTACGGATGCGTGCAGGGTGTCGCCGGCAAATTTGTCCTGATACTGCAGCTGCGTGAGCGCGTAACCGGTCTCCTGGTACTGACCGGGCACGAGAGGGTCCGACAAGTACGCCGCGGTCGGATCGTCCTTATGCTCAAAACCGTACACGACTTCGAACGACCAGGGTCCGCGTGCGATGCTTCCGAAGAACTGCCTGGTGCGATCACCATCAAGTCCCCAGGCAATTCCCGATTTTCCGGAGGCCCCGTAGTCGAAAAAGAGGTTCTGACCCTGAGCGTTCATGCCGCTCACGGACGTCATCACATCGACACCGTTGTCGAGACGCGCGCCCCAGCTGGCACGGCCCTCGATCAGTGACTGCGGCTCTTGATAGCCGACCGCAGCTTCAGCGCCATCCATTTCCGCGCCCGTGCGCGTGACAATATTGACGACGGCAAACATGGCATTCTGGCCGTATACCGCGCCACCTGGTCCGGGGATGAACTCGATGCGCTCGACCAGGTCCATGTCGATTGGAAGCTCCCGACCGGACGGTCCTGAGTCAAAGATCGGGTCATTGACGCGATTTCCGTTGATCGTAACCAGCACGCGGGTGTTGTAGTCCCCCGGCAGGCCAAAGCCCCTTACGCCGAGATAGGTGAATTGCCGGTCGTAGGTGACGTAAACGCCAGGCAGACTGGCCAAAGCCTGATCGAGAGTACGCCAGCCAAAGGCCCTGATCTCCTGGCGGGTGATGACGCTGACGGCGGCCCCAATCTGGGATTGCTTCTGCTCATATTTGGAGGCTCCGACGACGTCGATCTGCAGCAGCTGCTCGAGGCTCATGTCCGTCACGTCCGCCGCCGCGGCTTCGTGCAAGGCCATGACGCCTGTCAGGCATAGCAATAACCTGCGATAGCGAGAGATTTGTCCGAGCTGCCGAACCAACCACATGGTGTCAACGAGCTTTTGCACTCAGGATCTACGCACCGTACGTGCCCAGCTATGATCAAACTGGCTTCCCGCGCGGACCACGGTGCGGTGGCAGACACAGCCCAGCGCTCATTCGTGGGAATGAGATTCACGTCACATGTTGAACGCGGCGCACGCACATGCCGCAAGGTCAACGGTGGCAGGCAACTCCCCGAAGCAACTCCGACGCAGCCACCCGTGTTGCCCGGAAGGCAGAAACTTACGAACGGCAGAATGGGATCAAAGACCGGCAGCACTACCTGCGGGGGCCCGGCTTGTGTGGGTCGAACCCGCTCGCCGATCGCAGCTTTCAGATCGCCAAAGAAGGTGGCCCCATGCCCGGTCCTGGCGTTAACCTCGCAGGGGTCGAGCTACCTCAATGGGCGGCGGACCCATCCGCCGATTCATAGCTCAGTCGCGCACTAGCTACCAGCTGTCGCAACTGGTCTTCCGACTTGGCCCCCCGCGTAACGGCGCGAGTCCATTGATAGACAGCGTTGGTGTAGAAGTGAAGTCGGCCCAATTCAGTCAGAGCATCGTTTAGCGGCACCGAATACTCGCGCAGGTCCTCTGATGTCATTCCAGTCACGTCTGGAATCGGTGTGTCATGTTAGATACTCCCGAAAGTAAGATCTCCCATTTCTTGTTCCGTGTTCGCCTTTTCCGAATATGACCCGTATGCTCCTCAGGGGTTGTTGATGTGCCGGCCGGCTTGGGGGGGCGCAGGCGCGGTCGCACCTGCATTGCTGGGAACGACGCCGTCGGGCGGTGGGCCCGGGAGTGTCAGGTTGGGATCGCCGTCTTCCATTGGTTCGCGGCTTTCAATTTGAATCGTAGGGCATGATTCCCGATGCCGACGTGACTGGCAATCGCATCCGCTACTACAGATAAACGGCTGGCAATTACGCCTTTGACTTACCGCTCGTGCCGCTCCTTTCTAAGAAGTTCAGTGCCCGCTCCTGGTCGACAGTTGCCTTGCCCCTCCACGCGAGGCAGCTGGGTGCTCGAGCGCCGCGCTGCGTCGCTACCACACCTCGCAGCGCTGCGTGCCGGTACGGACCATGGCCGCTCCCGTCTTGCAGCTGAAAGCACGCGCGAACTCCGTGAGGTTCGAGAGCGGGCCGACGACACGATACTTCGCGATCGGATGCGGATCCCCCTGAACCATGCGCCGTTGTTCTTCCGGGCGGATCTCATCTCCCCGCCATTGCCCCCAGGCGATGAAGAACTGCTGATCGGGCGTCAACCCATCGACGGTCGGTGCCGGGTGTTGCTGCTGCGCCTTGTGAAATGCCAGGAACGAAACCCTGACGCCTGCAAGATCGGCGATGCTTTCTCCCAGCACCAGCTGGCCGTTGTGATGGATGCCGGGCTCGATGAAATAGCCATCGAACTGGCGCGCCACGCATGCGGTGCGCTCATGAAAGCGCTTGAGATCCTCAGCAGTCCACCAATTGCGCAGGCGCCCCTGTGCATCGAACTGTGCGCCCTGATCGTCGAAGCCGTGACTGATCTCATGGCCAATGACCACTCCGATGCCGCCGTAATTCACCGCATCCACGGCCTTCGCATCAAATGCCGGTGGCTGCAGAATGCCCGCCGGAAAGAAAATCGCATTAAGCTGCGGGTCATAGCTGGCATCGGAAGTCGGCGGCGTCTCCTCAAAGCGGCCGCGCTCGGTGGGCTTGCCAATCAGCCCGCGGTCGTCGCTGACGTTCCAGGTGTTCGCGGCAAGCAGATCGCTCCAGTAATTGTCAGGAACGATGTCCAGTCCAGCATAGCTCTTCCACTTGTCCGGGTAGCCAATGTTCGGCTGGAGCGATGCGAGCTTCGCCAGTGCCTGTTCCTTGGTCTGCGGGCTCATCCAGGTAAGTCCACTCAGTGTGTCGTGCATCGCGGCGATGATATTGGCCACCATCTGCCGCGCACGTTCTTTCGCCGGAGGTGGAAAATACTTCTCGACGTACTTCTGCCCCAGGGCATCGCCCAGCAGGCGATCGGTGTCTTCAGCGCAGCGCTTCCAGCGCGGCTTGAGTTCCTTCGCACCGCCGAGATAGGCCTCGTAGAAGGCGAAGTTCTCCTCGACAAACGGCCTCGAGAGGCCCTCGGCCGAGGCATGCAGGAAATGCCAGCGCAGATACACCCGCCAGTCCGCCAGAGGGGTCTGCTGCAGCGCCCGGCTGACCTCGCGCAGAAACTTGGGCTCATCGACATTAAGCGCACCCTTGGGGATGACTGCGTCGGTGAAGTAGCTTTTCCAGTCGAAGGCCGGCGCGAGGCTCGTGAGCGCCGCAAACGACATCTTGTGATCGGTCGCCGCCGGGTTGCGCAGCGAGACGTTGTCGAGCGAGGCGAGCGCAAACGCCTTCTCCATCCGGAATACCCTCTGGGCGTCGTGCTGCGCCTGCGACGCCGGCGCGCCTGCCAGCTCCAGCATCTTGGAGACGTGCGCCAGATACTTCGCGCGTGCCTCCTTGAAGCGTGACTCGGGCCTTAGATAGTAGTCACGGTCAGGCATGCCCAGACCGGCGGTAACGATGTCGGCAATGGTCTGCGACGGATCGTGCACATCCGGGGTTGAGCGCACCGCGACGGGAGCGAGCACGCCGAAACTCTCGAGATGGCGAATCACGCTCTGCAGTTGCGCTGGGGTGCGGGCGGCATCGATTTCCTTGAGGAGCGGCGTTACGGGCGCAAACCCGACCTGATCGATATGCTTCTCGTCCATGCACGCGCCGTAGAAATCTCCGATCAGCTGTTCGGGACTGCCACGTCGCCAGTCGTGTCGCTCCCCAACGGCCTCCAGAATGCCCTTCAACTCGCTCTTTGATTCTTCACCGGCCTGCCAGCGACGGCTCCAGCGCGACATCGAAGGCGGAATCGGGTTCTTTGCCCGCCAGCTGCCGTTCGCGTACTGGTAAAAATCCGTGCATGCATTGGCGCTCTTATCCATGTCCTCGAGATGAACGCTCGGGGAAACCGCGTAGGCGGTGCCGATGCCTGCGAGCAGCGTGACGAGAACAGGGGCGAGTCGGATGCGCATCGTGGAACGCTTTCCTCAGGGCCCCAGACCGGGGGCTCCTGCTTAGGTGGAGATGTTCAGATTCGCGGCAGGATACCAACCAGCATCGCTTTTGGTTAAGACGCTCAACATTCAAGGGTTTTCGAGATACCGCGAACGGGCGCTCTTGAGCCCGGAAACCGCTGCTGGCGGATGAGAGGTTTCAGGTAGCAGTCACCGCTTTCGGCTCGGGCAGTCAATAGTGCGACGCCCAGGACGAATCAGCGAGCTTCTCGTCCAGCTCCCCGCCGGGCCTACACTGGTCCGAAAAGTAGCGATCGGGGTTGTCGTTGTACGAGCGACTCATGTAGATCGAATAGTAGTAGTCGAACGCGTTTCTCTTGGCGATCCTTTCCGGTACGCCCAGCATTTTGGCTGTCCGGTAGTTGCGTTGAACAGCCTCGCACTCGGTGCGCGCCTCGTTCATCTCGCCCCGAACGTGCATGCTTTCGTGTGTCAGGAGACCGAGGCTCTGCAGCTCGTCGTGGTCCGCACGCTGCGGGTGGCGGATGTACGCCATTAATCTGTTGCACCACGGGTACTGGAAGGCGATAACCCCGGTCTGCGGGCTGGCATGACCGATATTTGTCGAATTCGGATCGAACATCGTATCGATGACCGTATTGCAGTGGAAGTGGGCCGGGTGCGAGTCGGCTAGCTCAGTCGCAATCGCGGACATTTGTCGCTGGAAGAGCCAAGTGTGGATCGGCTGCCAGATGCAGATCAGCGCCAGCACCGCCAAGATATATACGTAAGGTTTCCAGACGCTCTTCGTCAAAGGCATATCGAGCGGAGCTGTCCATGCCGAGCGGTACTCGCGCACGATCAGCCAACAGAAGAATAGCGCCAGTATGACCCAAAACATCGTGGGT
>Ga0302324_100009180_pt1 | contig 20745 bp, 18 predicted proteins | sample Palsa_T0_1_FD_201949 | JGI IMG/M metagenome (GOLD analysis project Ga0302324, IMG submission 201949) | Peat permafrost microbial communities from Stordalen Mire near Abisko, Sweden - Palsa_T0_1 | ecosystem: Environmental > Terrestrial > Soil > Palsa > Peat permafrost | place: Sweden: Abisko...
ATCGCCGGCGAGATCCAGGATGCGCCGATAGAGCTCGACCTGGGTCGCCACGTCGGGATAGGAGGCGCGCATCATGAACGGGATCTCGGTGCGGTAGAGCCCGACACCCGCGGCATTGGTCGCATCCAGATTGGCGACGTCGATCAAGAGCCCGCAATTGAGCAGCAGCGACACCGCCTCGCCGTCGCGCGTGATCGGCGGCAGCGCCTTGAGGGCCTCATAACGCGCACTCTGCTCGGCGCGGGTCAGCATGGTCGAGCGAAAGCTCTGCAGCACGTCCTCGCCCGGCTTGACGAACACCTGGGCATTGTCGCCGTCGACCACCACCGGATCGCCCTGGTCGATCCGGTCGAGCAGGCCGGCGACCCGGCCGACCACCGGGATGTCGAGCGCCCGCGCGACGATGGCGACGTGCGAGGTGCTCGAGCCCTCCTCGAGCACCAACGCGCGCAGCTGCTTGCGATCGTAGTCGAGCAGCTCGGCGGGGCCCATCGAGCGCGCGATCAGCACGACGTCGTCGGGCAGGGCGTTCGGCGCCTCGGCGCTGCCGCCCGACAAATGCACGAGCAGCCGGTTGGTCAGGTCCTCGAGATCGTGCAGCCGCTCCTTCAGATAAGGATCGGTGACCTCGCGCAGCCGCGCGCGCATGTCGTTCTGCACCTTCTGGACCGCCGCCTCGGCGGTCAGGCCGGTCCGGATGGTGTCGTGGATGCGATTGAGCCAGCCGCGGTCCTCGGCGAACATCCGATAGCTCTCGAGCACCTCGCGATGCTCGCCGCTCGCCGCCAGATCGTCGGCCGCGAGCATGTGATCGAGCGCCATGTGCATGACCGTGACGGCGTCGCGCAGCCGCTCGAGCTCGGCCTTGGGATCTTCCGCCACCATCTGGCGGATCGTGATGCGCGGCTGATGCAGCACCGCGACGCCGATCGCCAGCCCGCCATTGAGCCGGGTGCCGTCGAGCCGGCGCGGCAGAATCGCAACGTCGGTGCCCTTGGCCTCGCCGGGATCGACCAGCTCGCCCGAGGCGACCAGCTCGGCGATCACCATCGCGACGGTCTCGAGGGTCTCGACCTCCTCGTCCGTGTAACTGCGCGGCGTGCGGTTCTGCACCACGATCACGCCGAGCACGCGGCCGCCGCGCTGGATCGGCACGCCCATCAGCGACTGGTAGATGTCCTCGCCGGTCTCCGGCCGATAGGCGAAGTTGGGATGCGACCAGGCGTCCGACAGCGCCAGCGGCCGGGCGTGCGCGGCAATGTCGCCGACCAGGCCCTCGCCGACCCGCAGCCGCGTCTTGTGCACGGCGCCCGGATTGAGGCCTTCGGTGGCGAACAGCTCGAGCACCTCGCCGGCGCGCAGCAGGTAGGCCGAGCAGACCTCCGCGACCATGTCGGCGGCGATCACCCGCACGATCTGGTCGAGCCGGGTCTGCGCCGAAGCCTCGGTCGCCATTACGTCGCGCAGCCGTTTGAGGAGGCGCCGCGAACCTGTCCAGGCCGCGACCTGAGACATCAGGAGGCCGCCTCTCTGCGATCGCGCGCGCTCAACAGCGCGGTCGCCTGCGCGACCAGCTCGGCGAGGATCTCGGCGGTCGATTGCTCCTGCGTCACCAGACCGACCGATTGCCCGGCCATCAGCGAACCGCCCTCGACATCGCCCTCGATGACGGCGCGGCGCAGCGCGCCGGCCCAGAAATGCTCGATCTCGAGCTGCGCCTCGCGCTGTGACAGCGCGCCCGTGTTGAAGCGCTCGATCAACGCCTGCTGCTTGGCCAGGAAGCGCTCGGTGGCGTGGTTGGCGAGCGCGCGCACCGGGATCACGGGTAGGCGCGGATCGAGCTGCACCGACAGCACGGCATCTCGCGCATCGGCGCGGATGAACGCCTGCTTGAAGCGCGGATGGGCGATCGATTCGGTGGCGCAGACGAAGCGCGTGCCGAGCTGGCAGCCGGCCGCGCCCATCTCGAGATAGGAGATGATCGCCTCGCCGCGGCCGATCCCGCCGGCAATGAACACCGGCACCTCACGGATCGCCGGCAGGACCTCCTGGGCGAGCACCGAGGTCGCCACCGGGCCGGTATGGCCGCCCGCCTCCATGCCTTCGATGATCAGCGCGTCGGCACCGGTGCGCACCAGCTTGCGCCCGACCATGACGGAGGGCACGAAACACATCACCTTGGCGCCGCCGTCCTTGATCCGGCGGATGGTCGCCGAGCCCGGCAGCCCGCCGGCGAGCACGATGTGGCTGACCCGGTGCGCCAGACAGGTGTCGATCAGCTGATCGAGCTGGGGATGCATGATGATGAGATTGACGCCGAACGGCTCGGCGGTCAGCTCGGCGGTGGCGGCGATCTCGGCGCCGAGCACCTCCGGCGACATCGAGCCCGAGGCGATCACGCCGAAGCCGCCGCCGTTCGAGATCGCGGCGACCAGGTGGCGCTCGGACACCCAGGTCATGGCGCCGCCCATGATGGCATAACGCGTGCCGAGGAAGGTCCGGCCGCGACGCCACAGACGGTCGAGCTGCTCGAGGCCTTCGCTGCGCACCATCAAGCGTTACGCCGCGTCGAGCCCGTAGGCGCTGTGCAGGGCGCGCAGCGCGAGCTCGGTGTAGTCGGCCGCGATCAGCACGCTGACCTTGATCTCCGAGGTCGAGATCACCTGGATGTTGATGCCGCGCTCGGCCAGGGTGCGGAACATGGTCAGCGCCACGCCGGCATGGCTCCGCATGCCGACGCCGATCACCGACACCTTCACGACGTTGGGATCGGGAATCACGCTGTCGAAGCCGAGCGCGGCCTTGCGCTCATTGAGAATCTTGACCGCGCGCTCGAGGTCGCTGCGGGCGACCGTGAAGGTCATGTCGGTCGTCTTGCCGTCGGCCGAGATGTTCTGGACGATCATGTCGACATTCACCGCGGAATCGGCCAGCGGCCCGAAGATGCCGGCCGCGACGCCGGGGCGGTCGGCCACCTTGGTCAAGGTGATCTTGGCCTCGTCCCTGCTGTAGGCGATGCCGCTGACGATTTCCTGCTCCACGATCTCATCCTCATCGACGACCAGGGTGCCGGGAGCGTCGCTGAAGCTCGACAGCACCTGGGTCCGCACGCGGTATTTCATCGCCAACTCGACCGACCGGGTCTGCAGCACCCTGGCGCCCTGGGAGGCCAGCTCGAGCATCTCCTCATAGGTGATTCTATCGAGCTTGCGCGCCTTCGTCACGATACGCGGGTCGCTCGTATAGACACCGTCGACATCGGTGAAGATGTCGCAGCGCTCGGCGCCCAGCGCGGCCGCCAGCGCGACCGCCGAAGTGTCGGACCCGCCCCGGCCGAGCGTGGTGATCCTTGTGTCCGGGCCGATCCCCTGGAAGCCGGCGATCACCGCCACCTGGCCCTCGGCGAACCGGCGGATGATCTCGGCAGTATCGATCTCCTGGATCCGCGCCTTGCCGTGAACCCCGTCGGTGCGCAGGGGAATCTGCCAGCCGAGCCAGGAGCGCGCCGGCACGCCGAGCGCCTGCAGCGCCAGCGCGGTCAGACCCGCCGTGACCTGTTCGCCCGTGGCGACCACGACGTCGTATTCGCGGGCATCGTGCAGGGTCGCGGTCTGGGTCACCCAGTCGACCAGCTGGTTGGTGACGCCGGCCATGGCCGACACCACGACCGCGATCTCATGCCCCGAATCGACCTCGCGCTTGACCCGCAGCGCGACCTTGCGAATGCGCTCCAGATCGGCGACCGAGGTGCCACCGAATTTCATCACGATGCGCGCCATGGCATGCCGTTTTAGGGCGAAAACTCAAGGTAATTGGCGGGTTGCCGCCGAGCGGGGCGGCTATACATACTCTGATCGGCCGTTCGCGCAAAGCGCCGGCCTCAACGGGGTATCGCGCGATGGCGATCAGCGCTGGGACGACCAGTACCGTCGATCCGGACGAGGTCGCGCGTTTCGCTGCGCTGGCCGAGGATTGGTGGGATCCGCACGGCCGCTTCCGGCCGCTGCATCGGTTCAACCCGGTGCGCCTCGGCTATATTCGCGACCGGCTGATCGGGCATTTCCGGCGCGACCCGGCGGCGCTGACTCCGTTCACCGGGCTGCGGCTGCTCGATATCGGCTGCGGCGGCGGGCTGGTCGCCGAACCAATGGCCCGGCTGGGCGCCGCCGTGGTCGGGCTCGACGCGACCGAGCAGAACATCCGGGTGGCCCGCCTGCATGCCGCGGGCGCCGGGCTCGACATCGACTATCGCTGCGCGGCCGCCGAGGACCTGCTGGGCGGCCCGGAACGCTTCGACATCATCCTCAATCTCGAGGTGGTCGAGCATGTCGCGGCGCTCGAGCCGTTCATCGCCGCCTGCGGCGCGCTGCTGGCGCCCGGCGGCGCCATGATCGTCGCGACCCTCAATCGGACCGGAAAGGCCTGGGCGCTCGCCATCGTGGGCGCCGAATATGTGCTGGGCTGGCTGCCGCGCGGCACCCATCGCTGGGCCAAGTTCGTGCGGCCGGCCGAGCTCGCCGGGGCATTGCGCCGCCACGGCCTGGCGGTCGCCGAGCTGAGCGGCGTCAGCTACCATCCGCTGAGCGGCGAATGGGCGTTGAGTCGCGACCTCGCCGTGAACTATATGGTGTTCGCCCGATTCGCCGACCCTGCCGCCTAACTCAGGAGGAGCTCACATGGACACCACTGTCGCTGGCAAGACGGACACGCCTGCCGGACTCGGCACCGCGCGCATGCTCCACACCATGGTGCGGGTCCACGACCTCGAGCGTTCGATCAAGTTCTATACCGAGCTGCTCGGCATGAAGCTGCTGCGCCGCACCGACTACCCCGAAGGCAAGTTCACCAACGTTTTCGTCGGCTATGGCGACGAGGCGACCCACGCCGTGCTCGAGCTGACCTATAATTGGGATCACGCGCCCTACGATCTGGGCGACGGCTACGGCCATATCGCGCTCGGCGTGCCCGACGTCTACGCGGCGTGCGACAAGCTCGCCAAGGCCGGCGCCAAGATCCCGCGTCCGGCCGGGCCGATGAAGCACGGCACCACCGTGATCGCCTTCGTCGAGGATCCAGACGGCTACAAGATCGAGCTCGTCCAGCGGAAGTAGTTGTTCGCTCGCGCGGTTTTTTCAGGCGCGCGAGCAGCCGCGCCCCTTTCAACTCAACGTGCAACCCTGCTCGCGCGCCCGGGTTGGCGGGCGGCAGGCGCGCGAGCGAACAGCTACGCGTCGCGGCGGGGCAGCCAGGGGACCTTCTTGACGTCGATCCCTTCGTCGCCGAGCTCTTTGGCCTGATCGTCCGAGGCCTCGCCGTAGATGCCGCGTTGCTCGGTCTCGCCGTAATGGATCCGGCGCGCCTCCTCGGCGAAGCGCTCGCCGACATAGTCGCACTCGCTCTCGACCTTCTTGCGTAGCTCGCCCAGCAGTTTCATGGCCTCGGTGGCCTGAGTCGGGGTCAACGGCCCGCCCGGCGCGCCGCCTTCATTGTCGCCGCGCGGCACGGCCGGCGCATCGCCGCGGCGCTTGGCGAGCCGCGGCGCCATCGGCGCCTTGGCGACGTCGCTGTCCCCGCACACCGCGCAGGCGACCTTGCTGGCGGCGGCTTGTCGGTCAAAGGTCGCGGCATCGCGAAACCAGCCCTCGAACAAATGACCTTTCGAGCATTTGAGCTCGTAGACGATCATCAACTCACCCTCGATCCCATCGCGTTGACCGGGTATCCCTGCAAAGCCCCTACCAGAGTATCATTTTGGGGGTAGCGGCCGCCGCCACAACCCCGATTTCGCGTCTCGGATAAGCAATTTGCACAGCGATTCAACGATTTCAAGCTGGGTCCGTCGCTTCGGCACGGGCGTGCCGCCGGGGCCGGTGCTCGACGTCGCCTGCGGCGGCGGGCGCCATCTGCGGCATTTCCATGCCCTGGGCCATGCCGTGACCGGGGTCGACCGCGACCTGTCGGGACTGGCCGATCTGGCCGGCACCACCGGCGTCGAGCTGATCCGAGCCGAGCTCGAGGCGGGCGGCCCGTGGCCGCTCGACGACCGCCAATTCGCCGGGGTCGTCGTCACCAATTATCTATGGCGCCCGCTGCTGCCCGCGATCGTCGGCGCGGTCGCCCCCGGCGGCTGGCTGGTCTATGAGACATTCGGCCTAGGCCAGGAGCGCTACGGAAAGCCGCGCAATCCCGACTTCCTGCTGGCGCCCGGGGAGCTGCTCGAGGTGGTGCGCGGCCGGCTCGCGGTCATCGCCTACGAGCACGGCATGCGCCGCGACCCGCCTGCCGTGGTGCAGCGCATCGCCGCACACCGTGCGTGCGCGCAGGACGTCATCGAATCGGCCCATTTCATGCTATAGACTGCGCCCGCCGACCTGCTGCTTGGTTGGCCCAGCTTCCAAGGAGAGATTTATGAGCCCAGACAGCGTGACCGCCGGCAAGCCGGCCTCCATGGTCTCCCCGAATCTCAAGGGCAAGACCGCGATCGTGACCGGCTCGACCAGCGGCATCGGCGAGGGTATCGCCCGCGCGCTCGCCGAGTGCGGCGCCAACGTCGTGCTCAACGGGTTCGGCGACAAGGCGCAGATCGAGAAGCTGCGCGCCGGCCTGGCCGAGCAATACAAGGTCAAGGTCGACTATTCGCCGGCCGACATGTCGAAGGGCCAGCAGGTCATGGACATGGTGACCGACGCCGAGAAGAAGTTCGGCTCGGTCGACATTCTGGTCAACAACGCCGGCATCCAGCTGGTCTCGCCGATCGACGAGTTCCCGATCGATAAGTGGGAGCAGATCATCTCGATCAACATGTCGTCCAACTTCTACGCCATCCGCGCGGCGCTGCCCGGCATGAAGAAGCGCAAGTGGGGCCGCATCATCAACATCTCGTCGGCTCACGGGCTGGTCGGCTCGCCGTTCAAGGGCGCCTACGTGACCGCCAAGCACGGCGTCATCGGCATGACCAAGGTGGTCGCGCTCGAGACCGCCGAGACCGGCGTCACCTGCAACTCGATCTGCCCGGGCTTCGTGCGCACGCCGCTGGTCGAAGGCCAGATCGACGACCAGGCGAAGGCCAACAACATGCCGCGCGACCGTGTCATCAAGGAGATCATCCTGGCCTCGCAGCCGACCAAGAAGTTCATCGAGGTCGAGGAGATCGCCGGCGCCGCGGTGTTCCTGTGCTCGGAAGCCGCCAAGTCGATCACCGGCATCGCGCTGCCGGTCGAAGGCGGCTGGACGGCCAGGTAGTTTTCGCGCGCGCCTACCGAAGGCGCTTGCGCCTTCGGTAGGCGCCTGCCCGCCCGCTTTACGTCACTGCGCCGCCGGCGCGAAGGCGCCGGCGAGTTGGCGCGCCACCAGCCGGGCGTAGTAGCCGCGCTTGGCCAGCAACGTGTCGTGCGTGCCGATCTCGGCAACCCGTCCCTGGTCGAGCACGACGATCAGATCGGCGTCGCGCACGGTCGACAGCCGATGGGCGATCACGATCGTGGTGCGGTCGGCCTTGAGCCGGTCGAGCGCGCCGCGCACCGCCTGCTCGTTCAGCGCATCGAGATGCGAGGTCGCCTCGTCGAGGATCAGGACCGACGCGTCCTTGAGAAAGGCGCGCGCGATCGCGACGCGCTGGCGCTGGCCGCCCGACAGGCTGGTGCCACGCTCGCCCACGGCTGAGTCGAGACCATCGGGCAATATCGCGACCAGCTCGCCGAGCGCGGCATGCTCGACCGCCGCCTGGAGCGCCGGCTCGCTCGCGTCCGGCCGCGCAATAAGTATGTTGCGGCGCAAGCTGTCGTTGAACAGGTAGGTGTCCTGGGCGACCAGCGCGATCTGGCGGCGCAGATCGTCGAGCTTGTAGTCGCGCAAATCGACGCCGTTGAGCGTGATGCGCCCGCTGTCGGGATCCCAGAAGCGCATCAGGAGCTGCGCCGTCGTCGTCTTGCCGGCGCCCGAGCTGCCGACCAGCGCCAGCGTCTTGCCGGCCGGTATCGCGACATCGATGTCGGACAACGCGCGCCGATGCTGACCCGGATAGGCGAAGCCGACACGCTCGAGCGCCAGCGCGGCGGCGCCCGGGCGCGTGGCGACGCCGGGCCCGTCGGTCACCGGCACCGGCTCGTTGGCCAGCGCGAAGACGCGGCGGGTCGCGCCCAGCGTGTCGGCGAGCTGGCGGCCGATCTGGGCGATCTCCGAGACCGGCAGGAACGCCGCCATGGCGAGCAGGGTCAGCAGCGGCAGCACGGCAGGATCGACCGCACCCCGGGCCGCCAGCGCGGCGCCGACCACCACCACGACCAGCCCGCCCAACCCGGTCAGGACCTCGAGCAGGCTTTGCTGCCAGGTCAGCTCTGCGAAGAACGGCAGGCGTAGCCGGACATGGCGCTCGGACAGCGCATCGAGCGCCGCGCCGCGCGCCGACTCCTGCTGGAACGCGACGATCTCGGCCAGGCCCTGCACACTGTCGACCGCGAAAGCGCCGAGCTCGCCGGCGGCCTCGCGCGCTGCCGAGCCGAGCCGGTCGACCCGCTGGCGCATGAGGAACGGGCTGAGCCCGACCGCGGCGAGGAACGGCACCAGCGCCAGCGCGACCCACGGGCTCGCGGCGGCCAGCACGACCAGCACCGCCGCCGGCACCAGGATGGCGACGAAGGCGGGCGCCACGGTATGGGCGAAGAAATACTCGACCAGCTCGATGTCGTGGGTGGCGAGCGCCATCAAATCGCCGGTGCGCCGGCGCACCAGATAGGCCGGCGCCAGCGCATCGAGCTTGCGGAAGGCATCGATGCGCATCTCGGCGAGCAGCCGGAACGCCATGTCGTGCGCCAGCCAGGATTCGAACCAGTGCAGCAGGCCCGACAGCGGCGCCACGACGGCGAGCGCCCACAGATAGGGCGCGTAAGGCTCGCCGTGCTTGAGCGCGAGCACGACCAGCGCGCTCAGCACGCCGACGCCGATGAAGGCGAGCACGCGCAGCACGCCGAACCCGAACGTCGCGCTCAGCCTGCCCTTCCACGGCATGATCATAACCATCAAGGCGGCGACCAGCCGCACCCAGCCGAGCCCCTCGGCCTTGATGATGCCCTCGGTCACAGGCTTGCTGGCGCCGCCCGGAATGTCCGCGACGGTCTCGGCCGCGCGCGCCGGCGGCACGGTGTCGCCGCGCGCCCATGGCGCGACGTCGATCAGGTCGGCGGCTTGCGACTCGCGCGCCTGCTCTTCCATTAGGCGCGCATAGACGCCGTCGGCGCGCATCAGCGCGTCGTGGCGGCCGCTCTCGGCGACCCGACCGCCGTCGAGCACCAGGATGCGGTCGCATTCGATCACGCTCGACAGGCGGTGGGCGAGAATCAGGGTGGTGCGGCCGCGCATCAGCCGATCGAGCGCCTCCTGGATCACCGCCTCGTTCTCGGCGTCGACCGCCGACAGCGCCTCGTCGAGCACCAGGATGGGCGTGTCGCGCAGCAGGGCGCGCGCGATCGCGACGCGCTGACGCTGGCCGCCCGACAGCTTGATGCCCTTCTCGCCGACCACGGTGTCGTAGCCCTGCGGCAGGCCCATTACGAAGTCGTGGATGTTGGCCGCGCGGGCGGCGGCCTGCAGGTCGGCCACGGAGGCGTCCGGCCGGCCCATGCGGATATTGTCCTCGACCGTGCCGTGAAACAGAAACGTGTCCTGGTTGACGACCGAGATGACCGAGCGGATCTGCTCGAACGACAGCGCGCGGAGATCGTGGCCGCCGATCCGGATCGCGCCGCTCTCGGGATCATAGAAGCGCAGCAGCAGGCGCACGATCGACGACTTGCCGCCGCCCGACGCGCCGACCAGCCCGACGCGCTCGCCGGACGCGACCTCGAAACTCAGCCCGTCATGCACCAGGCGCCGCGTGCCCGGATAGCGGAAGCGCACGTCGGCAAACGCGACGGTCGGCACCAGCGGCCCCACGCCCGACTCGCCGAGCGGCGCGGCCGGGGCGTCCTCGACCGCTGGCCGTTCGTCGAGGATGCGGTAGATGCCCTGGGCGGCCGACAGCCCGACCATGCCCTGGTGCAGCACGGTGCGCAGCTCGCGCATCGGCCGGAAAATCTCGACGCCGAGCATCAGGATGACCAGCAGCCCGCTCAGCGACAACGCGCCTTGATCGACGCGCAGCGCGCCGAGCGCGAGCGCGGCGGCCGCGCCGCAGGCGATCGCGCTGTCCGTGATGCCGCGCCCGAGCGTGTTGGTCGCGAGCACCCACATGGTGCTGCGGAACAGCTCGTGCGCCTCGATTTCGAGCTTGTCGGCGCGCGCCTGGCTCTGGCCGAACGCCTTCAAGGTGGCGAGCCCCTGGATCGAATCGAGAAACTCGGATGCGAAGGCGGCGTAGGCCTTCTGGCGGCCGAGCGACTTGGCGACGTCGAGGCGGTGCCAGATCGCCGGCGCGAACAAAGCGACCAGCGCAAAGCCCGCCATCACGGCGGCGACCGGCAGATCGATCGTCGCGATCACCGCGAAGATCAAAAACGGCGTCAGCAGCGCGATCAGGAATTGCGGCAGGAAGCGGCCGAAATAGCTCTCAAGCTGCTCGACACCGTCGATCAGCGACAGGGTCAGGGCGCCCGAGCGCTGGCGGCCGATCGTGCCCGGGCCGAGTGCGACGATCTTGTCGTAGATCGCCCGGCGCAGGCGCTGCTGCACGCGCGCCGCGGTCCGGTGCGCGATCATGGTGCGCCACTGCTCGAAGCCGCCGCGCAGCACCATGATGGCGGCGATCAGCGCGATCGGCAGCGCCAGCGAGCCGAGGTCGCTGCCGGCGAACACCGCGCCGATCAGCCAGCCGAGCAGCCCGAGCCGTGCGACGCCGAGCCCGACTGCGACCAGCCCGACGAGCACCGCCCACAGGATGCGCAGCCGCACCCCCTTGGTGAAGATCCACAGGCGTGGCTCGAAATGCATCCGCCGTCCCTTCGCCGCGATCAGCCTGGCGAAAGGTGCGCCGGCACCGCGCCGGTCACGCGCGCTTCAGCATCGGGTCGAGCTTGCCGGCGCGGTCGAGCGCGTAGAGATCGTCGCAACCGCCGACATGGACGCCGTCGATGAAGATCTGCGGCACCGTATAGCCGCCGTTGGCGCGCTGCGTCATCGCCTCGCGCTTGGCGCCGTCGACCGAGACGTCGATCTCGGTGAAGGCAACGCCCTTGTCGCCCAGCAGGCGCTTGGCGCGGGCGCAATAGGGACAGAGGGAGGTGGTGTAGATCTCGACCTGGGCCATCGCAAATCCTCGGCTGCTTACCTTAAATAAGCGCGGATCGGCGCGGCCGCAAAGGCCAATCAGCCGTCCGCAAGGGTGACCCGCGCCAGGGTCAGGGCGTCGACCGAAGCGGCGCCGGCCCGGCGCAGGACGCGGGCGCATTCGCCCAACGTCGCCCCGGTGGTGTGGACATCGTCGATCAGCAGGATGCGGCGGCCGCGCACCTGAGCCTCGCGGCCGGCGCGCAGGGCGAACGCGCCGGCGACGTTGCGCCGGCGGCCGGCGCGGCCGAGCCCGCCCTGGCTGGGGGTCGACCGGCGGCGCACCAGCAGGTCGGGCGCGACCGGGCAACCGGCGGCCCGCCCGAGCGCCTGGGCGAGCAGGCCGGCCTGGTTGTAGCGGCGCCGGAATAGCCGCCAGCGATGCAGCGGCACCGGCGCGATCAGGTCGGCCGCTTCGGTCAGCTCGGCACCGGCGCGCGCCAGCCAGCGCCCGAAGGCGGGCACCGGCTCGAGCCGGTCGGCATGCTTGAAACCGAGCACCAGGCGCCGGCTGGCGTCGTCGTAGACCAGCACGGCGCGGGCCCGGTCGAATTCCGGCGGGCTGGCGATGCAGGCGGCGCAGCGGCTGCGCTCGGCGACTTGGTAAGCGAATGGCAGGCCGCAGCAGTCGCATAGCGGCGGCGCGATGAAGCTCAGGCCCGACCAGCATTCCGTGCACAACAGGCCATTCTGATCGACCGTGACGCCGCAGCCCAGGCAGCGCGGCGGCAGCAGGACGTCGAGCGCCGCCCCGGCCGCGCTGCGCAGCGCACGCCGCCAGCCTGCCGGTAGCGGCTGGGCCGCCGAACCGCCATCTTGCGCCATGGCGCATAATCTAGCATGACCAGGGCCGCCGGCCCGACCAAACGCCAAAACCCCCGAGCCCCCGATGCAAAAAGCCATCCCCCCGCGCTCGCGCCGCGCCGACATCCGCACGATCCGGCACCTGCTGCCGTATCTGTGGCCGCGCCAGTCGATCGAGCTGCGCATCCGCGTCGTGGCGGCGCTCGCCTGCCTGCTCGTCGCCAAGCTGACCAACGTCTACGTGCCGCTGCTCTACAAGCATGCGGTCGATGCGCTGACCCCGCACGGCGCCCTGCTGCTGGTCGCGCCGATCGCGCTGATCGTGGCCTACGGGCTGCTGCGGGTGACGGCCCAGACCTTCGGCGAAATTCGCGACGCGCTGTTCGCCAAAGTGGCACAGCGCGCGATCCGCGCGGTCGGGCTGTCGACCTTCCGCCATCTGCACGCGCTGAGCCTGCGTTTCCATCTCGACCGCCAGACCGGCGGCCTGAGCCGCGCCATCGAGCGCGGCACCAAGGGCATCGAGTTCCTGCTGGCCTTCATGCTGTTCAACGTGCTGCCGACCCTGCTCGAGATCCTGCTGGTCTGCGGCATCCTGTGGCGGCTCTACAGCATCTGGTTCGCCGCGGTCACCTTCGTCACCATCGTCGGCTACATCCTGTTCACGGTCACGATCACGGAGTGGCGCACGAAATACCGGCGCGAGATGAACGAGCGCGACTCGGAAGCCAACACCAAGGCGGTCGACAGCCTGCTGAACTACGAGACGGTGAAGTATTTCAACAACGAGGAGCACGAGGCGCGGCGGTTCGACAAGGCGCTCCAAGCCTACGAGCGCGCCGCGGTGCGCAATCAGACCAGCCTGTCGGTGCTCAATGTCGGCCAGGGCGCGGTGATCTCGGTCGGCCTGATCGGCGTGATGGTGATGGCCAGCCGCGAGGTGGTCGCCGGCAGCATGACGATCGGCGACTTCGTGCTGGTCAACAGCTATCTGATCCAGCTCTATCTGCCGCTGAACTTCCTGGGTTTCGTGTATCGGCAGATCCGCCAGTCGCTGACCGACATGGAGACCATGTTCACCTTGCTCGGGGTCGAGCGCGAGGTCGCCGATCCGCCGGGCGCGCCGGTGCTCGCGGTGCCGCGCGGCGAGATCGTGTTCGATCACGTCAGCTTCGCCTACGACCCGCGCCGGCCCATCCTGCACGGCATCTCGTTCACCGTGCCGGCCGGCAAGACGGTGGCGGTGGTCGGCTCGTCGGGCGCCGGCAAGTCGACCCTGTCGCGCATCCTCTACCGGTTCTACGACGTCGCCGGCGGCGCCGTGCGGATCGACGGCCAGGATATCCGCGCGGTCACCCAGGCGAGCCTGCGCGCCGCGATCGGCATCGTTCCGCAGGACACCGTGCTGTTCAACGACACGGTCTACTACAACATCCTCTACGGCCGGCCGGACGCCGGCCCGGCCGAGGTCGAGGAGGCGGCGCGCCTGGCGCGCATCCATGATTTCGTGATGAGCCTGCCCGACGGCTACCAGACCAAGGTCGGCGAGCGCGGCCTCAAGCTGTCGGGCGGCGAGAAGCAGCGCGTCGCGATCGCGCGCGTGATCCTGAAGCGGCCGCGCATCCTGATCTTCGACGAGGCGACCTCGGCGCTCGACACCAAGACCGAGAAGGAGATCCAGGTCAGCCTCGACCAGGTCTCGATGGAGCGCACCACCCTGGTGATCGCCCATCGGCTGTCGACCGTGGTCGGCGCCGACGACATCCTGGTGCTCGAGGACGGCCGCATCGTCGAGCGTGGCCGCCATGTCGAGCTGCTGGTGCTGCGCGGGCGCTATGCCGCGATGTGGGCGCGCCAGCAGGAGGCCGAGCCCGAAATCGAGCCCTCGGAGGAATCCGAGGGCGGGGTTCGCGTCGTGACGGCATAGCGTACTCGACCGAGCGCCGACCGCCAGGATGCTAGGCAGCATCCTGGGTTGAGGCTTATGGTGGGCGCGCCCCATCCGCTGGTGAAGCTCAAGCCGCTTGCCGCGTCGCACCGCCCGCCCCCTCCCGGATATTGGCCCTGATACCGGCCCTGATACCGGCCCCGATGCCCCCGAACCGTTCGGGGATCTGGCAGCGCGCCTGCGCGCCGGCGAGATCGCCGCGCTGGCGCGCGCGATCACCTTGATCGAGTCGACGCGGCCCGATCATCGCGAGCGCGCCGACGGCTTGCTCGAGCATCTGCTGGCCGCGCCGGCGCCGGCGACCCTGCGGATCGGCATCTCGGGTGCGCCCGGGGTCGGCAAGTCGACCCTGATCGAGCGCCTCGGTCTGTATGCGATCGGCCGCGGTCACAAGGTCGCGGTGCTCGCGATCGACCCGTCCTCCAAGCGCTCGGGCGGCGCCATCCTGGGCGACAAGACGCGCATGCCCGATCTGGCGCGCCACGAGCGCGCTTTCATCCGGCCATCCGCCTCGGGCGGCCTGCTGGGTGGCGTGGCGCGCCGCACCGCCGAGGCCGTGATTGCGGTCGAGGCCGCCGGCTTCGATCTCGTGATCGTCGAGACCGTCGGGGTCGGCCAGTCCGAGACCGCGGTCGCCGACCTGGTCGACCTGTTCTGCCTGGTGCTCCAGCCGGCCGGCGGCGACGAGCTCCAGGGCATCAAGAAAGGCGTCGTCGAGCTGGCCGACCTGCTGCTGGTCAACAAAGCCGACGGCGAGCTGACCGCCGCCGCGACCCGCGCCGCCGCCGACTACCACGCCGCGCTGCAGCTGCTCCGCCCGGCCAATCCGCGCTGGCACCCGCCGGTGCTGCAATGCTCGGCCCTCGAGGGCACCGGCCTGGACGCGCTGTGGCAGACCATCGAGCGCTTCCGGGCGCTGATGACCGAAAGCGGCGCGCTGACGGCCCGGCGGAGCGCCCAGGCGCGCGGCCGTATGTGGGCCGAGATCGGCGATACCTTGCTCGATCGGGTGCGCGCCGACCGCGGGGTGGCTGCCCTGCTGCCCAGCCTGGAGGAGGTGGTCGCGGCCGGCCGGCTCGCCCCCGGCACCGCGGCCCGCCGCGTGCTCGACCGGCTGTTCGGCGGCCCCACTTGAATTAATATGGTAAATTTGCCATAGTGAGATGCGCGAGCTTCGATGGATGGGCAGCAGCCTCGACGATCTGTCAGCCTTTCCGCCTGACGTAAAGCGCGCTTTTGGGTTTGCGCTTCGAGAAGTCCAGAAGGGCAACACGCCGGTCGACGCTACCCCGCTCACCCAGTTCGGTTCAGGCGTGTTTGAGCTGAGAGAACGATTGGCCGGCAATGCCTACCGGGGTGTCTACGTGATCAGCTTGCACAGCGCGGTATACGTGCTTCATGCGTTCCAGAAGAAGTCGAAATCGGGCCGCTCGATGCCACGCGAAGACATTGCCCGCATCGAACAGCGGCTGAAGCGGGCGCGCCAATACGACGCTGCGGCACAGGGGACAAAATGACCGGCGATATTCCAGTCAAGGCTGGCAGCCAGAATATCTTTCGGGATCTCGGTTTTAGCGAGGCCGAGGCCGAGGAGGCGCTGGCGAAGTCCGAGCTGATCTCCGCGATAGCCAAGACGATCGCGCACCGGAAACTGACGCAGCTCGAAGCCGCAAAACTGTGCCGCACCGATCAGCCGACGCTGTCCAAGGTGCTGCGAGGTCGCATGGAAAGCGTCACGATCGACAAGCTGGCGACCTGGTTGACGGCGCTCGGGCGCACGGTCGAGATCCGGATCCGGCCAGAGATGGCCGAAGCGCCCGGCCACTTGGTGGTCGATGGGTAGTGCCGCAGTTTGAGTTTCCGCGCTCTTGACGCCGGGGTGCAAGCTCTCATCACCCGTGCCATATTGGGCTCATGCGCTTCACGATTTACCCTGCGCCGAATCCCTGGACCCCTGAGAAGGTCAAAGCCTACTACCGCGATCCGAAGGTCGAGTGGATCAATGGTGGCGAGCTGGTCAGCGGCGGCGCTATTGCCGCGTCTGGATTCTACGTAGTGCACTTCTGTGGCAATACCGATTGCTGCCGGCCTGAGGGGCCGTTCCAGAGCGTCGATGAGGCGCGGGAGTGGTCGCACGCGAACCTAGTGCCTGAGGTCCCGCGCCATGCTTAAAGGTCCCCAAGGTCAGAAGCGCCTGGTCGACAGCCCGGCTTGACGGGCCGGCGCGCCGTCCCGTATAAACCGCGCCTTCCGGGGCCGCTCCGCGCGAGCCGGGCTCCCGTATCGATTGCCGATGGGGTTGGGTCATGTCGAGACGGTGCGCCGTCACGGGCAAGGGCGTGCAGACGGGCAACAATGTCAGCCATGCCAACAACAAGACGCGGCGGCGCTATCTGCCCAATCTGCAGCAAGCCTCGTTGGTCAGCGACGCGATCGGCGGCGTCATCCGGCTGCGCCTGTCGACCCATGCACTGCGCTCGATCGAGCATAACGGCGGCATCGATGCCTTCCTCATCAAGGCGCGCAACGCCAATTTGTCGCTCGAGGCACGCCGGCTCAAGCGCATGATCTTGAAGAAGCAGGCGGCCAAGGCCACCACAGCCGCTTGATTCCGGCCGCCGATTCGCCCACCGGCCTCGGCCGCTCACCATCTTCCGACCTGAGATCGACCAGCGTTGCGCTGGCCGATTCCGCTGATTTGCGCGCGCCGCCGCCGCCGACGCCATGGGGCTTTGCGCGAGTCGCGGCTTCCGGTACAAGGAGTCGGCCGACGAACATGGTTAATCCGGTTGCGGCGACGCGCTGCGGCCGCCCGAGAGGATCTTGATGGACGTGACGCACACTGCCCTGTTGCGTGCAACCCGGCTTGCTGTCGCCGCGAGCCTCATGGCGCTTGCCGCGCCGGCCGGCGCGGCCGACTACAAATTGACCATCCTGCATGTGAACGACGTCGAGTCGCGGCTCGAGCCGGTCACCGAGACCGGCGCCCGCTGCACCGCCGATGACGTCCAGGCCCTGCGCTGCGCGGGTGGCGTCGCGCGCTTGGCGGCGCGCATCAGGAGCGAGAAGGCGACCGCCCCCAACGTGATCGTGGTCGATGCCGGCAATTCCTTCACGGGCTCGTCGTTCTACGACACGCACAAGCAGCGCGCGATCTCCGAAACCATGAACCTGATCGGCTTCGACGCCATGACGGTGGGCGACCGCGAGTTCGTCGACGGCACCGAGATGCTGAGCCGCTTCCAGCAGTCGGTGCGCTTTCCGCTGCTCGGCGCCAACATCAACGTGCAGAGCGATCCCTTCATGAAGGACCGCATCTATCCGATCCTGGTCACCGATCGGGGCGAGCGGATCGCGCTGATCGGCTACTCGACCGAGCATCTGATCGAGCTCGCGAAGCCGACCGGCGTGGTCTATGTCCAGCAAATCGAGGCGGCGCTGCGGTTCTGGGTGAAGCAGATCCAGATGATGGGCGTCAACAAGATCATCGCGATAAGCCACGCCGGATATGAGCGCGACAAGCAGGTCGCGGCCACCGTCGAAGGCATCGACGTGATCGTCGGGAGCGCCCTCGGCGCGCCGGCCGATCTGCCCACGGCGCCGCAGGGCGCGCACGACAAGAAGGCGCCCGCCGCGAGCCATTATCCGACCATCGTCAAGGGCGTCGGCGGCCAATCGGTGGTGCTGGTCCATGCCGGCGCGTTCGGCCGCTCGCTCGGCCGGCTCGACGTCACCTTCGACGCCAAGGGGCTGCCCAAGCACTGGCAGGCCGAGACCATCGCGCTGACCGACGCCGGCGCCGAGGATCCGGGCTTGAAGGAGCTGGTCGCGATGCTGGCGGCGTCGACCGCGTCGCTGCCGGTGGCGAGCCCGACGACTATGCGCTGAGCTTGCGCCGCCGCGTCGGGGTGTTGTCCTCGTCGAACAAGGCGGCAAGCTGCTCCATCACGGTGCCGCCGAGCTGCTCGGCGTCGACGATGGTGACCGCCCGCCGATAATAGCGCGTCACGTCGTGACCGATGCCGATCGCGATCAGCTCGACCGGCGAGGCCCGCTCGATCCAGCCGATCGCCTCGCGCAGATGGCGCTCGAGGTAATTGCCGGGATTGACCGACAAAGTCGAATCGTCGACCGGCGCGCCGTCCGAGATCACCATCAGGATGCGCCGCTGCTCGGTGCGCCCGAGCAGGCGCTGATGCGCCCACAGCAGCGCCTCGCCGTCGATATTTTCCTTGAGCAGCCCCTCGCGCAGCATCAGGCCGAGCGACTTGCGGGCGCGCCGCCACGGCGCGTCGGCCGCCTTGTAGACGATATGGCGCAGATCGTTGAGCCGGCCCGGCTGGGGCGGCTTGCCCTCGCCGATCCAGCGCTCGCGCGATTGCCCGCCCTTCCAGGCCTTGGTGGTGAAGCCCAGGATCTCGACCTTGACGCTGCAGCGCTCGAGCGTGCGCGCCAGTATGTCGGCGCTCATCGCCGCGATCGAGATCGGCCGGCCGCGCATCGAGCCCGAATTGTCGATCAGCAAGGTCACCACGGTGTCGCGGAAGTCCATCGGCTTCTCGCGCTTGTAGGACAGCGGATGGACCGGATTGGCGATCACGCGCGCCAGCCGCCCGGCATCGAGCATGCCGTCCTCCAGATCGAACTCCCAAGCGCGCGTCTGCTTGGCCATCAGGCGGCGCTGCAGCCGGTTGGCCAGCTTCGAGATCACGCCCTGCAGATGCGACAGCTGCTGGTCGAGCAGGAGGCGCAGCCGAGTCAGCTCGTCGGCGTCGCACAGCTCGTGGGCCTGGACGATCTCGTCGAACTGGGTCGTGAAGGCCTTGTAGCCCGGCTCCTGCCAGTTGCTGCCCGAGCGCTGGTTGAGCAGCGACTGCGGGCCCTGTCGGCCCGGCTGGTCCTCGCCGCTGCCCGGGCCGATCTCGCCGTCCTCCTCCTCGCCGCCGCCCTCGGAATCCTCGCCCGGCCGCATCTCCTTGCCGGCGGCCTCGGCGGCATCCGCGTTCTCGCCGGAATCCTGGTCGCCGGCCTCGCCGCGCACGTCGCCGCTCTGGGCGCTGTCGTTTTCGGAGTCGCCCTCGGAGCCGTCCGACTCGCTGGCCGACTCTTCGCCGGCGTCGAGATCGAGGTCGGCGAGCAGCCGGCGCACCGCCTTGCCGTAGGATTCCTGATCCTCGGCAAACCGGGCGAGCTGGGCCATGTCGGCGCCGATCTTGGTTTCGACCCAGGGCCGCCACAGATCGACGACATGCTGCGCCGCCTGGGGCGGCGGCGCGCCCGTCATGGCCTCGCGCGCCAACAGCCGCAACACCTCGGCGAGATTGACCTCGGTGCGTTCCTGGACCCGCTCGAAGCCCTGGCGGCGATAGCGATGATCGAGCGCCGCGGCGAGGTTATCCGACACGCCGGCCATGCGGCGCGCGCCGAGCGCCTCGCAGCGCGCCTGCTCGACCGCCTCGAAGGCGGCGCGCGCGGTCGGCGCGCTCGGCATGCGCTTGGCATGCAGCGCGGCGTCGTGATAGCGCAGCTTGACTGCCGCGGCATCGGCCTCGCCGCGCACCCGCGCGACCTCCTCGCCGGCGAGATTGCGCGCCGGCAGCGGTAGGCGCACGCGCTTGCCGCTGACGCCGCCGCCCTCGGCCGAGAACGAGACCTCGAGCGCGGGCTCGTGGGCGACCGCGCGGGTCGCCGCGGCGGTCACACGCTTGAACAGCTCGATCGGGCTTTCGGGGTCGGACAAGGGACGCCGCCGCTAGTTGGTGCGGCCGGCTCCGCGGCCGGGGGTCTTGCTCTCCGTCTTGGCGCCGCTCATCAGATCGCGGCCGAAGCAGCGCTGATAATACTCGGCGACGATCGGCCGCTCGGTCTCGTCGCACTTGTTCAGGAAGGTGACCCGAAAGCCGAACGGAATGTCGTTGAAGATGCGCGCGTTCTCGGCCCAGGTGATCACCGTGCGCGGCGACATCACGGTCGAGATGTCGCCCGCCATGAAGCCCGAGCGGGTCAGGTCGGCGAGCGCCACCATCGCGGCGACCGTGCGCCGGCCATCCTCGTTGCCGTAGGACGGCACCTTGGAGAGCACGATCTTCTCCTCGACCTCGGCGGGCAGATAATTGAGCGTTGCGACGATGTTCCAGCGATCCATCTGACCTTGGTTGATCTGCTGGGTGCCGTGATACAGCCCGGTCGTATCGCCCAGCCCGACCGTGTTGGCGGTCGAGAACAGCCGGAACGCCGGCGACGGGCGCACCACCTTGTTCTGGTCGAGCAGGGTCAGCTTGCCCTCGACCTCAAGCACGCGCTGGATGACGAACATGACGTCGGGTCGGCCGGCGTCGTACTCGTCGAACACCAGCGCGATCGGGTTCTGCAGCGCCCACGGCAGGATGCCCTCGCGGAACGCGGTGACCTGCTGGCCGTCGCGCAGCACGATGGCGTCCTTGCCGATCAGATCGATGCGGCTGATATGGCTGTCGAGATTGACCCGCACGCACGGCCAGTTGAGGCGCGCCGCGACCTGCTCGATATGGGTCGATTTGCCGGTGCCGTGATAGCCCTGGATCATCACGCGACGGTTGTAAGCGAACCCCGCCAAGATCGCCATGGTAGTCTCGGGATCGAAATGATAGGCGTCGTCCAGGTCCGGCACGTAATCGCTGCCGCTCGAGAACGCCGGTACGGTCATGTCGGAGTCGAGCCCGAAAGTCTGCCGCACCGACACCTGTATGTCGGGC
>Ga0302324_100009181_pt1 | contig 20738 bp, 12 predicted proteins | sample Palsa_T0_1_FD_201949 | JGI IMG/M metagenome (GOLD analysis project Ga0302324, IMG submission 201949) | Peat permafrost microbial communities from Stordalen Mire near Abisko, Sweden - Palsa_T0_1 | ecosystem: Environmental > Terrestrial > Soil > Palsa > Peat permafrost | place: Sweden: Abisko...
CGGCGAGATCGACGACGGGCAGGATCCGGCCGCGCACGTTCCGGACACCGAGCATCTCCGGCCGCGAGCCGGGGACTGCCGCCACGTCGCCGAGGCCAGTGACCTCCAGGACGTGCAGGACGGGCATAGCGTAGGACTCCGAAGCCACTCGCAGGCGCACGTAGGTGGTCACCTGCGGCGCTCGCCCCCGTCTTCCTGCAGGGCGCTTTCGAGTTCGCCGACGAGGTTTTCCAGCCGCTCGGCGGTTGCTGCCCACTGGGTCTGCTCCCCGGCCAGCTGATCAGCGGCCTTGCGGATCTGCTGGATCGCGCTGTCCACCTGATCAGCAGCCGACTTCTGCTGCCGCGTCGCCAGAATCGACTCCTCCAGCATCACCGCGGTCGAGGTCATCAGCCCCCCCACCTCCCGCGCCTGCCGCGTCCCCTGCTCCGTCGCCATGATCGTCGCGTTCGTCTCATCCTGCACCCCGGTAATAATCACCCGGATCGAGTCCGCCGACACCAGCGACCGCTCCGCCAGCTTGCGCACCTCCGCCGCCACCACCGCAAACCCCCGCCCCGCCTCACCCGCCCGCGCCGCCTCAATCGCCGCATTCAAAGCCAGCAGATTCGTCTGCCCCGCAATATCACTCAACAGCTCCAGAATCTCCCCGATCCGCTGCGCCCGCTCCCCCAGCGACAGCGCCCGCCCCGCAATCGCCTCCACCTTCACCTCCATATCCCGCATCGTCTCCCCCGTCCGCTCCGCAACCCCCGCCACCGCCCGCGCATTCTCCGCAATCGACCCCGCCGCCGTCGCCAGCTCCACCACCGTCGCCGACGTCTGCGCCACCGCCGACGACTGCTCACTACTCACCGCCGCCGCACTCCGCGCCGCCACCCGCAACTCACCCGCCACCTCACCAATCACCCCCGACGTAGAACGCAGCTGCGCCAGCAGCCGGTCGCGGTCGCTCAGCCGCTCGAGCGCCGCCCGCAGGTCCTGATTTCGCCGGAAGGCGCGGCTGAGCAGCCGCAGCGCGAAGAACGAGAATGCGATGCCGGCCAGGATGGCCAGGACGACGGCGGCCGCTCCGATCGCGCGCGCCTGACGCGCGGTGGACTCCGCAGCCGCCTGCGCCGCCTTTGCCCGCAGCGTCAGCAGCCGATCGAGCGCGTGCAGCGGCGGCAGGACGCCGGGAGCGGCCAGCTCCAGGTGAGCGACCGCCGCGTTCTCGCGCGCCAGGTTAGTGCCAGCGTCGCCGCGCAGCGCGGTGAACGCAGAATAGTAGTGCGCCTGCGCCCCCGTGGCGCGCGCCAGGGTTGACGCGGCTGACACATTCGCCAGCTGCCCGGCCAGCTGCCGGAACTGATCTCGCTGCGCGGCCACCTTGCCCAGCACCGTGGGCGACCGGACGAAGATGTAGGTGTCCATCGCGTTGCGCTCTTGCCAGAAGGTGGTGGTGAGCTGTACCGTCGTCTGCGCGTCCGTGCGTGCCTGCAGCGCGACGGCCGCCCGGGACAGGGCTGCCTCATAGCGCCAGCTCGACAGGGCGCCAGTGCCAGCAATCACCGCGACGACCACCACGCTTGCCACGGCGACCAGCTTCGCCGGGCCCCTCATCTGCTCTTTCGGCATTCGACCCGCACGCTTCCCGCCCCGTTATGCCGGCGAACCCAGCCGGCGGCGCCCTCTGCTCAACCTACCCATCGACAGCGCAGCTGTACCAAACGATTACGATCCGTAACATGCTGGCGGCCGACAGGGCTGACGGAGGCCGACACCGACGATCGGGCAGTGAGCTGCGGCCGGGCCGGCCCGGGCTCGCGCTTATCCGCGGATCTGCTCGCGGACCGCGGCGGTCACCTGCTCGGCCCGGGCGATGATGGCGTCGGCCTTGCCGGTCTCGGCGATCATCTCCAGGCTGGCCTGCTCATCGGTTATGCCGGCCAGGCTGACCTCGACGTTGACCCGGGCAGTAGCCGCCGCGGCGCGGGCCGCCTCGGCAGCGGCGGCCACGTCGCCGATGACGTGCCGGTTGCCGATCGCCACCAGCGCCTCGGCGAGATCCACGACCATCCCGGCGACGCTGATGACCTGGGCAGGCGGCCAGGCTGCGTCGACCAGCGCCCGGTCGAGGACCGCGGACCGGGCGGACTTCTCGGCCTGCGTGGTCCGGGGGAGCTGGTAGGCGTCGGCCAGGGCAGCGAACGCGTCCGCCTCAGCCTCGGCAAGCCGCAGCGCGATAGCGCGCAGCTCATCCACCTCGGTGATGAGGCGGCCGATCAGCACCTGATGCTGGTCGTACCTCTCGCCGGTGGTGTACCGGGCGACCATCCCCAGCAGGGCAGCGCCCTGCGCGGCGTGCAGCGCCGCCATCGTGCCCCCGCCGGGGGAGGGCACGCGGTCGGCGAGGCGGTCAAGGAAGTCACCGAGTTTCTCGTCGCGGATGGGCACGGATCCTCCGGATCTGGCACGGGGCACAGCAGGCGCGACGATCCTCCCATGAGCTGCCATTGGCCCCCGGTCCGGACGTCAGGTCAGCGGCCGTCCCTCGGACGCCGCGGCAGGCGCGGAAGCGGCAGGCGCGGCCCGGGCAGCGGGCCCGGCAGGCGCGCCAAGGGCGCGGCTCATCCCGCGCTGCACGGCTTCGGCCAGGTAGGGCCGCAGCCCGCTCGCGGGCACGATGATGTCGACCGAGCCCACGCTGCGGGCCCGCTCGATGCTGTGCTGGCTGTCGAACTCATCGGCGACCTCGCCGAGCTTCTGCGACCGCACGGCGGGACGCAGCGACGCCAGCTCGGCACGCAGAGCCGCGGCGTCGGCGGGCGCGCCGTTGGCCACGGCCTCGGCGAGGCCGGCCTGCAGGCTGGCCACCCGCGGATCGGCCGCGGTGCGCTTGTTGACCTCGCCGGCGAACACGACCGCCGCGGCCGGCGCCCCGCCGATCACCGAGGCATAGGACCCCGCCACGGCGGCGATCTCCATGTTGTCGTTGAGCGTCCCGGAGAACACCACGAACGCGCCGCCGTGGTAGCGGGACACCACGCAGAACACGATCGGCCCGTCGAAGTTGACCACCGCGCGGCCGATCTCCGCGCCGTACTCCAGCTGCAGCCGGCGCAGCGACTCCGGCGAGCCGTCGAAACCCGACAGGTTGGCCAGCACCACGACCGGGCGGTTGCCGCTGGCCGCGCTGATCGCCCGTGCGGTCTTCTTCGACGAGCGCGGGAACAGCGTGCCCGCCGTCCACTGTGACGGGCCGTCCGCCGGATAGGGCCCGTGCCGGGGCAGCGGCCGCGACTCGATGCCGATCAGGGTGACCGGCTGCCCGCCCAGGTGCGCGTCGAGCACGACGACCGACTCGGCGTCGTGCATGTCGGCCCAGCGCTCCAGCGGCGGGTGGTCGGCATCGGCCACGCCGCGCAGCAGCGAGCGCACGTCGAAGGGCTTCTTGCGCTCGCCGTTGACGCTGGGATCGAAGATCTCGCCGAGCGTGCTGAAGTCGCAGCCCGGCCCGGCGTGCGGTGAGGCGGAGATGTCCCGGCTGACCGGGTCGGTGGTCGGGGCCGGCCGGGGGAAGCGCTCGCCCGGCGCGGTGTAGGTGTGCTCGTAGTGCGCGAGCAGCACGTCGACAGCCGCGGACAGGTCAGCGGCCCAGTACTGGGCCTGGCCGTTGGGGCCCATGATCCGGTCGTAGCCGCCGATGCCGAAGTTGTCCTCGGCGGACACCCCGCCGGAGTAGTCCAGTGACTGCTTGCCGGTGAGCACCATCGCCGAGTCCGGGGTCATGACCAGGATGCCCTTGGTGTGCATGAGCATCGTGGCCTCGGCGTTCCAGTACGGCTGGGCGCCGACGTTGATGCCGGTGACCACGACGTTGATCTCCCCGCCGTCCTGGGTGAACTCGATGATCGCGCGCAGCACCCGGGCGATCCAGTCCATGGCCTCGGTGCCGGAGTCCATCGCGATCTTCGCGCCGGCCGAGATCGCGAACCACTCGACCGGAGCCTCCAGCCGCCGCGCCAGCTCGATGGCCGCGAGCACCCGGCGGCACTCCGGCTCGGCGATCGCGCCGAGCGCGCTGGTCGGGTCGCCCAGCAGCACCACCCGGCGCATCCCCTCCGGGTAGCGCCTGGTGGCCGTGGTGACCAGCCCGAGCACGATGTTCGCGGTGTTCGAGCCCGGCGCCCGGTCCACCGGCACCGGGGCGCCGGAGGAGTCCAGGTCGTACTCGGTGAACGTCCCGGGGGCACCGCTGCGCTCCGGCGAGCGCGTGATCATGGGCACGAGCTCATAGGGGTACACCGCGCCGCGGCGGCGGGCCCGGATCACTTTCTGGGTGTAGGAGTTCAGCTCGCGCAGCGGGTAGGGCGGCGGGTCGGTGATGCGCAGCGTCAGCCCCGCGCCCGGCGGGCGGGACATCCGCAGCATCAGCTCGCGCGGCTGCCCGCCCTGGTCAACGCCGTCCGCTGCATGGAACTGCACCAGGACCTGCTCCAGGCCCAGCGCCTCGGTGCGCGGGGCCAGTGACCGGACCACCCGGTCGAGCTCGGTCAGCGGTACGTCGATGACCGGCCAGACGTAGAGCTGGACGCGGTTCCATTCCAGCTTCGCCGCGCCGGGGTCGGCGGAGCGGGCCGAGCGCAGGCTGCCCAGGCATGCGTCGAGGATGCGCTCCAGCTGCGGCAGGGCGCGGATCGCGCCGTCCTCGTCGCGCAGGACGGTCAGCTCGCGGACATCGGCGAGGGCGATCAGCCGCTGATCGCCGGGGACCGCACGGCCCTGCGCGCGGAACAGGTGCACGTCGGTGGCGGCCGGCAGCCGGGTCAGCTCGAATCCCGACAGCCGCCACAGGCCCAGCCGCTCGGCGACCATCGGATGCAGGCCGCGCAGCGTCCGGTCCTCCACCGCCAGCCCGGTCTGCGGCGCGGGGCGGTAGGTGAACCAGGTCGGGCCGCCGTCCGTCGCGGCGCCTCCCTGGCGCACCGCGACGGCTATCCGCCCGACGGCCGGCGGGATGGTGCCGAGCCACTCGCCGATCTTGTCGGCCCGGGCGCCGGAGTCAGCGCCGCCGCCGTCCAGCTCGGCGGCGTGGGAGGTGATGTAGAGATCGATCAGCGCGGTGCGGCCGGACGGCAGCGAGCCCACGAGCTGGCGCAGGCCGGCCGTGACGTCGGTGTCGGTGCCGCTGGCCACGGTGGCGGCCAGCACGTAGCCGCGCCCGTCGTGAACGTACTGGCCGGTCAGCACCGGACGGCCGCCCCGCTCGGTGACCCGCACGTCGCGCACCGGCCGGATCCGGTAGTACCGCCGGGTCATCACCTCCAGCATCGCGGTCTGGTGCCGCTCGGCGAAGACGCCGAGGATCGGCTCGCCGGAAGCGACAATCGCGTCGATCTGCGCCGCCCGGGCAGCGGGGTCGGCGGCGAGCTGGTCGAGTTCCGCGCGCACCTGCTGCTGCACCCGGGCCCGCTCGGCAGCGATCAGCGGAGCCTCGAAGCAGCGGTACCTGACCTGCCGGGCCAGGTCGCCGACGACCGGATGGCGCAGCTGGGTGGCCGACACAAGCTGGTCAAGTACCCGCCGGTAGCCGTCGCGGGCATGCTCGGGCAGTGACCCGGGGGAGTGCAGCCGCCACTGCAGCAGCTGCGACACCACCGGTACGTGCGCGCTGGCGCGGCGGTGGGCCAGGAACATCCGGTACAGCACCGGGCCGAGTTCCGGCGCGGGCTCCAGGTCGGCGACCCCATAGTGGGCCAGCGCCCGGCGCAGCTTGATCCGGAAGGACTCCGGCAGCCCTTCGGCATCGGCGTCCCTGGAGCGCAGGTAGGCGTACAGGTACTCCTGCGGGTTGCGGGCGGCCTCGGCGTCCACGGCGGTCTCGTCGTCGGCCTCCTCGCCGCCGGGTACCCGGCGGTTGCGCGACAGCGCGCACAGGTCAGCGAAGATCCGCAGGACCCCGGTCTCGGCGGCGAGCAGCCGCGCGTCGTCGGCCGGCAGCCCGGCCCGCGCGGCCGCCAGTTCCGCCAGCAGCTGGCCGGCCTCGCGCTCGTCGATGTCGAAGCCCAGGACCAGCGAGCGCAGTCCGGCCAGCGCGTCAGCGGCCGCCGCGGCCGGGCGGGCGTCAGCCGTGGCGGCGCCTTCCAGCGCGCTCAGATCGGCCCGCTTGGCCGGCCCGGGGCCCGCGGCGGCGTCTACCTCGGGGTCTTGCTCGATCCTGACCAGCTTGCTGCCGCCCTCGACCTGGGTATTGGCGTCGGCGAGCACCTCGGCGACCCGGCCCGCGACCGGGGCGCGCAACGCGGTTTCCAGCTTCATGCTCTCCAGCACGGCGACCACGTCGCCCGCGGCGACCAGGTCACCGGGCCGGACGCTGATGGCCACCACCATGGCAGGCGCGGGGGCGCGCACCAGTCCGGCCTCGCCGCCGGACATCCGGTGCACCGCGCCGTCGACCTCGATCAGGTAGTCCGGGCCCTGCGCGACCGACAGCACGGCGAAACTCTGGCCGCCGACGGCGAGCCTGCGCTCGAACTGGCCGGAGCGCTCGACATCCACGTCCACGCCGCGGCCGTCCAGCTCGACCCGGTAGCGGCTGGGGCGCTGCCGGGACACCCGCAGCCGGTAGGTCCCGCCGGCGGCGCGCACGTCGACCTGGTGCCAGGTCTCGTGCCCGACCTCGGGCCGGCCGCGGGCGGCGGAGGCGAACAGCCGGCCCTCCTGGCGCTGCGCGTGCGCGTCGTACGCCTCGACGGCGGTGGCCAGCAGGGCGACGTCGAGCCGCTGCGGCGGGATGTAGCCGTCGGCCATCATCGTGTCGAGCCAGGTCGTGTCGACCTCACCGGAGACGAACTCCGGCCGGTCCAGCAGGTCGAGCAGGAACGCCTTGTTCGTCGTGCCGCCGTGGATCACCGCGGCGGTCTGCCGGATCGCCCGCGAGAGCCGGGCCCGGGCCTCGCCGCGGTCCCGGCCCCAGGCGATCACCTTGGCGATCATGGAGTCGAACTGCGGCGGGATGGCGTCCCCGGCGGCCACCCCGGTGTCGACCCGGATGCCGGGGCCGGCGGGCAGCACGAGGTACTCGATCAGGCCGGGCGCGGGCGCGAAGTTGCGCTCGGGGTCCTCGGCGCTGAGCCGGGCCTCGATGGCGTGCCCTGATACCGGCGGGGCGGCGGCGCCCAGTTCAGCCAGCGTGCCGCCGGAGGCGATGTGCAGCTGCAGCTTGACGATGTCGACGCCGGTGGTCATCTCGGTGACCGGGTGCTCGACCTGCAGCCTGGTGTTGACCTCCAGGAACGACACCAGCCGCTCCTTGGGCTCGTAGAGGAACTCCACCGTCCCGGCGTTCACGTAGCCGGCCGCCCGGATCAGCTCAGCGGCGCTGGAGCGCAGCAGCCGCTCCTGCTCGCTGTCCAGCGCCGTGGAGGCTGACTCCTCGATCACCTTCTGGTTGCGCCGCTGCACGCTGCAGTCCCGGATGCCCAGCGTCCACACGCTGCCGTCGGCGTCGCCGACGACCTGCACCTCTACATGCCGGCCGCCGCGGATCGCCCGCTCCAGGAAGACCGTCGCGTCCCCGGCGGTCTTCGCCGCTTCCGAGCTTGCCCGCTCGAAGGCCTCGCCGAGCTCGGCCGGGGAGCCGACCAGCCGGATGCCCCGCCCGCCGCCGCCCGCGGTGGCCTTGACCATCAGCGGGTAGCCGATCGTCTCGGCCTGCGCGCGGGCCTGCTGCAGGTCGGCCACCGGGCCGCCGCTCCACGCCGCGAGCGGGACGCCGACCTGCTCGGCCAGTAGTTTTGCCGCGATCTTGTCACCCAGCCGCCGCATGACCTGCGCCGACGGCCCGACGAAGGTGATGCCCAGCCGCTCGCACAGCTCGGCGAACTCGGCCTTCTCCGAGACGAACCCCCAGCCCGGCCACACCGCGTCGGCGCGGCACTCGCGCAGCGCCCGTTCCAGCTCGGCGTAGTCGAGGTAAGGACTGGCGCCGAACGCGGCGCCGTCGTCGGGGTCGGCCGGCCCGATCAGCACCGCCTCGTCGGCCTCGCGGACGAACATCGCGCGCCGGTCGGCGGCGGTGTACAGGGCGATGACGCGCAGCGGCCGCCGCCCCTCGGCGTTCCACTCCCGGACGGCGTTGATGAGCCGCACGGCGGGCTCGCCCCGGTTGACGATCGCCAGCCGCTGGAAGGCAGGCCGGGTTCCCTGGCTCATCGGCTCACTCACCAAACGCGACACGCACGTCGTCGGTCGTCGTTCCCGTCAGCCGCGCGGCCGCGCCCACGGTGCGGTCGGCGGCCTGGCGGATGTCCAGCACCACCTCGTCGGCGACGATCGCGGGATCGATCCGCAGCACCGCGTAACCGCCGACGGCGCCGGCCCCGAAGCCGGGCGCGAAGACCCGGGTCGGGCGGCTGATCACCCCGTCGCGCACCGCGTCGTGCATCGCGATCGGGATGCTCGCCGCCGAGACGTTGCCCATCGTCTCGATGTTGAAATACAGCTGCTCAGCCGACAGCCCGGCCTTGGCGGCCAGGCTGAGGATCATCGTCTTGTTGGCCTGGTGCGGGACGATCAGCTCGATGCTCTCCAGCAGCGTCCGGCCCGGGTCGTCCGGATCGCTCTGGGCGCCGAGCTCGTCGATCATCTGGGCCAGGTAGCGCTGCACCAGGGACTTGACCTCCGGGCCGTAGACGGTGATGTCATTGTCGAACTCCGGATTCGGCCAGATGATCGAGTTGACCTCGCTGCGCGGCCCGCTGGCGTAGGTCTGCACGACCTGCACGTCGCCGGTCGCGCCCGGGGCGGCCGGGGCGACGACCATCGCCGCGGCGCCGTCCCCGAAGATCATCCGCGAGGGGCGGGCACTGCCGATCTTGTCGGAGAACTTCTCCACGCAGATCAGCAGGACTGGCCGGTTGACCTCCTGCAGCTGGCGGATGGCCTCGGCCAGCCCGTAGGGCAGCCCGGCGCAGGCCGCCACCAGGTCGACCGACGCGTGCGTTTGCTGCAGGCCGAGCTCGCCGGATACCCAGCACGCCGTCGAGGGGATCTGCCGGTTGCTGGTGCAGCTGCTGACCAGCACCGCCCCGATCTCCGCGGGCCCCCGGCCCGACTTCGCCAGCGCGGCGCGGGCGGCGTACAGGGCCAGCTGCTCGGGTTCCCGGCTGGTGTAGCGGCGCTGCTCGATGCCGGTCTTCGCGCTGATCTCGGCGGCGCTCATCGGGGACCAGGAGAAGCTGGTGTTCCTGATGACATCGGTGTTGTCGCAGATGTGCTCGCCGCGCACGATCGCCAGCGCCTCCAGCCTCGGCTGGATCGCGAACGCCTCGCGGACCCGCACCGGCGGGTAAGGGGTCACGGGCCTGACGGCCTCGACCACCTCGCGCCGGGCCGGGCTGGCGACGACGGCCGCAGTGCTGCTGGCCGCAGCGCCGCCGGCCGCAGTGCTGCTGGCCGCAGTGCTGGTGCCACCGGCCGCAGCGCTCTTGACCCGGTCGATGAAGGCCATCACGTCGCGGTTGCGCGGGTGGAACGCGACCACGAAGTCGTCGTCGCCGATCTTGTCAGCCCCGCGCAGCTCGGTGGCGGAGCGGTTCCACGGGTACTGGTTGTGCAGCACCATCGCCCAGCGCATCAGCGCTTCCAGCTCCGGAACGCTCTCGTCGGCGTCGATGATCTCCTCGGTCCGGAAGACCGGGAAGTCCGGGTCGTGCTCGGGCAGCACGAACGTCAGCGCGCCGGGCAGGTCCAGGAACTCCGCCACCGTCGGCTTGATCGCCGGCAGCTCGGTGGCGTGGTGCAGCTTGTTGCGGAACAGGTCGAACAGCAGGCCGAACACCTTGTCCTCGGTATCGGCGTCCCACGTCGCCGGCAGCGCGCCGAAGGCGCTTTGCACCGCGGCCACCTTCCGCTCGGCGTCCTCCCACGGGGTCAGCACCGGCAGGAAGACGTCGTCACGGTGCTTGGCCACGTCGCGCCAGCGCGTCGGCCGCTTCTCGAACATGGTCATGGAGTACCGGTTGACCCAGAACAGGTTCTGCCCCAGATCGCGCAGCAATTCGAACCGCCCGGGGTAGCCGCCGGCCTGCACCCGGGCCAGGATGTCAGTCCCGGTCGGCGCCTTCGCCTGGAAATCCCGGCCGATCACGGCGCTGAACTGGTCGAGCGTCTCCAGGACCGAGAAGTCCAGCTCGCCGAACAGGCTGGCAGGGAAGACCAGGCGGCCATGCCGGTTGACCACGAACGGTTTCACGCGCCGCCTCCGGGCCGGGAAACACGCGCGCCTAAGCCTGGCCAGTCCTTGCCGCTCATTGCCAGGCCGCTCATTACCAGGCCGCTCATTACCAGCTCACCTCAGCGCCGCCTCACTGGGCCCGCCTTGACGGCCGCCCTAGATGGTTGCGCCGCCGAGAGTCCAGAGCGGTCTACCTCGCTACAGTGTCTCTCCCCGGGCGCCGGCTGTCGAGCCGCCGCCTGGCCCGCCTGGCCCGCCAGGCGGCCTCGGCCTCGCCCATCGGGGTGGACGGCGGGCCCTGGACGAACGGCCAGATCTCCTCGGCGATGGCCCGCCAGTCGGCGGTCGCGGTCAGCTCGCCCAGCACCGCGAACAGGCCGAGGTTGATGCGCTGCAGGATCACATACGATCTCGGGACGCTCACGTACCCGGCGACCGGGCTGCGCACGTCGAAGAACCGGCGCACGACAGCGGAGGCGTAATCCCCGGTGATGGTGAGGCGCCCGGGCTTGCGGATGGTGTCGTAGAAGACCGCCATGTGCTCGACGATCGTCTCGGTGCGCAGCGGTGCGTCCCGGCGCAGGAACCCGGCGTCCTCCATGCCGGCCCGGAACGCCTCGGGATCATTGTCGACGCACAATTTGCGCGCCATCTGCATCAGCGGCTGCAGCTCGGCCCTGGTGAAGTGCTTGACCAGCCCGAAATCGAGGAAGGTGACCCGGCCGCCGCCGTGGAACAGGTAGTTGCCCGGATGCGGATCGCCGTTGAAAGCCTGAACTTCGTACAGGCTCCGGAACACAAAACGGTAGATCGTCTCCGCGGCCAGGTCCCGCTCGGCCTGCGGCCAGCTGGCGAGCTCGGCGAAACGGGCTCCGTCGGACAGCTCGCTGGTCACCACTCTGCGCGTCGACAGCTCGCTGATGACCTGCGGGATGTGGATCGTGGGATGGCCCTGGTAGTAGTCCGCCATCAGCTGCTGGTTGGCGGCCTCGCCGCGGTAATCGAGCTCCTCCAGGACCCGGTCCCTCAGCTCGGCGATCAGCGCGTCGACATCCTGGCTCGGCGCGGTGATGCGCAGCATCCGGCGCAGCAGCGCGACATTGCCGAGGTCCGCCGCGATGGTTTCCGCGATCCCCGGGTACTGCACCTTGACGGCCACCGCGCGGCCATCGAGCGTGATCGCGCGGTGGACCTGCCCGATAGACGCCGCAGCGATCGGCTCGGGATCCCAGCGGGCGAATGCCTGCTCAGGCGGCAACCCCAATTCCGCCAAAACAACCCCCGCGGCCAGCTCAGCACTCATCGGCGCAACGCTGTCTTGCAGCCGGCTCAAAGTGCGGCGCACACCAGGGGACAGGCCGTCGTCGATATAGCTGGCGAGCTGCCCGATCTTCATCAGCACGCCCTTCATGTCGCCGAGGGTGGCGGCGATGTCCTCGGCGGTCTGCAGGGCAAGGTCGGTGCGCAGCCGCTCCCGGTTCTCGCCCGCCGCCGCGAACAGCCGCGGCGCGCTGGCCGCGTACCGCGCGCCGCCCCGGGCGGCCAGCGCGAGCGTCGCGGCGCCGCGGCGGAACCGCAGCCGCCCGACCCGGCGGCGCAGCAGCGCAACGGCCAGGCCCGCGATCGCCGCGCCGATCGCCGCTGCGGCCAGGAACCTCCTCACGCCGGCCGCGCCCGGCGCATCCGCAGCGTGATCCGCTGCCGCGCCGCGAGCACGCCGGGCTCGCCGAGGAACACCGCGTCAAGGACGCCCAGGGCCTGCCGGATCTCGGTCCGGCGGCCGGGCGTCAGCTCCGGCGCGCGGTAGCCGTACAGCTGCCGGGCCCAGTCCGGCAGCACGGCGATCGCGCCGTCGCGGATGTCCTGCCAGATCTCGGCGATGTCCTCGTCCAAGCCGGGCGGGTCGAGCAGGTAGGCCATCGACTCCGCGGCGGCCGGGGTGCAGCGCAGCTGCGGCCGGACCGATGCGATGTAGCGCCCGAGCGCACCGAGGCTGGCGGGTACCAGCGCCCGGGGCACCCCCACCAGCTCGGCCGCGGTCACCATTTCCGCGACGTAGCGGTCCCGGTCCGCGGCCGACAGGGAGGCCCCGAAGGCCTCGCCTGCCGCTATCGCGGAATCGACCAGGGCAGCGTGCACCCACAGCAGCAGCGCCGGGTCGCCCGCCGCGTACCCGTGGCCGGTCACCGGGTCCACCCCGCGGACGCGCTCGTGGATCCGGCGTACCCGGGCCGCGGCCTGCTGCACTGCGGCCCGCTCCCCGAAGCTGACCGTGGTGACGTACGCCGAGGTGGCGGCCAGCCTGCCGATGGGATCCTGGCGCCAGCCGCTGTGCTGGTCCACTCCGGCCATCGCCAGCGGATGCAGCGCCTGCAGCAGCAGGGACCGCAGTCCCGCGATCGGCGCGGCCAGGTCGGTGCTCACCCGCCAGCTGACGCTGGCCGGCCCGAAGAAGCCGTCGTCAGCGGGTTCTTCCGGCACGCCCGACACATACGCCGCGGCCGACCGCTCGACGAGCCCGGCCGCGGCCGCATACGGATCCGCGGTCACCGTGTCACCTCCGGCATGCCACCAGTGGAGTTGGTCATACCACCCAAACTACCCACTCCCGCTAGCCACTCCCGGCTGCGACCCGTACCGCCGCCGTCCTGCCCCGGCCTGCCCCCCGTCCCGCCCCGGCCTGCCCCCCGTCCCGCCGATTTGTTATATCCGTTAATTACGCGTAACGTTGTGTTTAGGAAATCTTGCACTCCTTTGGTAGTACTTATTTGGTGGTACTTACCCGGGAGATTGCGATTCCGGCCGCTCTGGACCTCGGTGGCGCGTACTCAAGCCGAGGTGGAGTTACCCAGAATGTTTTTCGGATTCGGAACAATCGTTCTCATCGTGATCATCGTGCTCATCTTCCTGTTCCTGCGCCGGCACTGACCTGACCCGGCACTATCTAGTCCGGCACTGATCTGAGCCGGGCACTGATCTGAGCCGGGCACCGATCTGAGCCGGGCTCGCTGTCAGACGGCGGCGGGCGCCGGCTCGCTCAGCTGAGCCGGCGGTGACCGGCGGGACCGGCGGGCGAGCAGGATGCCGCCCAGTGCGGCCGCGAAGCAGGACGCGCCGCCGATCGCCAGGCCGAGCCTCGGGTCCGACGCGGCGATGATCCAGCCGATCAGCGGGCCGCCGACCGGCGTGGTCCCCTGGAAGGCAACCTGCCACAGCGCGATCGCCCGGCCCCGCATCTCCGGTGCTGAGCTCAGCTGGATGGTGGAATTGCCGATCGCGATGAACGAGACGCTCGCCCAGCCGACGAACAGCAGCGCCGCGTAGGCGAGGGCAAGGACGGGGGAGAACGCGCAGACTCCGATCGCGATCCCGAAGCCCACCGAGGCGATGATCATCGGTCGCAGCCCGGTCCGGCCGCGCGCGGCGGTGAACAGGCCGCCGATCACCGCTCCGACCCCCATCGCTGCGGTCATAAAGCCGTAGGCCTCCGAGCCGCCGTGGAATGTCTGCCGGGCCAGCACCGGCAGGGAGACCTGGAACTCATAAGCGAGCAGGCCGACCAGGCTCATCATCGCCAGCGGAATGGCGATCGTGGGAGTCCTGGCCGCGTAGCGCAGGCCCTCGCGCAGCTGGCCGCTGGCCCGGGGGGCCGGGACAGTCGGGCGCAGCGCGGAGCGGTTCATCAGCAGCAGGGAGCTGACGACGGCGATGAAGCTGGCCGCGTTGACCAGGAAGCAGACCCCGACGCCGACCGTGGCGATCAGCACCCCGCCGATGGCGGGCCCGACCGCCCGGGCGGCGTTGACCGTCACCGAATTCAGCGTGATCGCGTTGCGGAGCTCTTCCTTGCCGACCATCTCCCGGACGAATGCCTGCCGGGCCGAGTTCTCGAATGCGTTGTTCAGGCCGAGGATGACCGCCAGCAGGCAGACTTCCCAGAACCGGACCGCGCCGGTCACGGTCAGCAGCCCGAGCACCAGGGCCTGCACACCCATGAAGACCTGCAGCACAACCATGAGCCGCCGCTTGTCCACCCGGTCGGCGACGACCCCGCCGTAGGGCCCCAGCACCAGGACCGGCAGGGTCTGCAGGGCCACGGCGAAGCCCAGGTCCGTGCTGGAATGGGTCAGCGTGAGCACGAGCCAGGACTGCGCCGTCATCTGCATCCAGGTCCCGGCCAGGGAGACCGACTGGCCGGCGAAGTACAGGCGGTAGTTCGGGATCTTGAGCGAGGAGAACGTCTGGCGCCAGAAGCGGCTCACCCGCGAGATCATGGTGGGGCTCATCCCCTCCTCCCGGGCGAGCCAGGACAGCCCGGCCGGGCGGGAATCAATTGCTTGCCGTTAAGCAACTATATCGGGGCTAGGAAGGCGCGTCCGGCTGGGACTGGCTGGCGGGACTTGTTATGGCTGGTTGCCCTTGCGGTTGTAAGCCACCACAGTCAGGACTCCGGCCTCATTGCCGGGCGCGGTCAGCACCTTCTGGACGGCCCGGGTCGCCGGGTTGAACCAGACCAGCGAGTCGCTCCCTGGGCAGCCGGTCTGGACCTGCACGAGCATCCGGCGGCCGGTGACAGCGGCGATCCTGTTGTTGTTCGCGCCACCTCCCGGCACGTTGATCATCTTGACGGATCCGCCTGCCTCCTGCTTTCCGATGTACTCGGTTCCGCACGGCCCCAGCGCCTGCAGGTACAGCCCGCTCGGCAGCCGCCAGGCGTCGACATCGCCGTAGTCATGGCTGCTGGGCTTCCTGATCGGAGTCAGCGCCTTCGGGGCGGCGCCGCTGACCGGAACGAGCCAGAGCCGGGACTCCAGCGATTTGGTGGGCAGGCACGCGGCGAGCACGGTACTGGCGCTCCACCAGCGCACCGGGTTGCACCCGAGCCGGGGCGCGGTGCCCGGCACCCGCAGCCGCCGGATCAGCCCGCCGGAGTTGCTCACCAGCTCCAGGCCCCTGCTGCCGGACACCACCTCGGTCAGGCCGTCCGCGGCGCTGATCGCAATCTCTTCCAGGGTCCCCCGGGCGAGCCTGGCCTGGAAGACGCCACGCAGGTTGTAGCGCGCGATCCCGTCGGCGACCGCCAGCAGATTCTTCCCGTCCGGCCGGGTGTAGCCGATCGGGCTGACGTTCGCCGGCAGGGTGAAGGTGCTGACCGCGCCGGTGGCGAGCACCAGCTGGTGCAGCACGTTGCGGCTGCCGGTTCCCGCCGCAATGAACAGCGCCCTGGTCTTGTCGCCGGACCAGTCCACCAGGTACCACGGCGACCTGGTCGCCGGCCATCGGTACAGGGCGTACTTTCCGCCGGCCGGGTCGACCAGGTAGAGGGTGATCGGCTTGACCTTCTTGTGCGGGGCGAACAGCGCTGAGCTCCTGGTGTACTGCGCCAGCGCCCAGCCGGCGCCGACCCGCCGCCAGGGCACTGCCGAGCGTGTGCCCACCTGTCCGGCGGCCAGCGGCACCGCCGGCTGGCCGGCCGCTGGCCGCCCGGTGGTCCCGCTGGCGGCGGCTGCCCCGATGCTGCCGCACAGGACAACGGCGACGGAAACTCCCGCGATCGCGGCCGCCAGGGAACGCGGCCGGCGCGGGCTGCTCATGCGGCTTGGCATGGCGGGCCCTCCTTCGAGCTTCTCGCGATTTCCGGAAATCGCGACGTTCTAGTGGAGCACGGCCAGGCAGCCAGTACCAGGTGATCGGGCCGCGTGATCGGGCCGCTTCCCCCTTCCCCGCCTCAGCAGGGGGAAGCGGCCCGGCAGAGCCAGGCCGTCCTCAGGCCGCGGCGGCCTGCTGATCTGCCGTGGGCAGCTCACGCAGCTCGATGCGCCTGCGGGCGGGGTCCACCTGCGTGACCTCGACCATGATTTCTTCGCCCATCAGCTCGACATCGCTGTCGTTGAGGTCCTCGCGCAGCTCCTGGCTCATCCGCTTCCAGTGCAGGATCGCCTGCGGGCCGCTCTGGTACCCCTTCAGCCGCAGCAGCAGGTAGCCGCTGCGGCCTTGCTGCTCGGGCGCCACCCGGGTAACGCAGCCGAGCAGTCTGGCGCCGACGGCTGGCAGGCTGGCGGCCGGGCTGTCGTCCTGGCTGGCCGACTGCCGGGCTGGCGGCACGGCCCCCGGCACCGGGCCGCCGGGCAGCAGCACCTTGCGCAGCCGGAGGCCGACCTGGCGCGCGGCGGGGTCGACCCGGACGATCTCGACCTCGACCTGCGTGTCGCGGGTGAGGCCAGCCTGCCGTGCCTCGACCGACGGCACCCGGCCGTTGATCCCGCCGGTGACGCAGACGAATGCCCCGACGCCATCGCGCAGGTTGACAACCTGGCTGGTGAAGGTCCTGCCGACCGGGTAATCGGCAACCAGGCCCGGCCACGGATTGATCTTGTCGACGAGCAGCGTGTACCGCCTGGCCCCTTCGAAGTCAGTGACGATCGCGCCCGGCAGCCGGTCACCGATGGTGAACCGGCGGGTCATATCCGGGATCTTCCGGGCGTAGTCGACATCGGCGTTGCTCAGCTCCCAGAGCTGGCGGTGCCCGCCGGCGTCGGTCTCGACCACCGCGCGCTCCTTGGTGACGACCACGACGCTGCCGGGCATCGGCTCGGTCCCGGCGTCCATCAGCGGGACGAGCGTGTTCTCCGTCATCGTCTCCCCGCGCACGATGTGCAGCTGGTCCTTCAGCTTCTGCATCAGGCCAGCCACGCCAAGGCCGGCCGTTTCGTAGAGAATCGGCCGGACCCGGCCGCGCAGGTCCGTCGGAATGTCCTCCAGGCACTGCGCCAGCACGACAGACCGCTTTCCGAGGACCATCGCGAGTCCGAGCTCCAGCGCAACGTCCGCCGAGCGGGTCGTGCAGTCCACAATGACCACCTCGGCATGCTGAATGCCACGCCAGACGGCTTCGAGCACGCCCTCGCTCGCGCCCCAGATGTGATCCGCGCGTTCCGCGGTCATGCCGCACTCGCGGATAGTGGGGACGTAGACCTCGTGGTACAGCGCATCGAAGTGGAATGGCTCGCCATTAGCGAGCGGCTTGTGGCCGTACGGCATGGCGACGAATGCGATGCCTTCCTCGGGCTTCTCGTCGCGGGTCAGCTTGATCATGACAGGCTCCTTCTCACTGGTTGCTTTCTCGGTTTCCGGCAGGGATGCGGTACTCGCCCGCAGGTCCGGCGCTCTGGCCGGCGCCTTCCCGCGCCCCCGGCTCAGCGGGGGCGCGGGAGGCGGCGATTACGCTGGCGCGGCTGATCCGTGCGGGGGCATCGGGCGCAGCCGCTCGGCCAGCCATGCCCTCAGCTGCTCGAGGTGGAGCAGTTCCGCCGGGGTGAGCCTCTTGATGTCACGCAGCGCGATCTTGGCGTGCAGGAAGGCTGCCTGGAGGCGTTCCTGCTGGTCCTTGACTGACAAGCCGCGGGCCCGGCTCAGCGCCTTCTTCCAGGCTTCGTCGATGATGTGGTCGTAGAGATTGATGAAGGTCAGACCGGCGACGGTGCCGCCTGCCGCGAGCAGCTCATCGATATCGGCCTTCATCGGATGCGTGCCGGGCTGATGGCCGGGGGGAAGATGCCGGGCAACGTGGCCGGCGATCGCGTGCCCGGCTTCGGCATGTGTGCTAGCGGCGGCTGCTGCCTGATGCGCGTACAGCAGGGCCAGGTGGCACGCGGCACTGTGTGCGGCGAGCCCGATGGCTGCCGCCGCACCGGCCTTGGCGCACTCAGCTAATACTCTCGGGTGTAGAGGCATTGCAATTCCTTTCGTGTCTCCTGCATTGTTGTCAGGGGGATTTGAACGGCCTGCGAACTCGTGCGACATACGGCGACGCCGTGTTTCGATTTACCTGATTGACCTCCCGTGAGTCAGGCCCGGGATTCCTGGATAACCCGGTCGTGTCATCTCAGTGAAGGTCTCGCGCGGGGGGCCGGGCAAGGACAATTGTCAGGGACCCGGTAACGGGCAGCGGTAACGGCGAGAAGAACCGGCCTGCACGGGCACGGCAGCATTTTCATCGCGGGGCGCAAGGACAATTGTCAGCTGCGGCCAGACGGCGCCATGGGCCATGATGGCGGCAGCGGGCTGGTAGCGGCGCGCGGGTGGAGGTATGGGGTGGCCAGGACGCAGACGCGAGCGGGCGAGGAGGCGCAGCTCAGGATCACCCGCCAGCTGGTTGAGCCCCTGGAGTGGGCCGGATTCGCCTATCAGGGCGCGGTGCTGGTTCAGACCTCCCTTGTCGACCCCTTCTCAAGGGACGCCCAGGTCATCGTGCTCGCCCTCGGGCTGGCGCATCTGGCGCTGGCGCTGGCCGTCCTGGTCTGGCGGACCAAGGGCCCGTTCGCCAGGGGCGGGCCGTCGATGGTCATCTGGCTGGCCGCCGCGTTCGTCATTCCGGTGATCGTGGCCCTGCTCGCTGCTCCCGGCACGTATGCCTCCAGCACGTCATGTGTCCAGGCCTGTACCTATCCGTCGGCACCGCTGTTCTTCGTTGCCCTCTGCCCGTGGATTGTCGCCAGGGCGCTTGCCCGGCCCGTCGTGGGGATGGGCCTGGTCGCCGCCGTGTGCCTTGAATGGTTCCTGCTGATCTACCTGATCAATGGCGCGGTGACCCGGACCAGCGGCCTCAGCGCCTTGTCGTCGGTTATCTGGGCAGTGGTCGCCTACGGCCTGGGCAAGGGTGCGGCCAGGCTCACCGGCGTTGTCAGGCGGAGCCAGATCCAGGTAGAGCAGCAGAAGAATGAGGAGTTCTTCGATTTCCTGCACTCCCACATCAAGGCCGGGCTTGCGGCGGTCAAGCTGGAGCAGCCGGACGTCCCCGCGATGCTGGAGAAGGTCAGCGAGCTTGAGCAAACAGTCAGCGAGCAGCGCCTGGCGCAGCTGCTGTCCATGGACCGGGTTCCTGTGGCCATGGTGTGCAGCGAGCGCATCCGGGCGTTCACCGGCGTCATCCGGATCGCAGAGTCCCCGAGAATCGGCGCCCGCACCGTGGTCGGGCCCGTCGGCAAGCTGATCGACAGGGCCCTGGGGGACCTGCTGAAGAACGCGGTCGTGCACGGCGCCGCCACGGTATGGGTCCGGATGACTCAGCAGGAGGACAATCTGGTGCTGGAAATTGCTGACGACGGGCCCGGGTTCGACGATGCGGTCATGGACAATGATGGAACGAGCCTGCACCGTCTGCGCGCACGGGCTCGGGAGCTCGGCGGTGACCTGATCCGGCTTCCTCGGTCACCGCACGGATCGAAGCTGATCATGACCGTGCCGACACGCGAGGGCGCCAGCGATTAGGCCACTGATTAGGCAGGGGACTGATGCGCGTCTTACTGATCGAGGATCACGCGCCGCTCGCCCGGCTTGTCGGCCGGGAACTCCAGCAGGAGTACGGCTATGAGGTCACCCTCGCGCGCGATCCGATCGAGGCTAGGGCCAGCTACCGGGACGACTCCTTCGATCTCGCCATCGTGGACCTCTTCTACGAGCACCTGCACCGCAGCTTCGACGCGCAGCGGACCGCAGGCACCGCTTCTGTGACTGGCACCGGCCAGCTCCTTGTGACCGGGCTGGCGGCCGTGCACGACCTGACAGTGCCGCGCCGCGACACCGGGGTGGTCATCTGGACCGCAGGCGAGTCGAACCGCCGGCTGCACCTGTTGTTCGCCTTTGAGGACCTCGCCGTCCGCGTCTTCTGCTCGAAGAGCTCAGGCACGGGCAGGATCGACACCCTGATGGCAGCGCTGCGCGCCGCGGCCGAAGGTCGCACATCCATCGATCCTGTCCTGAACTCCTACCTGCCGGCCGACGGCGCGCCGAAGATCAGCGAGACCATCCTGAAAGAGCAGTCGAAGCGCGCCATCTGGCGGGCTCTGGCGCTGGGCGCGCGTACTCGCGGCCAGATCAGCGAGATCACCGGATACAGCACGCGGACCGTTGGCAACCTCATCCCGTCGATGTCCGATGATCTGATGATGCTCGACGCGGGCCTGCGGCGAGGTGAGGCGCCGATGAGCGAGGTCATCAGCTACGCCAGCAGGAACTGGGAGTTCTTCCTCGACGACACGCTGCGGGCCATGTTCCCGTAGTGCAGCCAACCTGCGGGCCGCTGGCTTGCGGTCAGCGCCCCTGGCCGCTGCGGAATCTCGGCGGGGCCGCTCCCCGGCCCATTCCCCAGGCGCCGCCGCCCAGCCGCCCTTCCTCGAGCCTCTCCGGGGGGCGCTGGCGGTAGGCCGACCGCAGGACAGGCCCGGCATCCTGCCCGGCGAACATGGCCAGGCAGGGGTCGAGGTAGGCGCAGGCCGGGCAGTTCGCGTCGGAGGGGCTCGGGTAGACCGGCACGCCGGGGCTGGTCATCTGCGCGACGTCGGTGCCGAGCTGGCGTCCGGCCGCCCCCACCTCGGTCCGCCCCCGCCGCAGCCAGGTACGGCGGAACCACTCCCCGACCTGCTGCTCGACCGGCTCGGGATGCTCAGGCTCCCGGGCCGCGGCGTACATCCGCCGGTGCTGGGGAATCGACCGGCCTCCGCCGCTCGGCTCGTGCTGA
>Ga0302324_100009183_pt1 | contig 20735 bp, 18 predicted proteins | sample Palsa_T0_1_FD_201949 | JGI IMG/M metagenome (GOLD analysis project Ga0302324, IMG submission 201949) | Peat permafrost microbial communities from Stordalen Mire near Abisko, Sweden - Palsa_T0_1 | ecosystem: Environmental > Terrestrial > Soil > Palsa > Peat permafrost | place: Sweden: Abisko...
GAAGGCAAGCTTGGCCTCAATGGAGCGAAGGAGAAGACGGAGATCCCCGGCGAGATCAAGCCCGCTCGCAACTTCGGCGGCATCAGCGAGGTCCTCCAGTCCGAAACGGGCGAGCAGATCAAGCAAACCCTCTCGACCATCAACAGCGTCTCCGAGGCGCTCGCGATGAACTCGCAGCAGCTCACGATTGGAGCAGGCTCAGGAACGTACCTCCACGGCGCGGGTGGTGGCGGCGGCGGGACGGGCGCGGGCGTCATCTTCGGCTCCGGCACGATGGACACTGGCTGGGGAGCGGGTCGCGGTGGCGGCTACGGCTCCGGTACGGGTGGACCGGGTGGACCTGGGTCAGGCGGCTACGGCAACGGTGGTCACGGTGGTGGGACCGGTACGGGCAACGGCACGGGCGGCGGGGGCGAAGCCCGCGTCGGCATCGGCGCAGGTGCACCCACGGCGCACGGCGGCCTCTCAGCCGAGCAGATCCGACGCGTCGTGATGGCGCACCAGGGCGCCTTGCGAGCTTGCTACGACAGCGAGCTCGCGCGAAACCCGTCCCTCAAAGGCGGCGTTACGATGACGTGGAACATCGAGCCTGCTGGCTCGGTGGCGAGCGCGGGAGTGGCTGGCTCGACTATCGGTAACGATCGCGTCTCGGGCTGCGTCCTCCGCCAGGTCAAGTCGTGGCACTTCCCTGTGAGCGAATCACCCACGAACGTCGCGGCGTACCCGTTCAAGTTCGGCATCGGCGGGAGCTGATCACGCTAGTCGCAGCGGGTGGCCCCCCTCGCGCGTCAATCGCCACGAAGCCGGCTGGCGCGGACTCCTCGCGCGCAATGCTCGACGCGCTCGAATACGCCGGGCTCGGCGGCGGGATTGCCACCGTGCTCGGCGCATTCGCGGCGCACGCAGCGAGCGTCACCGTCATGACCGTCGCGATCGATCGCATCGCCGCTCACGGTATCGCGCCCTGGCCCGTTGCGCGCGAGGTCGAATCGGAGGAGTATTGCGGAGGAGGTGCCGTTGGCTGGAACGAACCGAGTGCTTGGCCCGGCTGCGCTCTGCTCGCTCTTGGCGTGCGGTGGAGGCTCGCCCCAAAGCAACCCTGACGCATCACCGGACGACGCGACGACGGGCTCGGATGTGAAGGCCGGTGACGCCGCCGATGCCGACAGCGCGCCGCCCATCGTCATTCCACAATCGTGCAACGGGTCCGTCGCTTCGACCTCGACGCCCGCAATGTCGCTTCCGGCAGTCCCGTCCCAGCTCACCGTGCCGACTGGGTTCGAGATCGAGGTCGTCGGTGTCGTTTCTGCCGCACGCGAGCTCGCGGCCCTTCCGAACGGCGATCTCCTCGTCGCGACGACCGGCTCTGCGATCTACATCATCCCGAACGCCGAAGCCGACGGCGCACCGGGTGAGGCGGCGCAATTCGCGACCGCATCGGACACGTATCCCGCGGGCATCACGTACGTCCCGACGACGTGCGCCGTGTATCTCGGGACCAATCAAGGCATTTACGAGCTCACCTACAAAGACGCGCAGCTCACCGGCAACTTTGGCTCGCCCATCGCGAAGGTCAGGCAGGGAATGGTGACGCCGAACAGCGACGGCGACGTCCACAAGACAACGTCGGTCGCGTTCGCAACCAATCAGGTCTACGCCGCCGTCGGTTCCGGTTGTAATGCGTGCACCGAAGTCGACCCGACGCGCGCGACCATCCAGGTGATGGACGCCGACGGCTCGAACATGACGACACGCGCGACGCAAATGCGAAACGCGATCGCCATCACGGCGAACCCGGCGTCGGGCATGATCTGGGCAGGCGGCGCCGGCCAAGACGACATCTGCGAGAACTTCCCCTCGTTCTGTCCGAACGGCTCGGGCCATCCCTACGAGTACCTCGATGCGGTGACGTCGCACCCGGGGACGGTGAACTACGGCTGGCCGAGCTGCGAGGAGAACCACAACCCGTTTGGCAGCGGCGCCGATTGCACCGACGAGGCCGTTCCGCTGATCGAGCTCCCGGCGTACTCGACGATCATCGGAGCGTCGTTCTACGCAAATTCGACGGGCACGCACGCGTTTCCGAAGTCGTATCAGGGCGGCGTGTTCATCACGGCTCACGGCTCGTGGCACAAGAACGCTGACGGGAGCTACTTCTCCTCACCGCTCGTCGTGTTCGTCGCGATGAACGGCGATACACCCGTGACGCCAGTCAACTGGAACGATCCGACCGCGCAATGGACGACGTTCATCGGCGGCTTTCAGGATCCGGACAGCACGACGAGGCACGGCAGGCCGACGGGCGTCGCCGTGGGATCGAAGGGAAGCCTCTTCATCGGCGACGACTCGAACGGCTACGTCTACCGCATTCGGCCGACCTAACCTCAAGGGCGAAAATGAGGTAACGTGCGCGCCGATCGATGCTTCGGGCGCGCGCTTTTCCCATTATCGCGATGGTCCTGCTCCCTGCGTGTGGGCTCTTTCAGGGCGACGCGTGGAAGACGTCGCTGTCGTCGCCGGGCCACGGGCTCGCCTCGGCGATGGAGCGCGACAAAGCGCTCGCTGGAACCGCAGAGCCAGCGGATGTCGTGCCGAATGCCGTCGTCACGCCCAAGCTCGACGAGGCGATCGTCCGAGCGCTCGCCGAGACGCAATCCTATCGCTCGGGCATGCCCCAAAGCCCGGTGATGACGCCCGACGGTCGCGCGGTGCTCTTCCTTCGCGCCGAAGCGCGCAAGCCAGCGCAGGCGCTCTACAAGCTCGACATCGCGACGAACCGACTGCTGCGTCTCTGCGCGCCCGATGAGGTCTTCAAGAATCCCGAGCAGCTCTCACCGGCAGAGCGCGAGAGGCGCGAACGCATGCGCCAGACGGCGACGGGCTTCACGTCGTTCGAGCTGACGCCCGACGGGCTCGCGATCCTGCTGCCGCTCGCGGGTCATCTCTTCGTCTTCGACCGATTGACGGGCACGGTGCGCGAGCTCCCGGTCGACGGCGCGTTCGACCCGCACCTCTCGCCCGATGGGAAGCGCGTCGCCTACATCCGCGACAACGACGTTCGCATCCTCGACATCGACGGCAAGAGCCCCGAGACCACGATCACGCGCGGCGGCACTGAGAAGAAACCGCACGGCATGGCGGAGTTCATCGCGCAGGAAGAGTTCGACCGCGAGCGAGGCTTCTGGTTCGCGCCCGAAGGCAAGCGCGTTGCGTTCGAGGAGGTCGACGAGTCCGGCGTCGAGGTGCTGAGCATCGCGGACGCGTCGCATCCCGAGCGCGAGCCCGAGCGCAGCTACTACCCACGCGCCGGCAAGGCCAACGCCGACGTGCACTTCGGCATCATCAGCACCGCCGGCGGCGCTGCCACCTGGGTCGAGTGGGACCACAAGAAGTTTCCTTACGTGGCGACCGTGCGGTGGGACGATGGCGCGCCGCTCACGATGTACGTGCTCGACCGCGCGCAGAAGAACGGTGAGCTCCTCGCTGTCGACGACAAGACCGGCAAGACTCACGCGCTCCTCACCGAACACGACGAAGCGTGGATCAACGTCGACCCGAGCGTGCCGCGTTGGATGCCGGACGGCAAATCGTTCATCTGGTCGACGGAGCGCAACGGCAGCTGGGAGCTCGAGCTCCGCGAGATGGAGGGCAACGTCGCCCGGCCGCACACGCTGCTCGCTCCGGGTCAGGGCTACCGCGAGGTGATCGACCTCGATCCCGTGGGCAAACGCGTAGTCGTCACGGAGAGCGCCGAGCCGATGGAGCGCGCGGTGTGGAGCGTGCCGCTCGGAGGGGGCGCGCCGGAGCAGATCGGTCCAGGCGGCGGCATGCTCATGGGCACGTTCAGCCCGCACGAGCACGAGCACATGGTGGCGAACATCGCCACGGCCAAAGATTACCCGCGGCGTGTGGTGCTCGATGCGGCCGGCAAGGAGCTCGTGACGCTCCCGAGCGCGGGGGAGCTCCCGCCGTGGAAGCCCCAGCTCGAGCTCCGCAAGGTTGGCATCGATGCTTATCGCGTCGCCGTGATCAGGCCGCACGGCTTCTTGCCCAAGCACAAGTATCCGGTCATCGACGCGGCCTACGGAGGGCCGGGCGTGAACGTCGTCGTCGCGGATGCGTTCAAGTTCATTCGCGCGCAGATCGTCGCTGACGCGACGTCTTCCATCGTCGTGCTCGTCGATGCGCGGGGGACGCCGTATCGCGACCGCGCGTGGGAGCGCGCCATCCAGGGCAAGTTCGCGTCGGTCCCCATGACGGGTCACATCGAAGCGCTGCGCACGCTCGCATCCGAGATACCCGAGATGGATCTCGCCCGCGTGGGCGTCTTCGGGTGGTCGTTCGGTGGCTTCTTCTCGGCTGCTGCAGTCCTCACACACCCCGAGTTCTACCGCGTGGGTGTTGCTGGAGCGGCACCCGCCGACTGGCGCGACTACGACACCGCCTACACGGAACGGTATCTTGGCGTCCCGCTCGATGCGAAGAGCGAGGCCAACTACGACGCCTCGTCGCTCCTCGAGATGGCCAAGCAGCAGACGGCGCCGCGCCCGCTCCTCTTGCTCCACGGGACGGCAGACGACAACGTGTACTTCACGAATTCCCTCCAGCTCGCCGAAGCGCTCGCTCGCGCAGGCCGCCCCTTCACGTTCATACCGCTCCTCGGCCAGACGCACCTCGTGGCCGATCCGCAGCGCTCGCTCCTCGAGTGGAAAGAGACCGTCGAGTTCTTGCGTGACAAGCTGTGGGGTCCGCAAGCCTCGCCGACGGCGCCGCACTACCTCCAATGACACGAGCAAGAGCTCGGGTCGTCGTGGTTGGCGCGGGTAAGATGGGCGCGCATCACGCCCGCGTCTTCGCAAGGGCGAACGGTGCCGTGCTCGCGGGGGTCGTCGATGTCGACCGAGATCGTGCCGCAGCGGTCGCGTCGGCGCATCACTCCGTCGTGCTTCATACGGAAGCCGAAGCCATCGAATGCGCCGATCTCGTCGTCCTCGCGACGCCCACGCCCCTTCATTTCGCGCAGTGCAAACGTGCTCTCTCCGCGGGCCGCCACGTGCTCGTCGAAAAGCCGTTGGCGGAGGACGCAACCGAGGCCCGCGCCCTTTGCGAGCTCGCGCGGGACCGCGGCGTAAGGCTCGTGGTCGGTCACTCTGAACGCTTCAATCCTGTCGTTCGCGCCCTCGCGCGTGCGTTGAAGGGCGAAACGATCCTTCGCATCGCCACGCGCCGCACGGCGGCTACGGCCAGCCGTGAGGACGTGTGCTTGAACCTCGCTGTGCACGACATCGATCTCGTCGCCTTCTTGTCATGTGAGGACGTGGTGGTCGACGCAGCATGGGGCACCCCGAGCGAATCGCTCGTGTCCCTTCGGGCGGGCACGGCGTCGGCAACCGTCTCGGTCGGTCGTACGAACGTGAGCGTTCGAACCCTCGAGGTAAAAACACACGAGGCCACCTACCTGGGCGACCTTTTGGCACCGTGCTTGTCGCGCAACGGCGTCATGCTCGAGCTCGAGCACCAGGAGCCACTGGCCCTGCAGGCCGAGGAGACGCTCGCATCCCTCGCCGGCCTCGCGACGACCATGGCTTCGGGTGATGACGGTGCACGGGCGGTCGCGCTCGTGACGCGCGGCGCAGAGCTTCGCCGTGGAGCCTCTGTCTCCGTCTCCGCCGCCGAGTGAGGCGGGCTCTGAAGTGATGGCGAGCCCCTTGCGCATATAACGCGATGCGTTATATTGCTGAAGTACCTGTTTTGGAGGTCTTTCATGCAAGCCATCGGTTCCATGCTTCGGCGCACGAGTCACCAAATCACCCGTCAACGGGAGCTCTTCGCGCTCCGTGCACACAAGGCAACGACCTCGTTTGTGGGCGAGACGCGCGATGCCGGCCGTGACCTGGCAGGCGCCGTTCGCACGGAAGCCGACGCGTGGGGAAAGTACGTGCGCGAGACCGCGACGGCAGCGACGGGAACGCTCACGCCGCGCACCCTCGAGCGGACGCTGCTCCTACGTGTTTCGCTTGCCCTTCGCGCCCTCGACGCGCGGCTGCACGCACGCCTCGGCGCGAGCGGCGGTCGCAAGCGCGTGCGCACCACTGTGAAGCCTGCGAACGGCGCAGCAAAGGCTCGCTCGCGACGTCACGGCGCGCACACGTCAGCCCGCGCGAGCTAGGTCGTTCTCAACCGGAAACTTGTCCGGGTGCGCAAGCGTCTGGTAGCCGGTCAGCATGCCCGATAACGGCGAAGCCCGCCCGTTTCGGCCAAAGCTGCGTGCAGGCGCGCGGTTTGGAGCCGACGCTGCCCAGCGGCCCATTCTGCTCTTCGAGGACGTCTACAAGTCCTACCGCCCAGGCGCTCCCGTGCTGCGCGGGATGAACCTCGTCATCGAGCGCGGGGAGTTCGTATTTTTCACCGGCGCGAGCGGCGCGGGCAAGTCGACCTTGCTGCGCCTCCTCTATCGCGCCGAGACGGTCGACGAGGGTCGCATTCTCTTCATGGGCCGGGACGTGGCGCGTCTCACACCAGACTCCGTGCCCTTCTTGCGACGCAACATCGGCTGCGTCTTTCAGGACTTCAAGCTCGCGGGGGCCTGGTCCGTCTACGAGAACGTCGCCATCACGCTCGAGGTGCTCGGTCTGCCGCAGCGCCTGATTCGCGCCCGAGCCTCCGAGGCGCTCGATCGCGTCGGGCTCAGCGGACGGGGCTCCGACCCTGCGGCTGTGCTGAGCGGCGGCGAGCAGCAGCGCGTCGCCATCGCGCGGGCCATTGTCGGCGAGCCGGCATTGCTCCTCGCTGACGAGCCGACGGGCAACCTCGACCCGCAGCTCGCCATCGACATCCTCGGCCTGTTCGAGGAGATCAACGAATCGGGCACCACGGTGCTCTTTGCAACACACGACCGCTCGCTGCTCGAGCTTCGGTCGCGCCGCATCGTCGTGCTCGACAACGGAAAAGCTGTCGACGTCCGCTCGGGTATCGCACCCGAGACGATCGAGAGCGATTTCGACAACGAGCTTCCCGTTTAGAGAGGCTGCCCATGTTCGATCTGTCCAGCGCAACGACTCGCCGTGCCAAGCGAGGGCTCCGCCGCGAATGGCGGCTTCACGTCCTCAGCGTCTTCTCGCTGTCGGTCGCATTCGTGTGCCTCGCTGCGTCGTTGCTCGTCGTGACGAACCTCCAGGCCATCGAGCGCAGGTGGGCTCGCGCCGGCCGCGCGTCGGTCTACTTGAAGGACGATGCCACCTCCGCGGACGTGACGCAGCTGAAGGATGCCCTCGCCAAGGTCCCGGGCGTGACCGCCGTGCGCTACGTGTCGAGCGGCCAGGCGCGCGATCAATTCGCGAAGGACGACGACCCCAAGGGCGCGCTCGCCGCGCTTCCTGCAGAGGCGTTTCCGGCGTCGATCGAGGTCGATGTTCAGGCCGACGTGACGGACGAGGGCCTGGCGGACATCGTCAGCAAGCTGGAGAAGCTTCCGGCGGTCGACGGCGTCGAGACGTACCAATCGTGGACGGAGCGACTGGCCCGCCTCGTGCGTGGCGGCGTCGCGGCGTCGGCGGTCCTCGCGGTCATCGTGCTGCTCTCGGTCCTCGCCGTCGTCGGCTCGACCATGCGCTTCGTGCTCCAGCGAAGGCGCGCCGAGGTCGAGGTGCTCCGTCTCGTGGGTGCGACGGATAGCTTCGTCAAAGCGCCGTTCGTGATCGAAGGCAGCTTGCAAGGCGCGCTCGGTGCGACGGTCGCAGTCGCGCTCTTGGGAGCGATGTTCCTCATCGTGCACAGCCGGATCGACGGCGAGCTCGCCATGCTCATCGGCGTCGAGCCCTCGTTTCTGCCGTGGCCGTTCGTGCTCGGCATGGTTGCCCTGGGCGCCATACTCGGTGCTGCTGCTGCTTCGCTCGGTCTGCGCCGGCTGGTGCAGGTCTGATGCGACGTACGCTCGCCGTCATTCTGACCCTCGCGAGCGCCGCCTTCGCCGCTCACAAGCACGACACGGTGCTGGCTCCTCAAGCACCCATGGCGCCGACCTCGACGGCACTTGCGCTCGCTGCGCTCGACCGCAAGATCGCCGATCTCGACGCTGAGGAGCAGGAGTCGAAGAAGGAGCTGTCCGGGCTCGGGCCGAAGATCAGGGAGTCTCACGGACGTGCCGTCGCACGCGGAAGGTCGCTCTACAAGCTGACACGCGCGGGCATGCTCCCGATCGGTGGCGGATTCGACGCGTTCATGCGTCACGCGATGGACGTGGAGCACGCGCGCCACGCGCTCGAACGTGACGTCGAAGACGAGCGGCGCCTCCGCTCGCACGGGGGCGACGTGGCACGCTCACTCGAGCGCGTCGCCCGCGATCGCGAGTCGCTCGCGTCCCAACGCAACGCGATGGACGCCGCGCGCTCGGCCATGGAAGACGAGCAGCGAAGGCAGCGCGCCTTCGAGAGCGCCTTCGACAGCTCTCACACGGCCGATGACTACGTGATCGTCGGACGGACCGCGGACACCGATCCGATGCGCACGGGCTTCTCCGCATCGCGCGGCAAGCTGCTCTTTCCCGTCTCGGGCAAAGCCGACGTTCGGCCAGCCAGGCGCGAAGGAGGTGGGCCCGGCATCGAGGTGCTCGCTCCGTCGGGATCCGTCGTGCGCGCCATCTACGCCGGCAAGGTCGCCTTCGCCGACCGTTATGGCGCGTACGGGCGCATCATCATTCTCGACCACGGCGAGCATTACTATTCGGTCAGCGGCAACCTCGGCAGCATCGAGGTGAAGATCGGCGACGACGTGACGGCCGGCGAACGCGTCGGCACCGTGGGTGATTCGGATCAAGGTCCGATGCTCTACTTCGAGATCCGCCACGGTAGTTTGACGGTCCAACCCGGGCCGTGGCTGGGGCTCTGAGCGCTCACGGGAGCAGTTTTCGGCCTTGCGCTCCCATGATTGAAACCGCGAGTCGACGCGGCAACACGCGTCGCAACGCGAGCGACGCGAAGCGGTTGAAAGCGCCTGCGATGGTGAACGGGCCATGGCCTAGCTGGGCGAGAGCATCGGCCACGACGACGGCTGGAGCGAGCTGACCTGGAGCGCCTGCGGGTGAGACCCGGAGGAAGTTTGGCGTGACCGTCGCGCCGGGACAAGCCGCGAGGACGTCCACGCCACGCCCTCGTAGCTCGAACCACAGCGCCTCGGCGAGCGACAGGTTGAAAGACTTGGTGGCTCCGTAGGTCGCTAGATATGGCGCGCCTTGGAAGGCCGTTAGCGACGAGAGAAGCACGATTCCGCCGCGGCCTCGTGCGGCCATTGCCTGACCGAAATGGTGGGCGAGCGAGACCGGCATCGTCGCATTCACGGCAATCGAACGCAGGTGGTCCTCGAGGGACAGCTGGAGGAACTCACCCGACGGCGCGAAGGCGGCGTTGTGGATGACGAGACCCACCTCCACGTCGGCCATCACCTCGGCGATTCGCAGCGCTGCATCGGGCGACGCCAGATCGATCGCGAGGGTCCGAACGGCGACGCCGCGAGCGGTCCGCAGCTCCGCGGCGAGGACCTCGAGTGCGTCGGCGCGCCGGGCAACGATCGCGACGTTCAACCCGCGTGCCGCTGCCTGCCGCGCGAACTCCGCGCCCAGCCCTTCGGAGGCGCCTGCGACGACAGCCCAAGGCCCATACCTCGACGCAAAAGTAGTCATCGGGACCTCAGTAGACGAACGGGATGATGCGATAGGGCACGCGTCGACAGTACTCCTGCCACAGCGCGCCATACTTCTCCGCGCAGCGGCGATCGTCAGCGGCCTGCCGGGGAAAGAGCAGCCCGACGTAGTAGAGTGGGTAGAGCCACGGCCATGGGCTCGTCGGATGCCCGAGCGACAGCGTCAGACCGAGCGCCATGCCGAGCTCACCCAAGTAGTTTACGTGCCGCGATACGCGCCAGAAGCCGCCGCACAAGAGTCGATGACCGTCGCCCTCGATAGCCGTCGGCTCGAGCAGCCCGAAGAGACGCGCGCTCGGGCGAGTCTTGAAGAGGTACTTCTGGAGATTGGCGCCACGAGCGAGCACCCACCCCGAGAAGAAGAGCAGCGCTGAGAGAGCGAGCTGCCATGCCGCCAAATGGGGATTCGGCAAGTCGGCGGTGCTCCACAGACCGACGCCATAGAAGAAGGGATAGAAGACGAGGCAGCCCCAGCCGAGCTTGAAGCCAACGCGCTCTGCGACGAAGTCGTACGTGTAGAGGTGGACCTTCTCGAAGAACAAGTACTCGGCGACGAAGAACGTGAAGAGGGCTGTGTAGAGCACCACGCCGGGCGATGGGTCGTCGGGATGCACGCGGAAGTGGTGGGCAGCGAACGAGAGCAGGTTCAGCTCGAGGCCAACGGCTCCAGCCAGGTAGAGGTACATCTTGCCGTCGACGCGCCCGCCTCCCCACTGGGGATTCTCGCGGCGGCCAAGGTAGAGATTCGCGAGCACGCTCGCGCCAGGTACGGGAGGGGCCGTGAAGACGAGCGCGAAGGTGAAGAGCAGGCCGACCACGCACGCCCCCGTCACCATCGCCCAGCGGTGGTCGTAGAACGCGGTCGGATCGAGCCAGCCCTCGTGGCAACACCCGACGTAGAGGCCAATCGTGATCACAAAGACCGACAGGCCATTGAGGCGATAGCGAAGCGGCGCTCCTGCATCCCCGAGCACGTAACCCACCGTCCAGCGCGCGGGCACGACGACGTGGAGGAAAAGGATGAGGAGGTCGAGAGCCGCAGGCGCGAAGAAGGCGAGCACGGAGGTCAAAGGGGCGCTCAAAGCAGCTGCACGGGGTCCACGTCGATCACGATCCGCACGTTGCGGGGCGCCGACTGCGCGTGACGAGCGACGGCGACCGCTGCACGACGGAGGGCGGCGCGGTCGTCCGAGCGCATCATCACGCGAAAGCGCCACTTGGCGCGAAGACGGGCGAGCGGCGCCGGCGCTGGGCCGAGGATGAGCACGCCACGCTCCGAGACCGTCCGTGCCTGATCGGCGAGAACGCGCGCTACCTCTTTTGTCTGTTGCTCGTCGGGGCCTTCGACGCGCACGAGGATGACGCGCGCGTAGGGCGGGTAGCCGAGCTGTTTCCTATCGGCGAGCTCGCGCTCGATGAAACCGTCGACGTCGTGCCGCAGCGCAAACGCGATGGCCACGTGCTCGGGATCATACGTTTGGATGAGAACGCGGCCGGGCGCGTCCCCGCGGCCGGCGCGACCCGCCACCTGCACGAGGAGCTGAAACGCCCGCTCCGTCGCGCGAAAGTCCGGCAGCGATAGGGCGGCATCCGCGTTGACCACGCCGACGAGCGTCACGTGCGGCAAGTCATGGCCCTTGGTGACCATCTGCGTGCCGACGAGGATGTCGACCTCGCGTGCCCGGACAGCCGCGAGGACTTTCTCGATGGCCCTGCCACTCGCGACGTCCCGGTCGAGACGCGCGACGCGAGCTTCCGGAAACGCGGTGGCGAGTGTCTCTTCGAGCTTCTCAGTGCCGAGGCCCTCCAGCACGAGCGCGGGAGCGCCGCACGCACGGCACTTCGCGGCGAGCGTGGTGGTGTGCTCGCAATAGTGACACCGCAGGCTTCCGCCCAAGCTTTTGTGGAAGGTGAGCGACACACTGCATTGCGGGCAAGTCTCGAGCTTGCCGCACGCCTCGCAGCGCACGCTCGGCGAGAAGCCTCGGCGGTTGAGAAAGAGGATGGCTTGCTCCTTCCGCGCGAGCGTCTCTTCGAGCGCGCGGTGGAGTGGGAGGCTGATCCGCTTGTCGCCCGTCGGGCCTGGCCCATTGCGCCGAAGATCGATCGCGACAACGTCGGGCATTGGACGCGCTCGTGCCCGCGCGGGAAGGCGCAGCTTGTCGGCGCGGCCCGTGCGCGCGAGGTACTCGCTCTCGAGCGATGGCGTGGCGCTTCCGAGCACGCAGACGGCCCTCGCCCGGTGCGCGCGCAAGATGGCCATGTCGCGCGCTTGATAGCGCACGCCCTCCTCTTGTTTGAACGACGTATCGTGCTCCTCGTCGACGATGACGAGACCGAGCGACTGCACGGGCGCAAAGAGCGCGCTGCGCGCACCGATGGCCACCGTGAGCTTGCCGGACCGGAGCTTGTGCCACATGCCGTGTCGCTCGGCAGGCGTCAGGTGGGAGTGAATCACCGCGACGTCGTCGCCGAATCGCGCGCGGTACCGCGCGATGAGCTGAGGCGTGAGCGCGATCTCGGGCACGAGGACGACGACGCCACGCCGATCGTCTCGCGCGCGCGAGATGGCGCGCAGATACACCTCGGTCTTGCCCGAGCCCGTCACGCCGTGGAGCAAGAACGTCTTCGGGGCGAGCGACGCGAGGGCGCGCTCGATGGCCACGACCGCCGCGCGCTGCGCTTCCGTGAGCTCTGGAGGCGCGTCACGCTCGGCTTCGTCACGAAAGAAAGCCCGCTCGGGGGCTGACCGAACGACCACGCGCACGGCGGAGGTCTCCGCGAGACGCTTCACGATGGCCCGCGCATTCGACCATTGCTCCGCGAGACGAGAGAGCGGCACCGAGCCCGACGCGCGCACGCGGGCGAGCAGCGCCTTGGCGCTCGCGCTGAGGCGAGCGGGGGCTTCACCCGCATCCACCTCGACCCACTGCACCTTGCGCGGGCTCGTCCCGCGGGCGTCGTCGAAGAGTGAGGGCTGCGCGACCATGTCACGCGCGAGATCGCGCTCGAGCGGTGGCAGCGCGAGGCGAAGCACGTCGCCGATGGGCGCGAGATAATAACGTGTCAGCTCGCGGAGGAGCTCGAGCAGCTCCTCGGGTACGGCGGGCGTCTCGTCTGGCGCGCGCAGCACGTCGCGGACCTTTGGCGGGGGCTCACCCTCCCGCTTCTCGAGCACGACGCCGACAACCCGCCGCCGCCCAAGGGGAACGAGCACACGCGCTCCGGGCACCACCCGCGCCGCATGCACGCGAGGCACCGAGTACGTCAGCGCGCGACCGAGGGGAATGGGCAGCGCAACATCGGCGAGCAGCACGGCTCAACGACTCAAGAGCCACACGACCACACCGACGACGACCGCACCTACGCCGATCCACATCCACGGAGGGCTCTGCGTGGCGGGTGCGACGGGCTGCTTCGATGGCGGCGAGATGTCGATCGGCGAAAGCGACTCCGGAACGAGCTCGTCATCGGGCTTGTACGAGATGTGCGGGGGCGCGGGTGTGCGCATCGCACGGCCCGGAAGCGGCGACGGATCGAGGGACTTGGCAGTAGCCTCGCGAGCGCGGCGCTGGGCGACGACGTCTGCGCCAAAATGCTCGACGAGCCAATCGCCGAGGCGAATGGGGTTCGCCGTCAGCTTGGCCTTGGTGGTGTAGTCGAGGAGCGCTTCGCGCGTCTCGCCCGCGGTCGCGAAGCGGTCATCGCGATTCGGAGCGAGCGCACGCTTCACGATGGCGAAGAGCTCGTCTTCGTTCGGTAGCCCGCGGGGCGCGAGGTCGGGGATGTTCGCCGCGCGGGCCTGCTCGATGAGGTCGCCGCCGCCTTTTTGGTAGAGCTTCTTTCCGGCGAGGAGCTCCCACAGGATGATGCCCGCGGCGAACACGTCGGCGCGACCGTCGAGCGGGTCGCCACGCGCCTGCTCCGGGCTCATGTACCCGGCCTTGCCTTTGATCACTTCCGATGGATCGCTGGCGAGGAGGGCGTCGTTGGCGCGGGCAATCCCGAAGTCGCAGAGCTTCACTTCGCCATCGAACGACACGAGCACGTTCGACGGCGAGACGTCGCGGTGAATGACCTTCTTCTTGCTCGCGTAGTCGAGCGCCGCCAAGAGCTCGCTCGCGACGTGCAGCGCGTACTCCGGTGGGAGCGCGACCTTGTCCTTCGAGCACCGCTTGAGGAGCGCTGCGAGGTCGAAGCCCTCGACGTATTCCATCGCGATGTAGAGACGCTCGCTCTCGCGACCGAGATCGACCACGGTCACCACGTTCGCGTGGCTCAGCGTGGCGGCGAGCTTCGCCTCGGCGACGAGCATCTCCGCGAACTCGGGCCGCTCCGCGTACAGCGGCAAGATGAGCTTGACCACGAAGAGCTTGCCGCCGCCGAGCGCCGTCGCCTGCCGCGCGAGAAAGAGCTCGGCCATGCCGCCCTTCCCGACGCGATCGAAGAGCAAGTAACGACCGAACCGATGAGGGAGCTCGAGCGTCGTGTCTTTCGAGTTGTCGACTGCAGCGCTCACCGCGACTCGTACGTACGCTTCGCCGGCAGCTCGACGCACGTCAAGAAGCCGCCTTTGCCGCAACCCGTGTCGGTGACGATGACGTTCTCGCCGACCCACATGTCGAGCGGATCCTCGGGCGTGAAGCTCGAGAGCTCGGGCGGCAAGTTGTCGGTCGACGTGTGCCCGACGACGACGAGCTTGCCGCGGTACTCGAGGAAGAACTGCATCGTGCGCACCCAGAGGAGCACCGGCTTGTAATCGACCTCGCTCGGGTGAAGGAAGCGCCCGTCGTGGAACGGCAGCCCCGCGTGCACGTAAATGGCGTGCTCGTCCTCGTAGTAGTGGGGGAGGTTACGCATCCACTCGACGACGTCCTTCGGGAAGAAGCTGCCCGAGAGCATGAAGCCCATCTCTTCTTCGGTCGGCGTGTCTCCGTGGGCGTACGTGCGGCCGAGAAACGAGCGCGCGCAGGCGAGGCAGCCGTTGCCTTCGGGGGCGACGAACTCGGGCCACCCGCCGTCGACGACGCGCAGCCAGCCGTCCTCGTGGTTGCCGCGGAGCGTGATGAGACGCGCCTTCGTCTTCGACGGGAGCCGGTGGCGGAGAAAGTCGACCACCTGCGCCGAGTGTTGCCCGCGGTCCATGTAGTCGCCGAGGAAGATGAGCGTGTCCTTCTCGTCGAGCGGGGGGAGCTTCCCGACGACGCGCACCAGTGCCTCGAGGTCGCCGTGAATGTCGCCGACCGCGAACGTTCGATTGGCCATCGGTGGCCATCCTACACTCATCGGGTGCTAGGATCCCTTCGATGTTCCGTCGTCGGGCGTGGCTCGTTTGCTTCGCCGCGGTCGCGTGTGGCGGCGCCGCGGCCACTCCCGCGAACGATGCTGGCGACGCCGGGATCGCGCAGGACGCGAGCTTCACGGACGTGAGCGGAGACGTCGCGGACGCGGCCGTCGTCACGCCCATCATGCTCGCAGACGAGTGGGTCGCAGGCTGGTACCAAACGAGCTACCGTGGCACGAACGTCTACTCCCACGTAGACGGTGTCGGTTACCCGAACGGTTACTACACGCAGTGGCGCGGCGACCCTGGCATCACGCTGTACGCGAACGTCACGGACTGCTCGAGCTTCTCCGACGTGCTCCTCACGCGCGCGTTCGGTTGGGGGCCGCCCACCACCAATCCGCGCCCGCTCGCCGCGGACTACTACTGGGCGATTCGCAACGCCGTTCGGTTCGAGGAGATCGACGACGTGAACGAACTCGAAGTCGGCGATGTGCTCACCCTCCTCTACGGCACGACCGACAGCGACGGCGACACGGGCCACGTCGCGTGGGTCGATGCCTTGCCGCAGCCTTACTCCGACGGACCCATCGAGACCAACCTCTCCCAGTTTGCCATCACGATCGTCGACTCGGCCGATGGCTTTCACTACGCGCCACCCGACAACGCGGCGAATCAAGACGACCGCTACCTCGGGACGCTCGACGGAGGCCAGTGCACAACGGACGCGGAGTGCATCGTGGAGTACGGGAGCAATGCCGTCTGCAACTCCACGTCCACCGACGAGAGCCTCTGCGCGTACACGGGTGTCGGGAGAGGGCAGCTTCGCCTCTATGCCGACGCGTCGGGGAACATCGCCGGCTATACGTGGGGGACGAGCAACGGGTCCGTGTTCTATCCGAGACCCGACCCGGTTCCGGCGCAAGGCGTCGCGTTCTCGGGGCGAGACATCGTGGCCGGTAGATACGTCGGTCCCATGGACTAACGAGAAAGCACTGCTCTATTTGGGGTGGACGCGCGCGGGCAGAATCGTATCGTCGGTGAGTCTGGAGGAGCGATGGCGAAGAATAAAACAAAGGCGAAGAAGTCGGCGCGCACCGCGAGCCCCAAGAAGAAGGCGCCGAAGCGAAAGGCTCCCGTAGCCAAGTCCGTCAAGAAGGCGAAGAGGCGAGCCATCGGACGTCGCGTCGCGGGAGCGGTCGGCGGCGCGCTCGCGGGCGGGATGCTGGGTGTCGTGGGCGGCCCAGCCGGAGTCATCGTCGGCGCAACACTGGGTGCTGCCGCAGGTGCCACCGCTGAGAAGCTCGCGGAGCGGCAACAAGCCAAACAGCGCAAACGTGATGCGCAGCTCGACGCGGAGATCGGCGTGAGCGGCGGCGAGCTCGGTGCCCCGAACCTCGCTCATCCGCCCGCGCGCGTCGGCGCATATTCGTCCGCATCATCGGGTGGTGCGGCGCCCACGCGGTCTCCCGCCGAGGGGCCGATGCAGGCTCCAGGCGACGACGAGGAGTAGATCGATCACGAGCTTCGAGCGTTGATGGTTTCCAATCAGCGCGGCCATAGGGTCCTTTCGTGGGACCCAACCAGACGTGCGCGGCCCTCGCCGCCGCCGCCGTACTCTTGTGCGCGGCCGCAGCGTGTACGACCCCCTACGAGTGCGGCGGTTTTGACTACGGCGATGCAGGCTACGAGGCCAGCGCTTACGATTGGGATTCGGATTGCGGCTTTTGTTGGGAAGACGGCGGACCCGTCACGACGACGTCGGCCATTCGACCCACGTTCCTGCCGACCGTAACGGCCGCCACTCCGCCACCACCGATTTCGGGCGGCACGCTGATCGTCTCGACCGATGGCCGCTACGCGATCGCAGCCGATCCCGATCGCGATGCCGTCTATATCGTCGACCTCACCGGGCAGACACCGACGGCGACCACGCCGCTGAGCCCAGGGGACGAGCCAGGTCGCCTCGTCGAAGACGGCGCCGGGCGTGTGCACGTTGCGCTCCGGGGCGGAGGCGCGCTCGTGACGTTGGACTCCGCGAACGGTGCGGTCCTCTATCGCCGTCAAGTGTGCCCTGCACCGCGCGGCGTCGACTGGGACTCATCGACGGATCTCGTATGGGTCGCCTGTGCGACGGGCGAGCTCGTCGGTCTTCCTGCCAGCGGTGGCGCGGCGTCGCAGTCGTTGGTGGTCGAGCGAGACCTGCGTGACGTCATCGCATCGAATGGGTCCCTCTCGGTCTCCAGCTTCCGATCGGCGGCGATCTTGCGGCTGGCAGGCGATGGCTCGATCACCCGCCGTGATCACCAGCCGCTCGCCGGCATGTTCGCACCCCACGTCGCGTGGCGCATGGCGCGCGGACCCTCGAGCACGCTGGTGGTCGCGCACCAGCTCGAATCGACGGCGGACATCCCCACGAAGGTCGCGGGAGCGTATGGCGGATGCAATGGGGGCATCCCCCTCCCCCCTCCCTCGAATTCGCCGACCGATGGAGGCGACGCGGATGGGGGTGCGTGCGCTGCCGATGCGCTCGGCAACTTCACCAACGCGGGGTGCGACGAACAACCCGGCGTCGTCGTCAGCGCGCTCACGGTGCTCGGAGCCGACGGAAGCGTTGTGACGAGTCGCATGTTCCCAGCGGCGCTTCCGGTGGACGTCGCCGTATCCCGCGACGGATCGATGTTCGGTGTCGCTGCCGCCGGAGACGCCTTCGTCGAGGGGCTCGGTAGCGTCTTCTGGTTCACGGCGTGCGGCGATTTCGCGCGCCCACCCGTGACCGTGGGCAAGAGCCACAGTGAGCAAGCGGTCGCGGTCGCATTCGACGCCGCGAACGATCTACTCGTCCAGACGCGTGAGCCGGCCGAGCTTTGGATCTTGCCCCTCGCGGGTCCAACGCGATCCATCGCGCTATCGAGCGTCACCCGGGATGACACCGGCCACGATGTGTTTCACGCGCAGGCGGGCGCGATGATCGCGTGCGCCTCCTGCCATCCCGAGGGGCAGGATGACAGCAACACGTGGACCCTCGACTCGAACCTGCGTCGCACGCCGTCGCTTCGCGGCACCATCGGAGGGACGGCTCCTTACCATTGGCCCGGCGACGAGCCGACGCTCGCTGCGCTCGTCGGTGACGTCTACACGACACGCATGAACGGGGAGGTTCTCGCCGATGGCCAAGAGGGTGCGCTCGCGACATGGGTGCAGAACGTCCCTGCTCCACCCGCGCCATCGTGGGTGGACACCGCCTCCGCAGCGCGCGGTCAAACGCTCTTCACGAGCAGCACCATCGGCTGCTCGGGCTGCCACGCCGGTGCGAAGCTCACGAACAACATGACACTCGACGTCGGCACGGGCGGCGCGTTTCAGGTGCCGCCCCTCATGGGCGTGGGCTGGCGTGCACCCTTGCTCCACAACGGGTGTGCGGCGACGCTCGCCGATCGCTTCGGTGCGTGTGCGACGCCGCAGCACGGGCAGATTAGCTCGCTCACGCAAGCCAACATCGCCGACCTGGTGAGCTACCTCGAGACGCTCTGATTCTCGTGACGTGATGCTTGCGTGATGCTCGAGGGCGCGCGAAGCTGTGATGATGGGCAGACGGCCAGCCATGCTCTTGTGCGTCCTCGCCGTCGGCGGTCTCGCGAGTGCTTTCGCGTGCGGCCTCGACGAGTCTGGCCTCGCAGGACCCGACGCGTCCGTCGACACCAACACCGACACCAACACCCCACCCTTCGAGGCGGGCAATCCCGACGTTGCGTTGCCGCCACCGTCGTGCCCGACGACGGAGCTCTCGTGTCTTGGCTTCGACGCAGGAGTGCCCGACGGATGGTCGGCGTACGTCGTCGAGCCCGATGGGGGCGCGTGCCCGTCCGCAGCCTTCGTGGAAACGACGTGGCAAGCGAACGCTCGGATCTCCGCCGGAGCATGCTCGTGCGTGTGCAACCCGAGCGGTGCGTGGTCGTGTTCGGGCGCGACCATCGAGGTAGAAAACGGCGGCGGGTGTGGGGCGATGTTCACCGTCGACGCAGGAGCGTGCACCACCGACGGGACGCCGACATCGCACCTCGAGCTCACGACCGCGCCGCTCGCGACTGGGACGGTGATGTGCGCGCCCGACGCGTCGGCGGCGGGGGCAACGACCGATGCACTCTCGCTGTGCGCGGCAAGCTGTGACGCGGGAGCATTGGCCATTTGCGCGCAACCGGCTGGCCAGCGTTGCATCGCCGCGGACGGCATACAACCGTGTCCGTCGTCCACCTTGACGCAGCACATCGTTGGCTCTGGCGCGACGGCGGCGTGCTCGGCTTGTACTTGCCAGCCATCTGCGACGCCGGCGTGCACCGCCACCGCGCACGTCTACTACGGCTACTTCATGGGCCCGTATCAACCCAACAACAACTGCTCCAGCGGTGGATCATGGACGTCGCAGACGGCCACGCTCAACAACACGTGCCAAGGGATGATGTACAACTACGACAGCTTCGACGTGGAGTGGAACGCGCCTGCCCCACCGACGTGTACGTCCGCGGGCGGTGGTGGTGACGCGAGCCTCACGTCGCCGAAGACGCTCTGCTGCAACTGACTCATCACGATCAATACTTGTCGTGATGGCGCACCCACTCCATCCCGTACTTCAAGTCCTTTTCGTCACGGCCGAACGGAGTGAGGTCGAGGTAGTTGTAGGTGCCGATGAGGATGTCGAGGCCACGCTCGTAGGTCGAGTAGGTGTGAAAGACGCGATCGCCATCGCGGAGAAATACGCTGCAACCCGGTCGCTCGCCGTCACCCCCATACCCCTCGCGATCGAACTTGCTGATGTCGACGTAGTTGTACTCGGTGCTCCCCTTGGCCTTGTCGAGCGTGATGTGGAAGTCGTAGTTGAAGTCGTTCCCCGATGACGAGAGCCACGGAAACGTCCAGCCCATCCTCTTCTTGAAGGCTTCGATCGTCGCGGTGGATGCGCGGGAGATCATCGCGAACGCGGTGTTGCGGGCCGCCAGATGGACAAAGCCGCCCTCGATGTTGTCGGCGATGAGCGAGCAGCTCTTGCAGCCTGCCTCCCACGAGGGGTCGAGCATGAAGTGGTAGACGATCAACTGCGGGTGCTTGCCGAAGAGATCGCGCAGGCTCGCTCGGCCCGAAGGACCATCGAATACGTAGTCCTTGGCCACCTCGACCATCGGCAGCTTGCGACGCTCGGCGCTCAGCGCATCACGCGCCCGGCTGAACGCCTTCTCTTTCGTGAGGAGCTCCTTGCGTGCCGCGAGCCATTCGTCGCGCGACGTTACCTTCGGTTGTGCCTGTGCCATGGCCGACGTTATACACCGTCGAGCCTGGCGCCGTGCGCACTGCCCACAACCGCAGGTGCGCGAAAGCACTACGGTTTGAATCTGCAGCGTCTCACTTGCACTGGGAGATGCAGCACTTTGTCTCGTAGAGCGTGCATTTTCTTTGTGTGCGCTTGCAGAATTGATCTCAGCGCTGTCATTTTGACCCGTAGCGCTCTCATCTCCGCTCGTTGCGCTTGCACAGTCGTCTTTACGAGTCGCCCGGCGAACATGTGAGCTCGTAAAGTTCACCGTGGCGTTTGCAAAGTCACCCGTAGCGCCGACATCTTCGTCTTTCGCGCTTACACAGTGGCTGCGGGACCGCGCACTTTCACTTTACGGCATCGCCGCTGCATTTTACCGCTCCTCATCGCGCAGATTACAGCTCGAACTTTGTCTCGTTCGTAGCGCACTTTAACTGTGCAAGGTCT
>Ga0302324_100009184_pt1 | contig 20734 bp, 18 predicted proteins | sample Palsa_T0_1_FD_201949 | JGI IMG/M metagenome (GOLD analysis project Ga0302324, IMG submission 201949) | Peat permafrost microbial communities from Stordalen Mire near Abisko, Sweden - Palsa_T0_1 | ecosystem: Environmental > Terrestrial > Soil > Palsa > Peat permafrost | place: Sweden: Abisko...
GCTTCCTGACCTCGTCGGGGCGGTCGCCGGTCTTTACGATCGTCACTCCGACCGGGGAGATCATCGCGGGGCCGACCTTAGTGACAACGGGCGAGATTTGGGATAACGTGGCCGCCTTTGCCGGGGGATTCGCGGTGCGGGTTGGATCGTTCATGGCGTTTTATGACGACTCGGGCAACTTCATCACGAACACCGACGTCAACGCCACCAGCGGCTTGTCGTTCGACACCGGGCGCGGCGATGGAACCCGGATAGCGTCGGACATTCGCAGTCATTACGTGTATTTGGCCGGAGAAACCCCTGACAGCTCGCCAAATAACCCTGTGAGCATAGCGATTTTCGACCCCTTGACCGGCAATTGCGTCGCGACCAGTTCCGTCAGCGACATCAATCCTGCCTACGCCTCCATTGACCGCGTCAATGTGGCGGTGGACGCGTTGGACCATTTCTGCGTGGTGTACGACATGATCCCCTACCCGACTATCTGGGCAGATGATCAGATCGTAGCCAGAATCGGGCAATTCAGTGGGACCAGCATTTCCTTCGCCACGCCGTCATTCTTAGCGTTCATCAATGCCGAAAATAACTCGGCTAACGTGCTGGGCTTCCTCTCGGAGAACCCGAGTGTGGCGATGACGACCAGTTACATCTGCATTGCTGGCAAAGGGAGCCTCAACAGCACGAACAACCCGGCCGGTGGGCCGGATACGACTGCTCTGACGACTCTCTACACCGTCATTGCCAACCCGTATGCCGCGGCAGCGGCTCCCACGTTGAGCATCAACAAGGTTTCCAGCACTTCAGTGGTCGTGAGTTGGACTGGCGCCGGAACCCTTCAATCGGCCACGGCGCTCAACGCCCACACCTCTTGGACGAGTCTGACCAACAGCAGCCCGGCAACATTTAATGTTGCCCCAGGGGCCATGTTCTTCCGCGTGGTCTCACCGTGAACGAATCCCGGCCGCCGTTCCTGACGTAGCCGCCAAGTTCCTTGGCTTGGTGGCTCGTCAGTCAGAACGGCGGCTGGCTCGTTCGAATAATTAGCTGTGCTTATGATTTAATTCTAAACTACTACTACAGTTCTGTTGGCTCACACAGTTCACGAGCCGGGGGACCACTCTTCATCCAAATCATCAGGATGCCAACGTCCGAGGGAGAAACGCCGGAAATTCTGGACGCCTGGCCGAGCGTCGCCGGCTGAATCTTGGCAAGCTTCTGACGTGCTTCAGTTCGCAGGCTCGGCACTTTGGCGTAATCAATCCAAGTCGGGATTTGCTTATCCTCCAGTCCCTTTAATTTGGCGACTTCGATTTCCTGGCGGGCAATGTAGCCTTCGTATTTTAAAGCGATCTCGACTTGCTGGATGACTTCCTGCGGCAGGCTGTCGTCTCGGTTCGGCAGGTCGGCGTAGGTCATTTCCGGCCGACGCAGCAATCTCGCAAGCGTTTCCGAACCGGACCGAGTCTTCTCCAGCCTAGCCAGTTCCGTTTCAATGGCTGCCTTCTTTATTTCAAATTTCTTGAAGTTTCGCTCCGGCAGCAGGCCAATGTCGTAGCCAAGTTGCGAAAGCCGAAGGTCGGCGTTGTCCTGCCGAAGCAAGAGCCGGTATTCGGCGCGTGATGTAAACATCCGATACGGCTCAATCGTCCCCTTCGTGACCAAGTCATCAATCAACACGCCGATGTATGCTTCGTTGCGCCGAACCACGACTGGCGGACGATTCTGCACGCGGCGGATGGCATTGATGCCCGCGATGATTCCTTGCGCTCCAGCCTCCTCGTAGCCGGAGGTTCCATTAATCTGGCCGGCGAGAAAAAGGTTGCGGCAGACCTTGGTTTCGAGCGAAGGATGAAGCTGCGTTGGGAAGGCAAAATCATATTCAACCGCGTAGGCCGGTCGCATGATGTCGGCGTTCTCGCAGCCGATGATTGTGCGAACCATCTCCACCTGCACCTCAAATGGCAGACAAGTAGAAAAGCCATTGACGTAGATTTCATCCGTCGCGATCCCCTCCGGTTCGAGAAAGATTTGCTGGCGTTCTTTCTCAGGAAACTTGACGATCTTGTCTTCGATGGACGGACAATAGCGCGGCCCCACACCCTCGATGACTCCCGAATACATCGGCGATTTGTGGAGGTTGGCCCGGATAATCTGGGCCGTGGCGTCAGTTGTATATGTAATATGGCACGGCAACTGGCCGTTGATCTGGTCAAGAATGGACCCCTGGGGGTATTTGCCCGATTGTTCCACGTGGAACAAATCGTCCTTCCAGTAGGTGAAATACGGCACCGGTTCGTCCCCTGGCTGAACCTCCGTCTTGGAAAAATCAATGCTACGCCGAAGCAGCCGCGGCGGCGTTCCGGTCTTGAGCCGCCCCAGTTCAAGTCCAAGTTCCTTGAGCGAGCCGGACAGCCCCATCGCCGCCGCCTCGCCAGCCCGGCCGCCTGACTGCTGGTTGGCCCCAATATGCATCAAGCCGCGCAAAAATGTTCCCGTCGTTATGACCACTGTTGCTCCATGATATTCGACTTCCAGTGTTGTCTGGATTCCGTAAGCGGCCCCGTCCTTCTCCAGAATCCTGGCCACTTGGCCTTGCTTGACATCCAGATTCGGCTCCCGTTCGCAAATCCACTTGAGGCGAAATTGGTAGGCCTTTTTGTCGCATTGCGCACGCGGCGCCCAGACCGACGAACCCTTCTTGGTGTTCAGCATTCGAAACTGCAAGCCGGTCATGTCCGTTGCCTTCCCCATCTCGCCGCCCAGCGCATCAATCTCGCGGGCCAGATGGCCTTTGGCCAGCCCGCCGATGGCCGGATTGCAGGACATCTGCCCGATGGTGTCCGCGTTGATAGTCAGTAAGAGCGTGGAACCGCCCATCCGTGCCGCCGCCAATGCAGCCTCCACTCCGGCATGGCCCGCCCCAACAACGATCACATCAAACATTTTTGGATAAACAAACATGCGTCAAAAACCCTTATCCGTCCCATCAAATCCTATACGTCGCATCAAAAGGCGTGGTTCCAGCGGCCTTCACCAGCTTCCGATCCGGGTTCGCTGCCAGGTGTTCGCAAATCCTGAATACATTCTCAATATCTGCCGAACCAACGCCAGCAGCGATCTGATCAAGGCTGGAATTCGGATGATCTTTCAAAAAGCCCACAACCTTCAACTGCAAAGCAATGATCGCATTCGCAGCTTTCTTTCCCGCCTCAACACTAGGCTGATGGCAAGCATTAACGTTAACGAGCGAGCCATAGAATCCCACGGCGCGCTCGAAAATGGCGATTAATACCCAAAATGTAAATGCAGAAACATCCGTTATCGTTAACGAAATGGATTCTCGGCCTTTCTCATGCAATGCCTGCCTTGTTCCAAGCCAAAAAACCTGCAAGAAGTCGCCCGCTGCGACGCCGTCTTCAACCATGAGCGGTTTGCCATGCCGATCGTCCATCACAGCACCGAACGTAACGAAGAAGTTGTTTCACCGTCGCGAAGTTGCTGAATGTAGGCGTGCTGGTCGGTAGATCCTTTGTTTCCATACATGGCGATTCCTTCCATCTTCCCGTCCAGATCGAACTCCTTGCCAAGCGACTCCATCGCCAATTGCTGAATATAGCGAGAAAACAGCTCTAAACGGTCTTTATAGGGCAAAATGACCATATCTTTGGCCCCCTTATCGTTACCGATGTAGAACCACATCAAAGCCAATTGAGCGGCCGGATTCACTTTCGCATTATTAACGCGAGTGATCTCATCGCACGCTTTGGCGCCACGCAGCATTTCGTCAATATTAAAGCCTTGCAAGGCGGCCGGGAGCAAGCCGACAGCCGCAGTCTCACTGGTGCGGCCGCCGATCCAGTCCCACATCGGAAATCGCTCCCGCCAGCCTTCCGATTGCGCGAGTTTGTCCAACTTGCTGCCCACGTCCGTAATGGCGACCGTATGACGGCCAAAATCAAACCCAGCTTCTTCGTATGCGGCCTTGGCGATCAACATGCCATTGCGTGTTTCCTGGGTTCCGCCCGATTTCGAGATAACGACACATAAAGTCTGTCCCAGGCGATTCCCGATGCGCAATTGTTGCGATGTCATAGTCATGGCATCCGTGAAGGTAAACGCAAGTGCCCCGCAAGCCAACCCCGGATTTGCCAGTGGTTCGGAGAATCCAGATCACTTTTGTTGTGGCCGTCTTCTCCTAATCATAATCTTAATCTCATCTTATTGCATTAGAATGAAAGAACTCAAGATTAGTTCCCATTATTCTATCTTTCAACACATAAACTTGCTTGAAAATGCGGAGCCGTTCCAACCGGCGGCCCTGTCAAAAAAACGGATTATTCGCCTTCTCCTCCGCCACCGTCGTCAACGGGCCGTGGCCGGGGCAGAGCAGCGTCTCGTCCGGCAGCGTGAAAATCTGCTCGCGCACCTTCTGCCGCGCCAGGTCCCATGATGGATTCCCCCGGCCCATCGAGCCGGCAAAAATCGCGTCGCCCACGAGCGCCACGTGCGGGGCGTCGTCCGGCCACGTGCCAACAATATATGTGACACCATCCTCCGCGTGGCCGGGCGTGTCGCGGTTGGTCAGGCGGAGGCTGCCCAAATGCAGGAAATCGTTGGCCCGGTTGCGGTGCTGAGGCGGGGCGCTCTTGGCGCTGGTGTGCAGATGGAGTTTGGGAAACCTCGCCCGCACCGCCCCCATGGCCGCGATGTGATCCTCGTGCGTATGTGTCAGGAACAGGTGCCGCAGCGTCAAGCCGTTCTCCTCGATCAGTTGAAAAATCGGCGCCGCGTCCCAGCCCGTGTCAAACAAAGCCGCCTCGCGCGTCACTTCGTCCCACACCAGGTAACAGTGGACTGTCAAGTCGTTGGCGGCGGTCGTGATCTGCCGCAATTCGCGCCATAAAGAAAGATCGCGCGGCTCCGGCAGCCAGCCTTTGGCGATGCGCTCCAGTTTGGCCCCGTTCAGACCAATGGCCCGGCCCATGGATAGAAAGTCAACCGCCGCGGAAACCCGGCCTGTTTCTTCCAAAACGTTGAAATCCGCCTCCGCCAAACCGGCGGCCCGCGCGGCCGCGGGCGCGTCGGCGCCGCTGGCCTGCCGTCCTTTGCGAATGATGTCACCCAAATGATCTTCCAGCATGGTGCCACTGAACACTGAAAACCGGGAGTTAGCAAACTCTGCTTGCGCTCCAGGCGCGGGCCGTCTCCGCCGACAATTGTTCCAGACAGCGCGCGGCCTGCCGCATGGCGCGCGGCAAAGCGGCCATTTCCGTCAACGCGCGCGCGTGCGCGAAAAGCTTGCTCTCTCGGACCGATTTCTCAACCGCCCCGGCCAATCCAATGCACGGCACGCCGCAGCGCGCGCACCAACGAGCGATTTGGCCGACGCCTTTCCCCATCCGCGTCTGCTCATCCATCGCCCCTTCGCCGGTGATGACCACATCCGCCGCGCGAATGTGCTTTTCCAATCGCGCATAGCGCGCAAACAAATCATAGCCAGACTCAATCCTCGCCCCCGTGAACGCTGTCAAACCAAAACCCAATCCGCCCGCCGCGCCCGCGCCGGGAGCATCGGCGCCCCCGAGGCCGTGCTGCTCCTTCAACACCGCGGCCAATCGCGTCAGGCTTTTCTCCGTCAAGTCAAAATCTTCCGGGCGCAGTCCTTTTTGCGGCCCGTAAATCCGGGAGCAGCCCGACGGCCCCAGCAGCGGATTGCGGACATCCACGGCGACCGTGAGGCGCGGTTTCAGCGGCGCGGACGGCGCGCGGATTTCCGTCAGTTCACTCAATTGCCACCACTCATCCAATTCCTCGCCGTAGTGGCCGAAAAACTCCCAGCCCAGCGCGCGGGCCAGGCCGAACCCGCCGTCATTGGTCGCGCTGCCGCCGATGCCGATCACGCACTCCCTGGCACCGTCCGCCGCTTGCAGGACTTTTCCCAAGCCGAAAGTATCGAGTTGGAAGGGATGAAACCCCTTTCCGGCCAGCATGGCCAAGCCGTTGACTTTGGCCGATTCGATGATGGCTGTCCTGGTTTTCGCCTGCCACCACCAAGCACAACGCAGAGGGCGATGCGCGGCGTCGAGCGTCCTCACGCTGCGCCTCTCCGCGCCGAGCAAGCCGCTGAGGACTTCGCCGAACCCGTCGCCGCCGTCGCTCATGGGCAGCAAATCCAGGGAATCCCTGGGCCGCGCCCTGCGCCAGCCGCGGGCGATGGCCTCCGCCGCCTGCCGCGCGGTCAAGCTGCCTTTGAATTTGTCCGGAACAATGAGTATCCGCCACGACATCGTTGCGGGAGTTGGTATCAAACCACTCGCACCAACGCCATCGGCAAAAGCGGCTGATTGCGGTCTTGCCCGATGGCGGTGGACGTGACTACGCTCGTGTCCGATTATGGATTCCGCGAATTTTGACGATTGCCCCGAAAACTGTTGCACATGAATTCCAAACAAATCGTGCCGTTAATCTTTGTAGGTCTGATCGCTTGGAGGATGTACTTCCGTCTGCGCCGAAATATTGGAAGGCAGGTCTTGCAGCCAAAACGCTTGCTTGCCCGCATCGTCATTTTCGCGGTCGTGACATGCGGGTTGGCGGCCTTCTCCTTGTTCCATCCACGCCTGCTCATCGGCCTGGGCGTCGGACTGGCTCTGGGCTTGCCGCTTGGGTGGGTGGGCCTGAGGCTGACGCAATTCGAAGTGACGGCCCAAGGCCGGTTCTACACGCCCAACTCGTCCATCGGCGTCGGGTTGACGATTCTGTTGGTGGGACGATTGGTTTATCGCTTTATGGTGCTTTCGACTTTTTCGAACGACCCGACGCGACCGCCAGCCTTGATGCAGAGCGCATTGTCGCTCTGTGTCTTTGGCCTTCTGGCCGGCTACTACATGGCTTATTACATCGGCGTCTTGGCGCGAAGCCGGACGGCGTCATCCTAGCCGCTCTTTCCGCTGGCGCGTGCGCCGCGCCTCTTGCTAAAATTGAATAATGGTTGCGGCCCGCGTGTTTCTTTTTCTTGGCGTTCTCTGCCTTGCGCAAAGCATCTTCGCCCAATCAGCCTCCAATGGCTTTTGGCAGGCGCAAAGCATTTACCAGATTGTCACCGACCGCTTTTATGACGGTGATCCCTCCAATGATGACGCGGATCGCAATTACAATCCGTCGCGCCCGCGCGGCGCGCATGGCGGGGATTTCAAAGGGCTCGAACAGAAATTGGATTACATCAAGGCGCTGGGCGCGACCGCCGTATGGATCTCGCCCGTCGTCCTCAATGCGAAGGGCGAATATCACGGCTATGCCGCGCGCGACTTCTACAAGGTTGACCCGCGCTGGGGCACGCTGAAAGATTTGCAGCAGATGGTCGAGGCGGCGCACGCGCGCGGTTTGCTGGTCATTGATGACATTGTGGTCAATCATGGCGGAGACCTCGTCTATAGCACCGATCCCGGTTACGGGACGTTTCGCGCACCCCCCGATGGTTATAGCCTGAGCTATAGGGATCCGGCCAAGACATATCCGCCGCCGTTTGCCCTCAATGCCGCCCATCCATCGCTGACGAACCTGTTTCATAACAACGGCCTCATCAACAATTTCCAAGATCCCGCCGAGGTGGTTCTGGGCGAACTGGCGGGATTGGATGATTTCCGCACCGAAACCCCTTACGTGCGCCAGCAGATGGAGGCCATTTACGAATATTGGATCCAGCAAGCCGGTTTCGACGGGTTCCGCGTAGATACTGTCAAACACGTGGAGATGGGCTTCTGGAAGGAGTGGTGCCCCGCCATTCACGCCTTTGCGGCGGGTCACGGGCGGCCCAACTTCTTCATGTTCGGCGAGGCGCTGGACGGTTCCGACCCCCTGTGCGGTTCCTACACGGGGCGCCAAAGCGGCGGGGCGTTTGCCCTGGATTCAGTCCTTGACTATCCGTTGTATTTTTCTGTCAAGAATGTTTTCGCGCGGGCCTCCGGCGCGCCCCGCGAAATTGAAGATCATTACCGGCGCGTGGAGCGTTGCTACGACCCGTCCGCGCGCATGCGCTTGGTGACTTTTCTGGACAACCACGATCAGCCCCGCTTTCTCAGCAAGGAGCAGGCGGACAATGACTGGCAACGGCTCAAGTCCGCCCTGGTTTTCCTCTACACCGGTCGGGGCATTCCCTGTCTCTATTATGGGACCGAGCAAGCCTTCAACGGCGGCGACGATCCCGCGGACCGCGAAGACATGTTCGCCGGCCAATTCAAGGACGGCCCGCGCGGGGTGGACAGTTTCAACATGACTCATCCGCTTTTCCAGTGGGTGGCGCGGCTCAACAATTTCCGGCGCCTCTATGCCCCCTTGCGCGTCGGCTCGCAAACGTCATTGTGGTGCGAAACCGACGGACCGGGCCTCTTCGCCTACGCGCGCCGCCTGGACGGCGAGGAGGTGACCGTCATATTCAACACCGCCCAACAGGCGCGAACCCTGCCCGGCTGTCCGACCATCCGCCCGGCGGGTGCGGTCCTGATCAACCTCCTGGACACCAACGAAACGGCGCGCGTGACGCCGTCGCGGAGAATTCCGACGATGACAATCCCGGCCAGCGGCGCAAAAATTCTCATTGATAGAACGCTGTGGCATCCGCTCGACCCGGTGGTGGTGGAAAATTCGCCGTCGCACGCGGAGCGGGACGTGCCCGTCCGCAGTCCGATCGTGCTGCGCTTCAGCGCGTCCATGGAGACCAACAGCCTGCAAGAGGCCTTTTCGACCGATCCGCCCATCGAAGGCGCCTTTTCGTGGTCAGCGTCCCACGACACGATGACCTTCACACCCAAAGGCGCGGGCTTTCCCGGCGGCGCTGAAGTGCGCGTCCAAGTAGCCGCGTCCGCCGCAAGCGCGGACGGCAGCCGCCCACTCTTCGCCCCCTACGAATTAAAGTTCAGGACGCACTGAATTACCAAGATCATTCCTCAAACAACGCCCGCGCGAATTGCTGGGAGTCGAAGGGCTGCAAGTCGTCGGGCTTCTCGCCCAGGCCGATGAATTTGACGGGCAATCCCAACTCTCGCTGTATCGCAATGACCATGCCGCCTTTGCTGGTGCCGTCGAGTTTCGTGATAACTAATCCTGTCAACGGCACCGATTTGTGGAAGGCGCGCGCCTGCACCAGCGCGTTCATCCCGGTGCTGGCGTCGAGCACCAGCAGAGTCTCGTGGGGCGCGCCGGGCAGTTTTTTTTGCATGACTCGATGCACTTTTTCCAATTCCTGCATCAGATTGTGTTTGGTGTGCAGGCGGCCCGCCGTATCAATGAATAAATAATCCGCCTGGCGAGCCAGCGCGGCGGCGATGCAGTCGTGCGCCACCGAGGCGGCGTCCGCGCCGTGGGCGCCCGCGACAACGGGCACTTGCAAACGCTGGCCCCAAAGTTTGAGTTGCTCGACGGCGGCGGCGCGAAAAGTGTCGCAAGCCCCCAAAACCGCCGTCTGGCCGCGCGACTGAACCAGGTGCGCCAGCTTGGCGGCGGTGGTGGTTTTGCCCGTGCCGTTGACGCCGACGATGGAGACGACGGTCAACCCCTCCGTTTGTTTGCTCAAATCGGCTTGGGCGGCGCCCAGGCTCCGCTCGACTTCGGCGCGGGCGATGGCAAAGACATCCAGGCCGGCGTTGCCCTGCGTTTCGTAAGCCTTCCTGACAGCGGCGACGATCTGTGCGGTCATGGCCGTCCCCAAGTCGGCGGCGATCAAGGCGGCTTCCAACTCGTCCAGGCCGCCAGCGGTCAATTTGGGGGACGCAGTGACAATGCGTTTGATTTCGTGGGCCAGCTTGTGGTGCGTTTTGAGGAGGCCCTCTTTGAACTTTTGAAACAAACCCATGAGTTGGACTTATGAATGACGCGCTTCTTTGAGCTTTTCCAAATAAACGGCGGGCAGCTTCACGCCGCCGATCAAAGGCTTGCCTTTGCTGAAGCCATGACAATCGGACCCGCCCGTGACGGCCAGATTCAGGCGCTGGGCCAGCGCCAAATAGTATTCGCTCTGCGTGCTGGTATGCTTGGTATGGAAACATTCCAGGCCATCGAGGCCTTCTCCGGCCAGATGCGGGATGATTTGGTCGCAGTGGTTCAAACCCGGATGGGCCAGCACGGCCAATCCGTCCGCCTGATGAATCAAATCCATCGCGTCGGAGGCGGAAATCTTATATTTGGGCACCCAGGCTGGCCGGCCTTTCTTGAGGAAGCGCTCAAACGCCTCATCCATGCTGCCGCAAAGGCCCTCCTGGGCCAGGGCACGGCCCACGTGCGGCCGTCCAGGGGAATGACAATTGGCCAGCTCGAAAACCGTTTCCGCGCGCAAGGGAATGCCTATTTTGTTGAGCTTGGCCACCATTTCCAGAATGCGCTCCTGGCGGACGGCTTGAAACTTTTTGATTTCGGCCAGCAACTTCGGCTGCCGCTCATCCAGGAAATAGCCCAGCAAATGCACCTCATGGCCGTCATATTCCGCCGTCAACTCCGTGCCCGCGATGAACTCCAGGCCCAGGGTCTGGCAGGCCTGGCCCATGCGCGCACAGCCTTCGACAGTATCATGATCGGTCAAGGCCATGGCCACCAAGCCAATCTGCGCGCCTCTCTGCGCCAGTTCTTCCGGCGTAAATGTGCCGTCGGAAAAAAAGGTGTGCAGGTGAAGATCGGCAAAGCCGGCGGCAGGCGCTACGGGGCGGCTTGAGCTGGGGCTGAGGATGGAGGCGGACGGGTTCATTTTACGGCGCGAGCGGGGCGGGATAGTTCTCCTTTGATCTTATCCAGAATGCCATTGACGAATTTTCCGCTGTCTTGCGTGGAGTACTTCTTTGCGACATCAACTGCCTCATTGATGGACACAATCGGCGGAATATCGTCGCGATAGAGCATCTCAAAGATGGCCAGGCGTAATATATTTCGGTCCACCACCGCCATGCGGTTGAGGTCCCAGTTTTCGGCGTGCTCCTGTATGGTCTTATCCAAGGCGGGGCGGTTTTCGAGCACGCCGCGAATGAGCTTGTCGGCAAAGAGGCGGGTGCCCAGCTCCTGTGTTGAAGGAGGGGGCAATTCCACTTTCTGGCCCCAATTGGCGCCGGCCTTTTCCTCCTCGATGGCCGGGGCGCGCTGGGAGCTCCAGAAATGCCCAAGAGCCTCCTCCAGGTTCTCTGGAGGATTGAGGTCGTGCTGGAAAAGAAACTGCACGGCCCGCTCGCGAGCTTCACGGCGTTGTCCCATACTGGACATGATGGCCGCAAAGTGGCGGCGGCAAAAGGAAATTGTGCTAAAATCCCCGTCCGAAAAGAAGAGAGGGAGCCTTTCCGCCAATAAAGGCTTGCTAATGGCACAAGAGGTGCTATGTTCACACTTACAATGCGGATAGCAAAAGGCAATCAGTGAACCGAAACGCACTCATATTAACCCGCCTTTTGCTTCGTTCACGCCGCATTAAGAAGCAGAAAGGTCAAATAAATATGAAGAAAGTTAATCGCAAAGCAGGGTTTACGCTCGTTGAGATCATGATCGTCGTCGCCATCATCGGATTGCTGGCCGCGATCGCCATTCCCAACTTCGTCAAAGCCCGCACCACCTCCCAGCAGAATGCCTGCATCAACAACCTGCGGCTCATTGATTCCTCCAAGCAGCAATGGGCCTTGGAGCAACGCAAGCAGAACACCGATACGCCTGCAGGCACGGACTTGCAGCCCTATCTGGGCCGCGGCATCAACGGTGAATTGCCGGCTTGTCCGGTTGATCCGCAGAACGCGTTCTCGAGCAGCTACGCCGCCAACAACGTCGGCACCAAGCCGACTTGCAACATCGTCTCGTCATCGCACGTCCTTCCATAACGGATGCTTTCTCGTGATCTTGTGATCACGACCCGCGAAAAGGCTTGGAGTCACTTCCAAGCCTTTTTTGTTGTCGCAAATAATCTTGTTCCGCGCTGCAAAGTACGCTGGAGTGGCATCATGGTGGCAGGCCGATTATCCGCGACTGTGAAATGGCTCTTTTGCGCCTCCGTGCTCGCGCTGGCTCTCTACCAGTTTTCGGAGAATACCGCCGATCCGGACCTGTGGGCGCATACGATGGTCGGGGAACATCTTCTGCTCACGGGCAAGCTCCAAAAAGTCGAGCCTTATTCCTGGACGGCGCCCGGCACTCCCTGGATCAACCATGAGTTGCTGGCCGAGGCGGCTCTCGGCGCCGCGCATTGGCTGGCGGGTGGAACGGGGATTCTTCTGCTCAAAATGCTGGTCGGCTTCCTCGCTTTTGGCATCGCCTTGAGGATCGGAGCCGCTGATTTGGCGTGGCCCCAGCGCGCGGTGGCCTGGGCCGTGGGCGCGCTGGCAGTAGTCGAAATTTCCTACGGCTTTGCCGCCCGCCCGCAAATCTTCACGGTGCTTGGGCTGGCCATAGAGCTTGGATTACTGCGGTTGATCACACGGGGAAGAATCCGTTGCGCTTTAGCCCTGCCCGTTTTGTTTGTCTTATGGGTGAACACCCACGGCGGCGTGCTGGCGGGATTGGCCGTGCTGATGGTGACCGCGGCGGCGGCGGCGGCGCAGTTCTTCTGGCTGAGGTGGCCGGGCTTGGCTGCCAGGCTCCCGGTGGAACCGGTTTCAGCGCGGTCTGTTGTCGCGCTAGTCGCTTTGTGCCTGCCTTGCGCCGCCGCCTTGTTGGTCAATCCTTACGGATGGGAATTGATTCGCTGGACCATCAGCGGAGTGGTCTGGCTGCACCAACGGACGGAACTGGCCGAATGGCATCCGACGCCCCCGAGCTGGGATCACGCCTCGCTCTTCGTTTTGGCGCTGCTGACGTTGATTTCTCTTGCGCTCTCGCGGCGGCGGCGCGCGCTGTGGGAGATGGCGATCTGCGCCGGGCTGGCGGTTTTTGCCTTTCGGTCTGTGCGGCACACGCCGCTCTTTGCCATCGCCGCCCTGGCTTTTGTGCCGCCGCACTTGGCGGACGTCATTCTCCGTTTCCGAGACCAGTATTCCGGCCTCGCAGAATTATTCCGGCGGCGCGGCGCGCAGATGGCGGCGGCGGCATTGCTGGCCGTGACGACCGTGGGAGAATGCGCCGGGACGTTTCTCTTGCACAAGGAGCACCCTTGGACGATGGAAGTGCCCAGGAGCCAGTATCCTTTGAGCGCCATTGCCTTCATCCGCGCACACGACTTGCGCGGGAACCTGCTGGTGTTCTTTGACTGGGGCGAGCTTTGCCTCTGGGAACTGCCCCAGTGTGCGGTCTCCATTGACGGCCGATGGGAAACTTGCTATCCGCGCGAACTGATCCCGGAACACTGGAAACTTTACAACGACGAGCCGGTGGACCCGAAAATTTTGGACATTGGAAAGGCAGATTTGGCCTTATTACCCGCAAATCTTGCCGGGACGCAGGCGCTGTCCCGCAAACCAGGATGGCAGGTGGTTTATTTCGACAGTCTGGCGGTCGTGCTGGTGCGCGAACCCCTCCGTTATCCGAAATTGGCTTTGGAAAAGCTGCCCGAAGCCGGGCCTCCCGACGCCGCCGAGGGCCGGGCGCCATTCCCCGACGGCCATGCCGCCCGCCTGGGTCCATAAAAGCCGCCCTTCATTTTGCTTTGCAGTGTTCGACGAAAGTACATAGACTCAAACTGCCTCGCAAGTTAGCGAAGCGTGCCAATGGGGCAATCCAAGGACGGCTTGCTGGCATGATTTATGCTATGATAGATGAAATCGGTTTTCAAAGAGCAATGAGTGAACGTCAGTTTTAATATTAACCCGCTCTTTGTTGTGTTCACGCCGCTGAATAAAAAGGCTAAGATTAAGCATAAAAGTATGAAAACTACTACCGCAAAGAAACAGGGATTCACGCTCGTTGAAATCATGATCGTTGTCGCCATCATCGGATTGCTGGCCGCGATTGCGATTCCTAACTTCGTGAAAGCCCGCACCACCTCACAGCAAAACGCGTGCATCAACAACCTGCGCCTCATTGACGCCTCCAAGCAGCAATGGGCCTTGGAACAGAAAAAGCAAGGCACCGACACGCCGCAAGGCACGGATTTGCAGCCCTACTTGGGCCGCGGCTCCAACGGTGAATTGCCGACCTGCCCGGTTGATCCGCAGAGCGCATTCTCGACCAGCTACACGGCTAACAACGTTAGCACGCCCCCGGTGTGCCAGATTGTGCCCTCCTCACACGTGCTGCCATAACGTGCTGAGATTTGTCGCGGCCCAGAAGGGTCGTGACGCGCGAAAGGCCCGGCTAACCCCGGGCCTTCCTTTTTGGCCTCATCCTCCACGCAATCTGCTTGCTCAAACAAATTCGCTCCTGCTATGTTCCTTGCCTTGGTGAGGCCGATGTGGCGGAATTGGCAGACGCGCTAGACTCAAAATCTAGTACTCGTGAGAGTGTGTGGGTTCGACCCCCTCCGTCGGCACCACACCAAGACTCCCTAAATCTGTCTTGTTTTGGACAGACGTGTCCCACCCTGAGACAGAGCCGTCCAATATTTTGACAGCCTTGATGCCGCCGTCTTTGCAAAATCAAGAATCGGCTCGGAAAAACAACTTGTAAAATCCCGCCGCACGATCATTTAATCGTAGATGACTGAAGGCGCTGTTCAGCAATTCCAACCGTTGCACCGTCAATTGGGCGCCATCGGCGTCTTGTTGCTGACCATCTCGGCGCTCTCGCCGGCTTCGTCGGTTTTCGTGGCCGGCAAGTCGGTGGTGCATTCGGCGGGCACGGGTGCCGCGCTCGGCTTCCTGGCAGGAGGGGTGATCGCCGCCATTTTGGCGTTGCTTTACGCCGAGCTGGCGGCCTCGTTTCCTCACGCGGGTGGGCCTTATGGAAGCGTGTCGGGCGCCCTTGGGTCAAGGGCCGGCTTCATTGTCCTCGCGCTTTTTATGATCACGGGGCCATCCGGTGTGGCGTTCACTGCCCTGGGATTCGCCGACTACGTCCATTATCTCGTCCCCAATTTCAGCCAACTTTCCATCGGTCTGACCGCCATTGCACTGGCCACCATGATTGCCATTCTCAATTTACGGACCAATGCCTGGATCACAGGCGCCTTTTTGACGGTCGAATTGCTGGCGATCCTGATTTTTTCGACTGTCAGTTTGACGCACCCGGTACGGCCTCTGCGCGAGGTCTTGCTGCATCCCGTCTCGGTCGGACCACATGGGATGGCACCGACCCCATTCGCCACGGCAGCCTTGGCTGTAGTCGGCGGAGCCTGGTCTTGCGCCGGGGCCAGTTGGGCGATGTTCTTTGGCGAGGAACTCCACGACGCCCCGAGGCGGATCGGCCGCGTTATGGCTTTGGCTGGCGTAGTCGCCTCGATTCTTATCGGAACTCCGGTCATTCTCTTCGCCACCAGCGCGGGCAATCTTCAAAGCATTCTTTCCGCCGAGTCACCCTTCGCGGTTTTCCTGGCCTTGACCGCGGGAACGCGCCTGGCCGCCTTTGTCAGCTTCGGCGTTGCGACGGCGATTTTTAACGCCCTCATCGTTTCCACCATCGGATATGGCCGTTTGTATTATGCCACAGGTCGTGACGGCATTTTCCCGGCGCGGGTCAACTGGGCGCTGACCCGCGTGCATGGCCGGTTTTTGTCGCCGTGGATCGCGACCCTCATCCTTGGCGCGCTCGGCGCGTTCTTTTGCCTGCTAGGCGAACGGATGAACCTTCTCCTGCTCTCCGGCGAGGTCTATAGTGGCGCGCTTGTGGCGCTGGGTGTTCTCATCGGACGCCGGCTGGGCCGCACCGGTCAATCAGGCTATCGCACGCCTTGGTTCCCGCTGGTTCCCGTTTTCGGCCTTGTGGTCGCCGCCGGCCTGGTCGCCGCCACTTATGCGGACGCCCAGGACGGCCGCCCCAGCATGTTTATATTGCTGGGTGTCATTGTGATCGCCTCGGTTTACTATCAGATGGTTCTCCTTCCGCGAGGCTGGAGCGTTCACCGTCCCAGTGAGCCGCGATCAGCGAAAGAAGGCTGAAGCCTGCTGGTTCGCCCTGCTAAAGAGTCGGCGAACATTTTGCTGGCCTTGATGCCGTCGTTTTTGCAGAATCAAGCATCAAAACGCATGAAGCGCCGGTCACATTTTTTTCTCGTCTCCATACTCGGATGCGGCGCAGCCATGACCCTGGCCTTGGGCCTGCCGCTCAACGGCCAGCCATCCGGCGCAAATTCCGCCGCCGGTGTGCAAATAACCGATCAGGTTGGAAAGCTGCGCGTGGAAATCGGTGGCCGGCTTTTCACCGTCTATCATTATGCGAACGTCCCGCGCCCTTACTTTTATCCCGTGCTTGGCCCGGATGAATTGCCCATGACGCGCAAATGGCCGATGGAAGAGACCAAGGACGAGGAGCACGATCATCCTCACCATCGCGGACTTTGGTACGCCCACGGCAGCGTCAACGGCCTGGATTTTTGGTCGGAGGAATCGAACTTTTGCAAAATTGTGCATGACCAATTCGTGAAAGTTCAGTCGGGCCAGGATCAGGGCCTCATTCAATCGAAGGACAAATGGCTCGACCACGACGGCGCCGTCGTTTGCACAGATATCCGCACCATGCGCATTTACAATCTCCCCGGCCAGGAACGGATGTTGGACTTCGACATCACCCTGCAAGCGCCGCCGGGCAAACCGGTCGTCTTCGGCGATTCCAAGGAAGGCACGATGGCCACCCGGTTGGCGGAAACCATGCGCCTCAAGCACAAGGATGGGCCGGGTCAGGGGCACATTGTCATGTCCACCGGAGTGCGCGATGGCGAGACTTGGGGAAAACATGCTGATTGGTGTGACTATTACGGTCCAGTGGCCGGCGGCCCCAGCGGCCCGGAAACGCTTGGCGTGGCCATTTTCGATCATCCCGGCAATCCCCGCCACCCCACCACCTGGCACGTCCGTGACTACGGCCTTTTCGCGGCCAACCCATTCGGTCTGCACGATTTCGAGAAAAAGCCCCCGGGCACCGGCAACATGACTATTGCGGCCGGGCAAAGCGTGACCTTTCGCTATCGCTTTTACTATCATCGCGGCGATGAGAAACAAGCCCGCGTGGCCGAACATTACCAGCAATACGCCTCGGAACAGCCGCCTCCGGATTAGAGGTTGAAACTTCCCGCGGCTTAAGCGAAGCCAATGGGGCGCGAACGCACAAACTCCCCAATCCAAATTCGATCGGATCTGGAAAAACTTGCCTTTCGCCTTTAACACGGTAAACATGACGCTCGCAGCATGAACACGTCTGAAATTACGCCGTCAGGACGTATTGTTGAGGCGCAACTTGATTGTCATTTGCGCGAAGTGCAAAAGGCGTTCGGAGACTGCGATGCTCTGGCGTTTGTCGGTCCGTTGTTTTTCGGCGTGGATGAAACCATTCGTGACGCGGTGGAGTGGATTCATCGAAGCCCCAAGCGCGTCAAGCCAAACCTTATCCAGAAGCACCCAAAGTTGATCGTGATACTCGACACAGCCGGAGGTTACACTCAGGTGGCCGAACGAATTGCCGACTGTTTGCACAAGCATTTCGACGCGGTTGAATTTGTCATTCCTGATCGGGCGATGTCTGCCGGAACCATTCTGGCTATGTCTGGCGATGAAATTTGGATGGATTACTTTTCTGTTCTTGGCCCCATTGACCCACAGGTTCAAGGCCCCAAAGGGGAGCTTATTCCTGCCCACGGTTATCTGGTTCAGTATCAAAGACTGGTTGAAAAATCAAAGAAGGGGAAAATTACTACGGCAGAATTGCAGTTCTTGGTGCAAAAATTTGACCCGGCTGAACTGTATCAATATGAGCAGGAAATGAACCTTTCCGTTACGCTATTGAAAAAGTGGCTTGTCGAATACAAGTTTAGGAATTGGGACAAAACCGAGGGGAGGAGAAAAAAGGTGACAAAAGCCATGAAACAGAAGTGCGCTGAAGGCATCGCACACAATCTGAATAATACAACGAAATGGCATTCGCATGGACGCGGAATTTCGATGGAAGTTTTACGAAGAGATGTTAATCTAAAGATTGAAGATTTTGGGGAAGACGATGCCAAGAGCAACAGCGTGAGGGAATATTATAAATTGCTGACAGATTATATGGCGAAACTTAGCACGCGAGTCGCTGTTCATGTTATTGAGAATTTCTCGATTATGCGCACAGCAAGATGAGAGGACACCGAAATGAAAAAATTGAAAATTACGAATAAAAAATGCCCTAAAGTCGATTTCGAGCTTCTGGCCGAGAGCTTGAAACTTTCCCGAAGGCTTGCCAAGGGGGGCTTAGGGCGAGGGAGGTCTTACAGCTTGCCTTCACCGTACCAAAACAAGTTGGTCAGAACGACGCCAGCCGAACTTTTGTCGTTGCGGGGAGATTAAGCTCTGAGTCAGGCGCGTCACCGGCACTGCCCTCGCGCCAGATAGAGCTATCGCTAGGGTCAGTATTTGTCGGAAACTTTTACACTTTGAGCAAAACTCTAACAGAGCACAACAACATCTGAATATGAAAACTATTACACGCCGTTCTTTTCTTAAGCAATCCGCCCTCGCCGCGGGAGTTGTGAGTTGGTCAGCCCGCTCTTGGGACGCGGTGGCCGGCGCCAATGACGACATTCGCCTGGCTGTCATCGGCTTTAATGGCCGGGGCAAAGCCCATATCGAAGCCTGGACCTCGATCTCAGGAGTTCGCTTGACAGCGCTGTGCGACGTGGACACGAAGGTGCTCCAGGCCGGGGCGGACCGTCTTGCTTCCGACGGCACGAAAGTGGAAACGTATCAGGACATCCGCCAACTGCTGCAAAGCAAAAATGTGGACGCGATCTCCATTGCCACACCCAATCACTGGCACGCCCTGGCCTCCGTTTGGGGCATGCAAGCCGGCAAGGACGTTTATGTCGAGAAACCCGTTTCGCACGACGTTTGGGAAGGCGAGAGAATGATCGAGGCCGCCCACCGCTACAAAAAAATCGTCCAGGTCGGCACCCAATCCCGCTCCAGCACCGCCATCAAGGAAGCGGTCGCATGGGTGCAAAAGGGCAATTTGGGGAAAATCCGGGTGTCGCGCGCGCTCTGCTATAAACCGCGCCCCAGCATCGGCAAAACCGATGGCCCGCAGGCGGTTCCTCCCACCGTGGATTATGATCTGTGGTGCGGGCCGGCGCCGATGACGCCTCCCCGCCGCAGCAAGTTTCATTACGATTGGCATTGGTTTTGGAATTATGGCGCGGGCGACCTCGGCAACCAGGGCATCCACGAAGTGGATGTGGCGCGCTGGTTCCTAGGCGAAAAAGCCTTGTCGCCACGGGTCCTCTCCGTCGGTGGCCGGCTCGGCTACGAAGATGACGGCGAAACACCCAATACGCTCATCTCCTTTCACGATTACAAAGCGGCGCCATTGGTCATGGAGGTCCGCGGCCTGCCGGAAAAGACCGGCTCCAAGGTCATGGACAAATACAAAGATGTAAAAATCGGCATCGTTGTCGAATGCGAAGGCGGTTATGTGCGGGTGGCCGATTATCTGCAAGCCACCGCCTTCGACAAAGATGGCAAGGAAATCAAGCGCTTCGAGATGCCCTCGGCCGGCTCTGAGAACCGCCACTTTGAGAATTTCATCAACGCCGTGCGCAGCCGCAATGAAAACGAGCTAAACGCTCCCATTCGCGAAGGCCATCTCTCCACCGCGCTTTGCCACACGGCCAACATCTCCTACCGCCTGGGCAGCCACTCCTCCGCCGATGCCATCCGCGAACAAATCAAGGGCGACCGGGACGCCCTGCCGACGTTCCAACGCATGGCCGAACATCTCGCCGCCAATAATGTTGATCTGAGCCAGACTCCCGCGACCCTGGGAATGGTGCTGAAAATGAACGCCGCCAAGGAACAATTTCTCCAGGCCAAGCAGGCCAATTTCATGCTGGCCGTCGGCCCGCGCGAGCCTTTCGTCATCCGCGTGACATGATGCAACGTCTGAGGGTGCCGGTTTTTTTTCAACGAGCGGCGATGAAGGTCGTTGTTGACGATTGGGATGTCCAAAAACTATAGTTTTTCAGCCTGATCCGAAACGTCGTCATGCGAAGGTTCAGGTCTGAAAGCCAACCCAATGAGCGACGCGCCAGAACAAGCGACAAGAATCCTCGAGGCGGTTAACTCCGGGGATGCCCAAGCGGCGGAGAAGCTGCTGCCGCTGGTTTATGAGGAATTGCGCCGGCTCGCGGCCGCCAGGATGGCCCGTGAAGCGCCGGGACAGACGATTCAACCCACCGCCTTGGTTCATGAAGCCTGGCTGCGTCTCGCCGGGGCCGGCCAGAACTGGAACGGTCGCGAGCACTTCTTTCGCGCGGCAGCCGAAGCCATGCGGCTCATCCTGGTGGATCGTGCCCGGCAACGAGCAGCAGAGAAGCGCGGCGGCAACCCCAAGCGCACGGAATTTTCAGATTCCAAAATCCAAGGCGTCCAGAACGACGAACAAATCCTCGCCATTCACGAGGCGCTCGATCAATTCGCCTTGCGCGACCCGGTCTCCGCCGAACTGGTCAAGCTGCGCTACTTTGTCGGCCTGAGCATGGGTGAAGCGGCCGAGTCGCTCGGTCTGCCTTTGCGGACTGCTCAACGCCAGTGGACTTTTGCCAAAGCGTGGCTGCGCAAGGAAATCACAAAACCTGCTTCCGGTTAAAAGACTTGGCGGGTACGATGCCGGAAATCCGCTTCTCTGAGTGAGACGACTCTATGAACGAAAATCCGGATGCCTCGTT
>Ga0302324_100009185_pt1 | contig 20733 bp, 19 predicted proteins | sample Palsa_T0_1_FD_201949 | JGI IMG/M metagenome (GOLD analysis project Ga0302324, IMG submission 201949) | Peat permafrost microbial communities from Stordalen Mire near Abisko, Sweden - Palsa_T0_1 | ecosystem: Environmental > Terrestrial > Soil > Palsa > Peat permafrost | place: Sweden: Abisko...
CGACATCGTAGAACGCGAAGCAGGAAAGTCCGGCTGACACGAACAAAAGGCCCGTCGTCACAATCTCGGACGCGCGGGCGCCGATGATGCGGCCCAGGAGAACCGCAATCAGAAAGCCGAGAAGCGGAAGGAAGACGATCGCCGTATACACGCCTCAGCCTTTCATCAGGTTGACGTCTTCGACCGCGATCGTCCCGCGGTTGCGATAATAGACGACGAGGATGGCGAGCCCGATGGCGGCTTCCGCGGCAGCGACCGTGAGCACGAACAGCGCGAACACCTGCCCCACCAGATCGCCAAGGAAAGCCGAAAAGGCCACGAGATTGAGATTGACTGAAAGCAGGATCAGCTCGATCGACATCAGGATGATGATGACGTTCTTGCGGTTGAGGAAGATTCCGAAGACGCCGATCGTGAAGATCATGGCGGCGACGATGAGGTAGTGTCCGAGCCCGACGGTCATTTCAGGTTCATCATCTTAGCTTCCTTGGCCCGGTAATACGTCTTTGACGTCCATCGACATCGCCGGCGTGCGCGCGTTCTGTGCCTTGATCGACTGGCGGCGCACGCCGGGCCGCTGCCGCAGGGTCAGCACGATGGCGCCGATCATCGCGACCAGCAGCACGAGGCCGGCGGTCTGGAAATAATAGACATAGTCGGTATAGAGGATGCGTCCGAGTGCTTCGGTGTTGGTGACGTGCAAAGGCGTCGCATGGGCGAGCGACGAGCCCGACAACGGCGCCGATTGCCACGCAAACAGGATCAGCAACAGCTCGCACGCCAGCAGAATGCCCACGCCGGCCCCCAGGAGCAAATAGTCCTGCACCCCGCGCCGCAATTGCTCGAAATCGATATCGAGCATCATCACCACGAACAGGAACAGCACGACGACCGCGCCGACATAGACGAAGAGCAGCACGAGCGCGAGAAACTCCGCGCCCAGCAGCACGAACAGGGCGGCTGCGTTGAAAAAGGTGAGGATCAGGAACAGTACGGAATGCACGGGGTTGCGCGAGGCCACCACCATGAACGCCGCCGCGATCATGATCGCCGAAAACAGGTAAAAGGCGATCGTTGTCAACATGTCCCCGTAGCCATCCCTCGATACCGTGACTGGCCGTGCCTAGCGATAAGGCGCGTCCATCTCCAGAGCTTGTGCGATTTCGACTTCCCAGCGGTCGCCATTCGCGATCAGCCGGGCCTTGTCGTAATAGAGTTCCTCACGCGTTTCGGTCGAGAATTCGAAATTCGGTCCTTCGACGATCGCGTCCACAGGGCATGCCTCCTGGCAAAGCCCGCAATAGATGCATTTGACCATGTCGATGTCATAGCGCGTGGTGCGGCGGCTGCCGTCTTCACGCGGCTCGGCTTCGATGGTGATGGCCTGGGCGGGGCAGATCGCCTCGCATAGCTTGCACGCGATGCAGCGCTCCTCGCCGTTCGGATAGCGGCGCAGCGCATGCTCGCCTCGGAAGCGCGGCGAGAGCGGGCCTTTCTCGAACGGATAATTGAGCGTCACCTTGGGCGAAAAAAAATAGCGCATCGCCAGGAAGAAGCTTTTGATGAACTCCCAGAAGAAGATCGAGCGCGCCGTGCGGTCCAGATAAGCCATCAGGCGCCTCCATGGCGGACGAAGGTGACCCACGCCGCCGTCAGCACGACCCAGAGCAAGGAGGTCGGCAAGAAAACTTTCCAACCCAGACGCATCAGCTGGTCGTACCGGTAGCGAGGCACGATCGCCTTCACCATCGCCATCATGAAGAAGACGGCGAAAAGTTTTCCAAGGAACCAGAAAATGCCGGGAATTTCCGTCAGAGGCCAGATCGGGATCGGCAGCCAACCTCCCAGGAACAGCACCGTCATCATGCCGCACAGCATGATCACGTTCATATATTCGCCGAGGAAGAACAGCAGGAACGGCGTCGAGGAATATTCGACCATGAAGCCGGCCACGAGCTCGGATTCCGCTTCGAGCAGGTCGAAAGGCGGACGTTGCGTCTCGGCCAGCGACGAGACGAAGAAAATCACAAACATCGGAAAGAGCATGGAGAAGAAGAACCAGTCGTGCTGCTGCGCCATTACGATCGCGGACAGGTTCAGCGATCCGGCAAATAGCAGCACCGTGATCAGCACGAACCCGATGGAGACTTCGTAGGACACCATTTGCGCCGCGGCACGGAGCGCGGACAGAAACGCGTATTTCGAGTTCGAGGCCCAGCCAGCCACGATCACGCCGTACACACCGAGCGACGAGATCGCGAAGATATAGAGAATACCCACGTTGATGTTGGCGACCACCCAGCCCGCACTCACCGGAACGACAGCCCAGGAGGCGAAGGCGAGTGTTGCGGTGATCAGGGGCGCCAGAATGAAAAGCGCCTTGTTGGCGCCTGCGGGCACGATTACTTCCTTGAAAAAGAATTTGAGCGCGTCCGCGATGGTCTGCAGCATGCCGAACGCGCCGACGACGTTCGGTCCGCGCCGCAGATGGACCGCCGCCCAGATTTTCCGATCGGCCAGAATAAACACTGCAACCGAGACCGCGAGTACAAGCTGGACGACGACGATGAGCGTGACCTGGCTCAGCGTCCACGCCCACCAGTAAGGCAATTGAATACCGAACCAGTGGAGGAACACCCAAGTCCAGGTGCCTATAAGAGCCATCGCCTACTCCGCCGCCATCTTGCTTGCGCTGGAAACGAAGATCCTGCTGCACTCCGCCATGGTCAGGCTCGCGCGTGCGATCGGATTGGTGAAGTAGAAATCCGCGATCGGCGACACGAGCGGCCGCGAGGCGTCGATATCGCCGGCCGTTCCGATCGCGCCCCAGATCGCGGCGTCCGCGCCTGCCGATGCCGGCACAATTCCCGGTTCCGCAAAATGCGGCGCATCCGCGACAATCGCACGACGCAGCCCGTCGCGATTGTCGTAAGGCAGGCGCTTACCCGCCACATCGGACAGAGCGCGCAGGATCGCCCAATCCTCCTTGGCGTCTCCCGGCGGGAACGCTGCCCGCTCCGCGCGCTGCACGCGGCCTTCGAAATTGACGTAGAGGCTGTCTTTCTCGGTATAGGCCGCGCCCGGCAGCACAACATCGGCGCGATGCGCGCCCGCATCGCCATGCGTACCCTGATAGACGATGAATGCCTTGCCGAGTCTTGCGGTGTCGAGTTCATCGGCGCCGAGCAGGTAGACGAAATCGATCTCCCCCTTCGACGTGCCGTCGAGAATGCCGGCGAAATCGCGACCGCCTGATCCTGGCACGAAGCCGAGATCGAGTGCGCCCACACGCGAGGCCGCGGTGTGCAGCACGTTGAATCCGTTCCAGCCGCCTTCAGCCACGCTTCCGGCCGGACCGATCATGCCGGTCTCGCCCGCGATGCGTGCTGCCAGCTCCAGGATCGCGGCGCCGTCCGCGCGCGCAAGTGCGCCAGGCCCGACGATCAACATCGGCCGTTTGGCGTCCTTCAGCACTTTCGCGAAATCATGGCGACCGTCGGCAATTGCCGCGAGCACCGCTGCGCTTGCGCCAAGCTGCTGCACCGGATACGTCAGATCGTAGGGCTGGCCGACATTCGCGACCTTCAACCCGCCGGTCAGCCAGGTCTTGCGAATGCGCGCATTGAGCACGGCCGCTTCCCAACGCGGATTTGTGCCGATCAAAAGCAGCGCATCGGCCGCTTCGACTCCAGCGATGCTCGTGTTGAACAGGTAGGATTGCCTCGGCGCGCTCATAAGCTTCGCGCCATCCTGCCGGCAATCGAGGTTGATAACGCCGAACGCGCCCATCAGATCCTTGAGCGCCTTGATCTCTTCGGCCGCCGCGAGATCGCCGACGATTGCTGCCATGGCGACCGCTTTCGTCGCAGCGATGCGCGCGGCGATCGCGGCAAACGCCTCGGCCCATGTTGCCGGCACAAGCTTGCCGGCCTTGCGGATATAGGGCGCGTCGAGGCGCTGACGGCGCAGGCCATCGCAGGCATGGCGCGTCTTGTCCGATATCCACTCTTCGTTGACGTCTTCGTTGAGGCGCGGCAGCACGCGCATCACTTCGCTACCGCGCGTGTCAACTCGAATGTTGCAGCCTTGCGCATCCATCACGTCGATGGATTCGGTCTTGCGCAACTCCCACGGCCGCGCATTGAACGCATAAGGTTTCGACGTCAACGCGCCCACGGGACAGATATCGACCGCATTGCCCGACAGTTCGGAGGCAAAGGCCTTTTCGAGATAGGTCGTGATCTCCATGTCCTCGCCGCGGCCCGTGGCGCCCAGATCGGGAACGCCCGCAACTTCGGTCGCAAAGCGCACACAGCGGGTGCACTGGATGCAGCGGGTCATGATCGTTTTGATCAGCGGACCCATGTGCTTTTCCTCGACGGCGCGCTTGTTTTCCTTGAAGCGGTGATAGGCCGCGCGGCCGTAACCCATCGCCTGGTCCTGCAGGTCGCATTCGCCGCCCTGGTCGCAGATCGGACAGTCGAGCGGATGATTGATCAGCAGGAATTCCATCACCCCTTCGCGCGCTTTTTTTACATAGGGCGAATTGGTGTTGATCTTGGCAGGCGTGCCGTCCTTGTTGGGAAAGATGTCCTTTACCTGCAGCGCGCAGGACGCCTGCGGCTTCGGCGCGCCCACCCATTCGACAAGGCACATGCGGCAATTGCCGGCCACCGACAGCCGCTCGTGATAGCAGAAGCGGGGAATCTCGGCGCCTGCCTGCTCGCAAGCCTGCAGCAGCGTGAGCGTTTCCTCCGCCTCGGTTTCCTTGCCGTCGATGATCAACTTGCGCGTTGCCATCAGGCGCACCGTTTCGCTTGCCAGAGTTTCGCGGATGGCAGATCGGCCCAGCCGAATGCGAATTCGTTTGGACCATGAGCTATCAAATGGTCCAGATGCTCTTTCGCTTCCGCCGTCGACGGGATGTGGCCGGCCGCAATCCACCACATCGCGACGGTCGGAGTCGCAGGCTTTTCAAAGAACTCGTGCTTGTGCGCATAGATTCGCGTGTGTGCCGTCTGGAACACGAACTTTTCCAGGGCTTCCGCGCTTTCCCACACCGACAAATTCACGTTCATCGTGGGATCGCCCGGCCAATGGATCGAAGTCGCGTTATTGCTTCCGTCTTTCAGCCGCCAGACGAAGCCCGGCATGCGATCGGCAATGGCATTGATCCGGTCGAGATTGGCGAAGAAATCCGCCATATTGGGATCGTCGCGACCGCCGCGGAACCGCCCGATATTGACTTGCGCCAGTTGCTCCATCGCCTACTCCGCCGCCATCGGCGCGGTACCTTTGCGTGCCGCGATGCGTCGTTCGATCTCGGGCCGGAAATGACGCAGCAAGCCCTGCACCGGCCAGGATGCACCTTCGCCGAACGCGCAAATGGTATGGCCCTCGATCTGCTTGGTGACTTCCTGTAAGAGATCGATATCAGCGGTTTCGCCGTCGCCCTTTTGCAGCCGCGTCAGCACGCGCCACATCCAGCCCGTGCCTTCGCGGCAGGGCGTGCACTGGCCGCAACTCTCGTGGCGATAGAAATAGGCGAGCCGCGCATACGCCTTGATGATGTCGGTCGACTTGTCCATCACGACGACGGCCGCGGTCCCGAGGCCGGATTTAACGGCCACGAGCGAATCGAAATCCATCAGGATCGTGTCGCAAATATCTTTCGGCAGCACTGGCATGGACGAGCCGCCAGGAATGACGGCCATCAGATTGTCCCAACCACCGCGAACCCCACCCGCATGCCGTTCGATCAGCTCGCGCAACGGGATGCTCATTTCTTCTTCGACATTGCACGGCTTGTTCACATGCCCGGAGATGCAGAAGACTTTCGTCCCCGTGTTGTTCGGCCGACCGAACCCCGCGAACCATTCCGCGCTGCGGCGCAGGATGGTCGGCACGACCGCAATGGATTCGACATTGTTGACGGTGGTGGGGCAGCCATAGAGCCCGACATTGGCCGGAAACGGCGGCTTCATGCGCGGCTGGCCTTTTTTGCCTTCGAGGCTTTCGAGCAGCGCGGTTTCCTCGCCGCAGATGTAAGCGCCTGCGCCGTGATGGACGTAGCAATCGAAATCCCAGCCGTTGATATTTTCTTTGCCGATCAATTTGGCTTCGTAAGCCTCATCGACCGCGCGTTGCAGCGCCTCGCGCTCGCGGATGAATTCGCCGCGGATATAGATGTAGCAACTGTGCGCGCGCATCGCGAAGGACGCGATCAGGCAGCCTTCGACCAAAGTGTGCGGATCGTTGCGCATAATGTCCCGGTCCTTGCAGGTGCCGGGTTCGGATTCATCCGCGTTGACGACGAGATAATGCGGCCTGTCTTTCAATTCCTTGGGCATGAACGACCATTTCATGCCGGTCGGAAACCCCGCGCCGCCGCGGCCGCGCAGGCCCGACTTCTTCATCTGGTCGATGATCCAGTCCTGGCCCTTTTCGAGGATCGCTTTCGTGCCGTCCCATTGGCCGCGCGCGCGCGCGCCCGCGAGGCCCGGATCTGCGAAGCCGTAAAGATTCGTGAAGATGCGGTCTTTATCGGAGAGCATCGACTATCCTCACGATTGCGTCTCCTTCAAGGTTGTCGCTCCGCCGATCGGCTCGGATGAAAAACGTCCGTTCTGCGGACCGGGCTTCGGTTTTTCCCCGCGCCGGAATGCGTCCAGAATTGCTTCGGTTTTCGTACCGTCCAAATCTTCATAGAAGTCCTTGCCGATCTGCAGCATCGGCGCGTTGACGCAGGCGCCCAGGCACTCGACTTCCATCCAGGAGAATTTGCCGTCGCTTGAAATCGTGTGGGGCGTTGCGGCGATCTGTTTTTTGCAGGCCGCAACAACGTCGTCGGAGCCCCGCAGCCAGCACGGCGTGGTCGTGCAGACCTGAACCAGATGATCGCCCACAGGCTCGAGATTGAACATGGTGTAGAAGGTGGCGATTTCGAGCACGCGGATATACGCCATGCCGAGCAAGGCCGCGACCGCCTCGATCATCGGCTTGGTCACCCAGCCTTCCTGCTCCTGCCCGATCCACAACAGCGCGATTACGGCCGAGGCTTGGCGGCCGACTGGATATTTCGCGATCTCGCGATCGACGCGCGCTTTGCTCTCCGCCGAATAGGCGAAGCGTGCGGGCTGTTCCAGACGGAGACGACGAACCGACATTAAGCACTCAGCGTTGCGAACATGAGTGCGCAAGCTCCCAAACCGACGATGGCGAAACAACCGAGAAGGCAGGACACCGTAAAATTCACCCCGCGTGAATAGAGCCTCAGAAACACGGAGGGCCCCGCGAGAACGACAAAAGCGGCCATCAGGTAGTCAGCCCAGACATGCACACTCACATGGCGGCCGAAGTACAGAAGAAAAGCAACTCCGATCGCAGACAGGATGGACCAGTCCGACCACAGCATCGCCCACGCCAGGCGCATGGAAATCGGGCCGAGTCTGGCGTTGATGATTCCACTCACCGGTCGATCTCCCCGAATACGATGTCGATCGAGCCGAGGACGGCGGAGACATCGGCCAGCATGTGTCCCTTGCACATAAAATCGAGGGCGGCCAGATGGGCATAGCTCGGCGCGCGGATTTTGCAGCGATAGGGCTTGTTCGATCCGTCTGACACGAGATAGACGCCGAACTCGCCCTTCGGGGCCTCCACCGCGGCGTACACTTCGCCGGCTGGCACGTGATAGCCCTCGGTATAGAGCTTGAAATGGTGGATGAGCGCTTCCATCGAGCGTTTCATCTCGGCGCGCCGCGGCGGCACGATCTTATGGTCCGTCGAGACGACGGGGCCGGACGGCATCTTCTCGATGCATTGCTTCATGATGTGCGTCGACTGCCGCATCTCTTCCATGCGCATGAGATAGCGGTCGAAACAATCGCCGTTCTTGCCGACGGGAATCTTGAATTCGAGGTCCGAATAGCACTCATAGGGCTGCGCGCGGCGCAAATCCCAAGCGAGCCCCGTCGAGCGCAGCATCACGCCCGTGAAGCCCCACGCTTCCGCATCGGCGCGCGAGACAATGCCGATATCCACATTGCGCTGCTTGAAAATGCGATTCTCAGTGAGCAGGCCCTCGATGTCGTCCAGCACTTTCGGGAAATGCTCGCAGAATTTGTAGATGTCCTCCAGCAGCTCGGGCGGCAGGTCCTGATGTACGCCGCCGGTGCGGAAATAGGCCGCGTGCATGCGGCTCCCCGAGGCGCGCTCGTAGAACACCATCAGCTTCTCGCGCTCTTCGAAGCCCCAGAGCGGCGGGGTGAGCGCGCCCACATCCAGCGCCTGTGTGGTGGTATTCAAAAGATGCGACAGCAGCCGGCCGATCTCGGAATAGAGCACCCGGATATATTGGCCGCGCTTCGGCACTTCGAGACCGAGAAGCTTTTCGGTCGCCAGTGCGAACGCATGCTCCTGATTCATCGGCGCGACATAGTCGAGCCGGTCGAAATAGGGGAGCGCCTGCATATAGGTCTTGTGTTCGATCAGCTTCTCGGTGCCGCGATGCAGAAGCCCGATATGCGGATCGATGCGCATCACAATCTCGCCGTCGAGGTCAAGCACCAAACGCAAAACGCCATGGGCCGCAGGATGCTGCGGTCCGAAATTCAGGGTTATGTGATTGTCTTCGATTTCAGACATGTGCTCGATCGGACTCTAACCTGCTTACTTCCCCACTCGCTATCCGCTAGTCGCTACTTCTTCGCCATGTCCGCCTTCTCGTCGCCCGGCAGGATGTATCGCGCGCCCTCCCATGGGCTCATGAAGTCGAAATCCCGGAATTCCTGCACCAACTGCACCGGCTGGTAGACGACGCGTTTGAGATCGTCGTCATAGCGCAGTTCGACATGCCCGGTCAGCGGAAAATCCTTGCGCAACGGAAAACCCGAGAAGCCGTAGTCGGTCAGCAGCCGGCGCAGATCCGGATGATCCGCGAAGGTGACACCGTACATGTCGAAGGCTTCGCGCTCGAACCAGTTCGCGGCCGGAAACAGCGGCACGACGGACGCAACAGGCGTGTTCTCGTCGGTCTCGACTTTGACCCTGATGCGCAGGTTCTTCGCGAGCGACAGCAAATGATAGACGACATCGAAGCGCTTCTCGCGCTGCGGCCAGTCCACGCCGCAGATGTCGATCAGCACCTTGAACAGGCAGTTCGAATCGTCGCGCAGGAACCTCAGCACTCGGACGATTTCGCCGGGCTCGACCTCGAGCGTGAGTTCGCCGCGCACGACCTGCTGGCCGCGCACCGCGCCCGGAAGCGCCGTCACAATCTGTTTGCCGAAGTCCGCGAGTTCCATCCGCGGCCCTCAGCGGATGATCGTGCCGGTGCGGCGGATTTTCCGCTGCAACAGCATGACGCCATAGACGAGCGCCTCGGCAGTCGGCGGGCAACCCGGCACATAGATATCAACGGGCACGATACGGTCGCAGCCTCGCACCACCGCATAGGAATAGTGGTAGTAGCCTCCCCCATTGGCGCAGGAGCCCATGGAGATCACATAGCGCGGCTCCGGCATCTGGTCGTAGACCTTGCGCAGCGCCGGCGCCATTTTGTTGGTCAGCGTGCCCGCGACAATCATCACATCGGCCTGGCGTGGGCTCGCGCGCGGCGCGAAGCCGAAACGCTCGAGATCGTAGCGCGGCATGCTCGCCTGCATCATCTCGACGGCACAGCATGCCAGCCCGAATGTCATCCACATGAGCGAGCCCGTTCGGGCCCAGTTAATCAGCGCATCGGCGCTCGCGACCAGGAACCCCTTGTCCTGCAGTTCGAGATTCATCTGGCGGAAATAGGGATCGTTCTCGGCGATCGGTCCGCCGCCTTCAACCTTGGCGCGTGCGCCCTCGCCGGCTGCGATCACTCCCATTCGAGTGCGCCCTTTTTCCACTCGTAGATAAAACCGACGGTGAGAACGGCGAGAAAGGCCATCATCGACCAGAAGGCGAAGACACCCGTCTTGCCGAGCGTGATCGCCCAGGGAAACAGGAACGCCACTTCGAGATCGAAGATGATGAACAGGATCGACACAAGATAATAGCGAACGTCGAATTTCATGCGCGCGTCGCTGAAGGCGTTGAATCCGCACTCATAGGCCGAGAGCTTTTCGGGGTCGGGCATCGACGGCGCGATCACGAAAGGCACAACCAGGAAGACCGTCGCGATGGCCCCCGCGATCCCGATGAAAATCAGGATCGGGAGGTACTCGAAAAGCAGCCCTTCCATGACTCGTCCTCAAGGTCCGGGCCGCCATCGCAGGCATGCCGCGTCGCACCGCCGAACCGGGTTTATTTCGCGGGCGCAGTATAGGCAGCGCCGCCCCGCATGCAACGCGGGTTTAACGGACGATTCGCCGCTTTTACAAAGGGTTTTTTTGGATAATTCGCCGTTCCCGTTGGAAGGGAATGGCGGGAGCGACGGGGCTCGAACCCGCGACCTTCGGCGTGACAGGCCGACACTCTAACCAACTGAGCTACGCCCCCGCGTACGGCCTTGTGAGGGGGCCAAGCGCGAAAGAAGGCCGATGTACGGCTCGCCCCCCACCCTGTCAAGCAAAAGCAGTCTTTTCGCGGATTATTGGCTACCGGGCGGACTGCCGTTGGGGTTTCCCCCGCCGTGATGATGGCCAGAGCTGTCGTCCGGATTTGCGGGCGTGGTCTTTTTTGCGGCGCCCGGATGCAACTCGTCTGGCGTCAGCTTGCCGTCGCCGTTCCGGTCGAGTTGGTCGAACAGGGATCGCGCCGTCTCGGCATATTCCTGGAAGTCGATGCAGCCCGCGTGCTTGAAATCGATCAGGGGCGAATAGGTCGCGGCATCCAGCTGCCAGCGGCGCTGATTTTCGGCGCGCACTTCATCCTCGTTGAGGCAACCGTCGTGGTTCACATCGATGTGGTCGAAGTCGGCCTTGAGGCCCGCCTCCATGGCGGCGCGGGTCACGACGCCATTCTTGTCCGCGTATTTCTCGACCATGGCCGTGGCCGGATGCCATTGATCTTGCTGCCGTCTGGGCTGATTTGACGTGCTGGAGCAGCCAGCGAGGACGATCTCCAACGCCGAAATCGCAATGATCGATAAACGCCAGGACATGGCGGAACTTCGCCAGTTTCCGCCGCTCCACGTCAAGGGGGGTTCCAACTGCGCAATCGACCCTGGGTGCAGTGCGTCAACTACGGAACTCGCCCACGGCGCTCGCCAATCCGGACATCATTGTTGTGACCAGTGATCGTCGATACCCCGTCAACAAAAGCAATTGTTGTCGCCCCAGGCATGACGCGCCTCCTCCGACAAGAAATCTCAAGCCGGTGGCAGCGCAAGCAGATATGGAAGCCCATCGTTGACGGACGGGCTGCTTCCCCAGATGGAGGCGGTGAAGCCCGTCGGCAATCCGGACGTCAGCTGCGCCGTTGTCAGAGAGGAAGTACCGTTCGCGCCGCTGCCTACACCGGCCAGTGTCGGATTGTTGGTGCTGTCCCAGTAGACGTCCGTCAATGTCGCGCCGTTGTTCAGTCCAATCGATGCTCCAAGGGCTATGGGGGAGGGATTCGAGGCGCTGGAGACGCCGGTCGAATAGGCCTGCTTTACTGTCAAGCCCGATGCGGCCGAGCCGATCAAGCCGCCGACATCGTCGTAGCCGCTGACATTTCCCAGAGCATAGTCATAGGAAAGCGTTCCTGAAGCCGATCCCACCAGACCACCGGCATCAGTGCCGTCGCCGACAACGGCAGGATTGGCGGTCGCTGTAGCCGCGCCGCTTGCGTAGGAGAGTTTGATTATCGCGCCAATGTCATTGACGCCGACCAGTCCGCCGACAACATCATTTCCGGTTGCCGAACCCGTGGCGTAGGACCTCTGTATCATTCCCTGGTTCTCGCCGACCAGACCGCCGACATCGGTGCTTTCCTGTCCGACCTGCGTGCCCAACGACGCGGTGACCGAACTCGTCGAATAGGAAGTTTCGATTTCGCTGCTGCCGCCGATACTTGCACCGACGAGACCGCCGACGTCTTGATCGCCGCCGGTCACGACCCCGGTCGAATGCGACCCGCTGATCGTGCCGTCATCGTTATATCCGATCAGCCCGCCAACATCAGGGGCCGAGGCCGCCGCAACGGCACCCGTGGCGTATGAATTCTGAACAAGACCTCCGCTATTGAAACCGATCAATCCACCGATGCCTCCCTGCAACTCGCCATCAATTTGCGATACCGAGCCGGTCGCAAATGAGTTGAGAATCTCAGGACCGAGGTTCAGCCCGACAAGACCTCCCATGGAGGAGTCCAAGACAAGGCTGTCGCCCTTGACCGAACCGCTTGCGTGCGAATCCTCGATCTCCCCATCGGCTGTCGCAGAAAGGAAGCTGTTGTACCCGACCAACCCCCCGACAGAATTACTGCCGGTAACTGTTCCGGTCGCATATGACGAATCGATGAAGCCGTTATTATAGCCTACGAGCCCCCCAATATCGTAAGGCGTGCCGGTGCCCGAAGCCGTGACGTTGCCCTTCGCGTAGGAGGACACGATGTTCGCTTCGTTGTAACCGACGAGGCCGCCCTCATAATAACCGCCGCCGGTCACCGAGCCTGTGGCATGCGATGCGGTGATTCCGCCGGAGCTAGCACTCACAAGCGTGTACGCACCAACAAGGCCGCCGGCGTAGGAGTTATCGGCAGCCGTCGATATGACATTCCCGGTCGCGTACGAGGTCCCAACTATGCTGTCATTGTCGTCGCCGACGAGACCGCCGACATAATTGACGCCGCTCACGGCGCCTCTTGCGTCGGATCCGGTGATCGAAGCATTGCTTGCCGCAAAGCCAACCAATCCTCCCAAATCCGCACTCCCGGAAACTTGTCCGGTTGCGGAGGACTCGCTAACACTTCCACCGTCGATCTCGCCGACGAGGCCGCCGAGATCGTCCGAGCCCGTTACCGTATCGGCCGAGGACCCGAATTCGACCGAACCGGAATCGTAGCCGGCGAGGCCCCCGACATAATTGGTACCGCTGGCGGTTCCCCTGGCCGAGCTGAATACGATGTCGCCGGCGTTCTGCCCTACCACGCCGCCTACGTAATTCGTCCCGCTCACCGTGCCGGATATCGTGACGTTGTCGATCGTGCCGAAATTCTCGCCGGCCAACGCGCCTGTGTCATTGGCCCCGGTCACTGAGACATCTGACAGCAAGAGATCGCTAACCAAACCGCCCGCGCCGATTTCGTAGAACAGTCCGATATTGTTTCCGGCGTTGTTGATCTGAAGGTGACTGATCGCCAACCCTAGCCCATCGAAGATGCCGGTAAACGGCAATTGCACAATCCCGCCGATAACGGGGAATCCGCCACCGCCATTGTAAGCGCTCAGATTGATCGCACGCCCGAGCGCGTAGTCGCCCGCGAGGGTCGTCGCATTTTCGCCGAGGAGCTGAAGGTCTGTGGCGTTGTTGACGAGCATGTATGCGGTGAGCGTGCCGCCGCCGGAGAGATTCACGTGGCCGGAATAGTTGAAAGGCGTGTTGTAATTCGTGGGATTGTAGAAGATCGAAACTGCGCCGCCGTCTGCAGCAACCGAACTATTTCCGTCGAATTTGACGGTTCCGATGCCTCTCCCCGCATCGTCTGCGCGCAACGAAAGGCCCCCGTCGCCGAGGTTTGAAACTTCCACATGATTGTCGAAAACGATATTGCGAGAAGCGTTCAGCAGCAGCGAATATCCCGACGACCAGCTGACACCGTCCGCGACCGTGATGTCGCCATGTTGCGTGCCCGGCGTCGCCGTCTGGAGGGTCACATTGCCCGCCGCGAGTTCGCTCTCAAGCGTCGCAACCGATATCGCCGAAGCGCCGGCTTCCGGCGCCGTCCCAGTGGTGTTGATGTAGAGATCGGTGGGATCGAGCAACAGCGAGCCGGATTTTCCTGACTCAGCTGAAGTGTCGGCAAAACCGGTGAATTGCAAAACGCCTTTGGTCGATACCTCGACATTGCCGCCTGCGCCGGTCGCGCCGGCGCCTCTTGCGGAAATCAATCCGTCGAAGTTCGTCTTGGTCTGGGAATTGATCATTACGCTGCCGCCATTGCCCGATTGCGTCGCATCGGCAGCCACAACGGAGTTTTTTTTGAGCGTCACGTTTCCGGCCAAAGCATTACCGGAGTACCCGACAGCAATTGTGCCGCCGCCATTCGTACCCGACGCGTTGAGTGAACCGGAGACATCGATACTTCCGCCCGCACCGCCATCCAGCACGATACTGCCGCCCTGCAGGCGCGCGCCTTGGGCGACGATTGTTCCGCCCGCATTTACGACGCCGACCGCTGCGCTTTCTGCAGAACGTGCGTCCAAAGTGACCGTCGCACCGGAAATCTGGCCGCTGTTCGCAACCCGGCCTTGACCCGATACGGGCGCTGCGAACGAGACGAGCCCGTCGCCACTGAAATCAATCGTGAAATTACTGGCGCCGCCAAGTGTGACGTTTCCGAGCTTGGCTTGCACCGTTCCCGTATTCGTGACGGACGGCGCGACGAGCGCAACGAATCCGCCTGTTGATGCGTTGATCGCACCCTGATTGACCACCTGCGCGTTCGGATTGGCGGACTTTGCAAAATTCGCCTTTCCGGAAAGAATGTCCGCGTCACTGGCGTTGCTCGACGTCGCGACCAGTGAACCCACGTTCACCTGGGAGCCTTTGCCGAACAGAAGCCCGTTGCCGTTGATCAGCACGATCCTACCATTGGCGTCGAGGGTTCCGAATATCTGAGTGGCGCTATTGCCGCCGATTCGATTGACCGCGATCGCCTGGGCATTCGGTTGGACGAAGGTCGTGGTCTGTCCGTTGCCCACATTGAAACTCGACCAGTCGATGACGACCCCTTCGCTCGTCTGTTGAACCTGCGTCGCATTCGACAACGGATTCGCGATCGAGGCCGAACCGCTCGTCACCGCGCCGCCCGAGGGGTTTGCTTGTGCCGGATTCGCCAGGAACGGCGTAGCCATCGCCATGGCCAGCATGCTCGCGCTGCCGCGCAGGAATAACTTCGTCGATTGCATGACCTGTTCCTTTGTGTTCGCGAAAAACCGCTCCCGCGCGTGGCTACCCTGACTGCGCATGCCGTCGGCATCGGAAGTGTTCGTTCCACCCCAAATGGTTCGTTTTCGGCCAAGAAGCGGGCAAATCCCCCTTCTAGCTTTGTCTTGACGCTAGCGGGCGCTTCTTTGCGTTTCGTGGGAGATCACGACAGACGAATGTGAAATCGCGACAAAAGTAAAAGGCGTGAATTGTAAAGTCGGAGACGTGGGGTCGACGTGGTCAAGCAATTTCCAGGTGTCTACCGCTTTTCGTCGGACTCGATTCCCGAGCGCGAGCGACAGGGCCTTTGGCGCGAAGTCGTGGCGCGCCAATATCTTGGAATGGACTCCGATCCGCTTCCGGATGTGCCTTTTTTCGTGGATATGAATGCGCGCGAGTTGCCGGGGTTGACGATCGGCGCTGTTCTGCTTTGCGGAACGCAGGAAAAACGCACGCGCGAAACGCTCAGCGACGGCAAGGCGGATTTTGCCTTCAATCTCAATTTGCAAGGGCAGTATCAGATGTCCTATCGCGGCCGCGAGCTGATGGTGGGACCTGGAGAAGCCACGCTGCAGTCATTCGGCGAACCCGGCGCCTACTCGCGACCTGTGCTGGGCGGCGGCATAGGTCTGCGATTGCCGCGCGCCACCCTTTCGGACCTCGTGCCCCAACTGGACGACCTGGTCGCGCGCCCCATCGATGCGAACAATGAGGCGCTGCGCTTGCTCACGGGTTACGCGAAGGCCATAAACAAGATGAACCCGCGCGCGGACCCGGTGCTGCAGCAGGCCGCCGTGTCCCACCTGTTCGAGCTTGTTGCACTTACGCTGCGGTCCGCATTCGGCGCACGCGTCGAGGCAACCCGACAAGGCCTGCGTGCCGCCACGCTGCATCGGATCAAGCAGGATGTTCTGCGCAACCTTCATCGATCCGACCTTTCGCTGGGATACATCGCGGAGCGCAATGCGCTCACGTCGCGCTCGGTTCAACGCCTGTTTGCGCAGGATCAGACGAGCTTTTCGGAATATGTCCTGACGAAGCGACTGGATCGTATTTTCGACCGACTGCGCGATCCTCAATGGACCGCGACCACGGTGACCGTGCTGGCCCTGGAATGCGGTTTCAGCGACATGTCGACATTTTACCGGTTCTTTCGCCGGCGTTATGGCGCCTCCCCGTTGGAAATCCGCAACGTTTCGCGAGAACCCGGCTAGGCAAACCGTCACGATAGCGCCAAATCGTGTCTATTGACCATTTCGAGCGCATCGGCTTCTCGTTGTCGGCCAGCGCGCGTAAGATTCACACGCATCGAGGTTGTGAGAGGTAGATTGTCAGCATGGATGCGCCTCCGTCGGACCATTCACTGTGGCACTGGTCGAGCGAGCACGCGCCGAAGCGTGCGCGTCTCGACGCGTGGCGCGATCTTGTTTCGCGCAAATTGCTGCGGGTGGATGTTCAGCCTCTCGGCGACCAGCCGTTTCGCGCCGACGTGCAATTGCGCGCCCTTCCCGGCCTTCGATTTGCATGGGGCTCGATCGACGCCTCGATCAACCGGCGCACGAGCGAAATGATCGCCGCGGACAATGACGATTTTATTGTTTTGATGAATCTGGACGGCAATTTCGTCGCGACGCAGAACGGTCGCGAAGTCACGCTCGGAGCGGGCGACGCCTGTCTCATGGCGTGCCCCGATCCGGGCGTCTACAACCGGCCGACACTGGGACGGCTGCTCTGCGTTCGGTTGCCGCGCGAAAATCTCGCGGCGCTGGTTCCGCATCTGCACGATCGAACCGCCCAGCTTATTCCGCGCGACACGGCGGCATTGCGCCTCCTGATGAGCTACATCCGCGTGCTTGACGACAATCAGGCGCTGGCCACGCCGGAGCTTCGACAGTTGATCGTGGCGCATATCCACGACCTCGCGGCACTGGTGCTGAATCCGACCAGGGACAATTATGCCGCCCTGGAATCGCGCGGTGTGCGCGCAGCGCGCCTTCGCTCGGTCAAAGCCTTCATCCTGAAAAACCTGGAACGCCGCGATCTGACCGTGGGGGCCGCCGCCGCCCGCCTGGGCGTCACGCCCCGTTACGTGCAGAAACTGCTGGAGAGCGAGGGCACGACCTTTTCCGGATTTGCATTGAGCGCGCGCCTCGAGCGCGTGCACGCCGCTTTAAGGGATTCGAAAATGCAGCATCGCAGCATCAGCGATATTGCACTCGACAACGGCTTTGGCGACGTCTCGCACTTCAACCACGCCTTCCGCCGTCGCTACGGTGCCGCGCCTTCGGATTTTCGATATCGAGCCCCGCTTTCGGCAGACCCGGAAAATTGAAATTTGCATGCCGGCTGGTGGGCGGTGACGGGTTCGAACCGCCGACCCCTTCGGTGTAAACGAAGTGCTCTTCCAGCTGAGCTAACCGCCCCCATTATCCGGGCGCCAAACTATAGCAGGCCACCCGATACAAGGCAGCCATTGCAGCCAATAAAAATAAGCGCCGAAATGTCCGCGTCTAGTTCAGCATATCCTTAAGCTGCTTGCCGGCGCGAAACCGCGGCTGCTTGGAGGGCTTGATGGTAATCTCTTCGCCGGTCTGCGGATTGCGACCTTTGCCGCCGGCGCGCTGCGCCACGACAAAAACGCCGAAGCCTGTCAGCCGCACTTCGTCGCCTGCTTTCAACGCATCGGCGATGACATCGAATACGCCGTCGACCGCTTTGGCTGCTTCCGTTTTTCCAAGACCCGTGCGGTCCGAAAGTTGTTGGATCAAATCATTCTTGTTCACCGGCGAGCTCCTTTGCGCGATTCGCTCTCAAGTCGGCAGACTGTAGGGCCACGGCCCTTTGGTCGCCAAGCCAAAAACCGGGGAAATCCGGGGATTTTCAAAGAAAAAGGGCCCGAATCGGACACGACTCGGGCCCTCGGTACTCAAAAGACGTTCAGTGCGTCACCACGGAGTCCGCATCGGCATCGACGATGGCCGCCGCTGCGGGCACAATTTCCGTCTCGTTCCACGTGATCGCTTCAGGCTGGCGGGAGAGCGCAACCTTCAACACTTCTTCCACCGTTGCCACCGGCACGATCCTCAGAAGTGATTTCACATTGTCGGGAATTTCCGCGAGATCCTTCTCGTTCTCCTGCGGGATCAGGACGGTTTTCAATCCTGCGCGCAAAGCCGCGAGCAGCTTTTCCTTCAAGCCGCCGATCGGCAGAACGCGTCCGCGCAGGGTGACTTCGCCCGTCATTGCGACTTCGCGGCGCACCGGAATTCCGGTCAGCACCGAGATGATCGAGACGGCCATCGCGACGCCCGCCGACGGTCCGTCCTTGGGCGTGGCACCTTCCGGCACATGCACATGGATATCCTTCACGTCGAACATGGTCGGCTTGATACCGAAGGAGGTCGATTTGGAGCGCACGTAAGAGCGCGCCGCATCGATGGACTCCTTCATCACGTCGCCGAGCTTGCCCGTCGTCTGCATACGGCCTTTGCCGGGCAGCATGACGGACTCGATCTGCAGGGTTTCGCCGCCGACTTCCGTCCAGGCCAGACCCGTCACGACACCGACCTGATCCTCGCCTTCCATCTCGCCGTAGCGGAACTTCCGCACACCGGCGAATGTGCCGAGATTCTCGCTGGTGACTTCGATCGACGTCGCCTTGCCGGAGACGATTTCCTTCACGGCCTTGCGCGTGAGATTTGCGATCTCGCGCTCGAGGTTACGGACGCCGGCTTCGCGCGTGTAGTACCGGATGATATCCCTGAGCGCAGAGTCTGCGATCTTCCACTCGTGGTCTTTCAGGCCGTGCGCCTTGACCTCTTTTGCGATCAGATGGCGCTTGGCGATCTCGACCTTCTCGTCCTCGGTGTAGCCGGGGATGCGGATGATCTCCATGCGGTCCATTAGCGGCTGAGGCATGTTCAGCGTGTTGGCAGTGGTGATGAACATCACATCCGACAAATCGAAATCGACCTCGAGATAGTGATCGTTGAAGGTGTGATTCTGCTCCGGGTCCAACACCTCGAGCAGCGCCGAGGATGGATCGCCGCGCCAATCGGCGCCCAGCTTGTCGATCTCGTCCAGCAGGAACAGCGGATTGGACGACTTCGCCTTCTTCATCGACTGGATGACCTTGCCGGGCATCGAGCCGATATAGGTGCGCCGGTGTCCCCGGATCTCCGCTTCGTCGCGCACGCCGCCGAGGCTCATGCGCACGAATTCGCGGCCCGTCGAACGCGCGATCGATTTGCCGAGCGACGTCTTGCCAACGCCGGGCGGTCCCACAAGGCACAGGATCGGCCCCTTCATCTTGCCCGCGCGCAACTGCACGGCCAGATATTCGAGAATCCGTTCCTTGACCTTTTCGAGGCCATAGTGGTCTTCGTTGAGGATATCTTCGGCGAGCTTGAGGTCCTTCTTGACCTTGGACTTCTTGCCCCACGGCAGTGAAAGCAGCCAGTCGAGATAATTCCGCACGACGGTGGCTTCCGCCGACATCGGACTCATCTGGCGCAGCTTTTTGACTTCGGCCTGTGCCTTGTCGCGCGCTTCCTTCGACAGCTTGGTCTTGCGGATGCGCTCCTCGATCTCGTTCAGCTCGTCGCGGCCTTCTTCGCCTTCACCGAGCTCCTTCTGGATCGCCTTGAGCTGCTCGTTCAGATAATATTCGCGCTGCGTCTTCTCCATCTGGCGTTTGACGCGCGTGCGGATTTTGCGCTCGACCTGGAGCACGCCGATCTCGCCTTCGATGAGGCTGAGCACGCGCTCGAGCCGCTCGACGGTGTTGAGCGTTTCCAGAAGCTCCTGGCGGTCGGAAATCTTCACCGACAGATGCGATGCGACCATGTCGCTAAGCTTCGCCGGGTCGTCGACCTGGGCGAGCGATGCCAGCGTTTCGGCCGGCACCTTCTTGTTGAGCTTGATGTAGCTTTCGAAATTGGCTTTCACCGTGCGCATCAGCGCTTCGGTTTCTTTCGACTCGCCGCCGAGTTCCGGCACGCGCTCGATCGTCGCCTGGAAGAAATCGGTGCGGGGCACGAAGCCGGTCACGCGGGCGCGCGACTTGCCTTCGACCAGCACGCGAACGGTCTGGTCGGGGAGTTTCAGGAGCTGCAACACCGTCGCCATCGTGCCGATCCGATGAAGACCATCCGTCGTCGGATCGTCGTCGGCGGCATTTTTCTGGGTGAGAAGCAGTATCTGCTTCTCTTCATTCATGACCTCTTCCAGGGCGCGGACGGACTTCTCGCGGCCGACGAACAGGGGGACAATCATATGGGGGAACACAACGATATCGCGCAGAGGCAGTACCGGCGCCAACAGACCGCCAGCCTCGCCCTTCGCCTTACCGCCAACATCGGACTCTGACATTCACTCGTCTCCTTGCCGGGCGTTTGCAGCCGGGCTTAGGAACCATGCCCCGGATGGGCGCACGGAACCGGGTTAAAGAGTCGCCCCGAGGGGCCGACTCTCAGGCAGATAAAGTGGGCCCCCGCGGGGGAGCTTTCAAGATATTAGGAAACGAGCCCGCATCTAGTGGCCGCGATGCTCCGCCGACCCCACATGAACGGCCGTTCAGGACGCGCTCTGTTCGCGCGCTTGGCCCTTGTCGGAATAGGTATATAGCGGGCGCGATTTTCCTTCGACCACGTCGGAGGTGATCACCACCTCT
>Ga0302324_100009187_pt1 | contig 20730 bp, 20 predicted proteins | sample Palsa_T0_1_FD_201949 | JGI IMG/M metagenome (GOLD analysis project Ga0302324, IMG submission 201949) | Peat permafrost microbial communities from Stordalen Mire near Abisko, Sweden - Palsa_T0_1 | ecosystem: Environmental > Terrestrial > Soil > Palsa > Peat permafrost | place: Sweden: Abisko...
CGTTGGTTCCGGCGGGTTCCTGCCAATGTAGCGCGGCCGGCTGTAAATTATGCCGCGTGCGGGCCAGATCCATGCATTCGCCCACGAGGCCGCTGAGATCGATCTCCAGGGATTTCTGCGCGGTGCGTTTGTAGCCGACTTCGCCGGCCATCAGTACCTGCTCCACGGTCCTGCGCAGTCGGTCCGTATCGTCCAGCATCAAGCCGTAGAACTTCTGGCGCTTCGTTTCGTCCACCTCCCGCCGTTGCAAGGTCTCCAGATACAGGCGGATGGATGTAATCGGCGTCTTCAATTCGTGAGTCACGGCGTTGATGAAGCTGTCGTGATGCTCGTTCCGGCGAATTTCGCGCACCAGGAACACGGTGTTGAGGATCAGGCCAACGATGATAGCCAATAAGACGACCAGGCCGAAGAAGAGCAGGACGCGTTCACGCCAGTTGAGAATGATCCAAATGCCTGTGAGCGCCACCGTCGCGGCGACCAGACAGATGCCTAGAATCAGGAATAGAGCGATTGCCTTTCGGCGGCCGGTGATTCGCATGGCGTCTTCTGAGGATTGTACAGCGGGGGCCCGGCGGATTCCCGCAGAGATATTTCGAGGCGCGGACTGACCCTAAAGGCGAACGCGAGGACTCTGATTTACGCCCGAAAGCCGAAAAGAGAGCGCTTAGACCGAGACCAGATCGGGCTCTGGTTCGGGGGCAACAGCAGCCATGTCAACCTCGGGAAGACTCTCGAGGTCAGTCTGCTTGTCCGGGAGCTTGGTGCGGTACACGTCCTTGGCGAGTCCGAGCTTCTGGAGCGCCCAGATGCCGTACCAGTTGAAGTCAACCTCGTACCAGGCCAGCCCGTGCCGCGCGGACGTTGGATGCGCGTGGTGATTGTTGTGCCAGCCCTCGCCAAACGACAACAGCGCTACCCACCAGCTGTTCGTCGAAAGATCGCGAGTCTTGAACCGCCGCGTGCCCCATGAGTGCGTGGCCGAATTCACCAGCCAGGTCGAGTGCAGGCCAATTACGGTGCGCAGGAATACGCCCCAGAGGACGAAGGGAATTCCGCCAATCGCCAGCAGAATCACGCCGAGCACGATCATTGGAACGTAATGGTATTTCGTGATCCAGACGTGAAATTTGTCCTTGGCCAGGTCGGGAACGTACCGCGCGAGCGTCGTTGTGTCGTGGTGCATGGACTTGCCCATCAGAATCCAGCCCATGTGCGCCCACCACTTGCCGTCCACGGGCGAATGCGGATCGCCTTCCTTGTCGGAGTGTTGATGGTGGATTCGGTGCGTGGCCACCCAGAAGATCGGTCCGCCTTCCAGCGCGAGCGTGGCGCAAACCGTCAGGAAATACTCGACCCACTTCGGAGTCTTGTAGCCGCGATGAGTGAGCAGCCGGTGATACCCCATGCCGATTCCGAGACTGCCCGAGACCCAGTTGAGAAACAGCAAGACGAAAAGGCATGGCCAGCTGAAGAAAAACAGCGCGGCCACGGCGCCCACGTGAAACAGCATCATGAACGTAGCTGTCACCCAGTTAATTTCGTGAGCCCCGGCGGACTTCTTTGCTAGATCGGCGAGTGTCATGGGTCCCTGTGTTCTCTGAGGTGTCTGTGCTTTCTCTCAGTGTACGAGGTCAGGCTACCAGAGTCGCCGGATTGCCTTTGTAATAGTTCTGTAATAGCGGATTTTGAGCCGTATCGGTAAGCCGTACGAAAGGACAGGAGGGCCTCGAAGCCAGGAATTGGCTTTGTTTCAGTTTGAGAAGCTGCGGCAAGACTCCGTGCGAGAACTTACTCCATTTTGGACGGACGGAGCTTCAGAGCCTGTGTGGCAACCTCGGTTTTTCGTCAGGGCACGGCTTCAGTCGTGCCGTAACGTTAGCAGATCAATGCGGCTTCAGCCGCTGAGGGACGATTTTGTGAGTTCCCACGCAGACTTTTTTGGCGCTCACATAACTCGGAAACAGAAACGGGGGCTTCAGTCCCCGAGGAATAAAATAGAGATGGCTCGAATTTGAGCGGCCTAGCGATTCCGCGGCTTGTCAACGCTGAGGCTTTCCCGGATAATCGAATCTCTTCCCGGCTGTGCTTCACTCCGGCGCTATGGTGCAACGGTTAGCACGCGGCCCTTTCAAGGCTGAAATACGGGTTCGATTCCCGTTAGCGCTACCAGTTCTATTTTCCCTGGCTACTGCTTTTTTCTGAGCGCGCCCCATCGGTCCAACACGCCGCTTATCAGCCGATGCCGATCTTACATCGTCAGCACAACGCGAAATTGCGCTTTTCCGCTCATCATGCGGGCGTAGGCCTCGGCCGCCTTCTCAAGCGGAAATTTTTCGATCATCGGACGCACGCCGGTCATCTCCGCAAACTTGAGCGTGTCTTCCGAGTCCGTGGGAATCCCTGACGCCCAGCCCTGCAGGCTCCTCATGCCGAAAATCAATTGAATCGGTGTCACCTCGATGGGGTCCATAGTTGCGCCCACCACCATCATCCTGCCATTCATTCCCAGCCCGTCAATCAGGGACGACATCGCTTTCGAACTCGGCGCCGTCGCCAGGATCGCCCGCGCGCCGCCAAGTTTCTGCAGCTCCTTCGCGGCGTCAGCGGCAGCGCTGTCAATGTATACGTGCGCTCCCAGCTTCTTCGCGAGCGCCGCGTTTTCCGGCCCGCGGCCGATAGCGGCCACCTTGTATCCAAATTTCTGCGCGAATTGAATTCCCAGATGTCCCAGGCCGCCGACTCCCTGCACTGCGACCAGATCGCTGGGCATCGCGCCGCTATGACGCAGGGAATTAAATGTGGTGACTCCGGCGCACATCAGCGGCCCTGCTTCCGCGGCATCGAGCGATTCCGGCATATGCGCCAGAGCTTCCACCGGCGCGACCATGTATTCCGCATAGCCGCCGTCGTAATGAATCCCGGTGACCTTCAGGTGAGCGCAGTTCCCAAAATCTCCCCGCCGGCACGAGAGGCACGTCCCGTCCTGTCCGCCGTGCCAGCCCACGCCGATTCGCTCGCCTTTCTTCCACCCGGTGACGCGCTCGCCCACCTCATCAATCACTCCCGCGATTTCGTGCCCTGGCACGCGCGGATACGTAAGGCCCGGCCACCCGCCTTCCTTCGTCAGCACATCGCTGTGACAGACGCCGCAGGCCTGCACCTTAATCCTGACCTGGCCCGGTCCCGGCTGCTGAATTTCCCGCTCGACGATCTCGAAGTCCGCTCCTGCCTTCGCTACTTGCGCTGCTTTCATTTTCGCCATCGTTGATCTCCCTTTTGCGCCGAGCGCCCGATCCCGGATCTTCCGGTGAACCCGATTGGATGCGCCAACTCTACCGCAGGATAGAGAACCTAATTAAAAGGACAGGGGGGGCACCGACCCTGAACCTGCGTCCAGTAGACGTGCGCCCTGCATTCTGCCAGCGTGTTAGCGACGCGTAAATGTCGTCCGCTCTCTAGACGAGAGCTGCATGCTCTTTGACAATCGGATCGGAAGTCGTGGCCCTCGTGGCACAGACACTGTTGTCTGTGCGCTTTTCGCTTGGATTTTCGCCATGCGAAACTGAAATTAAGTGTCACACCATGCCGAGTAATTCGACGCGTAAGTCCTTGAAAACAAAAAGAACCAACACCCGCAAAGTGTCACACTATTTTGAGGTCGCCGCGCCGCACTGCCCCACCAAGCGCTGCTCACCGGTCACTAGTCAAGGCATTTCTAATCGACACTCCGGCGATTAGAAACGCCCGCAACTCACTGAAAATAAACGACGGCGACCCATTCTAATCGACACAGATCGGGGGGCTTGGCGAATGGCTCCCGCGGGCCGGTTTTTTCACGCGATGCGGCCCCACTCCGGCAAGTCGCGGCGCCCCAGCATGATTTCCGCGGCCCAGGCGCCGAGATAAACCGAAAGCGCCACGCCATGCCCCGCAAAGGCGCCCAGAACAATCCCGCTCGAGCTTGCCGGATGGCGATCGAACACAGGCGTCCAGCTATCGCGGAAAAGAATCGGTCCGCCCCAGCGATGCGTGAAATTGAGTTTTTCAAGCCCCGGCCGAAGCTGGCGGATTCGCCGTTCGAGCGACGCGAACATCCGCGAAGGTTCTTCCGCCGCGATGTCAATCTGCTCGACGCTTCCCGAATCTGCCGGGCCCACCAGACCTGCGCCCCACACGATCGAATTGTCGCGGCACACTCGCCCCCACAGATACGGGAAATCCACTGTGTAGAAGGGTTTCCGCTGCGAGAGCCCAATAGCTTCCAATTGTTCCTCGCCCAGCGGCGCGGTCGAGGCCGCCAGCGTCAGCTTCGGATGCGCGCGATCGCTCAGCCCCGATAAATCGAGCGACAGGCTGTTCGTGGCGAATAAGATTTTTCCCGCCCGAAGCTTGCCGCCTGCAAACATCAACTCCGCCTCCGCGCCCCAATCCACGCGCTCGACCCGTGCTTGCTCCACGATCACCGCGCGGAGCCGATCGGCGGCCCGCGCCAGGCCCTCGACCAGCTTTCCGGGATTCACGGTGCCGCCGGGAACTTCGTTCACAACGCGGAGTGTGCCGGAATCATTCCACGAGATCGCCGATCGGGCGATTCCACCCTTGCGCGCTATTTCCCACGCGCCGGGCAACGCGAGTTCACAATTTTCTAGCAGCGAGATTCCGCTCGCGCCTCCGAGTTCTCCAAGGATGCGAGTGAGCCCGGCAAGCACATCGCCAAGCCCCGGAAGATCGCCTGCTGCGGACTCAGCCAGAACCATCCCGCCCGTGCGCCCGCTGGCGCCTGCGCCGATGCGCCCGGCCTCGAGAACCGCGACCGATTTTTCGGGAGCAAGAAGACGAAGCCACGCCGCAGCGGCCAGCCCCGTGAAGCCGCCGCCAATTATTGCGAAGTCCACCGATTTTGGGAGCGGCTGCTGCGCGGGCGAAAAATCAATTTGCCAGGGAGGCTGGCCCCACGCGTTTTGCAACAAGAGAGGAGGCATGGGAGAGAGACTAATAGTTAAGAATTGAGAGTCGAAAGTTGAAAGACAGCCGCGCCGATGTCGAGCGCAACCTAGCTTTCAACTTTGAGCTGTGAACTCTCAACTCTCCACTTGCTTCAAAAAAGCGGCTCAGTCCAGTTTTCGAGCGTGTGTTTCACGTGACCCATGAACTGATGGGCGACCGCGCCGTCCACCGCGCGGTGATCGTAGGACAGAGTGAGATACACCATCGAACGAATGGCGATCGCGTCGTCAATCACCACGGGGCGTTTTTCGATCGTGCCCAGGCCGAGAATCGCGACGTTGGGCTGATTGATCACCGGCAAACCAAAGAGTCCGCCGAACACTCCCGGGTTGGTGATCGAGAATGTGCTCTCCATCACTTCATCGGGTTTGAGTTTTTTCGATCGCGCGCGCTCGGCAAGATCCGTGACGGCGCGCGCGAGGCCGAAGAAATTCTTTTCCTCGGCGCCCTTGATCACCGGGACGATCAATCCCCAATCGAGCGCCACGGCGATGCCTATGTTGCACTCCTTGTGCAGCACGATGTTCGTGCCGTCCACCGACGAATTCACCGTGGGGAAAGCGCGCAGGGCCTCGACGGCGGCGCGGATGAAAAATGGCATGAACGTCAGCTTCGTGCCGGACTCCTGCTCGAACTTCGCTTTCGATTTGGCGCGCAGGGCCGCGATGCCACTCACGTTTACTTCCTCGACGGAATATACGTGGGGCGAGACCCGCTTCGAGAGCACCATGTGCTCGGCGATTTTCTGCCGCATGTTTGACATCGGCTGAACTTCGTAATGGCCGAAATACATCCTCTCGCGCGGGACGGCGGATTCAAACGCTCCGGAGGCCAGCGCGCCCCCTGCCGGCGGCGGAGCGGCCGGGCGTGCCGGAGCCGCGCCTGGCGCGGGAGCCGTGCCTGCGCGCGCGCCGCCTTCGGCTGCTGCGAGTATGTCCTGCTTGCTGACGCGGCCTCCCGCGCCCGTGCCGGACACTTGCGCGAGATCAATATTGTTCTCGCGGGCCATGCGGCGGACCAGCGGAGAGCTGCGAATCTTGTCGCCATTCGCGTCGGTCTTTTGCGGCGGCGCGGAAGCTGCCGCGGCAGTGGGTTGCGCGGGCCGGGGCGGAGCGGGCGCGGCAGCGGGTTTTGGCGCTTCCGTTTTGGCCGAGGGCGGTGCGGTGGTCTTGGGCGCTTCTGCTTTGGCGGGTGCTGGCGCTGCAGCAGCGGAGCCGGTCGCCTCTATCGAGGCTACAACCGTCTGGATCGGCACGGTCTGGCCCTCTTTGACCTTGATCTCCTTCAGGACGCCCGCCGCGGGGGACGGAATTTCCGCATCTACCTTGTCGGTCGAGATCTCAAAGAGCGGCTCGTCGCGCTCGATCTTGTCGCCCGGTTTTTTCAGCCACTTGGTGATCGTGCCTTCAAAAATGCTTTCGCCCATCTGCGGCATAATGACGTCAACAGCCATCGCTCGTTCCTCCAGCAACTCTGATCAGCTCGATCTTAGAATACGAAACTCGAAATGCAAGCGCGAAGGCCCGCGAATCTCCGCTCAGGCCGCGCTCAAACATTCTTCGTGCCAGACACCGGGCACGCCCTCGAGCGTGTAGATTTCATCACCGCCGTGGAAGAACTCGACGGATTTCACTTTGGCGACGCGGCCGCCGAATTCGAGCTGCTCGGGCTCGAGCTCGTTGTGGTACTGGCCGGCCTCGAGGAACTCCTCCAGAAAGGCGCGGTCCGCGATGCGGACTTCCGACCCATTCTCAAACTCCGCTTTGTTCAACCCCTTCGTTTTTCCCAAGGCGCAAGACCTGCTTTCTTCCAGATTAGTATTTTGCCAGTTCGCGCGCGGCAGCGACAACTTTTTCGGCGTTCGGCAGAAACCGTTCTTCGAGCGGTGGGGCGTACGGCACGGGCGTATCGAGCGCCGTGACGCGCGCGATCGGCGCGTCCAGGTGTTCGAACGCGCTCTCGCACACGATCGCGGCGATTTCCCCCGCAATGCCACCCGTGCGCGTGTCTTCGTGAACGATTAAGAGCCTGTTCGTGTTTTTCACCGAAGCGAGGATCGTCTCACTATCGAGCGGCAGCAGCGTCCGCAGGTCAATGACGTCGGCCTCGATGCCTTCTTTCGCCAGCGTGGCAGCGGCCTCCATGGCCACGTGCGCCATGGCCGCGTAACTGACGATCGTCAGGTCGCTGCCCTGGCGGCGAACCACGGCTTTGCCGATCGGCACGGTGAAGTCGCCGGCGGGAACCTCTTCCTTGATGCGGCGGTAAAGAAATTTGTGCTCGAAAAAGAGGACGGGATTGTTGTCGCGAATCGCGGACTTCAGCAATCCCTTCGCATCGTAGGCGGTCGAAGGGTATATGACTTTCAGGCCCGGCGTGTGCACGAAATACATTTCCGGATTCGCGGAATGGAACGGGCCGCCGTGAACCCCGCCGCCGGAGGGGCCGCGCAGGACCATCGGCACCGGGGCGCCCCATCGGTAATGCGATTTGGCGACGAAGTTGGTGACCTGATTGAAGCAGCAGGCGATGAAGTCAATGAATTGCATTTCCGCCACCGGGCGCAATCCCAGATAGCTCATGCCGCACGCGGCGCCCACGATTGCCGTCTCGCTGATCGGCGTCTCGATCACGCGCTCGTGGCCGAACTTGGCGAGAAGCCCCTCGGTCGCCTTGAACGCGCCTCCGTACACTCCAATGTCCTCGCCAATGGCGACGACGGCCGGGTCGCGCTCCATTTCTTCAAAGAGCGCCTGGCGGATGGCTTCGAGCATGGTGATTTCGGGCATCGCTAGCGCCTTCGCCGCTTGTGCGGCGGCTTGTTGTGGCGGGGGGGCCGCTCCGCAACTTTGTCCCGGCGCTCAAGCTCCACCGACCGATCCTTGGGCCCGCGGCCGAAGGGGACGCGCAGCGGAGTTTGCTTGGCAACCTCGGGTTCGTCGTGCGCCACCAGCGGAGATTCGGCGCCATTGCCGCCGCTCGCTGCCGCTCGCGGAGCGGGCGCGGCAGCCGCAGCGGGCGCGAACGGACCCTTGAACGCGCCGAAGTCCGCGACTTTCCATACCGCTTCCTCATTCGACGCGGGCGGTATCACTTCTTTTTTCGCCCGGCGCCATTCAGCTTCGATCGTATGGCAGCCCTCGCAATAAACACCCTGCTCGGCAAGCTCCGCCGGCGGCATGGGCGACTCTTCCGCGAATTTTTGATCGGCGTCCAATTCGCGCTCGATGCGCGCATCAATCTCGGACTTCTTTTTGGCGTCCCAGAGCTTGTGTTCCGTCAGATAGGTTTCGTAGCGCGCAATCGGGTCCTGCGTCTTCCAGTAATCGAACATCGCCTTGGGCACGTACTCGGCCGGATCGTGCTGCGCGTGGCCCTTCATGCGCATGGTCTTCACTTCGATCAAAACAGGCCCCCGGCCGGCGCGGCAATCCTCGACCGCGCTTTTCGTTGTCTCATATGTGGCCACCACATCGTTGCCATCCACGATCTTGCTTGCAATCCCATACGCGACGGCGCGGTCGGCAAGATTCTTGATAGGCACCTGCCGCGCCACGGGCGTCGAGTAGGCCCACTGGTTGTTCTCGACGATCAGGACGAGGGGCGCCCGCTGTTGCGCCGCAAGGTTCAGGCCCTCGTGAAACGCACCCGTCGAGCTTCCGCCATCTCCGATCCACGTCATCGCCACGATATTCTGCCCGAGATAGCGCCCGGCCATGGCCACGCCGGTCATTACCGGGATCAGATCGCCGAGCATGGAGATCGGAGAAACCACGTGGCGTACTCTTAGATCGCCAAAGTGGCTGGTGCCGTCTTTTCCTTGCGTGGGCGACGTGAATTTCGCCATGTGCTGCGTGAAAATGTCGCGGGGCTTGAATCCCTTGACGAGCAACGCGCCGATATTGCGAATCATCGGGGCCAGCCAGTCGCGCGGCTCGAGGGCGTAGGACGTGCCGATCGAGACCGCTTCCTGGCCCAGGCTTGAATAGACGCCGCCGACAATCTTGTTCTGCCGGAAGAGCCTCACCAGACGCTCTTCGAGCTGGCGGTTGAGCTGCATGAAATAGTAGAGGTCGAGATGCTGGTCGCGCGTCAGGCTATTGGGCATTGATCGCTAATTTCCTTGAGGCAATTCATTTCTTCCACCACGGAACCGGCGTGCCCGGCCATCGCCGGCGCGCCGCGCAAAATCTGCTCAAGCTCGATTCCGCTAATTTTGCGGCTCTCTCGATCAAAGATCGAAGCAAAGTGTTCGATAAGCCGCTCGCGCGCCACATTCATGGATACTGCGCGGCCGAGGGCGCGTTCGACTGACGTGACGCGCTTCCCGGCGATCCCGCACGGAACGATCAAGTCAAAATAGCGCAAGTCGGTCGAGACATTGTAAGCGAATCCGTGGGACGTGACCCAGCGGCTCAGGTGCACGCCGAGTGCGCCGAGTTTTTCCTCGCCATTCGGGGTATCAATCCACACGCCGTGCTGGCCTTCCACGCGTTTTGCGACGATGCCGAAATCCGCGCTGGCGCCCACCATCACCTCTTCGAGCTTCTGGACGTACCAGCCAATGTCTCGGCGATGCTCGGTCAGATCCAGTATCGGATAGCCGACGATCTGCCCGGGGCCATGATAGGTGATATCGCCCCCGCGGTCGCTCGTATGAAATTCCACGTTCATCTGCTCGAGCAAGGCGTCCCCGGCGTGCAAATGATCGCGAGTTCCGTTTCGCCCGAGCGTGATCACGTGCGGATGCTCGCAAAGCAGCAGGACGTCGGGAATAGCGCGCGCCTTGCGGGCCTGGACGAGCTGCCGCTGCAATTCACACGCGGGCCCGTAGGGGATCAGCCCCTGGTGGATAACCCAGAACGCCTTTGTGGCTCGTGTCATTTTCTATCTCAAGAAGCCGGGAACTTCAGGGGCCAAAGCCGCCTTGCCGGAACCGCTCTACGGCGCGGCTGAAGCCGCGACCTACAAGACTCCTCGAAAACTTACTCAGTAATTGATGGTGAGACCGCGTACCGAATTGAACGCGTCGCCCATCGCTTCCCAGACGGTCGGGTGGGCATGGATTTGGGCCGCCATGTCGTCGAGCGTGGCTTCGAGGCCAAGCGCGGTAACGGGCTCGGCGATAATTTCCGTCGCGAGTGGCCCGATCGCGTGGACGCCGAGGATTTCGCCGTATTTCGCCTCCGCCACCACCTTGATGAAGCCTTCGTGGTTGCCGAGGATGGTCGCCTTGCTATTGCCGAGGAACGGAAACTTGCCGGTTTTCACGTCGTATCCGGCTTCGCGCGCCTGCTTTTCCGTCAAGCCGACGGAGCCGATCTGCGGCTCGCAGTAGGTGCAGTTGGGGCAGCGCTTCCGGTCAAACGGCTGCACATCCTTCCCAGTCATGCGGCCCACCGCGATGATGCCTTCCATCGAAGCGGCGTGCGCGAGCTGGGGGAGGCCGGCGACGATATCGCCGATGGCATATAGACGAGGCTCATCGGTTTCCAGGTACGCGTTCGCGTGCACGTAGCCGCGCTCGACCTTAACTTTTGTTTTCTCGAGGCCGCAGTTTTCGGTCAGCGGGCGGCGGCCCACGGCGATGAGAACTTTTTCGGCGGAGATGGATTGCGACTTGCCGGTTTTGTCCTTGAACGCGACGGTCGCGCCCTTGGCGTCCTTCTTAACCGATTCAACCTTGGCCTCGGTTTCGATGCGCATGCCTTTCTTCTTGAAGGCTTTCTCGAGCTCCGGCGAAATGTCTTCGTCCTCCAGCGGCACGATCCGCGGAAGAGCTTCGAGGATGGTGACCTCCGCGCCGAACGTGCGATAGATCGAGGCGAATTCCACGCCGACCGCCCCAGCGCCGACGACCACGAGAGACTTCGGAATCGCGGGCAGCTGCAAAATTTCGCGGTTGGTCAGAATACACTTGCCGTCAATTTCGACGCCGGGGAGCGAACGCGCTTCCGATCCGGTCGCGAGCATCGTGTAGGTCGTTTCGAGCTCCGTCGTCTTGCCGTCCTTTTCGACGGAAACGCGTCCCGGTCCGGCGATGCGCCCCCAACCGGTGATCGAGTCCACTTTGTGCTTCTTGAAGAGCATGCCGATTCCGCCCGCGTGCTTCTTGACGATTTTGTCCTTGCGCGCGAGCATCGCGGGCCAGTTGACCTTAACGTCCTTCACTTCGAAGCCGAATTCCTCGGCGCGCAGGAAATTGTCGTAAATATCCGCGTGATGCAGAAGGACTTTTGTGGGAATGCAGCCGACGTGCAGGCAGGTGCCGCCGAGAAACGGGTCTTTCTCGACAACCGCCGTCTTCAAACCCCACTCGCTCGCGCGAATCGCGGCGACGTATCCTCCGGGCCCACTGCCGATGATCACGAGATCATATTTGGCCAAACCTGTTCTCCCTTACTTATTATCGTCCAGCCGGTACCTGCATGGAAGGATCGTTTCGATGGCGGCGCATCCGGGCTGTTCGCGCAGACGTTGAATTTTAGCAGCCGCGGTGCGCTGCTGCAACCCGCGTCTCCAGGCGCCCCGAAATCGAGAAAGTGCTTTGGGCGCGGAGGTGTTGGGCGTATGGTGGCACGCGGTTGCGCTCCTACGACTCAAGCGGGGCGAACGATTGGAGATTCGTCATGGCTTCTGGCCCAACCCCGATTGATTCGCAGGCGCCAGGCGGAGAAGTGCCGGGCGGTTCTTCGTTCCAGCGCCGCGTGCAATGGATTTTCCTCGGGACCAACGGAATCCGCGCCGGATGGCGGATGCTGATGGCGTTCGCCCTCTTTTTTCTGTTCTTATTTGTCGTCCAGGCAGGCTTGAAGCGAATCCCCCCGCTCGAAGCATGGCGCCACGCGCAACCGAAAGCCGTTGACACGCCATGGATCCTGCTGCTCGGTGAAGGAATAGCGACTCTTTCGGTGCTCCTGGCGGCGCTCGTGATGACGTTTATCGAGAAGCGGTCGTTCGCCGACTATGGCCTGCCAGGGAACGCGGCCTTCGGGAAGCGCTTCTGGCAAGGCGTGCCGTATGGATTTGCGATGCTGACGGCGCTGATGGCGCTGATCGCCGCACTGCATGGATTCTCGCTCGACGGGTGGGCGCTCGGCCGCGCGGCGGCTTTGAGAAACGGTTTCCTCTACCTGATGGTATTCATCCTCGTGGCGATCTTCGAGGAGTTTTCGTTTCGAGGATATCTTCAGGCGACCCTGGCGTCCGGGATTGGATTCTGGCCCGCCGCAATCCTGCTGGCCATTGGGTTTGGAGCGTTGCATCTTGAGAACACGGGCGAAGCCAGGCTCGGCGCGCTGGCCGCGGGGTGTTTCGGCCTGTTGGCGGCGTTCTCGCTGTGGCGGACGGGAAATATCTGGTTTCCGATCGGCATGCACGCCGCATGGGACTGGGGTGAAACGTATTTCTACTCGGTTCCCGATAGCGGCGCCATGGCCCGCGGCCATCTGCTGAACTCGTCGTTTCACGGCGCGAACTGGCTTACAGGGGGGACGGTGGGACCGGAAGGAAGCCTATTTGTATTCGTCGTTCTGGGTCTCGGCGCCGTCGGCGTTCACTACCTGTTCCCCGCCAGGCCGAAGGTGTTCTGACCCAGCCGCGCTGGAATCCTTTTGCTTCGATGCGGCATCTATTGTGGGGCTGCATAGCGCGCCTCCTACTATCGCGCGGCCAGGTTTGACAAGGCGCGCGGATACCGTTAAAATCGGCGGTTTTGAATGGGGTTGCGGACCTCAATAGAGGACCCGAACGATGGATAAGAAACGACTTGAGTATTACAAAAAGAAACTAGTCACGCGGCGCGAGGAATTGATGCGCGGCATTGCGCGCACGCAACAGGAAGGCCGCGAAGCGGACGAGGATCCGACGGTGGATCTCGCCGACAAAGCCGCGAACTCGTATACGAAAGAGTTCCTTTTCGGCCAGACGCACAACGACCGCGCGCTCCTCCAGTTGGTCGAAGACGCGCTCACGCGCGTCCGCGATAACGGGTTCGGAGAATGCGTGTCCTGCCACGAGGAGCTGCAGCAGAAGCGCCTCGAGGCCGTGCCCTGGACCCGCTATTGCATCACCTGCCAGGAAAAGAAAGAAAAGGGCCAGCTCTAGGTAGTCGCGGCGCCCGCCCGCGCACTCGTGTCTCTTCCCTCGCCGCCTGATTTGGGGTAGCGTTGCCCCGTACCATTTCGGTTAACAACGCATCCGTGATCTTTAAAAGCGCGCTCGACGCACTCGCATCGGTCGTGTTCCCCGGCCCATGCCGCATTTGCGGCCAGGCCCTTACGAACGCCAGCCGCATTCCCATCTGCCTGCCCTGTCTGGACGGATTCGTGCGCATCGGCGAGCCAATGTGTTTGTGCTGCGGTCGCCCGTTCGTTTCCGGCGTGGCGGCGCAGGCGTTGGAACCGCTTTGCCGCCTCTGCCGCGCGAAGTTTTTTGCATTCGACCGCGCGCGCAGTTTTGCGCTCTACGACGACGCGCTCATCGAGGCCGTCCTGCTGTTGAAATACGAAGAGGTGACGCGCCTCGGCGACTGGTTCGCGGCGCGGCTCGCCGAAATCGTGCAGCGCGATCCGGACGAGTGGCGCGCCGACGTGGTCGTGCCCGTCCCGCTGCACCGGGACCGCCAGCGCGAGCGCGGTTACAATCAGGCGGAATTGATCGCGCGGCCGCTGGCGAAACGCCTGGGCCTGAAACTGGAAAGGTATCTTTTGGCGCGCACAAGGCCGCGCCCGCCTCAACTCGTGCTGTCTCGAACTGAACACTGGAAATCCGTCCGTGGCGCCTACGCGACGCGCGAGGGTCTTCAGGTTGACAACCTGCGCGTCCTGCTGGTAGATGATGTATTGACGACTGGCGCGACGCTCGATGCCTGCGCGCGCGCCCTGAAGAAAGCAGGCGCCGCCGCAGTGCTCGGACTTACGGTGGCGCGGGTCCGCTCCGTACCCATGGTTCCACGTTCCGTTGCGGCGGCAGGCGCATCGCGAGGCCGGCCGAAACCGCGCGGGCATCAACAGCATCCAAATCAGTAGGACTTTTGTCGAGCGGCGCAGAGGCGACGCGATGGAGAACCGACACAAAATCGGCCTGCGCCCCCGGCCCGCAATTGGGCTTGGCGGAGTAGCGCACGATCCTGTCCTCCCGCCGCCACCTTCGCCCGCCAGCCGCCCTTCCGTGATGCAGGCGCCTGTGCTCGTCCTGAACGCGACCTTTGAGCCGATCAACGTCACGGCTGTACGCCGCGCGCTGGTACTGATGCTGAAGGGCGTCGCGCAGGCCGAAGAAACCAATCACTCCGAGGTGCATTCGACCTCGAAAGCGATTCAAGTTCCGTCTGTGATCCGTCTGCTCTCGTACCGTCACATCCCGCAGCAGAGTCGCGCGCTTTCGCGTAAGAACATTTTGCTGCGCGACCGTAACACGTGCCAGTTCTGCGGCGCCGCTCTGCCGGCGTCCGAGCTGACCCTCGATCACGTGATGCCGCGTTCGCGCGGCGGCCGCTCGTCCTGGGAGAATCTGGTTGCTTCCTGCTACTCCTGCAACAATCGCAAGGGTGACCGCACGCCGGAAGAGGCTGGCCTGAAGCTTCGGCGGCGTCCGCGGCCGTTCACGCTGCACACGTCCAGGCAGTTGATGCGCCTGATCGGGCATCGCGATGAAAAGTGGCGGAAGTATCTTTTTTACTGACCGCGAAAAATAGGCAACCCTTTTTCGTTCTGTGCGTCTAATTAATCAAACGCTTCTAGGACACACCCCGGGAGGCGTGACCGGTCTTAACCGGTCCGCTTCCCTTCCTTTTTTTCCGGAACATTAAATGTCCACTTGCCTCGGCGCATTCGCCATCTTTTCCGCAGGCTGTCCTTTAGTGTCTCGATCTATTGCGTCGCGAGCTTCCTGCAGCGCATGTTCGTCGGCCAGGTCCTTGGTGGGGAATTCCACGACTCCGCGGTGGTTCGTTCGAGTTCGTTCCGGGTGCGTTGTCAAAGTGTAATCGCACGTCCAGAGGCCATGCGGCAATTGATGACTCACTAATTCGATTTCCACGCCTTTATGGATCGCTTGAATCATTTTCGAATCTCCTTGTTTCCAAGTGTGCCTCGGTTCGGAAATCCCGGGATTTTATGCGCCGGCCGACCGTGCGTTCGAACGCCTCTTCCGTGGTTCTCCGCCAAAAGTTTGAATCTGGGCGATGGTGTATATCTTTTCGCGCTCGCACATCTTGCAGCGAGCTATGAATGTGTGCGGCGTACTCGCGTCTCTGTGTTCGAGTTCGTCTTGCAGGCTCGCAATCTTTGAGGAAACGGGAATCGGCTCCGCGCAACTAGTGCAGGACACTCCACGGTAGTTCTTGATCAGTTCCGCGATCATTCAAACCTCACGAAGGGAATTCGAAGGCGAAGTAAGTCACGACTATGCGCCCGGACCCGGTCAATTTATGTCCCGTACAGCACACCCTGACCTGGCCCCTGATGGGTCGGATAGCCGGACAGGTGGGCCGTCACGGGAAAAAGTTATGCGCCCCGGGAAGTTTTTCCCTAGTACTCGCGATGGTGTTTTCTAATCTAAGCTACGGGCAAGCAGGGTGGCTCGACGCCAAACGCTAAACCGTGTCGCAGCATAGCGTTCGCTCTTCACTGAAATAGCACATCACCTTCAGAAACAGCGCAGCTTCATGCTCGTTCGGCCAGGTCGTTGCACTTACCCGGATTGAGTTTCCGCCGCTCTCAGCCGCGGTGGCCCACGGGGGAACAATGGCTACAAATGCAGTGGTGCTGGCTGAACCATCCGCAGGCTTCGAAACGCGCCTGTGGCAAGCAGTGATCGTAACCACGATTCAAGAATGGATTTCAGGTCCTCTGCGATCCAAACGCCAAGCGGAAGAATATCTTTTTCAAGACCAGAAGGATTTTCCGGCCGTCTGCCAGTCCGCCGGGCTCGATGCGGACTGCCTGCGCGCCAAGCTCAACCGCCTGCGCCATCAGAAACCCGGGCTGTAGGCCTCAGCCCAAGCGAAAAACGCCGCTCACGGGCCGACATCCGCCGCGTTCGAATTCATGATCGGTGCTGGTGTCGGCGCCCTACTGACGGAAGATCACTTTCAAGCCGCGGCGCCAATTTTCATTGAGGCCGATACGCGTGACGTGAATTTCCGGCGATAGATATCTCAGAACTGTTTCCGTGGCGGAATGAAAACGCAGCGCCGGGGCCGCAAGCCAGACGAGCGGCGGTTTCGGATCGAGTTCTTTCCCGGCGAAATAGCCGTAGCGCTGAAAATCGCCGTCGCGCTGATGCCGCCGCACGCGCAGCCAATAATCCACGGCTTGAATCGGCATGTGCATGTCTTCGGATGCCTTCAACTCGATCACCACGAGACGTCCCCGCCGCGTCACGCCCAGCAGATCGAGCACCCCGCGATCGCCCACCGCAAGCGCCGGCAACTGCGAATAGAGATGGCCGGGGTCGAGCTGCGCGTCGAGCCGCGTCGGATCCTGAAGCACGAGCGTTTCAATCCATCGCTCCGGCGCGGCTCGATAGAGCGGATGAGTCGTCTCGCTGGAGAGCCCGCTGCGATGGAGATCGAGCCGGCGCATCAATCGGTCGAGCGCGGGCTCGGTTGCCGCGGTGACTCGTTCGCGCGAATCCCCGAGACCAAACAAGATGCCATCGCGCGACCAGCGGCCAAGCTCGAGGCCGCGAAAACAGATGGCGACTTCGCCTGTTCCCGGCACGAGTCGAAGCCCGATGTCGTCGCCGACGGGCGGCATATGCAGCGCGAGCGCGTGAACTCGTCCGATGGCCTCGCGTGCCGCCGCGAGCGCGGCTTCAACCTCGCGCCGGGGAGCGAGCCAGCTTTCGACGTTCCCCGCGTCGGCAGGATCCATTTTCTGAATCCGGTCGTCTTCTTCGCGGAATTCGAAAACTTCCACGCGCGCGGCCGAAGATAGCGCGAATGCCCGTTCCCGCAGCGGCCGGCTCGTGCCTTCGGGCACGAACAATCGCAATCCTTCGACGGCGCGGCTCGCCGCACGCTGGCGCGTCCAGTCCAGCCACAAGATGCCGAAAGTCAGGATTCCTTCAATCGCCGCGGCGCCCTCGGCGGACGAAATCGCCATCAGGGCCCATTCTCGCGGCCCTTCGTGCATGCGTCCGCGTACATACACGCCGGAGAACGAATGCTCCAGGTCCGGCGCGGCCGTCAGCGGTTCGATCGTCGCGTCGGGAAATCGTTCGGCAAGGATGCGGCGCAGGCGAGCGCGGAATTGCTCGCGCGTGATGCGTACGGCGGCGCGCGGAGAATCGGTGCGCAGGAACTCCAGGCGTCCCGGTTTTGCGCGGCCGAATCGCCGGACCTCCAGCACGATCCGATCTTGCGATTGTTCGCGGACGCGCAGAATTCGGCGCGTCAGATTATTTTCAGCGGACCAGAGGTGGACGAGGGGATTCTTGCCATCGCGATGGAGTTCGCAGTGCAGCGCGGCAAGTTCCGCGAGCCATTCGCCGTCCTCGCGGACTTCGGTGCTCCCGGATGCCGCCATCGCGACCAGAGCGCGGTCGAGTTCGGCCCAATCGTTCATATACAAACCACCACTCGTTTAGAGACAGTTGCTGCCCGGCTATTCCAGGATCAGGCCGGTGACGCGGATAGAAGGATACTGCTGATCCCACTGGGAGGGAATACCCTGTTCAATCGTGATCTGAAATTCGCGCTGCTCCCCCACCCGCAGCGGCGCATCGGTGCGACGAATCGGGCGTTCGGTTTCGCGCAGGATGACCTGATGGAAGGTATCGTGGAATTCGACCGACACCTCAACTGCATCAACCGCCCGCGGGCCGCCGTTTGAAACGATTCCTCCTACGTAGGTGAATTCCTGATTCAGGAGATTGGTGGAGTGCGACAACTGCAGATTTTGAAAGTGTATCTGCGCGGCGTAGGCTTGTTCGGCTGCGCCGAATGGCAGCGTGACGTCCGCCGCCTGCCGAGAGGGTGTGATGAAATGACTCAGCAGCACGATCGCTCCGGCGACAATCAGGATTACCACGGCGCCGGCAGCCAGCGCAGCCGGGAATCTGCTTCGCTCCTCCTGGTCTATTTCGCCCGGTTCCATTGTTTTCTGGTTTCCTCAACGGCCAAATGAAAGGCGCAGGATCAGCGGCTCGGGAAGCCCGGCCTCCGTCATGCGCTTCTGCACGTCTTGCACATCATAGGGCACGCGCCAGAACTCGACCGAGTCATTCTCCAGATCCGCGATTGCAAATGCCGCGCGCGTGTCTCCGTCTCGCGGTTGGCCGATCGAGCCCGGGTTCAGCAGATAGGCCATGCCTCGTGCGAGCTTGATCGTAGTGGACTCGTTGGGGAACGCCGGCCTGGTTTGCAGCGTAGCGACATCATGGCCGCGAAGCGTGAATCCACCCTGAATGTGGGTGTGGCCAAAGAACACCACGGGCGTGGGAGCGCCCAGCAAGCCATCGGCCGCCTGCTCGGGCCCGAAGACATATTCGTCTTCGTCATATACCGCGCCGTGAACGATGGAAAAAGTGCTGGCTCGAACGGGGCCTTTCGGAAGTTTCTCGAGATACTCAAGATTTCCCGGTTGAATGCGTTCGCGCGTCCACAGCACGGCGGCGTGCGCGACGGGATTGAATTCCTCCGGATTCGTCAGGCCGGTGACGGCCTTGTCGTGATTGCCGCGGATCGTGACGGCATCCAGCTCGCGCACGCGCTCGATCACTTCGTTGGGATCGGGGCCATAGCCCACCAGATCGCCGAGGCAGACGGCCTTGTCCCATTTCCCGCGCACCACGTCGAGGACCGTGTTGAAGGCGGTTATATTCGCATGAATGTCGCTCAGTATCAGATACCGCACGCTAATGTTCCCCCCGACAAGACGACCATAATAGACGAACACGCGCCCGCTTGCACCACGAGCGCACGCCGCGAGCGAAAATATTCAGGCTTCAGCGGATCAGCATCGCGTCGCCATAGCTGTAGAAGCGGTAGCCGGATTCGACCGCATGGCGATACGCGCGCAGGACGTTCTCCTGACCGGCAAACGCTCCCACCAGCGCAAGCAGACTCGACTGCGGGAGGTGAAAATTCGTGAGCAATTGATTTATGATGCGAAAAGTCTTGCCAGGGTAAAGAAATATTTCCGCTTCGGCTTTTCCCGGTTTGATAGCACCATCGCGCCCGGCATTTTTCTCCGCTGCATCCTCAAGCGCCCGCACGACCGTGGTGCCCACGGCCAGTACGGGGCGATTAGCCTGCCGCGCTCGCTCGATCGCGGCCACGGTTGACTCGGGAATGTCGTAATCCTCGGTGTGAATCTTGTGATCTTCCAGGCGCTCGGCGCGGACCGGCTCAAATGTGCCGAGTCCCACGTCGAGCGTGATTTCCGCGATTTCGATTCCGCGATCGCGCAGCCGCCGCAGAATTTCGGGAGTGAAATGCAATCCCGCTGTGGGCGCCGCCACCGCGCTTCCTTGCCGCGCGTACACCGTTTGGTAGCGCTCGCGATCGAGCGGCTCGTCTTCGCGCTTGATGTACGGAGGCAGCGGTATGTGGCCGAGGCGCGCGAGGGTTTCATCGAAGCCGTTCCTGGAGCTGAAGCGCAGCACGCGGAGCCCATACTCGCCGCGCGCTTCCACCCGCGCTTCGAGCTCGCCTTCGCCGAAAACAATTCGCTCGCCCACCGGGATTTTTCTGCCGGGCCGCACCAGAGTCTCCCATGTGTCCGCATCCAATTTCCGGACAAGCAGAACCTCGATGGGAGCCTGGAGGAATTCACCACGCGCGGGATTATTTCCGCCGGGCGGCTCCGCATGAATTCCCGCTCGCCGTCCGAACAGGCGCGCGGGCAGCACCCGCGTGTTGTTGACTACGATGAGCTCTTCGCCGCGAAGCAGCTCCGGAAGCTCCCTGAAGTTGCGATCGTCCCACGCGCCGCTGGCGCGGTCGAGCAGCAGCAGGCGCGAAGCATCGCGCTCGTCGAGCGGGCGCTGCGCGATTCTCTCTGCCGGCAGATCGAAGTCGAAATCGCTTACATTCATTCGCCGCTGCCTGTCAGGAACCCGTCGCAGGACGTTCGGCGATCAACGCGACTTCCTGCATCTCGGCGTGGATGCGGCGGTTCGTGGCGAGCATTTGCGGGCCGCCCAGCTCGTACGGGGCGCCGCTCATATCGGTGACTCGTCCGCCGGCCTCTTCGACGAGTAAGACTCCGGCGGCCGTATCCCAAGAGTGCAGGTTGAATTCCCAGAACGCTTCGAAGCGGCCGCACGCGACCGAGCAGAGATCGAGCGCAGCGGAACCGTCTCGGCGTACTCCGTGCGAGCGCAGCGTGAACTCCCAGTAATAATTGATATTCGCGCTCCGCTTGCGCTGGTGCGTGGGGAAGCCGGTGGCCACCAGACTGTATGCCAGTTTTTCGATGGGCGACACGTGAATTCGCTTGCCGTTCAAATACGCGCCTTCTCCGCGCGCGGCCGTGAACATCTCGTCGCTGACCGGATTAAACACAACGCCCGCGACCGGCCGGCCTTCTTCCGCCAGGCCAATCGAGACGGCGAAGCAGGGATAGCCGTGCGCGAAATTCGTCGTGCCGTCGAGCGGGTCCACGTGCCAGCAATATTTCGCGCCAGCCGCTGCGCTGCCGCTGCCCTCTTCGGCGATGATCGCGTGGTCCGGATAATGCTTCCGCAGCCGCGCGACGATCAAGGCTTCGG
>Ga0302324_100009189_pt1 | contig 20727 bp, 21 predicted proteins | sample Palsa_T0_1_FD_201949 | JGI IMG/M metagenome (GOLD analysis project Ga0302324, IMG submission 201949) | Peat permafrost microbial communities from Stordalen Mire near Abisko, Sweden - Palsa_T0_1 | ecosystem: Environmental > Terrestrial > Soil > Palsa > Peat permafrost | place: Sweden: Abisko...
TTTATTCACAACGTACAGATTATGATGGGTGGAAATTTTGGCGTATTTATTCATAATAAGCGTGCCAATAACTCTCGGAAAAGGAGTTCCACTTCGGAACCGCCTGAGTTCCACGGATTCGAGAACCTGCGAATAAAGGAGCGTGACCAAGCGAGGTTCTCCCAGAAGTTATTCTCAGGGGAAAATTGCCGGCTGATATCGGCAGTTATCGGCGTGTTATCAAGAAAGTAATTAACGAACGGTCCAGAGACTTTGACGAAGAGCATCCGCGGCCGCGGCGATTTCCGCTTCTTTCTTGCTCTTCCCTTCGCCGGAGCCGAGCTTCTTTCCTTCCCACGATACCTGTGAGATGAAAAGCTTCCGGTGTTCGGGGCCGGTTTGAGAGGTGATCGAGTAATGCGGACTCCGTGGAGAGATAGACTGAAGGATTTCCTGGAGCTTGCCTTTTGGGTTTACATCCATCGGCTCCGATTGGAGAGCTTCGATTCCCGCCTTTGCCTCCTTTAGGACGAAATGGCGGACGGTCTCCAGATTGCTGTCGAGATACATCGCTCCGATGAGCGCTTCAAACGCGTCGGCCAAAGTGGATGAACGCGTTCGTCCGCCGCTGGATTCCTCGCCCTTCCCCATCATGATATGGTTGCCGATGCCGATGGCGACGGCGTGGACATTGAGACCTTCGCGGGAAACGAGGCGTGAGCGCAGTTTAGTGAGTTGTCCCTCGCTAAAAGAGGGAAACAGATCGAAAAGATGCTGGGTGAAAATCAATTGAAGCACCGCGTCGCCAAGGAACTCAAGACGCTGGTTATCGAAATGGTGACGCTGGGTTTCGTGTCCCAGGCTGGGATGCGTCAGCGCTTCCGCCAAAAGCAGCGAATTGCGGAATTTGTATTTGATCCGTTTTTCAAGCGGGGTCATAGGCGCCGGCTTAACTTTTGCCCATCCTTCGTGTCCTTGACCAGCCAGCCGAGTCTTTCCAGTTCGGCGCGAAGCCGGTCGCTGGATACCCAGTCCCGGGAAGCGCGCGCCGCTTCACGCTGCGCCAGGAAGTCTTCGACATCCTTTGGAATTTCATCCTTCTCCGGTTCGATCGCCAAAACAGAGTTGATCCGCTCCCACCATTCCAGCAGCGCGCGAGCATCCTCTGGAAGAAGCTGGCCCTGGTCGAGCGCGCGGTTGGTTTCACGAATCGCATCGAAGAGATGTCCGAGAGCCTCGGAGATATTGAGGTTGTTATCCATCGCTTCATCGTAGCGGCCCTGCGAGGGCAGCGAATACTTCGAAGCCGTTTTCGCGGCTGCCGCCGCGCCGCGCAAACGCAAGAGCCATTCGTCGATGCGAGCCAGGGAACTGCGCGCGGCCGGAAGGCTTTCGGAGGTGAAGTTGAGAGGAAGCCGGTAGTTGCTCAAGAGGGCGAAGCGCACCTCGCGGCCAGTGAAACCCTTTTCAAGAAGGTCCCGCACGGTAAAGAAGTTTCCCAGCGATTTGGACATCTTTTGTCCATCGACGACTAGGTACCCGCAATGCACCCAGTAGCGGACAAACTGCTCCTTCGTGCACGCCTCCGATTGCGCGATCTCCGCCTCGTGGTGCGGGAAGATGTTGTCCTCCGCCCCGCAATGGATGTCGAGCCGCGGCCCGAGGATTTCCGTCGCCATCGCGCTGCATTCGATGTGCCAGCCGGGCCGGCCGCGGCCCCAAGGGCTCTCCCATGCGACGCCGCCGTCCGCCGCGTCCCATGCTTTCCACAATGCGAAATCGCCGACGCTCTCCTTTTCATACTCGTCGTTCCGGATGCGTCCGCTCGGGCGAAGTTCATCCAGGTTGAGATGCGCCAGGCAGCCATATTTCGGAAAGGCGCTTATCCTGTAATAAACCGAGCGGTCCTCCGCCTGGTAGGCGAACCCGCGCTCGATGAGCAGAGTGATCATTGCGACCATCTTCGCGATGAACCGCGGCTCCGTGGCCGCGGGATAATGCGTTGCCGGTTTGATGCGGAGCGCGGTCAAGTCCTGGAAGAACGCCTCCTTGAATGGACGCGTAAATTCGCCCAGCGGCATATTGGCCGCGCGGCTGGCGCGGATCGTCTTATCGTCGACATCGGTGAGGTTCATCACCCGTTCGACCTTGTAGCCGCGGTATTCGAGATGCCGCTGCAGGACATCCTCGAAAACGTATGCGCGAAAATTTCCGATGTGCGCATGAGCATAAACTGTCGGGCCGCACGTGTACATCTTGACGGTCCGGGTGACGGTATCGAGCGGCTCGAAGACGTCGAGCGCGCGCGTGTAAGTGTTATGGATCCGGAAGGACATGCGGAACTTCCTTATTTACTCCGGCCTCTCGACGCTCGCCACGGCGAAAGCAGCGATGCCTTCGCCGCGTCCGATGAAGCCGAGTCCCTCATTCGTCGTCGCCTTGAGACCGATGCATTCGGGCGGGATGCCCAGGGCCGCCGCCACGTTCGTCCGCATCCGCGCGATGTGCGGAGAGATCTTCGGCGCTTCGGCAACGAGCGTCGCGTCGATATTGACGATTCGCCCTCCCTTTTCCCGCACGACTCCGGCCGCCTTGCTCAAGATATCAAGGCTGCTCATCCCCCGGAGGGATTCATCCGTGTTTGGAAAGTAGTGGCCGATGTCCCTTTCCCCGGCCGAGCCGAGCAGCGCGTCCGCGATGGCGTGGCTGAGCACGTCGGCGTCCGAGTGCCCGTCGAGGCCGAGCGAATGCGGAATATGCACGCCGCCGAGCACAAGCTTCCGGCCCTCAACCAGCCGATGGACATCGTAACCTATTCCCACCCTGTTCATTAAACCCGCCTAAACCTTGAGATCGATTTTCCCATTCGAGGCGACAATCGAAAATTTATCCTTTACGTCGGTGCGTTCCAACATCTCGACAAGACCGCCCGCCGCCTCGATGAGTATTTTGCCGGCCGCCACGTCCCACAAGCTCACCGATTGTTCGATGTAGGCATCCAGGCGCCCGCACGCCACATAGGCCATGTCGAGCGCGGCGCTGCCCATCAGCCGGCATTTGCGCGCGCGGTAAACCATTCTTTCAAGAAGCGGCAGCCCGGTGTCGATCGTCGTTTTCGTCTTCGAGAAACCGACCGAGACGATCCCCTCCGAGAGCCGGTTGCGCTTGCTCACCGAAATGGGGCTGCCGTTGAGCGTGGGCGCTTCCCCTTTTTCCACCCGCCATATTTCATCGCGCATCGGGTCGTATACGACGCCGGCGATGATCTCCCTTTCATGCCGCAGGGCGATCGAGACGCAGAAGTGCGGGATCCCGTAGAAATAGTTCACGGTTCCGTCTATCGGATCCACGATCCAATGGTACGGGCTTCCCTGGTTTCCGGCGAGCCCTTCCTCTCCGTAGATCGCGTGATCGGGAAACAGGCTTAAGAGGTGATCGGTGATGAGGGTTTGCGAACGGACGTCGAGTTCGAGCTTGATGTCGTGGGCTTCGAAGGCCGAGACATCCAGTTCGCAGCCGAAATTTTTCCGCAGCAGTCCGCCCGCCTTTTGTGCGGCCCCGGTCGCCGCGTCGAGATAGTCAGTCATGGGATTCAACCTACAAAAAAAAATGGGAGGAGAACACAAATTCTCCTCCCATACGTTTTGACCTAAAGGCGAAGGTACTACTTCTTCTTTTTAGGCGCCGGTTTCTTGGCTGCTGGTTTGGCGGCCGGTTTTTTAGCGGCAAGCTTCTTGGCAGGGGCTTTCTTGGTTGCCATGCGTAATCCCCCCTTTCAATCCGCAAGTTGCGGAGGCTGGAAAGTTTAAAAAATTCAACATCGAACATTTTTTGTGTAGTGACAAAAATTTGTTGCGTCAACGCTTTTCTTTCAACTGTTCGAAAATCTTCACCAGTTTTTTCGCGAGCAATTCCTTTTTTTCGCGCCCGAGCAGCCTGGTCTCTCCTCCTTGAAAACAAAGTAACACTTCATTGTCATCGCTCTCCAGCCCTGTATCCATGCGGCTTACATCGTTTCCGATGATCAGGTCGCACTTTTTTTCCCTCAGTTTTTTCGCCGCGTTCGCGGCCAGGGATTCCGTCTCCGCGGCGAATCCGATCACGAGCGGTTTTTTTTTTGGAAAAATGAGCGACGACAAAATATCGCGAGTGGGCGCGAGCTCGATGCTCGCAGGGCCGGACGTTTTTTTGATCTTGGCGGCCGAGAATTTCGCCGGTTTGAAATCGGCGACCGCCGCGGCCATGACGAGCGCGTCCACTTCCGCGATGCGCGATTGCACGGCGTCGAACATTTCATCGCCGGTCGTCGCGTGGATCATCTCGGCGTTCTCCGGCGCTGGCAGGCAGACGGGGCCCGAGACGAGAAGGACCTCGTGGCCCGCGGCCAGCGCGGCGCGCGCGATGGCGTAACCCATTTTTCCCGATGATCGGCTGCTGATGAAACGGACCGGGTCGATCGGTTCGCGCGTCGGTCCGGCGGTGATGAGAAATTTCAAGGTGACGAAAGCCGGCCCAGTATTCGGCCTCCTCGTTCCCAAGTTGCACTTGGGAACGCGCTTGTCTTGGAAGCTTTGCTTCCCTCTGGGCAGTGCAACTGCCGGAACAATTGCGTTCCCAAGCGCAACTTGGGAACGAGGGGGAAGGAGTTCCACATGCTCATAGGTTGCCCCGGCCCAGTATTTCTTCGGCCTTTCTCGCGATCTCTTCCACGTCCCACAGGCGGCCGATGCCTTCGTATCCGCACGCGAGCATCCCCTCTTCCGGGCCGATGAATTGCGCCCCGCGCGCCTTGAGCTTCTCGACGTTTTCCCTGGTGGCGGGATGCAGCCACATCTTTCCGTTCATCGCCGGGGCGAGCAGGACGGGCGCCTCGGCGGCCAATGCGATTTCGGAGACCGGATTTCCGGCCAGGCCGTGCGCGAGTTCGGCGATGATGTTGGCTGTGGCGGGCGCGATGAGGAGCAGCTTCGCCCGATCCGCGAGCGCGATGTGACCGGGACGCCAGCTTTCCTTTTCATCGAAGACGCTCGTCAGCACCGGGTTCCTGGAAAGCGTTTGGAAAGTGAGCGGGCCGATGAATTGCCGCGCTTCGCGAGTCATCACCACGAATACGTTGTGGCCGCGCTTGACGAGCTTGCTGACGAGGTCGGCGGCCTTGTACGCGGCGATGGAACCCGTCACCCCGACGACGATCGCATCGCGCTCAAGGTTTTCCCCGGTCATGATTTCGGGATGAGGCGTTTGCTCAGGTAGCGCTCGGCGCGCATGATGGCGCGGAATTTCATGAGGTCTTCCTCCACCGATCCGCTGATGATCGTATAACGGTAGTCGCGCCATCTTTCCATTTCTTCGGAAGCGCGCACGAGGCGCTGCTCGATCTGTTCCGGCGTCTCGGTTCCGCGCTTGACGAGCCTGCGCCTCAACTCGTCGAGATGGGGCGGCATGATGAAGACATCGGCAAGGAGATCCTTTAGGAGATCGTCCGCGCCGCCGCGGATCATCGTGGCGCCCTGGGTGTCGATGTCGATGAGGACATCGACCCCCACCGCGAGATTGCTCAAGACCGTCTCGCGCAGCGTCCCGTAGCGCGCGCCGTGGACGCTGGCGTGCTCGAGGAAATCCCCCGCCTGCACGCGGCGCTCGAATTCTTCCTGTGTCAGGAAGTAGTAGTCCTCGCCGCGAATCTCACCGGGCCGGGGCTCGCGCGTGGTGCAGGAAACCGAATAGACGAAGTCGGGTGTTTGTCTGAGCGCATCGCACAGCGTCGTTTTGCCCGCGCCGGAGGGAGCGGAAACGACGAAGAGGATGCCGTGGCGGAAGAATTCGTTATTCAATGTTTTGGATCTGTTCGCGGATTTTTTCCATCTCGGCCTTGCATGTCACGATGAGTTGCGATATCTCCGCGTCATTCGCCTTGGCGCCGAGGGTATTCAACTCGCGGGAAATTTCCTGCGTGATGAAATCGAGGGTTCGCCCGACCGGCTCATTCTTGCGCAGATGGTGGGCGAACTGGGCGAGGTGGCTCTCCAGCCGGGTCAATTCCTCGGAGATGTCGGCTTTGTCGGCGAAGAAGATGACTTCCTTGGCGAGCCGCTCGTCGTCGAGCGAGATCTCAATGCCGGCGCGCTGGATGCGTTCGTGGAGGGATTGCCGGAACTTGCGGGCGACACCGGGATGAAGCTGGCGGGTTCTTCTCAACGCCTGGCGCACCACCTTGAGCCGCGTGATGAGGTCCTTGGCGAGATGCTTGCCTTCCTTTTCCCGCATCTTGATGAGATCCTTGAGCGCGTCGTGGAGGGCGGCTTCGAGGTGCACCCATGCCGTGTCCAGGGTGAGATCTTCTTCCGGAACGCGCAGGACTCCAGGGGCGCGCAGGATCGTTTCGATGGTGATCTCGCCGCCCGCTTTGAGCTCCTTTTGCAGATCGAGCATCGCGCGAAAATAACTGCGGGCAAGCGCGGCATCGAGCGACGGCTTCGAGCCGGCGGCGGAATGCTGCCAGGCGACGACGACGCTCAAGCGGCCCCGGGAGACTTGCGAGTTGATGGCATCGCGGACGCGCGGCTCCAATTGGGCCAGCTCGCGCGGCAAATTCACCGTGACATCGCTCTGCTTGCGATTGACCGAGTTGAGTTCGACGCTGAATTTGGCGCCGTTGCAAGCGCTCTGGCCCCGGCCGTAGCCAGTCATGCTTCTCATTGAGAGACATTAGAAACGCCGCGCGAAAATTACAAATAGAATACCACCGGGATGCCTCATCGAATGTCCGCCGCCCGATAGTCCCCTAATTTGAAAATCTGGGCCGTTCAGAGCAATGCCCGCAATTCCGCGTCCAGAACAGAATGCGCCACTTCGCGAATCTTGCGAAGTGTCCCGCTTGGAATTTTGGGAGGGGTTACAGGTTTTAAGAGGCCTTTTTGGATCGCTGATTCCAGCTTTTCTATATCGTAGCTTTGAGCATACGAGAATGCCACGGCTGTCGGATGGTCACGCTTTATCCAAGCGTAGTCAGCGGAAGAGAGAATACATTGATCGTCCACGCAATCCTCGTCCAATGTCGTTAAATTGACGCAAAGAACTTTGCCGGATTGAGGGATCGGGTCCGTAATGATAATCCACGGATGATCAATCCGCCAAAACGCCTGGCCTGGGGTAAGCACGTCGGACCGCTAAGCCAAAATCGCATTTAATTCGGTCAACTCGCGCGCTCTGGCGACGAGTTTCGCAATTGTCTCTGGCCTTTTGCGCTCAGCCTTAAGCATTGTCTCAATTGCAATTGGTTTTCGGCCCTTCGGAGCAACCTTTTCGTACTCTGGACAATTTTCGTGGCACCATTCCACCAAATCTTCGGTGCTCAACGCTGAAAACCTTTCCACGATGAAATCCAAGATTTCGATCTCTGAGGATGTCAACGAATCATAATGCGTGCCACCCACCAAATTTAGGGCGTTTCCGTGAAGGGGGGAAATTACCTCTTTCCAGTGTGGCGCATTCCGCTGCTTCACGAAATCCATCACTTCGCTGATTACCGGCCCCATCCACATCGAAAAGTATTTCCCGCCCACGATTGGAATCCCGCGTTTTAGGATTGATTCCCGATCTGCCAAATAAATCAACTTTACAACCCTCAAATAATCAACGTCCTTTCCGGAGCGCTCAATCAAACGGGCTATGGCGTCCGTGGCTTTGCGTTCGTTTACGGGAAAATTCACATTGTGAAGATCGCATTAACGTCACTGAGTAGCAATCTCTGAATTGTTTACACATTGTGAATAACTTATTTTCGAGTCTGTGCCGCAATCGCCACCTTGAGGGCGGATTCCGGTGAATCAACGGGGGAATCTCCCAAACGGTCGTGTATCGCCACTCCTTGCCGTCCTGGTAGCGCCAGGCGTAGCATCGAGCGAGCCGCTGCAATGCGTCCGAAGCGTCAAATTCGAGCGTTCAATGTAGGACGTGCAAACCGTTCGGAATGGGTTCTCCGTTCATCGCGGTCTTGAAAATGGCTTTTAGCTTGGCTGGGACATTTTTTTTGCTACAGAAAAAAAGATGAAAAAAGCTTCAAAAACTGGAAGGCCGAAGCTCCCGAAGGGGGAGGCGAAAACCAATGTCGTGCGTGCCCGTGTGTCTCCAGAAGAATACGACCGCGTGGAGGGGGCCGCTGAAGGCGAAGGACTTACGCTCTCGCAATGGACCAGAAAAACCTTGCTGAATGCTTCGTAATATGATAACTGTGGCACAGAAATTAGATGGAGCCGGTGGGAATCAAACCCCACTGTGTCAGCAGTGTCCGGCGGGGGTAAACCCGCTTTTCGCGTCAGCGTGTCGAACCGGCCCCGTTTAATTTCAACGACCTAGGCGGCTCGCGTGACTCTCCAGAAAGAATCACCACGCGAGCCGTTTCCATTTTATATCACAGTCATCTGGAGGCTTACTTCCATCTCGCAAGGTGTTTATCAAACAACGGAGTTACAGAACCAAGAAGGGACTCGCACGGTAATCTTACCCATGCCGAATGGGGGAATTTTCATGCGCCTCCCGGAGAAGTTCTCCAAAAACGACTTCAAAATTTTTAAGAGCGTCCTAGACGCTTTCGAGGATTGGCTTGTCACACCGGACGAAAAAGCATCCCCACAGTCATCTGTTCAAATAGAAACTGTGCCGCCGTCCTTCGATGTCTCGATGGACCGGATGGCCTACGAAGGAATCCCACCGAAAGAAAAATAGGATTCCGGCAGGCCGGATTTTCAAACTCGCCTCCTGATTTCAAATTAGGACACTACCGCCGGCCAGGGAAGCTTGCGGAGCCCGGACTCAGGAGATAAACTGAGGGACTCCGCCTAGAACGGCGCGCGCAAGGCGTCCGCCTCCGACCCCCATGGCTTCCATAAAAACGAAATCGAAAAAAAATCAAAGCCCCTACCGGACAATGCCCCGGCCAATCCAAACCGCGGGAAGCACGGGAAACGCGGCGTTCTCCCCGCAGGCATCCAAGGTCCTGTTCATCTTCGTGCTGGCGATCATCGTGTACATCCCCGCGATGCAGGCGGGCTTCATCTGGGATGACGATCAACTCCTGACGGCGAATCCGCTCATGCCCGACCCGTGGGGCCTGGTCAAGCTATGGTTCGCGCCGACGACGGCGGACTACTTCCCGCTCACCTCGAGCACTCTCTGGCTCGAATGGCGGTTCTGGGGAATGAGCGGGCCGGGCTATCATGTTACGAACATCCTGCTTCACGCTTTCGATAGCGTCGTGCTGATGATCACCCTTCAGCGGCTGCGCATCCGGGGCGCGTGGCTGGCCGCGGTCCTGTGGGCGGTGCATCCGGTCAATGCCGAGTCGGTCGCGTGGATCTCCGAGCGCAAGAATACCCTGTCGATGCTGTTTTTTCTCTGCACGATCCTGGCCTACCTGAATTTGGAAGACGACCCGAAGAACAGGACGCGGTGGTACCTGCTTTCCCTGCTGTCGTTCTTTGCCGCCCTCACGAGCAAGACATCCGTCGTGACACTCCCGGTCATCCTGCTTCTCCTGGACTGGTGGCGGCGCGGGAGCATCACGAAGCAGGACGTCGTCCGTTCCATCCCGTTTTTTGGTCTCTCGCTCCTTTTGGGGATAGTCACCCTCTATTTCCAATATGGGCGCGCCATCGGCGGCGAGTATATCCATATAGGCGGTTTCTTTTCACGTTTGGCGGGAGCCGGGATGGCGGTCTGGTTCTATCTGGGCAAGACGCTTTGGCCGTTCAACCTCATTGAAATTTACTCGAACTGGGACATCGACCCGCCCGAACCGTGGCAATTTCTTCCCGGCATGGCCCTGGCTACCATATTTTATATTCTCTGGCTGGGGCGCAAGAGCTGGGGAAAGGCGCCGTTGTTCGGCCTGAGCTACTTCGTCATCGTCCTGGCGCCGGTCCTTGGGTTTTTGAAGATGTCTTACATGCGGCTGACGCTCGTCGCCGACCACTTCCAATACTTGCCGATGATCGGCATCCTCGCCCTGGTGGCGGCTGCCGCCGTCACTTTCTACGACTGGATCCCGGCGACGCTCCGGCCTGTTTCCGTTTGCGCCTGCGTCGCCGTCATCGGCGGCCTGTCATGGCTGACCTGGGTTCGCGCGGAAGTCCACCAGAGCGAGGAGTCGCTATGGCGCGACACGCTCGATAAGAATCCCGATAGCTGGCAGGCAAATAACCACTACGGGGCGGTCCTGTTCACTCAAGGAAAGATCGATGAAGCGATGGAGCATTTCAAAAGGGCGGTCCAGCTCAAGCCGGATAACCCGGAGGTTCATAATAATGTCGCCCTGGCCTGGGCGAATAAAGGCCACATGGAACTGGCGGTCCCGGAGTATGCGGAAGCCGTCCGCATCCGGCCGGACAACATTCCCATCCGGACGAACTATGCCAATGCGCTTGCGGCGGCTCACCGGCTGGATGACGCTGTCGAACAGTACAAGGAGGCGGTGAAGTGGAGCAATAACGATCCCAACGTGCTCATGGGTTATGCCAACGTGCTTTACCAGGACGGCAAGAAGGAAGAGGCGAAAGAGGTTCTCCAGGAAATCCTCCGTATTTGGCCCTCCTTCCAGCCCGCCAGGCAGAATCTGGAAGCCCTAAAGGCTCAAAGCGGAACGCGATGAGGAAAAGGGATGAAGTGGACCGTCGGAACAAAAATCGGCGCGGGGTTTGCCCTGGCTTTGATAAGCGTCGCCGTCATCGGGATGACCTCCTATTTCAGCACGAAGCGCCTCGTCGAAACGGCCGATTGGGTGACGCACACGCACGTGGTCCTGGAGAACCTCGAGGGTGTCCTCTTCGGGTTGAAGGACGCTCAATCCGCCGCCCGGGGGTACCTGGTTACCGGAGGGGAAGGCTTTAAGACGACTTACACCTGGGCTAAAGAAACGGCATCCAGGAAGGTCCGGCACGTCGCGGAGCTTACGGTGGACAATCCGGTCCAGCAGGAGACGCTGGGAGATCTCTCCCCGTTGATATTCGGGAGGGACGGTTATTTTCAGCAGATCGAGCAGACGATGGACTTGCGGGCGAAGAACGGCTTCGACCCCGCGGCCATCTTGGAGAACGGAAAGAATTTACAGGAGATTCAAAAACTGATCGGTTCCTTGCAAGCCGAAGAATTCAGGTTGCTTCGGTTGCGGGTGGACGCCGCGCGCAGGAGCGTGACTGTCACGGATCGCACCATCGCCGGCGTGACGATCGCCTCGTTTTTGTTATTGGTTGGGGCGGCATGGCTCCTCACCCGGAACATAGCGGAGCCGCTGCGGGAGGTTTCGGAGCTTGCGGAACGGATCGCCGCCGGCGACCTGGCGGTCGGCCTCGCGCCCCACGCCCGTCGCGACGAGGTCGGCGTCCTCCAGCAGAGCTTTTCGCGGATGACGGAATCGCTTCAAAGGATGGCCGCGGTTGCCGGGAAAATCGCCGCCGGCGACCTGAGCGTCGAAGTGCGGCCGCAGTCCGGCAAAGACGTTCTGGGTGTCGCGTTTTTCACGATGACCGGGAACCTGAAAACGGTGATGCGGCAGATTCTCGAGGCGGTTACCGTCGTCGCGACCTCTTCCGGCGAACTCATGAGCACGGCGGCGCAGCTTGCCTCCGGCGCCAGTGAAACGGCGGCCGCGGTGGCTGAAACGACCGCGACCGTCGTGGAAATGAAGCAGACCACGCTGATCGCAAGCGAGAAAGGGCGTGCTCTTTCGGAAAACGCGCGCAACTCGGCGGAGATTTCCCAGAGGGGCAGGAAATCGGTCGAGGAAAGCATTCAAGGAATGAACAGGATCGACCGCCAGATGCAGTCCGTCGCCGAAAGCATCGTGCGGCTGAGCGAGCAGAGCCGGGCGATCGCGGAAATCATCGCCACGGTGGATGACCTGGCCCAGCAGTCGAACCTCCTTGCCGTCAACGCTTCCATCGAGGCGGCCAAGGCCGGCGAACACGGCAAGGGGTTTGCCGTCGTGGCCCAGGAAGTCAAGACGCTGGCCGAACAATCCAAGGAAGGGACGACGCAGGTGCGCGGCATCTTGAACGATATCCGCAAAGCCACCAGCGGCGCCGTCATGGCGACCGAGAAGGGGGGAGATGCCGTGGCCGCCGGCGTCCGGCGATCCGAAGCCGCGGGCGAAGCGATCGGGCTGCTGGCCGCGAGCGTCAGCGCGGCGGCGGACGCGGCCGTGCAGATCGCCGCCACGAGCAAACAGCAATCCGCCGGAATGGACCAGGTGGCGGCGGCGATGGAGAACATCAAGCAGGTGAGCAACCAGATGGCGGCGAGCACCACAGAGGCGCAGACCGCCGCGCGGGACCTTAACGACCTGGGGCAGAAGCTGAAACTGCTGGTCGAGCGTTTCAAGCTTCAGTAAGGAATGGGTCGTTTTTTGGGTGATGACTCGAAGATGGGTTCGATGGCTTTTTCATGAAGACGGCTGCCGGCATCTGCCTCGTTCTGGTCACGCTGACCCTCTGCGTCGGCATCCTGTTGAATCGCGGGAATATCGAGGCCGGCAGGACAGCCCGGGGCGCTCTCGACGCGGTGGAATCGATCCTGCACGTTACGCCCACCGTCACCGTGGCCTCCTACGTCGCAAAGCAGAAAACATCCGACATCATGGAGTTGGCGAGCGTGAGCAAGGATTTCCCTCAAGAGTACAGCTTCGAGCACACCTTCATGGGCAGCACCAAGAAACTGGTTTTGCGGGGCGATTACTCCGTAAAAGCCGGATTTGACCTGCGCGAGCGGTTTGCGATCCAGGTCGATCAAAAAACTCAAACGGTTTTTGCCGATTTCCCATCGCCCAAAGTGCTTTCGGTGCAGATGAACCACTATGCCGTCGTGGAAGACCAGGATGGCTGGTGGAACACGCTTACGCCGCGGGACCGCGAGGACGCCGTCAATGCCATGAACGAAGCCGCGCGCGAAAGCGCCCTCGAGATGGACCTTTTGCGGCAGGCGAAGGAGTCGGTCACGAAGCGGCTGTTGCAGTACGGGGCGGCAAACCACACGAAGTGGGAAATCACATTTCGCGAGACCGCGCCGAAGAGCGGCGATTGAGGCGTCAGCCGTCATGGCGTTCTTCCCTCAAAATTATTGTGGCACGCGGCTTTTTCCGGTATTCCAATCCTAATGACGACCAGGAACCCCTCCGCGCTCAGCGCGTCATCGACTGTCGAGGATTACCTTGAACGGATATTGGAACTCATCAATTCCAAGGGTTACGCCCGTGTGGTGGATATCGCTTCCAGCTTGAAGATCTCTCAGGCCAGCGTCACCAATATGGTCCAGAGGCTCGACGCCGACGGCCTGCTCAAATACGAGAAATACCGCGGCCTGGTATTGACCACGGCCGGAGAAACCCTCGCCCGGAACATCACCGACCGGCATCACCTGCTCTCCGACTTCCTCACGCTGCTTGGAATCGACGAGCATGTCATTTATCATGACGTGGAGGGCATGGAGCACCACATCAGCCCGCAGACCTTGCGCGCCATCCAGGCGTTGACGGGACTGCTTCAGCGGCAGCCGGGCATGCTCGCCAAAATCAGGAACCTGACCCGTGCACATTAAAAAACTCCGCTACGGCGGGTGGGAAAACAATCTCCAGCTTGCCAACGAACACGTGGAACTGATCGTCAGTCTCGACGTCGGGCCGCGCATTCTTTCCTACAACACTCCCGGCGGGCAGAACGTGCTCAAGAGTTATCCCGGGCAACTCGGCGGAACCGGCGAAAGCGAGTGGATGATCCGTGGAGGACACCGTTTGTGGATCGCCCCGGAGGACGAGACTCGCAGTTACGTCCCGGATAACGTCCCGGTGGTTCACGACCTCAGAGAGCCGGACGGCGTCCGTCTCGAGAATGCCGCCGCCGATCCCCATCGGATCAAAAAGGAGATGGACATTTCCCTCGCCACGGACGGCCCGCGGGTGACGATCCTGCACAAGGCAACCAACGAAAGCCCGAGTCCCATCTCCATCGCAACCTGGGGCCTGACCGTGATGGCTCCCGGCGGGCTCGAGATCATCCCTCATCCGCCTCCGGGACAGCATCCGCGCGATCTCCTTCCGAATCGGCTGATGATTGCCTGGCCTTATACGGATCTGTCCGACCCGCGGTGGCGTTTTGGCTGGCGCTTCATCACGCTGCGGCAGACTTCCGAAGGCGTCCCGACCAAGCTCGGCCTCGCCCATCGCGAAAAATGGATCGGTTACTTGACGAGAGACGCCTTGTTCATAAAGACTTTCGAATATGAGAATGGAGAAATCTACCCGGACTGCGGCTGCAACTTCGAAACCTTCAGCAATTCAGAAATGCTCGAAATAGAATCCTTGAGTCCATTGCGCACGCTCCAGCCCGGTGAATCCGTCTCCCACACCGAACAGTGGCATCTCTTCGGCGGCATTTCCGAACCGGCTTCATTAAAGGAGCTCCACCTGGCCGCGTGGATCGAGCCATATCTGCGGAGAGCCGGCATCTGAATCAACAGGCAGTGGGCAACCGTCTTCAACCATGGGTTCTTCTTTTTGCCCTCTTCGCGCTGGCGGGTTGCGAGACGCCTGCGCCTGACTTCGAAGGCATCCAATCCGCGCGGATCGCCATGACCGAGAGCATCCGGAACGAGCCGCCCGGCGACTACTTTATCGGCAGGCGGTATTATAAGCAGGATTACAAATTTTGGGGGTATCTCCGGCGCCCCGGCGAGCCGTGGAACACCGCGAAACTGGTCATGATGAACGAGCAGCAAAAGCTCGCCCCCGACCGGCAGATGGGGAAGATAGGCAGCGACAACAGCTACGAATACACCATCTACGGGCACTACTCGGGCGACACCGTCTATGAACCCGCCAGCAACGCCTTTTATCCCGAATTTATTTTGACCGGTTACGAAGTGCGCTCGGTCTCCCCTCCGTCGATCTTCAGCGACCCCGCCGCCGCCGGCGACCCCGCCCGAAGGGTCATCCTCCCGCCGTTGTAGAGGCGGCTGTGCCAGCCGCCAGACTGCCTTCTCGTTCCCAAGTTGCACTTGGGAACGCACTTGTCTGCGAAGCTTCGCTTCGTCCATCCATCCTGTCCGTTACGCACCGGGTTCCCCAAGAAACTCTTTCTTGAATTGCCTCTCGCCTCGCATCACGAAGAGAATGAAAACGCGCTCACCATCGCGCCGGTAGAAAATCCGGCACGGGTTGATTACAAGCTGGCGACAACCGGATTTCGGAATTTCGGGAACACGCGACCCCGATTCTGGAAAATCCGCCAGTCGTTCCACCGAGGAAAAGACACGTTGCACAAAGCGGCTGGCAGCCGAAGGCTTGTCGAGCGCGATGTAATCGGCAATGGCATCAAGCTCCGCCAGGGCAGGCTCAGTCCAGACTACTTGAGCCACCGCTTCATTTTCTTCCTGGCCTGCTCGTGAGAAAACACGCGCCCGTCCCGGATCGCCATTTCGCCACGCGCGATTCCTTCCAAAATTTCCAGGCGTGATTGAAGCTCCTCGAATGTCTCCACATCCACGAGATAAGCCGCGGGCAATCCGTGTTGTGTAATTAAAACGGGCCTCTGTTCCCGCTGAACGTTGGAAATGATTTTCGTGGCATTGCGTTTCAATGTTGTGACAAGCTCCGTCTTCACCATGGAGTGATACTAAAGTATCATTTTCTACCGCGCAAATAAAAAATTTCGGGGGCTTCAGAGCGCGCGAGTATCCTCTTCCGGCCGCGGGTCGCGGCTGAGGAGTTCCATCATCGCCGCGCGCGGGGATTTGTCTTCGTAAAGGACGGCGTAAACCTGGTCGATGATCGGCGTCCCGATGTTCAGTTTCCGGGCGCATTCGTAAGCGCTTCGCGTCGTCGGCACTCCTTCGGCCACCATTTTCATCGATTCCACGATCTCGGCGATCGGCTCACCGCGGCCCAGCCGTTCCCCCACCCCGCGGTTCCGGCTGTGCCGGCTGAAGCACGTCACCATGAGGTCGCCGATGCCGCTCAGGCCCTGGAAAGTTTCCCGCCTGCCGCCCAGCGCCACGCCGAGGCGGATCAGTTCGGCAAGGCCCCGCGTCAGCAGCGCCGCCTTGGAATTGTCACCCAGGCCAAGGCCATCGCTCACACCCGCCGAGATGGCGAAAATGTTCTTGAGCGCGCCTCCCAACTCGACGCCGGCGACATCGTCGCTGGTGTAAATGCGAAAATATTTGCTCGAGCAAGAGGTCTGCAAATGCTCCGCGACGCTCCGGTCGCGCGCCGCCAATACGGCTGCCGTCGGCATCTTGCGGGCGACTTCGGCGGCGAGATTCGGCCCCGAGAGGACTGCTACGGGATTCGGAAAGAACTCCGAGAGAATTTCGCTCATCCGCAACCCGCTCCCTTGTTCGATGCCTTTTATGCAGGAGAGAAAAATCGCCGTCTTGGGCGGGTTCAAGGCCGAGAGAGCGCCGGCGACTTCCCTGGCGGCGCTGGACGGCGTCACAAAGAGAATCAACTTTGCGTCGAGCAAATCGCGCAGCGAAGCCGTCGGTGTGACCGCCTCGCAGAGCCGCACCCCCGGCGGAAGCGCCACCCTGCTCGATTTCATTTCTTCGATGCGCCGGGCGTCGTGGCCCCAAAGAGCCACGGGCACGCCGCTTTCGCCCAATAACGCCGAGAGCGCCGTTCCCCAACTGCCCGCGCCGATGATCCCGATCTTATCTATTGTCATTTGGATTTCACAAAGCGGTTCTCCTCGCCCGAAATCAGCCGGCGGATATTGGCCCGGTGCCGCCACACCACGAGGATGGCCATGGCAAGCGTGAAATAGAAGAGGGGACTCGTCCCCGCCACCCGCGGAGTCAGGTGGACGATGACGGCGATGGGAAGCGTGATCGAGGCCAGTATCGAGGCCAGGGAAACGTAACGCGTGGTAAAAAACACGATGGCCCAGACGGTCAGGATCACCAGCGTTTCCAACGGCACCAGGCCGATCAAGACGCCCGCCGAAGTCGCGACCCCCTTGCCGCCCTTAAAGCGCAGCCAGCAGGGAAAACTGTGGCCGAGGACGCAGCAGATGGCGGCCACCATACCCGCCACCTGAGCCGATGGAAGCGAGGCGGAATGCGCGGCCCAGATCGCCAGCCGGACCGCGATGACCCCCTTCACTACATCGCCGGCGAACACAAGCAGCCCCATTTTCCGGCCCAATATCCTGAAAACGTTCGTAGCCCCGATGTTGCCGCTGCCGTGCCGGCGGATGTCGATCCCTCTGGATCGGGCGGCCAGGTATCCCGTGGGTATCGAGCCGAGCAGGTAGCCGGCGATTCCCGCCAGAATCAACGTGATCATCGCGGAAAAGAAGGAGTTCCCCGCTGCTTCGCGGCCAGCCGCGCTTCGATCCTGCCAAGCGGCAGGCAGTTGATGACATCGGCGCGCGTCAGCCACCCCTTGCGCGCCGCGGCGACGCCAAACCAAAGATGTTGCAGGTTGCCGGTGTCGTGCGCGTCCGGGTTGATGACGCACTGCACACCCTTCTCTTTTGCCAGCGGCCACCAACGCCAATCCATGTCCAGCCGGCGCGGATTTCCATTCAGCTCGATCACCGTCCCAGTCCCGGCGGCCGCTTCGATGATCGCGGGAATGTCGACCCGGTACGGCTCGCGCGTAAGGAGCAACCGTCCAGTCAGGTGCCCCAGGAATGTGACATAAGGGTTCGAAATCGCGCGGATGATGCGCCTGGTCATCTCCGCTTCGGGCAGAGTGAACGCGGCATGCACGGACGCCACCACGTAATCGAACGTCGCAAGCACCTCGTCCGGGAAATCGAGCGAACCATCCCTCAGGATGTCGCATTCGACCCCCTTAAAGAGCCGGAAACCCTGGAACTCCTTGTTCAGGTCCGCTATTTCCCTCCCTTGCGCCGCGAGCCGGCCCGCATCGAGCCCGTGCGCTTGCACCGAACTTTTGCTGTGATCGGCGATTCCAAGGTATTCCAGGCCCAATTCGCGCGCCGCCGCCGCCATTTCCGCGAGCGAACTGTGTCCGTCGCTCGCCGTCGTGTGATTGTGAAACGTCCCCCGGAGGTTGACTAGCTCGATCAACTCCGGGAGCGTCCCGTGTTCCGCCGCCTCGAATTCCCCGCGGTCTTCCCGCAATTCGGGTTCGATGTAGCCGAGGCCAAGCGCCCGGTAAAGGTCGCGTTCTTCGCGGATCGCGGGCAGCGGCCCGGACTTCTTCGCTCCCTCGGCCGGAGCGATGCGGTATTCGTTCAGCGTCCAGCCTCGGTCGAGCGCCCGGCCGCGCATCACGATGTTATGTTCCTTGCTTCCCGTGAAGTAATTGATCGCGAACGGATACTGCTCGTCCGTCACGACGCGCAGGTCGCATTGCAACCCCGATCGCAGGCGGACACTCGATTTCGTCGGGCCCCTGGCCAGGACGCTCTCGACGAGCGGATGCGCCGTAAAAAAGTTGCTGACGGCTTCCGGGTTCTTCGTGGAAACGATGAAGTCGAGATCGTGCACGATCTCTTTCCGGCGGCGATAGCTTCCCGCGATGCTCACCCGGCTGGCGTCCGGGTGGGCGCGAAATTCCTCCAGGAGTTGCTCGGCATTGCTCACCGCGTCGCCGAGGAGGTGGCTGCCGGCGTGCGCCTTCCGCTGGTCGATGGCCCGGCGGATGTTGAGCGCCGTTTTTTCCCCGAAGCCCGCCAGCGCGGCGACGCGCCCGTCGTCGCAAGCCGCTTTCAGCGCCTCGATGGAAAAGACCTGGAGCTTGTCGTAAAGAATCTTGATCTTCTTCGCGCCGAGACCCTGCACGTCGAACAGCTCGAAGATTTCTTTTGGAAACTCCGCCTGAAGCTTCTCGATGAACTCGAGCTTCCCCGTTGTCGTCAATTCCGTGATCTTCTCCGCGATGGCCTTCCCGATGCCGGGGATCTCCGTCAGCTTCCCGTCGGCCGCGGCTTGGAAAATGTCTCCCGGGAAAGTCTCGACCACGCGAGCCGCATTCGTGTAGGCCCGGATTTTGAACGGGTTCTCCCCCTTCAATTCGAGCAGGCGCGCAATCGACTCCAGCACGTTGACGATGTCCGCTTTACTAATCGCGCTCAACTTGCCCCGAGCATAGCCGATCCGCGGTCCGGGATGGAAGATAGAAGATGAAGGCCGGCGATTCGCCAAAAATGCCGTGGACGACGCCGCATCGAAGCTTGATGCCGCGGAGGCGGGGTGTAAGGTGTGGCAACCATGCAAAAACAGAAAATCAGGGTCGCAATTGTCGGGTGCGGGAATATCGCGGGGACATACGCGAAACAGATCAAGTCGTATCCTCACGTGGAAATCCTGGGCTTCCACGATCTGGCCGCGGACCGGGCCAAAGCGCGCGCGGAGGAGTTTGGGGGCAAGGTGTATGGGGGCCTGGATGAAGTGCTCGAAGATCCCGCCGTCGACCTGGTGGTCAGTCTAACGCAGGCGGACTCTCATGCGGCGGTGGTGAGGGCGTGCATCGAGGCGGGGAAAGCGGTTCACACGGAGAAGCCGTTCGCCCTCGGTTACAACGAGGCGCGTGAATTGGTTGAACTGGCGGGGCGCGAACAGGTCCGGCTCAGCAGCGCGCCGATCACGTATATGGGCGAGGCCCAGGAAACCGCATGGCGTCAATTGCGGGCAGGGAAAGTGGGAACGCCGCGGCTGGCGTACGCGGAGATCAATCACGGAAGGATCGAAGCGTGGCATCCGAATCCCGAGCCGTTCTACAATGTCGGCGTGCTGTGGGACGTCGGCGTCTATCCGCTCACCATCCTGAGCGCGTTCTTCGGACCGGTGCGGCGTGTCACCGGCATAAAAAAGATGCTCTGCGCGGACCGGGTGACGAAGGAAAACCGTCCGTTCACGATCACGAATCCCGACTTTGCGCTGGCGCTCCTCGAGTTTGGCAACGGAGTGGTGGCGCGATTGACCGCCAACTTTTACACGCGGTCGCGTCAAGGCGGCGAGATTGAAATTCACGGCGACCTTGGCCGAATCTGGATCGAGGACTTTCAGAATTTCGGGGCGAAAGTGGAAAGCGCGGCCTACGGCGAGGAGTCCAAAGAAGTGCCGCTCATCCGGCCCCGTGGGCGCGGGATCGAATTTGGCCGGGGCGTGGATGAAATGGCGACAGCGATGCTGGCGGGACGGCCGCAGCGGGCGACCGGCGCCCACGCGGCGCACGTGATTGAAATTCTCGAGGCGATCGAAACCTCCGCGGCGGAAGGCAGGCCCGTCGAAGTTCGGTCCGAATTCGTTTCTCCGCTGCCGATAGACATCCGCGCCCTCCATCCATTCACGGAGTAGCGGGGAAGTCTCACGCAAAGCCGGCCCGCTTTCGCCCCTCGTGCCCCTCGTTCCGAAGTTGCACTTCGGAACGCACTTGTCCCCCACGGATTTCCCCTTTTCATCCTGACTGCTCGAAACCTACGGGTCTCTTTTTAGCTTTGAAGAGGCAAAGTGAAGGGTGGTATGTGGATTATCCAAAAGAGAGCCGAATGATTTATGATTAAGGGAATATTGTTCGCAGTAGTATTCACAATCGTCGGAGCAGTCGTTTTCTCCGTGCTGGCTCCGTTGCTGTTTCACGGCGCAGATTTTAGAAAGCTTGGCGCAGCGGCATTCCCATTTATTCTTCTCTTCTGCGGCGGCTTTGGTTTTATATATGGGTTCCGTGGCAGGAAAAGAAGGTGATTTTGCTCGACGAAGAAAAGATGCGCCACGTCTCACCTGCAAGGA
>Ga0302324_100009190_pt1 | contig 20722 bp, 16 predicted proteins | sample Palsa_T0_1_FD_201949 | JGI IMG/M metagenome (GOLD analysis project Ga0302324, IMG submission 201949) | Peat permafrost microbial communities from Stordalen Mire near Abisko, Sweden - Palsa_T0_1 | ecosystem: Environmental > Terrestrial > Soil > Palsa > Peat permafrost | place: Sweden: Abisko...
CTGCGCCGGCGGTGGAACCTAGGGCCGCGTCGGCGGTGGACCCCAGGGCCGAAGCGCCAGAACGCAAGCCCGAGGCGCCAGAACACCCGTAAGTTCAGGGCACGCCGGCGGCCGCGCCGATGAGGCAACAGGCGATCACCAGTAATCCAACCCGAAGCGGCGAAGCGCTCTCGTGGTAGATGAGGATGCTGACTACGATGACGCCGAGTGGAATCACGGCCGCTAACAGCGGGCTCATGATTCCAAGCTTCGCGCCGCTTTGGTACATGCGCGCGATCATCCAGATACCACACACGAACAGCGCAGAACATCCAAGGGTCGGCAGCGGATCGGTAAAGCCGCGTGTGCGCGGCAGCAGGGCGACGGCGAGGATCTGAAATCCGACGGACGCGAAGAACATCGCGTAGATACGCAACGGAATATTCATCATTGGTGGCGCTTCCCCCTTGTGGGTCCATTGTCCGGCGCGCCAGGGGACAAGGTAAAGACCAGGCGCCAAAGCGGTCGCTGCAGCTTGGGGGCTTCAGGTGCCGAGCATGACGGCGGCGCGCCGCATCCGTGCCTCGGAATCTTGGTGAAATCGTTCATGCCAGGGCATTGGAGCAGATTGTCTCATCGCACGATCGACCCTGGGAAATCGCTAATCAGAGCAGGTCACTTCTTCTGCGCGAATAGCGACGCTCCGTAACGCAGTACTGGTTGCATTTCGTCGGCCAGCACATCCGGTTGGTGAATTTCCAGAAAATTCACGTGCTGCCCGGCCGAGTTCGGTACCATCCCTCTATCGATTGATTTTCTCAAAGCGAGGGGCGGATCGCCCTCGGCGCCCAAAGCGAGGCTGCAGGTACCGCGTTCGGCGCCGCAACGCATCTCAAGGCCGGTGATAACACGTCCGCTATAACTCATTACAACGCCGGTGACAGGGTGCTGGTTCGGGCCTGCATGGAGATCGCTGTTCTGGAGTACAAATCGGCCTCCCAGAAGGCCAATCGCTTGGTCGATAACTTCGTCCCTGGTGTGCGCACCCTCGCGAGGAGTGATTTTGCCGCGGTCACTAACATTCAGGCCCGCCCCCACCGACAAAGACACGTACTGATTCGGAAAGTCGGCGGCATACACCTGGAAGGTTTTCTGCCACGCCGCTATGTATTTGATCGGGGTGTAACCGTCATTCCTCCATATCCCGATTTCCTCCGGCTTGCTTGGCAAGGTCATCTCTACAGAAACCGATGTCGGTCCAGCAGCTCCGATCATTCTAAAAGCAGGCGACTTTCCATACCGGGCGCTTAGCTCTTTCAGGAATGCAAACCAACGGTTGAGGTATACAGTGTCCCAGGGCATCGGAAGACGCAGAACTGTGCCTCTGCCAGGTCCGTATTGTATTGCGAACTGCTCGCTCTTTACCCCTTCCAGGGCCCAAGCAGGAGCAAAAAAGCCGGGGAAGACTTCGAGATGTACCCATTTCTTTTGATGCTTCTGCCGCAGCGAACAGCTCATCCAGCTTCGACCAATCCGGGTTTGTTTGCCCCGGCTCGATGTCGCTCCAATGGATCTGAAACGCGACGCCACTAACGCAGGGATTATTTACTGCCCGTAGATCTAATTTCTGCTGCGGGGTGATATCTACAACGAGTCCGCTTGGCACAGATTGATCGGTCGCCGTGCACGGCAACCCGGTTCTATTCGCTTCCGAGTCCTGCTTTTCAGCTGAAATCGTCCCAGTCCTGACCTGAGCCAATGCGCTTCCAGCAAGCAGAAGCGCACACACGCCAACGAGCCACGTTAGGGATTCTTTTCTCATGGAAGACATCTCCCTGGAAATGTGCCTTCGACCGAGCCGACATGTCACTCAAGCATTCGTTAGCAGCAAATCTGAGTCGTCCTCAATGTGGTAGCGAGGGCACGCTTTCGGTGGCTTTAAGGCCGATCCCTACGACGTGGTGGCCCGCGCTTGGCCTCGCTTGATAGGGGAAGGGCAGGGTGTCGGATGCAAGCAGCATGACCCGACACCAGCCGTTCCTCTTGGCAGGGTCGGCGGGTGGTCCAGAGGCTCGCGGCGGCCACTTCGAGACGTTCCGATTGGTGAATTGCTTTCTCCAATTGGGACCTTCGGCCTCATGGCGATGTGAGTGTCATCTCGACGTTCCATGTGTGCGCGAGGCCAGATAGGCATCGGCGGCGGATGCTATCTCCGTCTTCTTGCGTAGCTTGAAGCGAGCTGCCTGCATGCCGCGTGAGAGATTGGACGCCATTTCCGGTGGTATCCGGACTTTGAGCCACGCTTCTAAATCGTCGAGAGGCACGGCGTTCCACAGATATTCCGGGATGTTTTGTGCCAGATAAAGCGGGCGATATTGCGGATACGCGGCCATTACCTGTTCGACATGGTCACGGAATGCCGCCCAGGTCAAAGCCGGATTCTGTTCCGCGGCGTCGTAGATCAGCTGCAGGCGGATACCGTCGGCCTGGGGCGGAATCTCATTCGAGAGGGCGATGTCGAGCGCCTGCTGTGCCAAAATGGGATCACGTACCCGCATCAGCGCATGTAGATAGCGATCCAACTCGGTCTCGTTGTGCGCCGAACGGATGATGCCATGCAGCTTTTCAAACATCGGCTGGTCGGCATTGGTGGCGACGATCGATAGCACGACCACTTGATCGTCGGGATCGAGGCTGGCCGGATTGGCCAGATAGCCGTCGAAGCGCCGCCGCGCCTCGGCCACGATATCGGTCTCACCCCATTCGCCGAGCTGGCGGATCACTTGGCGCCGCAGATGCAGAAGGGGCGCGGTCTCATTCGGATGTGGGTCCCAGCCCAACACCGCGGCCACCGGCTTTAAGATCGAGCGCGCATAGGCATTAAAAGCGTTGTGGCCGCTCGTACCGCGCTCGTAGTTCTCGATCCGCCCCAGGGCCTCAATGATCTGACTCCACGCGCGGTCGTTGAGATCGGTGCCCATCGCCGCAGCAAGCTCCAGATAGCGATCAATCTTCTGCCGTCCGGCCTGGACCAATGCCCATTGATCGTCGAGCAAAGCGATCCGATCGCCGCTCGGCAAACTGGGAAAAGCAAGTCGGTCGGTCTCCAGCGTTTTGTCGTCATAGGCGACGCGGTAGAACCCAATGGCGTCCGGGTTGAGGCTCAGCGCTTGGTCGCAGCGGCCTGCCGCTACTCTCTGGTCGTCCTCAGCCAGCAACGTCGGTTCTGGTACCGCGGCCATGCCGGCGCGGACTCTCATGGGTACGCGCCAATGTGAGTGCCCGGGATCTTCACCCTCAAGCAGAAAGCGTTTCTGCGCGAGCGTAACGCTACGGTTACCCGACGCATCGCACTTGGCTGTGGCGATCACGAGTGGATAACCCGCCTGAGCGGTCCAATCCGCGGCAACCTCGCTCACTGCCCGGCCGCTCGCGGCGTCGAGCGCGAGCCACAGATCTGTGGTAGTGGCGTTGGAGAAGGCGTGCGCCTTCATGTAGGAGCGAATGCCGTCGCGGAACTTATCGGGCCCGACGTAGGCTTCCAGCATTCGCAAGACCGCCTCGCCCTTGGCATAGGTGATTTGCGGATCGAAGGCGCGGCGCGCCTCCAGCTCGTTGGTGACATGCTGCTGAATGGCGTGCGAAGCCTGGCGCGCATCGGCGTCCATGGCGCCTTCTTTGCGCGCGTCCTCGACTTCCCACCATAGCCAGTCCGGATGACGCAGGTCGGTTTCTTTGGCTGCCCGCCAGGAAGCGAAGCTTTCATTGAGCCACAGATCGTCCCACCAGCCCATCGTGACCAGATCGCCGTTCCACTGATGCGCCATTTCATGTGCCTGGACCGAGTAGACATTTTGGCGGTTGCGGATGGTGCTTGATGGCGTGATTAGCAGAATCTGGTCGTTGTATGTGATCGCGCCCCAGTTCTCCATGGCGCCCGTGAACCCGCCCGGCGTGGCAATGGAATCGAGTTTCGGTAACGGAAAGGGATAGCCGAAGTAGTCGTTATAGTCGGCGAGGATTTGGCGGGCGTTGGCCAACGCGGTCGCGCCGTCCTGCTCCTGCCCGCGCACCGCCCAGATGCTCAAGCCAGTCTTGTCGACCGACGCGGATATCTCGGCGAAATTGCCCGCTGTCAGTTCGACCAGATAGGTCGGCATTTTCGGCGTGCGCTTAAAATGGGTGGTCACGAGCGCACCATTGACGGTGCGCTTGGCGATTGGCATGTTGCCGATGGTGGCCCAGGCCGCCGGCACGGTGATGCTCACGCGAAAGGTGGCGCGGAAGGCGGGCTCATCCCAACAGGGAAACATGCGGCGGGCGTCGGTAGCCTCGAACTTTGTCGATACGAGGACATCGGTCGCGCCGTCGGGACGCTTGAAGCTCTGTGTGTAGAGCCCGAAGGGCTGCGATTCGATCTTACCGTTGTAGGAGAAGGCTAACCGGTGCAGGCCCGGTGCCGCTAGCTTGGGCAGGGTGACTTTGGTCAGCTGGACCTTGTTGTCGGACTCCACTTTCGGCACTGGCCGGCCGTCGAACAGCACGTGCTCGAGCCTCTGATTGAGCGAATTGAAGGTGAGCGTGGAGGTCGCGCTGCGCACATTAAGAGTGATTGCCTCGGTACCCCGCACAGTGTGCGCTGCGATGTCGGGCACGAGCGCGATGTCATAGTCCTGAGGTACGACATCCTTCGGTAGCCGGCCCGGCGCGCCATCGAAGGAGAACGGAGCCTCGGCAAAAGCGGGCGCTGCTAGGAAGGGTATTATCAGTGCATAAATGGATGCTGGCACCATTCCGCCTCTTCGATCGTGTGGAAAGTGATCTTCTTGTTCTTACCGCGGGCGATTAGCGATGAGGGGCAGATACAATCATATTGCGCTTAGATCAAATCCACCATCGTTCCCAGGTGATTCACTATGGATGTTGTTGGCCCTCGGCATATTGTTCAACAATTGGCTTTCCATCTGGGTGCTGCGCCCGATAAACCGCTGGTCCGTCGGTGAGATTTCGCTGAATTTCGTGATGGCGACAATTCAGTATTTCACCTGCTCCCTCGTTTGTATTGAGGTTCACGGCGGGCAAGAGGTTGATATGAACAGGTGGTTCGAGAAGCAGCGTGTCGCGTTTCTCAGTGCCTTCGCGGCCTTGTGCGGCATGGCGATATTCGCAAACTAGGTTCATCGCAATCTATCCGGCGGGTCGAGCGCCTTGGCTTGGATCGAATCTGATGCTGTTCTTTTCCTGGTGCTGCTGCTCATACTCGGTGCAATTCTGTTCAGGGAAAAATGGCTCCAATGGACCGCGGCACTCGTCATGCTGATTGTTGAAGCCGTGTCTATCAGCTCTTACAAGACGCCGGGTTGAACAGCGTGTGCTCCTATGGCTTCCCAGCCCAGCCCGGACCTCCCCGGAGCGGACAGTCATCACGGGCGGCTCGGGTGAATTGCGGACCCTGCGAAGTGGTGCGGGGGCCGCGTCGGGAGTTACCAAAGACCGATGACATTTTAATGCGCTGGTCTTTGCGCGCAATCGTGTCAGAATGCGCCGAACCATCCGGGGGCAGCCAAAATGGCGAAGAAGAAGCAGCGCGTCGCTCCAATTCGTGCCGCCGCCAAACACGCCTCGCCGCGTTCTCGAGCCTCTCTAAGATCACAGTCACCGGATCGCCTGCTGCGGCTTGGGCTTGGATTCTGGGGGCCGCGCACATTGTTGAGCGCCGTAGAGCTTGGGGTCTTTTCGATACTAGCCAAGGGTCCGCTCGATGAGTCGCAACTGCGCGAGCGGCTCAAGCTGCATCGGCGCTCGGCCCGTGACTTCTTCGACGCCTTGGTCGCTCTTGGCCTCTTGCAGCGCAGAGTAGGGCGGTACCGTAATGTGCCCGACGTGGACGCATACCTCGACCGAGCCAAGGCAACCTATGTCGGTGGTTTGCTGGAAATGGCCGCCGTGCGCCTGTATCCATTTTGGGGTTCATTGACCGAAGCGCTGCGCACTGGCGCTCCTCAGAACGAAGCCAAGAGCGGGGGCGAGCCCTTCGCAGCGCTCTATGCCGATCCTGAGCATCTGCGTGGATTTCTCACTGCGATGACCGGTGTCAGCATGGGTTCAGCGCGCGCCATCTCCGCCAAGTTTCCCTGGCAGAAATATCGCACCTTCATTGATGTGGGGGGCGCGCAGGGCTGTGTGGCGGTACAAGTGGCGCTGGCCCACGAGCAGCTCAGCGGGGGCGGGTTCGATCTGCCGCAGGTCCAGCCAATCTACGAAAACTACGTGCGCTCTTTCGGGCTCGATGCACGACTTAAGTTCCACGCGGGCGACTTTTTCCGGGACCCGCTGCCGCCTGCCGAGGTGCTGATAATGGGGCACATCCTGCACGACTGGAACCTGGAGCAAAAGCACCTGCTGCTGCAGAAGGCTTACGCCGCGCTTCCGAAGCGCGGGGCGCTAATCGTCTACGATGCAATGATTGATGATGCGCGCTGCCGCAATGTGGCCGGGCTCTTGATGAGCCTGAATATGCTCATTGAAACGCCGGGTGGCTTCGATTACACACCGTCAGATTGCCGTGGATGGCTAAAGGCCGCGGGATTCCGCACGACCGCGCTTGTTCCTCTGACTGCAACCGAATCGATGCTAATCGCCATCAAGTGAGAATTGGGGGCGGGGGTATGCCATCGGCCGTGGAGATCGCAATAAGCATCACACCAATTGCGGACGCGCGCGCAGCACCGGGCTGATCGGTCGCAGGTTGTGGCTTTAGCGCCTCAAGACCTTGGGGTGCGAGCGTTGAGACTGCGGATGAGCGCCCGGACTACCTGTGGATCTACCGGTTTGGTCAGATGCTCATCAAAACCGGCATTGCGAGCGCGGGTGCGATCCTCCGCCTGTCCCCAGCCGGTGAGCGCTATGAGCATCGGCGGCACGTCGCCGCTTTGGCGGCGCAGGTCGAGCGCCAGTTCGTAGCCATTGCGGCGTGGCAATCCAATATCGAGGATGGCAACCTCAGGTTTGAAGCTGTCGGCGATGTCCAGTGCCTGATCGGCATCGAATGCCGTCTTTACCTGATGTCCGTCCAGGGCCAAGAGTGCTGCAAGACTCTCGGCGGCGTCGGTGTTGTCGTCGACCACCAGAAGGCGGCGGCTGTACGAGAACTGATTCGCTGCATCAGTCGTTGTGTTGTGCATGGCGATGCCTTTCTTTACCGCGGGCAACGGAAGGCGGATACGAAACTCACTCCCATGACCGGCCCCGGCACTGCGCACTTCCACCGTCCCGCCGTGCAGGCTCACCAGTCCCTTCACCAGCGCTAGCCCGATGCCGAGACCGCCCTCGGAGCGCTCGAGGGCCGGCCGCAACTGCGAAAACATCTGGAAGATCCGCGGCAAGGCCTCCGGTTCGATGCCGATGCCACTGTCGGTGACTCGCACGACGAGTGCCATTTCCTGAGACTCGACCGCGAGCTGGATGTGGCCACCCGGATCGGTGTATTTGGCGGCGTTGTTGAGCAGATTGGACAGCACCTGCGCCAGGCGCAGCCCGTCCGCGTGAATCTGCGGCAAGCCATCGCCCACCGTGACCTCCAGAGTATGGCCTTTCCCGTCGAGCGCGGGCTTTGAGGTCTCCACCGCGGCATCGACCACTGAGCGAACATCGAGCCACTCGCAACGAAGTTCAAGGGTGCCGCGTGTGATGCGTGATACGTCCAGCAGGTCATCCAGAAGGCGAGCCATGTGGCGCACCTGACGTTCAATGACGGCGTGACTCCAGCGCAGTTGCGCCGCAGTAGCGCGCGGTGCACTGGCGATGGCCGCAGCCTGACGGATCGGCGCGAGGGGATTGCGCAACTCGTGCGCAAGGGTGGCCAGAAATTCGTCCTTGCGACGATCTACGTCACGCAGGTCCGCTTCCACGCGCTTGCGCTCGGTGATATCCGCGAACCACACGACAAGCCCATCGTCCATCTTGGCGATGCTGTTGTGGAACCACCGCGGCCGGTTATCGTGCAGCATCGGTGCCTCGAGGTCGGCGGATTCGCCGGTTTCCACCACCTGTGCCAGCGTTTCGAGCAAATGCGGGGAATTCCAAGCCTCGGGCAGGACGCTCCGGACGCGCCGCCCCACCAACGCTTGGGCCGGCCGGTCGAGGAGCCGCTCCGCGGCACGGTTCACGTAGCGCCACTCGAAATCCGCGATCACACCTTTCTCGTCGCGCACTGCCTGCAGCACCGTAAAACCAGCCCTTGAGGCGGACAGCGCGGTGCGGAAGCGCTGCTCGCTTGCCGAGATGGCTTCGCGGGCCTCGTTGCGCAAGCGGCCCATCGCAATCTGGTTATTGACACGCGCAAGCAGCTCACGCGCGGCGAATGGCTTGACCACATAATCGTCCGCCTCGGCGTCGAGTCCTTCGATTTTCGCCTCTTCGCCAGCACGTGCGGACAACAGGATCACCCGCAGTTCGCGCCAGCGCGGCTCGTGACGGATCCTCTGCAAGAGACCGAACCCGTCCAGATGCGGCATCATGATGTCGCTGAGGACCAGATCCGGGGACTCGCGCTCGAGTGCGGCGAGAGCCTGTTCGCCGTCGGCCGCCGTCGTGACGCGGAATTGGGGCGCGAGCAGACGCTCGATGTACCCACGCATGTCAGCGTTGTCGTCCGCCAGCAGCACCAGCGGTCTGTCGGCGCTTGCGGCTGAGACGTCCGACTGCAAATTTGGCCCCTCGGGTTGCGTCAGGGCTAGGTCATCCAGCACGTCATCGCTTCCCCAGCGGCTGGCTTCTTCGATGAACGTGCGAGCGACGGAACTAACCCTGGAGTCGCGCGGCTTGCTGTACAAGCGGTCCGCAGGCAGATGGGCGTTGCCGGCCGGAATAGCGACGATGAAGCGACTGCCCCTGCCTTCCACGCTGTACACGCGGATGCTCCCGCCGTGCTGCTTTACCAGTTCGTTGACGAGCGACAGGCCGATCCCGGTGCCCTCATGCGCGCGACCCTGCGCGCCGGGCACCCGGTAAAAGCGCTCGAACAGGTGCGACTGTGCTTCGCGGGGAATGCCGATGCCGGTGTCGCTGACTTCGAGCTCAATCATCTCGGTGGTTCCGGTCAGCGCGATGCGGATCTCTCCGGCAAGCGTGTACTTGAATGCGTTCGAGAGAAGGTTCAGAACGATTTTTTCCCACATATCGCGATCGACCCACGGCTGTGCGGGCAGGGCACTGCACTGCACCACGAAGCGCAACCGGGATTTTTCGATCGCTGATCGGAACACGCTCGCCACATCTTGCGTGAGCTCGACGAGATCAAGGGGTTCAAAACTGGCGCGGATGCGCCCGGTCTCCAGACGGGAAAAGTCGAGCAGCGAATTGACCAGCCGCAGCAGGCGCAGCGCGTTGCGATGGGCGACTTCGAGCTCGGCGCGATGCGCCGGCAGTTTCTCAGCCGGCTCCGCGAGGGCCTGCTCGAGTGGTCCGAGCATGAGGGTGAGTGGCGTGCGGAATTCGTGGCTGACGTTCGAAAAGAAAATGGTCTTAGCCTGATCAAGCTCCGCCAGTGCCTCCGCGCGCTGGCGCTCGGCGCGATAGGCCTGCGCGTCGGCGATAGCGGCAGCAGCCTGCGTGGCCACCAGCTCGAGAAAGCGGCGATAGGGCTCATTGAGCGCGCGGCGCGGGCTCACGCCGAGGATCAGAAAGCCGGTCAACGGCTGGGTGCCGGAGCCCTTCATGGGCAGCACCAGCGCGCGCTGTACCGGGTCTGGCCAAGACTCTGCGGCAACGTTCACCCCGGCGGCCGGGAGATTTGCGATCTCCCGGGTTTCCTGGGTTGCCAGGAGCGGCGCCAACGACCAAGGTCCGGAAGATTCTGGCAGATCAAATGTCAGCGGCAACACGCCGGCGGGCAATTCGCGGACCTGCGCTGCGCGATGCGCCCGCGGTCCATCGAGCAGATAGAGGCCTCCAAACGCGATGTCGAGGGGATAACGCGCCAGCACCTGACAGATGTGCTCACACGTTTCTTCCACGGACCGTACCCTGACTGAGTGTGTGGCCAGATCCCGTAGTGCCCGCAATTGCCGCTCACCGATGATGCGGTCCGTGACCTCCGTGACCACGCACAGCATTCCGGCAATCTGGCTCGCATCGTCATAAACCGGGCTATACGAGAAGGTATGGTACGTTTCCTCCGCGAAGCCGCTGCGCTCGAGAAACAACTGTAACGCCTCGTCCCAAGTGGCTTCGCCACGGGTCAGCACCTGCTGGATACGCGGCCCGATATCGGGCCAAATCTCTTCCCACACCCGATCCGAGCGGGCGCCGAGTACCCATTCACGCTTGATGCCTACGGTCGGCAGGTAGGCGTCATTGCAGAAGAAGGTCAGCTCCGGCCCCCAGAGCATCCACATCGCGTACCGCGAATCGAGCATGACGCGCACGACGGTCCGCAGGGACTGTGGCCACTGCCACGGATCGCCCAACGGTGTGCGCGTCCAGTCGAGCGCCCGAATGCGTGCGCCCATCTCGCCGCCCCCGGCAAGAAAGGAAGGGGTCTCGTGCTTGGTCATTAAGGGAGCACAGGACTCGATGTTCCCGCTTTCTTCCGTCTTCTGGGTCGGTCCTGAGGCTTCCCGCTCGGGCCGCAACGCTCCCTTTATTATTGCCAAGGCAACTCCGCCGCCAGGATGATGGACTCAAGCGCTCAGAGCTTCCGCGCACCGTCGCGTTCAACTTTAAGCGCGCCCATGAGGTGCGTATGTCAGACAACGCCGCATGTTGGCCTCGCGGCTTACATCCGGCTCGGTAGAGGCTCGATGTCATCCTTCTCGGCATTGAAGCCTCGGCCGTGCGCGGAACATGGCCAATTTCACTTGATAGCGGGGAACCTGTTACGCAGTCGCTTATTCCGGTCGGCTCCCCTCTGGTAGGGGGTTCCCGGAGCCCAGCTAGGCTAGGGGAGAGGATGCGGGTCCCTGCACAGCATTGCGACGGCAAATCAGGGTAAATCGGGCCGTACAGGCGAATCCGTCAGCAGGACGGCTTCCCCTTCGCTGGCGTTGCCTGTCGGCAGGGGATATGCCCCAGCGCGAGTCCGCTCAGAACTGCGGGAACAGCGCCATTACCGTTGCGCGATTCAAAAAAGCGACGATGCGGGAAACAGGGACTGATACAGGTATAGTCGGCGCCGCGTTTCACCGCGCTCGCCGGAGACCGGGCGTCCGTCGTTGTTGTGACGACCGGCCCCCCTCGGACTCCCTTTCCGACAGTGGCTGCTTAGGCGGCACGAACCAGCGTAGAAGGCAGAACCAAGGGAGCGAATGTTGCGGTGCGAAGACAGAAAGTATCCATCGACGCCGCGCTAGGCGTCACGCATCATCAGCCTTATTATTACGCGGGCCTCCTGCAGTCACGCAACGCCTAAAACCAACACCAGCGACTTGCACGGTCCGGGGAGAGCATCATGACGACAGCGGCCAGCTCTGCGTTTTATTCAGTGTGTTTGGGTTTGCTCTTGTCGGCTTGCGGTGGCGGATCCGCGACCAGATCCGACTCTGCGCTTCCGCAAAAGCATGGCGTAGGACCAGGCATGAACGCGGACGGCGAGGTGATCGACTCTTCAAAGGTCGAGTCCGGTTATGGGCAAAATGTGACGGTGGGCGATTGGGAAGGCGAACTCACCGGCAAGCCCGCAGCAGGCTCTTGCTTTACGAAGTTACAGATTGGAATGCCCCTTAAGCAGGCGACGGACATCTGTGGGCCGCCGACGGATCAGGGAGCCTACATTACCGGTAAGGCCTTCATTCCCTTCTACTTCGGTAGTGATCGATTTCGCTACGAGCTGGCGTACAAAGCACAGGGGCGCCTCATTTTCGCCGGCGGATCCATAGCAGACGTCTCCGGCGGCCATCTCATTTGGGTGATTTACAGCGCAAACGACACCGGCTATCGATAAGAACCGGTGCCGGCCTTGGTTGAGTTTGCCGCAGAGTCCACTTCCCAGGGTCCCGAGGCATCACACCGGGGGAACAGGGCAATGGCCGATGCTGCGAGCACGCCGACGAAATTTTCGCGAACCGACTTAAGCGGGCACGACAAACCGAAATGTCGGGTCATCCTGCCGCCAGTGCAAGGTGGTTGGTCCGAGCCAGCGCTGTTTGAGTGGGAACTGACTGCGGAGTCGTGGACCGATGAGCATCCGCACAGCGAGTACAATTTCGTGATAGAAGGCCAGCTGTTCGTAGAATCCGGCGGCGTAACTGTCGAGGCGCAGACGGGCGACGTCGTGCGAGTTCCAGCCGGGGCAGTGGGCAGGTACTGGGCGCCAAAGTATGCGCGTCTGCTTGCTATATATGGCCCCAGTAAGGGCGGCCCCAGCAGAACCCTAGGTTACGAAAGAGTGAGCAGCCGTTAGGCGTAGTCGCGTCGTCGCATGTCATTTTCACAAAGCGGATCTACAGCGCTTCGGAATGCAAGGTTGCCACCATGAAAGCCATACAGATGCATGGGTACGGAGGTGTAGATCAACTTCGGTATGAGGATGTGCCGGTGCCGACGGCCGGACCTGGCGAGGTCCTTGTGAAGGTCGCGGCAACAAGTGTGAATCCAATCGATTGGAAGATACGCCGCGGAAATTTGAAGGGAATGCTGACTCTTCAGTTTCCCGTCATTCCGGGGCGCGACGTCGCTGGTGAGGTCGTTGCGGTCGGCGCCGGTGTGTCCAATTTTAAGCCGGGCCAGAAGGTGATGGCACTGACAAATCACACCTATGCAGAACTCGTGGTGGTTCCGAGCGCCGCCTTGGCTACGGTTCCGGACGGACTCGAGTTGCAACAGGCCGGCGCTTTACCGCTTGTGACTACCACAGGGGCTGCGCTGATCGAGCACGTGGGGCCAGAGAGCGGCCAAACTGTTCTGGTAACGGGAGCGCTTGGAGGGGTTGGGCGGACTGCGGTGTATGTCGCCACCGAGCGCGGTGCACGTGTGATAGCCGGGGTACGCGAACGGCAGAAGGTGCAGGCTCAGGCGCTGGGGGCCGATCAAGTCATCGCAATCGACTCGGACTCAGAAATCCGCTCCCTTCCTGATTTGGATGCAATCGCCGACACGGTAGATGGAGAGGTCATCGGGAGGCTGATTGCGAAGTTGAAGCGAGGAGGAGTCCTGGGTTCGGTCTTGGGGAAACCTAAAGCCGCAGACGGGAAGGATATTCGCGTCGAAGCCTTCAGCGTACAGCCGAATCCGACTGTGCTCGCAAAACTGGCCGAGGCGGTTCGCACGGGCAATCTCAGTATCCCCGTCGTTAAGACGTTCAAGCTCAGCGAGGCAGCCGCCGCCCAGAAGCTCGCGGAGGAAGGCCATGTCGAGGGGAAAATCGTGCTCATAGCGTAGTGACCGGCTGCGCTAGGCTCATGACACGCCAACTGCTGGTTCTGGCGCTTTTTTGTCGGCTGCGGCGCGCTTGCAAGTTGTGCCGCGGATCAATCGTGGAATCTCGCTGAGGGGCAGCAACCGGAAACCTTTCGACGGCGGGTCGTTGTTGAGGCAGAAGGGCGGATGCTCCTCTATCTCCCTGCCGGCTTCGGCGTTCACGGCGCTGAACGCTACCCCTTGCTCGTGTTCCTGCACGGTTCGGCAGAATCCGGCATGGACCTCGAGAAGCTCAAGGTCCACGGGCTTCCAAAGATCCTCGCGACGCGTCGCGACTTTCCCTTTGTCGTCGCCTCTCCGCAGACGCCTACTCCCCTTAGACCCCTCGATCCCTTGACCCTCAATGCGATGCTGGATGAGCTGCTCGCCCGGCTGCCGATAGACCGGGACCGGGTGTACCTCACCGGCATCAGCATGGGTGGATCTATGAGTTACCGATGGGCGAGCGAGAGTCCCGGGCGCTTTGCGGCCGTCGTGCCAGTGTCTGGGTCATGGGCCCCGGAAGATGCCTGCCGGCTGAAGGATCTCCCCATCTGGGCTTTTCACGGCGCGAAAGATCATTCAGTTCCAGTCGAGCGCGACGACGCGGTGATCAAGGCTATCAATGCCTGTGGAGGACACGCGCGAATCACCATTGACCCCGAGGGCGACCATGATGACCCGTACTGGAGCGCGGTCTACGGGAACCAGGAACTCTACGACTGGCTGCTTAAGCAACGTCGCCCAGCCTCACACTGAGCTCTCGGTGACGGGGCACAGGGCATCGGCGGCGTGCTCTCTTGACGTGTGCCTGACACGACGCCCCAGATAGCCCGGGTGGCAATTCTCGTACGGTACGGCGCTGTGCGCTTGAGCTCGTTAACGCGAGGGGGTTCCTGACCAAGCCATTTTGTCGACGTTACGCTTCGCGGCTACCAGGAGCAGCTAGAGCAGTCGAAGGACCGCGCTATCCTCAGCAATATCTAGAGAATATGGCTAGATAAACCCAAGCGTACTCGGGCCAAATGCCGACAAGTTGGGCAACACGGCAGTGAGTTCCGTCGCATCGGCGCCAAACCAGGTTGCTAGCGTCGCGGCGAATTGATCCACAGCGATCGTCGGAATCCAGCGACCCAGGTCGCTAGCATCGTCTGGGCCGGATAGTTGTAGCGTCGGCAGCGCTCCGTAGATTTTACCGCCATTAACAGCGTCTCCGATGACCAGAGGGTGACTCCCCCACGCATGGTCTGTACCGCCACCGGTGTTGGGCAGGAAGTTGCGCGAAAAATCTGACAGCGTGAACGAGGTGACGCTGCTGCCTGCGCCGATATCAGCCATCGCGCCGTGAAAGGCGGTGAGCGCGGGATCCAGTTGCATGAACAGCTCTTGCTGCTGGTTGAGCTGATCCGTGTGCGTGTCGAACGAGCCGAGGGTCGCGAGGAACACCTGTCGACTCGCACCGAGGGCGCTACGGGCTTCGATTACCTTCGCGATCGCCAGCAGTTGTTGCGAGAAGTTGCTGGTAAGGCCCGCGAAGCGCGCAGACAGCGTCGCATCGGTGGTCGTGAGGATGGGGTTCAGTATGGCGCTGCTGGTGAGCGCGTTGCTCATGATTGTCTGCGCTGCCTGTGTCAGATTGATGTCTTGATCGATGTCCAGCAACTCCACCAGCGCCCCGCGTCGTACCACATCGGCGCTGTCGTTCGAGAAACCGCTCAAGCCGAACGAACCGCTGGTCGGGATCACCAGGGCTTGCGACGCTGCGCCGGTTACGAACAGGTTGTTGCCGCCGGTCGAAATCATCGGCGGTACCCGTGAGTTGACATTCAGCGCCGCAAGCTGGTCCGCGAGTCGCCCGCCCCAACCGCTGTTCGAGGACGACGTGCTCGAGATCGACGCTTGCCACTGGTGCTGCTGATCGATGTGCGAAAAGAGGCTTTCTGGCTTGGCCGTGGCCGTCGAGAGATACTGTGCCTTGGTCAGCGGCTGTACGAGCGTCCCGACGTTCGCCACGATGGCGAGACTCCCTGACGCCCAGAGCGACTGCAGACCGGGCAGCGCGGGATGCAGCCCGTACTGCGGCGCAGCGGCGGCAAGCGGTAGCAGCTGGGACTGCGGGAGCGCCAGGTAACTGCGCGTTTGCGCGTAATTGGCGTAACCCGCGGTATCCAGCGGCACGATGGTGTTGTTGGCATCGTTCCCGCCGTAGAGGAATATGCAGACAAGGGCCTTGTAATCGCTCGCTGGCGCGGCATGCGCGGCGAGGACGCCGAGCTGCCCCAAGGCCGCGGTACCGGCGAGTGCGCCTGCATGCTGCAGAAAGCTTCGACGTTTCATATCACCGCTCCACTTGGTATTGCGCGGACGTGAGGATCAGGTAACTGGCCGTTTGCGCGGCCGCCAGCGGATTTGTTGAATTTGCGGCGACCGAGTTGACGGCTGTGAGAATGATGTTGCTCGCGGCGCTCGACAGGCTGCCGTGCATCAGTGTCTGGTTCAACTGGGCGATCAGCGTGACGTTGCTCTCGGCACCTGCGAGCGACGTCAGACTGATACTCGTGCCCGTGCTGCCGCTGACAGTGGGATCCGGGGCGGCGCCGCCGTGCATGATCACGGTGTTGATGAAATTGGCACGTGCAAGGGCAGTTGCCGCGTTGTCGATGCCGAACTCCGGCGCGATCGTCTGCGTGCCTGGAATTTGATAGCTTGGCGGATAGAAGTTGAATACCGTCTCGGGCGAGAATATCGGCTGCCCCATCGCGGAACTTGCGCTGCGCGGCAGTACACCATCTGACTGACCACCAAGGCTGCGCAGAGTGCTCGTAATGAACAGAGCAGGTTCGCGCAGATGACCGAAGAGGGCCGTCGGCGGCACCTCCCCGCGCGCCTCCGCGTCCGTCAGGATCGCTCGCACGACGGCACTGAGATCGCCGCGGACGCCCTGACCGTTGTTAGCGAACACTGCGGCGATGCGCGCAACATAGGCCGGACTTGGATTGCTCGTCACCAGATGCTGTATCAGCTGTTTGCTGATGAACGGCGCGACGTTCGGATGATTGAATATGTTGTCGAGCGCATCGGCGAGGTCCTGCGCGGGCGTCTGGTTCGCCGGTACGGTATAACCGTTCAGCAGCACTTTGGTGCCTGCTTGGTGGTGATCCGGGAATGCCACCATCGCGCCGTCGAAGTTGATCGGATTGGTCCACTGCGAGTTCGCGCCCGCCAGCGGCGGATAGCTCCAGCCGGTGAACACCGAGGCGAAGCCCTCAATGGTGGCTCCATCGAATGTGGGAATCGGTGCGCCGCCAGCGCCCAGCTGTTGCGTTCCGTCAGGATTCAGTTCGACGAGCCCGATAGAGAACAGTTGCAGCACTTCGCGGGCATAGTTCTGGTTGGGGACCGTGCCGTTTTGAGGATTGGTCTCGTCGCTGTTCGCCATGTCGAGGTAGTGACCCATGGTCGGACTCAAAGTCAGATCCTGCAGCAGCGTGCGGTAATTACCGAGTGCGTCCCTCAGCAGTATGTTTTCGTAATCGGCGAGCCCGTAAGCCTCGTAAATCTCCACGCTCGAAACCACTATGATTTGCGATAGCGCGAATGCGACTCGCTGGCGCAGTTGGTCGGGGTTATGGAGCGCGTGAGTGAAGAAATCGCGCTGCACCTGAAATGGCGAGTACTTATCGCGGGCACACAGGCTGGATGCATCGGGGGGCTTCGACCCATCACCGATGCAGCCGACGGGAGCGGTGTGTGGAGTGTAGCTGTATCCTGTGTACTGAGTCGGTGGATACGCTAACTGCTCATGGATGTATGCATCGATGCCTACGCTCTGCACATGAGCGACATCGCTGGAGGTGACGCCGAAGGTCGCCTGTTCGAGCAGTCGCGCGGCGTCTGCGGCGCTTACGGAGGCGGAGGTCGGAGGCGGCGTGGCTGCCGGCGTCGGGGAATTTGCGGAATTGCCACCGGCGCACGCGGCGAGGCTGAGCAGCGCGCACAACATGCCCGCTGAACCCCCAAAAGGAACACACATGCGGATCCGTGTTGCGCAGCATCGGCGGTTATACATCGTTCGTCTCCCTGCCTGGTGCACAACGCAAAACAACGCCCCGACATAGGCCGCGGTTGACGGCTTATCGAAATGAATTGCAGTCTTCCGGAGCGCTGTCGCTGCGGGCAGACATGTGTCAGCGCCTTGCAATGTCCAAAGCTGACAACCGTATCGCGCTCGATTGATATTTGGGCCGAGGAAAGGCCCCTTGCGGCAGGGAGCGGTTCAACACAGATAGGCGTGGTGGCGGGGGCGTGCTACCTATTGATTCCGGTGGCTAGATTGGGAATACGCTTGCGGAAGGTCGGAGCGCGGACAAGGGGGCGGCTGCATAGCGCGCGGATCTACTGGCGCTCGGCTATCAATGGCGGTGCGTATGGTGCGCGTCTGGAACGTGGGCGTGCGAGTGCCTAATGGGTCGGTGCCGATGTCGGTGACTGTGAGGTCCAACCGGCATGGGATCGTGGAAGTGTTCGTGATGCCCGTCATCGTGCCTGTGAGCGTGCTCGTGCTCTAACGCTTCATGCTTGTGATCGTGGGCGTGCGTCTCAGCCAGATGAATCAGGATGCCGACAATCATCAGGATGGCGCCAGCCAGCATCCACGCGCCGCCGACGCGCTCGCCCAGCATGACGGCGAGCAGCGCGCCGACGAACGGTGCAAAGGCAAAGACGGAGCCTGTACGGGCTGCACCGAACGAGCGCTGGGCCAGCAGGTAGAAGCGCAAGCTCAAGCCATATCCCGTCGCGCCGACCAGCAGAAGGCCGAGCGCAGGCCACACTGACGGTAGAGGCTCTCTAAATGCAAAAGCCAATAACGCCGTCGCAGCGGCGCCGATTGCGCCTTTGAGCATGACGACACGACCTGGATCGCGTGTAGAGAGGGCGCGAGACAGCGTGTTGTCCACACCCCACGAAGCTGTGGCGGCCATGACAGCCAAAAGTCCAACCACCTGAGCGCTCCCGGATTCAGCGCGATCCAGCACCAAAACTATCCCGCCGAGCGTGAGCAACGTCATGGCCACAGTCACGCGTCGGTCGAGGGTCTCGTGATACCACAGCCGCGCTAGAACGGCAGTGAAGACTGCCTCAAGGGTCAGCATGAGCGATGCGCTGGTGCCGCTTGTGTGTTGGAGACCCCAGGCGAGTGCCACCGGCCCGATCCCCGCACCAAAAATTGCCATCAGAACAAGTCGCGTGGCATCGCCCCTCTGTATGCCCGCCTCGCAGCTGATCGGCCGACGCAGCGATGCACCGATGAGCGCAGCCCCCGCGTAAAGCAGGCTGGCCGTCGAGAAGCTACCGACGCCTGCGCCAAGGCGCTGCACCAAGGGTGTGCTAACGCCAAACAGAACAGCAGCCAACAAGGCGATTAGCCCCCCCGCGAGGGCGGGCCATTTGTGCCGCAGTGAGAGTGCGCTCATGACATCAGCAAGCCCTCAGCGCCCTGGCCATGACCGGCACGCTCGGGTGGCAGTCTCGAGTTCTAGGTCCGTGAGGTCAAGCGCCATGCCCGCATCGTCGCGCCGCGCGCGTCCAGCGCCGCGGAGCGATTGGGACAGGCCGCAATCGAAGGTGCGGAGGGTAGGCGCCCAGAGCAGGTTGTACGTGCACCGACGCTTCGCCGCGCAGCTCGCTCTGGTCGGACAGTCGATCCGCAAGCGGACCAAGACCTGCACGCTATTCCTCCCGGTCATCTCCGGAAACACCATGGATTGAGGGCTAGAGTCGCCCTACACGTTCTCCATCGATGCGACGAACGACGCCAGAATCGAACCGATGCTAGCGGCTTCGGTGCTGTACTCGCCCTCCAGAAGATTGTCAGCGGACATCAAGGCGTGGAGCTTGTTAACAAGCTGACGCTCCTCGAGGAAACCTGACTTTGCAACTGGCATTGCATCGAGGGCCCGGCGCACGCGGCCGCAGGCGGCAAGTCCCACTTTCCAGTCGTAACCATAGGCATTGTTCATTTCATTTTCGGCGTGAACGTCAACACAGACACCGATCCGCTTGCGCACGGATATACCTGAGATGACCCATCGGAGGCGAAGCATTCGGATACGCCGCATCAAGGTCGTTCGTGGCTCAATCAGCACGCCAAGCTTTGATCGCATCCGATTCACTTGACGACAGACCAGGAACTTCAGGTAGAGGGGGATTTTCCATATCGGGTAAGCGGCCACTGACATTAGCTGGCGAAAGGACAAATCGTCCCGACAAAATCGGGCCCATGCCAGCATCACAGTTCCGCCAAATAGACTCAAGCCAAGTGTGGAGACAGCCAGGGGAAACCAAGCGTGGGAAAGGCCAAAGCTGATGGCTTGAATGCCACACTGGCAGAGTAACATGAGCAGCAGGAGGCCCAGCGACGGCACACTCGAGTCGAGCGCCATCGCGAGCTTGTTGCGATCGAACTTACACAGACCTTGCGCCAATAACCACGGAACTTGTGACAACTTAACGCCTAGATGCGCCTGCTCCCAGCGCGTTCGTTGATTGCGAACGCTCTTCGGTGACGATGGAAATTGACGCGTGACCATTGCATCGGGACAGAAGCGGGGCGGAATACCTGCATCCAGCAGATCCAGCTCCAGTTTCTGTTGCAGTTTCATATCTTTCACAATCTGGCCGGACGTCAGTGAGGCTCCCGTCAGGCACCGCCACGGGAAGGCCATGCCACCGCCCATAAGCTTGCAGGGCAGCCCGAAGCGATGCAGTCCGCTGGGGCGCACCTGGTTCCTGACCAGCCAGGCGAATTCCGCAAGTTTCAGCTTTGCCCCTGCACCCGGACCGGCGCGCATCAGGTAAAGCGCCTGCGCTGGCAATCCGCCGGACAATGCACATGCCGCCAGAATATCGAGTGCACCATCGGCTAGCTCACAATTGGCATCGACAATGACGACCAGTTCAGGCGGCATAGCAGCCAGATATTGCAACCCGAAATCTAGCGCATAGCTCTTGCCGAGCCGCAGTTGATCAATCCGCTCCACAACTTCCGCACCGGCCGCACGCGCCTGTTCAACGGTGCTGTCAGTGCAGTTGTCAGCGACCACAAGAAGTCGATCGGTCGCGCGAAGCTGGTGGCGGACCGAACTCACAGCGGCGCCAATCAACGCGGCCTCGTTATGAGCGGGCATCAGTACCGAGACCCGCCCCCTGCCGGGCAAACTATGCGCGGTCTGGCTGGCGACAATTAGATTTGCCGGTAGTTGTCGTCGGTCGTGATGGCCTGAGCGGCGCCGACGACAATTAGATTTGCCGGTCGACGGGCCTCATCGACGGTCTGGTCTACTCAGCC
>Ga0302324_100009193_pt1 | contig 20719 bp, 19 predicted proteins | sample Palsa_T0_1_FD_201949 | JGI IMG/M metagenome (GOLD analysis project Ga0302324, IMG submission 201949) | Peat permafrost microbial communities from Stordalen Mire near Abisko, Sweden - Palsa_T0_1 | ecosystem: Environmental > Terrestrial > Soil > Palsa > Peat permafrost | place: Sweden: Abisko...
GAGCGAGGCGTAATCGGTCACCACCGCGTTGCCAACGTCCACCAGGGCCGAGCCCAGCCCGCCGAACCAGGCCTGCCACTCAGCCGGCGTCCCGGCGTTGGGCGCGTAGTCGGAGGGCGCACGGTAGGAGAAAACGTACTTGGCCATGATCTGTGGTCCTGTTCTGTATCCGGGGCGCGCCCCGGACTGGGACCGCCTCCATTCGGGTAGATGCCAGCAGGTCCGCGAATTTGGGCGTGCAGACACCGCCCAATTCGCGGGGCCGGCGGCGTCGGTACCTTTAAGCGGCCGGATGCGCCCGGCGGAAAGAAGAAATGCGAGGATGCATGGAGACATCGGACCTGATCGCCAGGGCCAGCGCCGGCGACCACGATGCGTTCCGCGAACTGGTCGAAGTGCACTCCCACGAACTGCAGGTGCACTGCTACCGCATCCTCGGATCACTGCAGGACGCCGAGGACGCGCTCCAGGAGACCCTCGTGTCCGCCTGGCGTAGCCTGGGCGACTTCGGCCAACGGTCCTCCCTGCGGACCTGGCTTTATCAGATCGCGACCAACCGGTGCCTGAGCATGCTGCGCGCGGACAGCAGACGGCCACGCACCGCGATCCATCTCCCCGGCCTGACCCTGCCCGAGCCGACCGGCGTCAGCGACGCTCCGCCGTGGCTGGAACCCTACCCCGACGTGCTGCTGGACAACCTCGTCGACCAGGCGCCCGGTCCGGATACGCGCTACGAGACGACCGAGGCGATCTCGCTCGCGTTCATCACCGCCTTGCAACTACTCCCGCCGCGGCAGCGTGCCGTACTCGTGCTGCGCGACGTGCTCGGCTACCACGCGGGCGAGGTGGCCAAGATGCTCGATGCCACCCAAGAATCGGTTCAAAGCGCCCTCAAACGAGCGCGGGCCACGGTCGACGGCCACCTGGCGGACTCAGGCAGCAGCAGGCCCGCGCGCCAACCGGACACCGCGGCCGAACGCCACCTCGTAGCCCTGCTGACCGACGCCCTCGAACGGGCCGACCTCCAGGCACTGGTAGGGCTACTCGCCGAGGACGTCCGAGTCTCCATGCCGCCCGCGATGCTGGAGTACCGGGGAATCGACGCGGCACTTCAATTCTTCGCAGCCGTCACCCTCCGGCCCGACCGGTCCTACCGGGTGGTGCCGACCCGCGCCAACGGCCAGCCGGCGTTGGGCATGTATGTAGCCGATCCCCACACAGGTGTCTACCGGGCCTACGGACTGCATGTCGTCACGATCGCCGGCGACCGCATCACCGCGGTCACCGGCTTCACCGCGAGCGTGATGCCACGGTTCGGGCTGCCTCGGACGCTTCCCGGAACGGACTGAAAGACCAATTCGTCAGCAACGTGAAATCCGCTGGACCCCGCGCCCGGCTCGGCCAGGATGCGCCCGTGGCAGACCATCGCCCCGATCATTCCGGGAGCTATCTGTAGCTGGACCGTTCGCGGTCACCGAACGCGCCCGGCACGCTCAACGGCGTATTATCCGCCTCCAGGCTGCAGTTCCTTCATGCGGACGAGGCACGACTACTTCGATCTCCCGACCTGGGCACAATTCTGAAAGGTGACCGCTGACCTGGTGAGGTCACGTTTGGGCTGACTTGACAAACAGGGTGTGGCTGGATGGCTTGCCCACACGCGTGATCACACTCACTGCTCGACCCCCGCCGCCATCGAGATGAGCAGCTCAGCGAGGCTGGACTTGCGCCACGTCGGCATCCGGGTGCCGGGCTTCCTGGCCCGCCGCGACCCCATACGCAATCGAATAGGCTCCCGTTTCATGCCAACCGGGACGCGGTCTGCGAGGCCGCTGCACTTCAGCGCTTTCATCTGGCCGAATGGGTATCACGAGTCCGCGTGGCGCGTCGTCAATGACGATGTGCGCGACGTTCTCGGACTTCCCTACTATGCCGGCATTGCGCGGACCGCCGAGCGCGGCCTGATGGATGCGGTGTTCCTGGCTGACAACATCGCTATTCCCGAGTACCGGGTCACGTACCTGCCGCAGACGCAATTCGACCCGGTCGCGGTGCTGTCAGCCCTAGCTGCGGTAACCAGCCGCATCGGGCTGATCGGGACCGGCTCGACGACCTACAGCAAGCCGTGGGAACTCGCCCGCCGGTTCGCGACGCTGGATCATCTCAGCGCAGGCCGGGCCGGCTGGAACATCGTCACCACCCGCACGCCGCTGGCAGCGGCGAATTTCGGCGAGCCCGCGCATCCCGGGCATGGCGATCGGTACGCGCGCGCGCACGAATTCGTCGACGTCGTCACGCGCGCGTGGGACAGCTGGGAGGACGACGCGGTCGTCGGTGACCGCGAGCGCGGCGTGTGGGCAGACCGCGGCAAGCTTCACGCTCCCAGGTTCCACGGGCAGTATCACGCCGCCGAGGGCGTCCTGCCGTTCCCCCGTTCGCCTCAGGGCTGGCCCGTGCTCGTCCAGGCGGGGCAGTCAAGGGCCGGGATTGAGCTGGCCGCGCGATACGCCGAGCTGGTGTTCTCCGGGCCGCCGTCGCTGGAGGCCGCGGTGGCGTTCCGCGACCGCCTGCACGCCCGGGTGGCCGCCGCGGGCCGCGATCCCGGGCACGTGCTGGTCCTCCCCGCGCTGATGGTGACCCTGGGCAGCACCGAGGCTGAGGCCCAGGCCCGGGCCCGGCACCTCGAGGAGCTGGCCAGCCCGGAGTTCCGCTGGCAGAACGTGCTGTACATGGCCGGGCTGGACCCGGACGCGTTCGATCCGGATGCGCCGCTGCCCGCCGAGCTCTGGACCGGGCAGCCCGCGCCGTCCAGCCGCGCGAAGCTCCTCTACGCCGCCGCGCGCGAACGGCCGCAGGCCCCGCTCCGCGAGGTCGCCGGGCAGCTAGCCAGCGGCCCAGGGTCGATGCACTTCGTCGGCACACCCGAACAGCTCGCCGAGCACGTGATCGCTGGCCAGGACGCCGGCGCAGGCGACGGATTCACCATCATGGGGTCAACGCTGCCCTACGAGCTGACAGCGTTCACCGACCATGTCATCCCCATCCTGCAGCGCCGCGGCCGGTACCGCACCGAGTACGCCGGGCGCACCTTGCGCGACCACCTCGGCCTCCCCCGGCCCGGCCCGATCATGTCGGATCGGTGACGCCGAGCAGTGCCAGGCCGAGGTCGGAGGTCTGGTAGAGCACCGTGTGGCCGGACCGCTGCCGGGTCAGCAGCCTGGCCCGGTACAGCGCCCCTAGGTGCTGCGATACCGCGCCCGGCGTGACCGCGTACTGCCTGGCGAGCGCCGATGTGGTGGCCGGCGAGCGGAGCGTGTCGAGCAGCCTGGCCCGGGTCACGCCGATCACTTCTTCTGCCGCCGTGAGCTGGCTGGGGCGCTGGCCTGACAGGGCCTGCCATACTGTGGCTACTCCGCGGGCGGGGTAGAGCAGGGTGGTCTGCGATGAAGTCGCGAGCGCTGGGGACACCAGCGGCCAGTTGAACACGCTGGGCATCAGCACGATCCCGTCCGGTCCGAGCCGGGCCCGGATCACCTGTTCGTGACCGTCGTCTATGCTCAGCAGACCGTCTGACCAGGTCAGCCTGGGATGCAGGTCCGCGAACAGCGCTCGTGCTCCGCCGCCAGCCAGCTGGCCAGTCCGGTACGCGATGTCCGTGTCAAGCACGGCCCGGATCCGCTCCCAGTACGGCGCGATCAGCCGCTGGTGAAACGCGCCGAGCTCGGCCGCGATGAGCCGCAACCCTCCTGGCGGGTCCTCAGCCAGCGCGGGCGCGCACTGCGGCCAGGGTCCGTCCCCGAACACCCGGCGCAGGCTTGCGCGCACCGCGTCGCCGGGGGTTGCCCGCAGCCGGGCCAGCTCGTCCTCGATCGATGGCCGCTGCCTGGCTGGTGCCGGGGCGAGGAACTCGGGATAGACGTCCAGCCCGTTGTTGAGCAGCGGCCACAGCCGCGGCATCCGCAGCGGCGCCTGCGCGAGCTGTGCCCGCGCCCAGTCCAGCCAGGGCCGGTTCACCGGCGCGCGGCCGGGATTGCCGAGCAGCAGCACGGCGTTCACCGTCTCGATCAGCGGCGAGGCGGCGAACCGGGTGCCCGCCAGGTCGGCGAGGCCAAGTTCAAGGATCGTAGTCATTTAGAGCAATTCTAAAACATTCCAATCTGGACAGGCGGTTGTGACAGTAGTCCTCATGCAGCGGCGATCTCTCGGGCAGGCGTACCAACGGATCTTGTGGGCCAACACGGTCAGTAGCATCGGGGATGGGGTGTGCTTGTCCGCGCTGCCGCTGCTCGCCGTCACCGTGACCAGGGACCCGCGGCTGATCGCGCTCGTGTCCGCCGCCGTGTTCGTGCCCTGGCTGGTGCTGTCGCTGCCGGCCGGCGTCGTCGTCGACCGCTACGACCGGGGCATGCTGATGCGGTACTCCCAAGTGGTCCAGGGCCTGACCATCGCGATGGTCGCGGTCCTGGTCCTAGTGCACGAGGTGGATATCGCGCTGCTGGTGCTGCTCGCCTTCCTGCTCGGTTCGGCTGAGGTCATCTTCAGCAACTCCGCCCAGTCGGTGCTGCCTGACCTGGTACCCCCGGAGCAGCTGCCCAAGGCGAACGGCAATATGCAGGTGAGCCTCACCGTCGGCGAGACGTTCGCCGGCCCGCCGTTGGGCAGCGTGCTGTTCGCGGCGTCCCGGGCACTGCCGTTCGGCCTCGACGCGTTCAGTTTCTTCGGGTCGGCGGCGCTGCTGACCGGCCTGCCCCGGCATGCCAGACCCGCGACGGCACCCGCCCCCATGCGCGCCCAGATAGCCGAAGGCCTCCGCTACCTTTCCCAGCATCGCCTGCTCCGGATCGTCGCGGTGCTGCTCGGCGTGACGAACTTCGCCAGCCAGATGGGCCAGTCCACGCTGGTGCTGCTGGCCGTGCAGATCCTGCACACCGGGACTCGCGGCTACGGCCTGCTGTGGACCGCGGCGGCAGCCGGCGCGATCCTCGGCGGCATGACCGCCCCCGCGCTGACCGGCAGACTCGGCATGCTGCCATCGCTGATCGGTTCGCTGGCAGGGTCAGCAGCCGCCTTCGCAGCGATCGGGCTCGCCCCCGGTGAGGTCGTGGCCTGCGCGCTGTTCGCCATCAACGGATATGCCTCGACGATGTGGAACGTCATAACGGTCAGCCTGCGTCAGCAGATCGTCCCCCGCGAGTTGTTCGGCCGGGTCAACAGCGCCTACCGCATGATCGGCTGGGGCCTGCTCCCGGTCGGCGCGATCACCGGCGGTTTCGTCGCGGACGCGTTCGGCCTCCGCGCCCCCTACCTGCTCGGCGGCATCACCATCGGCATCGCCGCGGTCGCTGCCCTCCCCGCCCTGGTGCACGCCGGCCGTCTCCCAAGCTCCGGGCCGATATCGATTGCGCAACCGCCCCGCCGCGAGGAGCAGCCTCCGACCTGCCGTGGCGACGGATGAACGCCACCGACTCGTTCGTGGCCCGCTTTTGACTTTGTGACCGCCCGCTAGAGCGGGAAGCCCTGGTCGCATGGGACCGGCTGAGCGTCCGCCGGATCGAGCGCGTTGAGCGCCAGCTGGACGGTGGTCGTGTCATAAGGCATGCCCAGATGCCCGACCGTGTCGTCCGGGCAGAAACTCTGGACGGTCTCGTTGGTGACGTTCGGCCCGGCAGGCAGGAACGACAAATGGTAGGGCGTCGCGACTTCGTCGGTCGTCGTCGCGATGTCGGTGTAGGTCACGTCCGGGAATGTCGCAGTCGGCGTGTTCAGCGCGGTGAACGCGGGCTGGGTCGACAGCGCTTCGCACGCCGGGCAGGCAACGCCGACCAGGGCCGCCGCACCGGGGATCTGGTAGGCGAGGGTGAGGATGCCGCTGATCGTGGCCGGATCGGAGTTGACCGGCGAGATGCCCACGTACTTGCTGACGTGCTGCGAGCCGTAGTTCTTCAGGTAGAGCCGGGCGACGTAGCCGCCTTCGGAGTAGCCGACCAGGTCGATCTGCGCGGCGCCGGTGGACGACAGCACGTGGTTGACGAACGTGCTGACTTCGGCTGCGGAGGTGGAGAGGTCCCCGATGGCGCCCAGGTTGCCGCTGTACCAGGTCTGACCGTAGGTCATCGTGTAGACGCAGTAGCCGTCGTTGGCCAGCGTCGGCGCGAGCGCCTGCCAGGCCATGTTCTGGTTCTGGAAGACACCGTGCAGCAGCACCACCGGCTGCGGGTGCGCGGCGCTCGGCGTGCAGGGTAGGTTAGCGCCGGCCGGCGGCACGTCCAGCGCGACGCCGGCCGCCGTCGCGGTGACGACGTTCCAGTTCACCGGGTAGGTGACCGATGCCTGAGCCGGCCCTGCCGCGACCCCGGTCATCACCAGGACGGACGCGGCCGCCAGCATGGCGCAGGCTGCGGTCAGGCGGACTGCGGTTCGGCGTTTGCGCATGTTCTCTCCTTCGAGTGCTATGCACGATATGGACGCCGCGCAATTCCGTTCAACCAGAAATAAATTGAAGATAGATTAAACCACCCGGGACGTCAATGGGTCGCGCACGCCCTTGGCCTAGCGGACTAAGCGCCGAACAGCATCGGCGGTTCCCTGTCATCCGCCCGCACCGCCCGGTCTCGAGGATCTGCGCCTCTTGTAACCGAACCGTTTCTAATCTAAGTTAACCCAGACAGGACCGCTGCCCCTCAGTACCTGCCCCCCCCAGCCGACTGCTGCTTCCACAACCCGACCGATCTGGAGACCTATCGTATGAGCGGCCAGGACACGGCGCTGGACGCCAGCCTCAGGGCGGCGGAGGCCCGGCTGCTTGAGCACCTCGGCCTTAGCGCGACCGAGCAGATGATCACGGTTCCGGCAGGCGGGCGGCAGGCATCCGGCCGGACGCCGGATGAGGTGACCGTGCGAGTCCTGGACATCGGCGCCGGGCAGGACCTGACCAGGCCGCCGGTCCTGTTCCTGCACGGGATCGCGTCAGCCAGTGCAGCCGCGTTCCCGCTCATGAAAGAACTCGCCGGCCGCCGCGTCCTGGCCCTGGACTGGCCCGGCCACGGGCTGTCCGGAGAATACGTCCTGCCAGCCGGGACTGACATCCGCCAGCACGTTATCGCGGTCCTGCGCGGCGTCCTGGCCGAGCTGGACATCAAGACCGTTGACCTGGTCGGGCACTCGCTGGGCGGCCAGTTCAGCTTGTTCTTCACGATCGCCGAGCCTGAGCGGGTCCGGCGCCTGGTCCTGCTCGGCGCCCCCGGCGGTGCGTTCCCGCAGATGCGGCCAGTCCCGATGATGCGGGTCGCCGCGATCCCCGGCGTCGGCAAGGCCTTGCTGCGAATGCCCGCGTCGCGCCGGCAGTACCGGCGCAACAACGAGGTCATGCTCGGCAAGGGCGTCCTGGACCGGTGGCCCGGTGAACTGGCCGAGGTCGGCTACCTGGCCGCACGGCGCCCCGGCTTCGCGCCTAGCGTCGCCAGCTACTTCACCTGCCTGGCGACACCCATGGGGGTCCGCAAACAGGTCACCATCTCACTCGCCGACCTGGCCGGGATCACCGTCCCGGTGCTCCTGATCTGGGGAGATAAGGACGTATTCCTGACTCCGGCCGGGGCAGCCGAGCAGATCGGCGCGATCCCGGACGCGACACTGGTCACCATCAGCGGCGGGCACGCGCCCTGGCTCGACGAGCCGGATCAGGCCGGGGCCGCGCTGGCGGACTTCCTGGCCACCTGAGCCCGTCCGGGACGCGGGCCGTCGCGCACCGATCATGACAGCGACTCCGCCTTCGCCGTGAAACCGTAAGTTCAGCGGACAGTGGCCTGGCCGCTCGCACTCCCCCTCGGTGTCCGCTTGCCACCCTAGTCCTAACTGGACTAGGGTGGTGGGCATGACACGTGACCAGGACCTCCCCGCAACCGCCTACGTGGTGCTCGGGCTGGTGTCGATCCGGCCGGTGACCGGATACGACCTGACCGGGTACGCCGAGCGGTCGGTCGGCAACTTCTTCCCGCTGACCCGCAGCCACATCTACTCCGAGCTCGAGCGGCTGGGCCGACTCGGCCTGCTGGCTGCCACCGAGATCGAGCAGGACAACGCGCCAACCAAGCGGGTGTTCGAGATAACCCCGGCCGGGAGCGAGCGGCTGCAAGGCTGGCTGGAGGGATCGATGGCGAGCGAGGGACGGTCGCGCAACCTGTTCCTGGTGCGGATCTTCTTCGGGCACCGCACGTCGCCTGAGCGGATGGCCCGGCTGCTCGACGAGTTCGAGCTGACCGCGCGGCTCCGCCGCGACCAGATCGCGATGATGGCGGAGAAGCTGGCCGACCGGAAAGGTTCGGTGTTCCGCCGCTCGACCGCGGTCTACGGGCTGCGGCACGAGGAAGCCAACCTGGAATGGGTCACCGAGATGCGGCCGGTGCTGCTGGCGGCGGCCGCCGCCGAGCCCGGCGGGAACGGCTGACATGCTCGCCGCGCTGGCCCGCCAGGCCGTCCGCCATCCGCGCCGGCTGCTGCTGATCGCGGCGGCGCTGTTCGTCATCTCCGGGGTGTTCGGCTCCACCGCGATCGGCTTGCTCAACGCGCGGGACCCGTTCAGCGACCCCAGCTCGGCCAGCGCCAGGGCCGAGGCCGCCATCACCCGGGCCACCGGCCGGGAGGCCAGCCCGGGCGTGCTGGCCCTGGTCGCGGCGCCCCCGGGCAGCGCGGCGGTAACCTCGGTGGCCCGGATCATCGCGCGGGTGCCCGGCGTAGCCGCGGTGACCGTGCCCGCACCTGGCCATGACGCGGGCCTGGTCTCTCGCGACGGGCAGTCGTCGCTGATCGTGGCCACGCTGCGGGCAGCTCCGGACCCGAACACCGTGGTGGCGGGCATCCAGACAGCGGTCAAGGGCCACGCCGGCGTGCAACTGGGGGGCGGGGACGTGGCCGGCGTGCAGACCGGCAAGCAGGCCTCCGCCGACCTGGGCTTGGCCGAGGCCATCGCCTTCCCGCTGCTGGCCATCCTGGCCCTGTTCATCTTCCGCGGGCTGGCCTCGGTGCTGCCGCTGGCGGTCGGCGGGACGGCGGTGCTGGGCACCTTCGCCGTGCTGCGCCTGGTCAACCTGGCCCTGCCGCTTTCTGTGTTCGCCGTGGACCTGGTTATCGGGCTCGGCCTCGGCCTGGCCGTCGACTACAGCCTGTTCCTGACCTGGCGGTTCCGCGAGGAGATGAGCCGCGACGGCGACGTGGAGCGGGCGCTGCGGGTCACCCTGACCAGCACGGGCCGGACGGTGCTGTTCAGCGCGGCCACGGTCGCGGCCGCCACGGCCAGCCTGTGCGTGTTCCCGCAGCGGTTCCTGGTCTCGATGGGCCTGGGCGGCGCGCTGGTCGCGCTGATCGGCGTGGCCAGCGCCCTGCTCATCGTGCCGCCCCTGCTGGTGCTCTGGGCCAAGCGCATCACCAAGGTCGCGCCGCCGGCCGGGCACGGCGGCTGGTACCGGCTGGCCCGCGCGGTCATGCGGCGGCCCGCTCTGGTCGGCGTGGGCACCGCCGCGGTCCTGCTGGTCGTCGCCTCCCCGGCGCTGCACGTGACCTGGAGCGGCATCGACGCGACCGTGCTGCCGGCCAGCCAGAGCGCGCGGGCCGTGAACGACACGCTGGCCCGCGAGTTCCCGCCGTCGGCCGGGGCCAGCACGATCCTGGTCGTCGCCTCGGCTCCGGACACGGCCCGCGCCGAGCTGGCCGGTTACGCCCGTGACCTGGCCCGGGTACCCGGGATTAGCCAGGGCGGCGACCCGGTGCAGCTCGCGGCCGGCACCTGGGAGATCCGGCTGGCCGGCGCGGCCGACCCGATCTCCGCGGCCGGGCAACGCACCCTCACCGCCGTCCGGGCCGTGCCCGCTCCGGTACCGGTGCTGACGGGCGGGCAAGCCGCCGACTTCGCCGACCAGGGCGCGTCGATCGCAGCGTCGCTGCCGGCGGCCCTGGCCGTCCTTGGCGTCGTTACCCTGCTGGTGCTGTGGCTGCTCACCGGCTCGGTCATCCTGCCGGTCAAGACGCTGATCATGAACGCTCTCACCGCGGCCGCGGCCACCGGCATCCTGGTGTTCGTCTTCGCCCACGGCCGGCTGACCGGGCTGCTCGGCTACACCAGCCAGGGCGGCATCGAGGAGACCGACTTCGTGATCCTGGCCGCGATCGCGTTCGCGCTGTCCACCGATTACGGCGTGTTCCTGCTGGCCCGGATCGCTGAGGCGCGGCGGTCCGGGTTGCCGGAGCGGGAGGCCATCGCGGTCGGAATGGAGCGCACCGGCCGCCTGATCACCTCGGCGTCGGTGCTGCTGGCTGTGGCCATCGGCGCGTTCGTCACCTCCCGGCTGGTGTTCCTCAAGGAGCTCGGCGCCGGCGTGGCCGTGGCCGTGCTCATCGACGCGTTCGTCGTCCGGGCCCTGCTGGTCCCGTCCCTGATGGCGCTGCTGGGCCGGGCGAACTGGTGGGCGCCGGCGCCGCTGCGGCGGCTGCACGACCGGATCGGCCTTGGCGAGGCGGACACCGCGCCCTCGCCAGGCCCTGCTCCGGCCGGGCCGTCCCGCACGCGCCTGCCGACTGAACCGACTTGATCGACGCTGCCAGGGGCCAGACGCCGTTGCTGCCGACTCCGGCTGGTCCGCTGGCGTCGATAGGTGGCGCGCCGATGCCTCACGTCAGGCCTGCGCGTGACGGAGGGTAGCTGATTGCTGCCTGTCACTACATCGAGCTGACCGTCGGCGCTCTTCCTTACACGCCCGGCCGCCAGCCGCCGCGCCTGCCCGCAGACCTGCTCGACCCGCACGGGATCGCGGCCGCGCTGGCCGGCCCGCGGTGCTCAGCTCCGAGCACACTCTGTGCCACGGCCTGCTGCTGGCCAACTTCACCGGCCGCGACCTCCAGATCGCCACCAACGGCCAGGTCACCGCCGCCGTCGTCGACCCGGACACCGGCGAGGTCGTGGGCGGATTCGCGGGAGCCCAGCATCTTCCGCTGATCATCTTCCGGGTGGCGCCAGGACAGACCGGGCAGGTTCCCCTGCTGATCGGCACCGCCAGCTCCACACCCCAGCTTGGCTGCACCATCCCGCCCGGACACTGGGGAATCCAGGCCACGCTCACCTTCGGCCCGCATCCCCGCGACTCGTCCCGCAGGCGGATCCCGATCCTGCCCCTCACCATCACCGCCTGAACCACAGCCGCGCCCGGGACGAAGCCAGCGGATGGGTGGCCTGTCCTGCTCTTCATATGCGCCCTGGACGCATACCGGACCGACCACACGCCGCGCACTGGGGTCGCCGCGAATGCCAACGCCTACGGGTTCAACCCGGAGAGAGTGCTCGCCCGCGGCATCAGCACCGGCGGCTCCTACGCGTTCCGCATCGCCCATACCCATGCGAACCGGCTGTTCGCGGTAGTGACCCAAGGCGGCGGCTGCCATCACATGTTCGACGCGGAGTGGATCGGGGCCTAGAACCAGATGGAGTCCCCGTTCGCGCTCGTCGATGCACTGGCGTACGAATTCGGCTACCGCGACGCCGATCCGCCACCACGCTCGTCGCGCTGGTAGCACCGGACGAAAAGAGCAGAACCCTGGTAGCACAGAGCAACGTCCCCGCCGCCCGGGACTCGAGCCGGTGGCTGATCCTCGCCGCCATCGGCGTCGCCCAGCTGATGATCGTCCTGGACCTGACCGTGATGAACCTCGCGCTGCCGTCGGCGCAGCACGCGCTGGGGTTAACGAACGCCGACCGGCAGTGGATCGTGACCGCTTATGCGCTGTCGTTCGGGAGCCTGCTGCTGTTCGGCGGGCGGCTGGCCGCCCGGTGCGTGACGGGGCCGGCCGGGCGGCATCCGGGACTTTAGTGGACAGGCTATCCGGTATAGGCTACAGTGAAGCGGACAGGCTCTCCGTTTCTAGGTGGGCCTCAAGTGAAAGGCATCAGCGATGACGGCACTGCTCGGCGGCGCACCGGTGAGCCTGGTCACCGGCGCGAACAAGGGCATCGGCCTGGAGACGGTAGGCCGGCTTGCCGGCGCCGGGCACCGTGTCTATCTGGCCGCTCGTGACGCGGAGCGCGGTCGCGCGGCCGCGGAGGCGGCCGGTGCTCGCTTCGTCCAGCTCGACGTCACCTCCGACGACTCGGCCCGGCGCGCCGCCGGCGTCGTCGAGCAAGAAGAGGGGCACCTCGACGTGCTGGTAAACAATGCCGGCATCACCGGACCGCTGCGCGATGTTCACGACTACGAGGGCGGCGACATGGCCGCGGTGCTGCTGACCGACGTGGCCGGCTATGTCCGGGTGATCCATGCCTTCCTCCCGCTCCTCGAGCGGTCCCCGGATCCGCGCATCGTCAACGTGAGCAGCGGGCTCGGCTCGTTCGGGCTGGCCCACGACGAGAGCCGGAGCGAGTCGCGTGCCCCCTCACCGCTCTACGCCGCGGCCAAGTCCGCGATCAACATGCTGACCGTCCGCTACGCGCAGCTGCTGCCCGGCATCCGCATCAATAGCGCGGACCCCGGAATGACCGCCACCGACCTCAGCGGCGGACGGGGTCACTCGCTCGAAGACGGCACCGACGCGATCATCGCCTTCGCCCTCGGCGGACCCGGCAGCGCGACGGGCGCTTACCGCGACCGCAACGGGGATCTTCCCTGGTGATCATCCGGTCTCTCCTCTGTCGATCAGCCGATACACCTAACCGATCTCGAAAGGATCAACCGTGTTCCTCATCACCGGATCCACCGGCCACATTGGCCGGCCCCTCGTTGAGCAGCTGCACAAGGAAGGCCACGACGTCCGCGCTCTCGTCCGCGACGCCTCCCGCGCGGAACTCCTTCCCGATGGCATCGACATCGCCGTCGGCAATCTCGACGACGCCGGCAGCGTCGCCGCAGCACTCCGCGGCGTCGACAGCGTGTTCCTTCTCCACGTCGGCCCCGGCACCAGCCAGACGCAGATCATGATCGACGCCGCGCGCTCCGCCGGAGTGAGCCGGATCGTGCTGCTCTCCTCGGTCGGCGCCCGGCTGATCCCTGTCGCTGGTCTCATCCCTGCATCGCTCGCCGCTCGCGAGGATCTGCTCCGCGCGTCGGGACTCGACGTGACCTACCTGCGGCCAACCTCCCTCATGTCGAACGCGCTGTCGTGGGCCGGCGGCATCCGCGAAAACAACCGGGTAGTCGATCCGACTGATCCGGGCGTTCAGGTCCCGGTCGATCCCGACGACATCGCGCGCGTCGCCGCGCGCGTACTCACCGAGGACGGCCACGCCGGCCACGGTTACATCCTCAACGGGCCTGAGGCGCTCACCGTCCGCGAGCAGGTCGGGATCCTCTCCGATGTCCTCGGACGCACCATCGAGTTCGTCGCCGTCACACCCGAGCAGGCCGCGGAGGAGGCCATCAAGCGCGGTACCCCTGCCCCGCTGGCCGAAGCCATGCAGCAGCTCAACGAGATGTTCCGCGCACGCCTGGTTGGCCAGATCGCCGACGATGTCGAGAACCTCACCGGGGCCGCGCCGGCGACCTTCCGCCACTGGTGCGAGCGCCACGCTAACGAGTTCAGGGCCTAGACGCAGCGTGGCGGCCGCCTCGCCGGCCGCAGAGACGCGCCCCGGGCCGGGCCTGCCGCCAGGCGGCCCGGCCGCGTACCCCCGCTGGAACGGATCCGGGCCGCATTGCCGTGGCCGGGGCTCCTGGCAGCGCCGGGCATCATCGCGCCGAGACGCAGCTGGCTGGTCTTGACGCCAGCACGTCCCGGGGGGGCCGGGCAGCCCACGGAGAGCTACTTAGCGCTGGCCGCGAGCACATCGCGGCGGTTGAGCTACACTCCACCCTAAAGCGGAGAGTATGTCCGGAAGCGGAGAGCATGCCCACTCACTCTGGCGGATTGCCCACCCACTTCCAGCCAGTGTCACGAACAGAGCCCCCCTCACGCGCCAGACGAGCCGACGCCGAGCGCAACCGCGACAAGATCCTCGGGGCCGCTCGCGCCGCATTCGCCGATCTCGACGCCGAGATATCGATGGCCGAGATCTCACGACGCGCCGGCGTGGGGATGGCGACCCTATACCGCAACTTCCCGGGACGGCGCGAGCTCCTCGAGGCCCTCTACACCCAGGAGGTCGACGCCGTGTGCGAGGCTGCCGGGACCTTGGAGGCACAGACGCCCGGAGCCGTCCTTGCCGCGTGGCTGCACCGGTTCTTCGCCTTCATCACCAGCAAGCAGCCAGTCGGCGCCGAGCTGCTCAAGCACTCAGGGGAAAGTGCCCCCGTCATGGGCGAGAGCCGCCGCCGCGTCACGGCGGCCGGCCGGCCGCTCCTCCTCGCCGCCCAGCGCGCCCATGAGGTCCGAGAGGATCTCACGCTCGAGCAGGTCCTCGACATGATCGTCGCCATCGCCTCGATTAACGGCGAGCCCGGCTACCTCGAGCCGATCCTGCAGGCCGCACTCGACGGCCTTCGCCCGCCGGCCGCGTAGCACGCCGGGGGAACTCACGCTCACGGCTGCTTTCATCGAAGCGCCGACCTGGGCGTGGTCGGATCTCTCACGCCGAGCACAAGGCGGTGTTTCCACGGATCAGCTTCGTCGTGGTGGGGTCGCCGCGGGTGCTGTCTTCCTCAGGGACGCTGCAGGTCAGTCAGGAAAGGCGTGCGCCGTGGCGAGCACGGTGACCAGCAGGGCCGCCACGGCGGCGAAGGCTTGGCCGCCTGGGTGAGCCGGGCAGTCCGGATGGCCGGCCACGCCGAGGACACCGGCGCGGGCATGGCGCACTGGACTCACTGGTGGATCGTCGAGGACGGCCGGGGTGTTCGGGGCGATCACCCTGCGGCACGAACTGAGCGACTCGATCCTGCGCGCCGGCAGCTGGATCAGACCGGGTCCAGGGTCACGGTGACGATGGCACGACGGGTGCCGTCACGGCGGGCCACGGCGTGCCCGCCGCGGTCGACGCCGTCCAGTCGCACCGTTGATGAAGGAGAGTGGGTGGGGCCGGATCATCAACTTCACACCCCATCCGGATCGCTTGACCGCGGGCCTAGGAGAGCAGTGGGAACTGCTGGACGTGGGAATCAAGCCCTGCCCGGCCTGCCGGATGACGCACGGCGCCATCGACGCGGCCCTGTTGCTGCGCATCCACCTCGGCACTGGCCTGCCAGCCGACACGACTCTCACGGTCACGCTGAACCCGGTCGACGACACCATCGTCGGCGGTGGCGCAGCCAACAAGATCGAGCCTCGCAACACGGTGGAAGCCCAGTTCAGCGTTCGCTTCCAGGTCGCGGCCGCCGACCCCGAGTCGATTGAGATCCCGGCGGCCGTAAAGTATGTTAATGGTCAGTCCATATAGAAAGGGCGCGGACAGGTTATCTGTCCGCTACCGCGGCGCAGGAAACCGAGGGCCGATGCAAGAGTTCACCGACGTGACGTACGAGGCTGACGAGGGTCTGGCGTGGATCACCATCAACCGTCCCGACCGCTACAACGCCTTCCGGGCCCGCACGGTTGACGAGCTAGTAATGGCCTTCAAGCGCGCCTGGGCCAGCGACGACGTCGGCGTCGTCGCCCTCACCGGGGCCGGCGACAAGGCGTTCTGCGCGGGCGGCGACCAGAAGCAGCGGATGGAGACCGGCGACTACGGCCCGTCGCAGAGCGGGCTGTTCGAGGTGGACGCGCTGCATCGCGTCATCCGCGACACCCCCAAACCGGTGATCGCCGCCGTCAACGGCCTGGCGATCGGCGGCGGTCACGTGCTGCAGGTCCTGTGCGACCTGACGATCGCCGCGGATACCGCGCAGTTCGGGCAGAACGGCCCGCGCGTCGGCTCTTTCGACGCGGGCATGGGCTCCGGTTACCTGGCGCGGGTGATCGGCGAGAAGCGGACCCGCGAGCTGTGGTTCATGCTCCGCCGCCTGACGGCCGCCGAGGCCCTGGAGTGGGGGCTGGTGAACAAGGTCGTCCCGGCGGCCGAGCTGCGCGCCGAGGTGCGTGCCTGGGCGGACCAGATGCTCCAGTTCTCGCCGACCGCGATCAAGGTGCTCAAGCAGTCGCTCAACACCGACTCCGAGCACTTCATGGGTATCGGCTCGATGGCCTACACCACGCTTAAGCTCTTCGGCGAGACGCCAGAGGCCGAAGAGGGCATCCGGGCGTTCAACGAGAAGCGCAAGCCGGACTTCTCCAAATACCGCGGGGCCTAGGGCAAGGCGAGATCGCCGCGCAGGTCGGGGATATCGTCAACCTCAGGAGAGGCTCTCGGTCGGTCCCGTGGTCACGGTGGCGATCGCGCAGGGCCTGCCGCTGTCGTCGAGCGCGGTAACCCGGACGACGGCGAAGGCCCGGCCCAGGTGCGCCACCTCGGCCGTGAACCGTACCCTCGTTCCGGCCGGGATGGGACGCGTGTAGGCCACGTGGATGGACGCCGTCCGCGGTGGTCCCCCCGCGGCGTCGATGGCTGCCTGAGCGACGAGGTCGCAGGCGCACAGGGTGATGCCCCCGTGCATGTTGCCGAGCGGGTTGGTCAGCCAGGGTGTCACCGTCAGCTCGAGTAGCGCGCCGCCGTCGGCGGCCCGCGCCTGGCCGCCGAGGAACCCCTCCAGGTCCGCCGCCAGCGGTACGTATCCGGCCAGGGCGGTGCCGTTGCCCGCCGGGACGCTGCCGTCCGCGGCGGGCGCCGCCCGCACCCACCGGCCATGCTGGGTCGCGACGGCAAGAAGCTGGCCGGAACCGTCGGTGACGGACGCCGACGAGAAACCGCCGGCCTGGCCGACGTGCCTGACGATGCCCTCCGCCGTCAGGACGGACCCGTCGGCTGGCACGGGTCGCAGCAGGTCCAGCGTGATTTCCGCACTGACCGACGACCCGCCAGGCGGGTGCCGCAGGACGAACACGTAGCCCGCTGCGTTATCGATCAGCACCCCGAGTGCCCCCGCGAGCGGGCGGCCGGACGGCCCGTTCAGCCACGGCCCGGCCGACATGGAACTCGAGACCACCTCGCCCGCCGCTTTGGGCCTGGCGACCCGGAAGAACCGTTCCGGCCCGCCCTCCGCCACGAGGAGGGGCCGCTCTCCCGCGCTTTCTACTGTCGCCAAGCCTTGCCCCTTTGCCTCGGGTGCCGTCCTCACGCGAACCGCGGCGAGCGCTTCTCGGTGAAGGCCGCGATCCCCTCGGCCGCCTCGCCACTCTCGAACAGCGCCTGTATCCGCTCCGCTTCGAAGCCTAGCCCGCTGCCGGACCCGATCCGGGACAGTCGGTAAATGGTAAATTAGGTACGACCAAAAACGTGACATGACGAGAGGGGACCGGTGACTCCCGAACCCGCGACTGCACAGCTTCCCGTGCGGCTCGCACCGATGCGGGTTCCGAAGGCCTGCGACGTACTCGCCAACGACCTGCGCGAGCGCATCCTGAGCGGGGAGTTCCCTGAGGGCACCTCGCTGCCTCCTGAGCGCGACATGGTGACGCAGACGCAGATGAGCCGCACCACCGTCCGCGAGGCGCTGCGGATCCTCGAGGTGCAGGGGCTGGTCCGGATCAGGACCGGGCGCTCAGGCGGGGCCTTCGTGCAGCGCCCGGGCGGTGACTCGGTCGCGGACTCCGTGAGCCTGCTGATCCGCGGACGGCAGATCCGGCTGGCTGCGCTCCTCGAGGCCCGTGAGGGGATCGAGCCGGCGTGCGCCCGGCTGGCCGCGAACTACCGCACCGAGGCGGACCTGGAGAAGCTCGCGGCGGCCAACGCGGCCATCAGCGTGGACGGCCCGCTCGAGAACTTCCTGCAGGCCAACATCGACTGGCATCTCGCGGTGGCGGAGGCCAGCCACAACGAGCTGCTGACCGGGTTCATGCTGGCGCTGTCACGGGCCATCTACACCGCCACCGATAACCAGTCGTTCGTCGACGCCGAGGTGCGCCGCAGCACTATCCGGGCGCACGCCCGGGTCACTGAGGCGATCGAGGCGCGGGACGACGACGCCGCCCTGCGCCGGATGACCCGCCACCTGCACATGTACGCCGAGGCGATCTCCGAGGTGGAAGACCGGACGGCCATCGAGGTGCCCGAGGACGGAGCGTTGCCATGACTACCCGGGGCATTACCGTGCTGGCCGGCGGCGTAAAGGAGATCCAGGAGATCACCCGCCGCGCCGAGCTGGCCGGCTTCGACGCGGCGTGGTCGGGTGAGTTCCTGCACCGTTCGGCCATCGTGTCGGCGGCGGCGATGGCCGCGGTGACCACCCGCATCGGCGTCGGGACGGCGATCGCCTACGCCGTCGGCCGCTCGCCCCTTGTGCTCGCCAACGACGCCCGCTTCCTCGACGAGATGAGCGACGGGCGGTTTACCCTCGGCCTTGGCACGGGCACGCGCCGGATGATGACGGACTGGCACTGCGTGCCGGATCCGGACGGCCCGGCCAGCCGGATCGAGGAACTGGTCCCGCTGCTGCGCCGGCTATGGCGGCTGCACGAGGGACCGGTCAGGCACCAGGGCCGCTTCTACTCCGTCGACATCGCCCCGACGGCTGAGGTCGGGCCGCCCCTGCGCGCCGATATCCCGGTCTACACGGCCGGGGTGAACCCGCGGATGATCGAGGCCGCCGGGCGGGTCGCGGACGGGCTGATCTGCCACCCCACGATCACCGGCCGGTACCTGGACAGCGTCGCGCTGCCCGCCATCGCCCGCGGCGCCGCCAAGGCCGGGCGGTCCCCGGGCGACGTGCAGCTCAAAGGCATCATCATCTGCTCGATCGCGGACGACACCGCCACTGCCCGGCGGGAGGCGGCCGCGCAGATCGCCTTCTACGCCGCGCCCAGGTCCTACGGGCCGACCCTGGAGGCCGCCGGGTTCGGGCGAGAGGCCGCCGCCATCAGGGACGCCTTCCGCGCTGGTGACCACCGCGCGATGACCGAGGCGGTCTCCGACGCGATGCTCGGGCAGATGGCCGTGGCGGGAACCGCCGCCGAGGTGCGGGACGCCCTGCCCGCGCTGGAGAAGCGCTACGACCACGCCGCGCTGTACTCCCCCAGCTTCACCCTTCCCCCGGAGCGGGTGACCGAGAACACCCGCGCGATCATCGAGACGTTCGCCCTTAACCCAAGCTCTTAGCTTCCCCCGAACCGGGGGGCGCGGTGCTCCCGGAAGGCGGCAAGAGCCTCCGGCATATCCTTCCCCCGGGTCAGCAGGGCCTGCCCGCGATTCTCCAGCTCCAGCGCCGCCGCGTAGGAGGAGACCTCCTGGTTGCGCTGCAGCGCCCTTTTCGACATCCGGATCCCGCCGGGTGAGTTCGCCGAGATCGCGGCGGCGACGGCGAATGCCTCCTCGACCGGGTCGGCAACCACGCGGTTGACCAGCCCGATCCGCTCCGCCTCCTCGGCACCGACGACGCGCCCGGTGAAGGCGATCTCGGCGGCCCGGCCGGGACCGACGAGGCGGGGCAGTGTCCAGGAGGTGCCCAGCTCCCCCGCGGACAGGCCGACCTTGACGAAGGAGCACGCGAATTTGGCCGTCGGCGCGGCGAGCCGGATGTCGGCCGCCAGCGCGAGCGACAGGCCGCCACCCGCAGCAGCGCCGTGGACGGCGGCGATCACGGGAAACGGCAGCGCGCGCAGAGCGCCGATCCCGTTCGCCGCCAGCTCCTGGAACGCCAGGAACTCCCGTATCCCCATCTTCGTGATCACGTCGATCTCGGCGAGGTCGAAGCCCGCGCAGAAGGCCTTCTCCCCCGCCCCGCGCACGACCAGCGCGCGGGCGCCGGAGTCCCGCAGCGCGAAGGCGGCAGTGGCGTACTCCTCGAACATCGTCACGGTCTGGGAGTTCGCCCGGTCGGGCCGGTCCATGGTCAGCACCGCGATACCGTCGTGGCGCAGCTCGAGCCTGATGGTCTGCAGGGCAGGAGGGGCGAAGGCCATCGGTCAGCGCCCCGTGAACTGCGGCGCGCGTCGGGTGCGGAACGCGTCGAGGGCCTCGGGCATGTCCTCGCCGCGGGTCAGCAGAGCCTGGCCGCGGTTCTCCAGCTCCAGCGCCGCGGCGTAGGAGGAGACCTCCATGTTGGCTTGCAGCGCCCGCTTGGAAAGCTGCACGCCACCCGGCGAGTTCGCGCAGATCAGTCCCGCCATCTCCAGGGCCGCGGGCATCAGCTCCGCAGCCGGGACGACCCGGTTGACCAGGCCCGTGCGCTCGGCCTCGGCCGCGCCCATCATCGCGCCGGTGTAAGCGAGCTCGGCCGCCGCGGCTGGCCCGATGAGCCTGGTGAGCAGCCACGACGCTCCGAGGTCACCCGCTGAGAGGCCGATCTTCACGAACGCCGCGTTAAATTCCGCCGCGGGCGAGGCAAGGCGGATGTCGGCGGCGAGTGCGAGCGACAGGCCGCCGCCGGCGGCGGGCCCGTTCACCGCCGCGATGACCGGGACGCGGATCGACCGGATCGCGGCCAGCGCCCGCGCCGCCCGCTCCTGGAGGTCGAGCATGCCCATCGCGCCCAGTGACGTCAGCTTCTCCGCGTCGGCCAGGTCGTAGCCCGCGCAGAACGCCCGTCCGTCGCCGGTCAGGATCAGCACGCGCAGCGCGTTCTCCTGGTCGAGTGCCAGGGCGACCGTCTCGAGTTCGCCGAACATGCGGTCCGTCATCGCGTTGAGCCGGTCGGGACGGGCGAGGCTAAGGACGGCGACGCCGTCGCGCGGGCGGTCGAGCCGGAGCGTCTCCAGCGCCGGGACGATATAGCGCATCGAAGGT
>Ga0302324_100009194_pt1 | contig 20718 bp, 19 predicted proteins | sample Palsa_T0_1_FD_201949 | JGI IMG/M metagenome (GOLD analysis project Ga0302324, IMG submission 201949) | Peat permafrost microbial communities from Stordalen Mire near Abisko, Sweden - Palsa_T0_1 | ecosystem: Environmental > Terrestrial > Soil > Palsa > Peat permafrost | place: Sweden: Abisko...
ACCCGACGGTTGGATTGGTCCTGCAAGCCGGCATGGACGTGATGTTCGACCCGCATTGGGGCTGGTCGTTCGACGTCAAGAAAGTGTTCGCCAATGGCGATGCGCACGCCACCGGCGTCAATCTCGCGGTGATCGGCCTGCCCATCCAGGCCCCGCTCGCCACGACGCTGAAGACCAATTTCGAGCCCTGGATTCTGTCGACCGGCGTTGACTATCGCTTCTGATTGGCGAGGCGAAGAATGTCCGCGGCTCTTGGCGTGCGCGGAATGGCGGGCGCGTATGCGGCGGCGGCCGGCTTCGAACCCTATGAGTATGGCCGCCGCTTTGCGCTTTACCGCCTAATTCCCTAACAGCACCCGCCGATAAGGCGCGCCGTTCTCAGATTCGGCCCACCGTAGCGCGTCGCTTCGCTCGCAGACTCGGATGTTCGCGGGAACCTCGCCGCCGCAGCCGCGATATGCGAAATAGTAGGCTTGGTCACTCTGCCCGAGTTCCTCGCTAAGTTTCCGGAAGTCAAGATCAGGCTGCTGTGGGTCGTCACCCTTTTTGCCCTGCGCGATGATACGTGACCCGCTGCTCTTCCTGCGTCCAACGATATCAGCCGTTGGCGGCGTTCGGCCAGTCAAGAGGCCGGCCCGAGTCTGCGCGCGCTCCTCAAGCACACGGAACATGCGAAACATGTCCCGCATCGTCCAGCGCCCACCGGTCCTGTCCGACTTCTCGCTAGGCGCCAGATTCTACCGGAGCGTCAGCGTGGCGAAGATATCGCGCGTTTCGGGGACGTAGCCGAGGCCCTTGCGCGCCATCTGGTGCGGCTTCAGACCAGGGCTCTCATCTCAATGCGCGTCTCGTAGCAATGGAGTGGCGAGCGCCGTGATCCTTTTCGCGCCGCCACTTGACAGGTAAGCCATACAATATATCAATATGCTTTAATAAGTAACAGAATGCCAATTCGTGAGCACGCCGGTGCGCCCCTATCCCTCGACGGGTACAAGCAAGGCCAGCGCGATCACGGTGCTGGCCGTTGCCCAAGTGTCGTTCCGAGGTTCGACGGTCACAGGTCTTAGGCGGGTTCGCGCCCGCGACCATGCCGCCGCCGTTGGCGCGGCTTTGGTCGGCGGACACGGCGCTCTACCGCCCGCTGCTCGTTCCGCTCATCGTCGCCACCTAGAACGGGAGCTTTCTGGTTCGCCCGCGACAGCGAAGCCGGCGCGCATTCCGGCATGCGCATTCGCTTGGGCTAACGCCGGTGCTCGCACCGATGCACGAAGTAAAGATGAAGATCATTTGCGGAATGAAGGTAATTACTGTGCTTCTTGACTACCGCTGCGCAAATAAATTCGCAGACTGATCCAAAGGCAGACAATAATTGTGGAGAGAAACTCTCCACGGATAGGAAATGCAACCAGGAGGAAAGACAATGACCATCGACTCGAATAGTCTGTCACGACGCCGTTTCATACAGGCATCCGCCGGCATCGGCGCCGTCGCTGCAACGTCCATCACGGGAATTGGCGTCGCCAAGGCAGCGCCGGTCGAACTTCGCTATTTCTATCGAGCGGCGTGGCCAACCTCGGAGATTTACGCCAATTGGCTGATCGACGAATGGAACAAGAAAAATGGCGACCGGGTGCATGTGACCGGCGCCAGTGTTGACGGCGAGACGTACAAGACCAAGCAGACGATCGAACTCAGCTCGAGCAATCCGCCCGACATATTCTATTCCTGGGAAGGCGGCCGCGCATTGGAAATCATCAAGGGCGGCTTCTCCGCCGACCTTTCCGACTATTACAAGAAATTCGGCTGGGACAAGTCGCTCAACGCGGCCAGCGTGACGCTGGCGACTTTCAGCGGCAAGCAATATTTCGTTCCGACCGAAATCGGCGCCTCCGTCGTCTGGTACCGCAAGGATCTTTACGACAAGCTGGGCCTTTCCGTGCCCAAGACCTGGGACGAGCTGATGGCCAATTGCGCCAAGGCCAAGGCGGCGGGCATCGCGCCGTTCATGCTCTCTAATCAAAAGAAATGGCCGGCGCAATTCATGTGGTCGGCGATGATGGTCAACAAGCACGGGCTCGACGCCTATGAAGGGCTGATCGACAACAAGATCGCTTGGACCGACCCGCGCGCCGTCGATATTACCGCCATGATGAAGAAGCTTGCCGACGACGGCATGTTCGAGGCCAATTTCAACTCGATTGACTTTGCTCCGGCCCAGGTTCCCTGGGCGCAGGGTAAGGCGCTGCACTGGTACAAGGGGTCGTTCATTCTGGGAAGCTTCCGCGGCGACCAGAAGCAATGTTGCACGGTGCCGACGGACTGGTTTGCGATGCCAGCCATGGGCGACAGAAAGCCGGTCATGTCAATCTATGACGAAGACACGGTCATGATCCACGCGGCGAGCAAGAATAAGGACGCGGCGGCCGAGTTCGTCAATTGGATGGTCTCGAAGGACGCCTCGGCGAAAAAGCTGGAAATCGACAAGCCCTATGCCTCCAACGCTTCGACCGACCTGTCGCACCTGTCGGACATGGAGCAGCGCCTCGGCAAAGCCATGGCGGATGCCGGTTCCTTCACCTTCATGCATGTGGATCATGCGACGCCGCCTGCCATCTCGGACAAGTTCCTTGATGGCCTTCAGGGCGTCCTCGCCGACGCTATGACGCCCGAGGAGGCGATGGCCCTCACCGAGAACGAGGCGATCCGCGTGCGCGGCAAGATCTAGGCGCTTCTCCCACAGCGCCAAACCGAAGCGGGCGCGTCGCACCTCCTTGGCGCGCCCGCTAGTCCTGATTGGCTTGACGCAGATCGGGCCGGCGTTTTTGATCACGCTTTCTGGGGCGCCCAGCCTCCTACCGATCTGCGCTCGATGGCGCGAGAGACGACGATGCCCAAACTTTTGAGGGAAGAACAGGCCCCCGCGTTCGTCGCCTTTGCGCGTGAGCATACGTTCGTCGCGTTGTTTGGCGTCGCCCTGCCGATCCTCGTTTTCTGCACCTTCGTCGGCTATCCCATCGTCTATACGATCTACCTGAGTTTCTTCGACTGGAACGGCATGACGCCGACCAAGCAATTTATCGGCATAGCCAATTACGTGACGCTGTTTCACGACAAATATTTCTACGTGTCGCTCGTCAATAATTTCAAATGGCTTGTCGTCACCCTGCTGTTTCCGGTGACCGCCGGCTTCTTGATCGCCTATGTCATGCGCGCCAAACTGGTTTACGGGGCGGCGTTCCTGCGCACGGTGGTGTTCTTTCCGGTCACCATGTCGCTGGTCGCGGTCGGCCTGATGTTCCTGTTGATCCTCAATCCAGTCTTCGGGGCCTTCGACGACGCGCTGCGCGCGGTCGGCCTCGGCTTTCTCGTGCACGAATGGTTCGGCGACTATCACATTGCGCTCTATACGCTGGCCGTTGTCTCCGGCTGGGCTTTCACCGGCCTGCCGATGGTGTTCTATTTCGCCGGGCTTGGCGACGTGCCCAAGGAAACGCTGGACGCCGCGCGCATCGAGGGCGCTGGCCATTTCAGGATGATGTGGTCGGTCGCGCTGCCGCAATTGCGGCCGGTGACCGCCGTCGTCGTGATGCTGACCATCTTTGAATCGCTGAAGGCCTTCGATCTCGTCGCCGTCATGACCAAGGGAGCGCCCTTCGGCACGACCAACGTGCTCGGTTACCTCGTCTATCTCGAATCGTTCTGGAATTCGCGGTTCGGTTATGGCGCGACGCTCAGCGTCGCCATTCTCGTTATATCGATCCTGTTGGCGGCGCTGGTGCTGGGCCGGCTGCTGAGAGGCGCGTTCGATGTCTGATTACGCCGCCGCGCCGCGCCCGGGCGCCTTTGCGCAGGCTTTACGCGTCGCCCCGAAAGTCAGCGCGACGCTGATTATGCTGGCGCTGGCCGCGGTCTGGCTGGGACCTATCATCCTGATCGTAATGACTTCGATCAAATCGAACCAGGCGTTTTTGGCCGGCCCGTTCGCGCTGCCGACGTCGCCGACGCTGGCGCCGTATTTCTCGGTCTGGGCGAGCATGAACTTCGGCTCGCTGCTCGGCAACAGCCTGCTCTATGCGACGGTGGGATCAGCTCTAGCGGTCTTGCTGGCGCTCGTGCCGGCGTTCGGCCTCAGCCGTATGGAAATTCCCGGCAAGAAGATCATCTTCGCCCTGTTGCTGACCGGCTTGATGCTGCCGCAGCAAACGGTGCTGATTCCGCTTTACGATACGCTACGCGCGCTCAACCTGCTCGACACCAAGATCGGGCTGATCATCGTGCATGGCGTCTACGGCATGCCGGCGCAGATCCTGATCCTGCGCGGCTTCATGACGACAATCCCGCGCGAGATCGAAAAGGCGGCCTATCTCGAAGGCGCCAGCGATTTCCAGGTGTTCTGGAAAGTGATGCTGCCGCTGGCGCGGCCCGGCATCCTGGTCGGCTACACCCTGAACTTCATCGCGATCTGGAAGGAATTCGTGTTCGCTTTGGTGTTCCTCAACAACGAGTCGAACTTTCCCGTCACCGTCGGCATGCTGAAGCTGAACTCGGATCGCTACATGACCGTGTTCAATCTGCCGGCGGCCGGCCTGGTGATCTCGCAGATCCCGATCATCATTCTTTTCATCCTGACCTATCGCCAGTTGTCGGGCGGCAATTTTGTCGGCGCGGTGAAGGGATGAAGGTTCTGACGATCGGTTCTGGGCGCCACAGGCGCGGCGCGCAATGGTGAAAGCAGGGGATCATGGCGGAAGTCGCCTTTGTCGATGTCGAAAAACGCTACGGCCTGGTCAAAGTGATTTCCGGGCTCAATCTGAGAATCGCCGACGGCGAATTCGTGGTGTTTGTTGGCCCGTCGGGCTGTGGCAAGACCACATCGCTGCAGATGGTCGCCGGCCTGGAGTCGATTACGAGCGGTCGGCTGTTTATCGGCGGGCGGGATGTGACCGACGTGCCGCCCAAGAGCCGCGACATCGCGATGGTGTTTCAGTCCTACGCCCTATTTCCGCATATGAACGTCTTCGACAATATCGCTTTTGGGTTGAAAATTCGCAAAGTGCCGAAGGCCGACATGGAGGCGCAGGTCAAGCGCGTCGCCGAGCGGCTCAAGATCGAGAGCTTTCTTGACCGTCTGCCCAAGACGCTGTCAGGCGGCCAGCGCCAGCGCGTCGCGCTGGCGCGCGCTTTGGTGCGCCAACCCGGAGTCTTTCTGATGGACGAACCCTTGTCCAATCTCGACGCCAAATTGCGCGTCGAGGCGCGCAGCTTCCTCGCCAAAATGCATCACGAACTCGGCATCACCACCATCTATGTCACGCATGATCAGGCCGAGGCGATGACCATGGGCACGCAGATCGTCGTCATGAACGAGGGCGTGATCCAGCAAGCGGCGCCGCCGCTCGAAGTCTACAACAATCCGGCCAATCGCTTCGTCGCCGGTTTCATTGGCTCGCCGGCGACAAATTTCTTGTCGCTTCGCTACAGCGGCGGATATCTCGTCGATCCCCTCGCCGCCATCCAGCTTCCCGTGCCGGAGAGCCGCCGACCTGCCCTGGCGCGTTATGAGGACGCTGAGATCGTCCTGGGCGCGCGACCCGAACACATCCGCGCCGCGCCGCGCGGGCAGGCGCGGCCGATCGCGGCGGTCGACTTCACGGTCGACGTCGCACAGCATCTGGGCCATGAAGTTCTTCTCGACATAGTCGCCGGCCCCCACCGCGCAGTGACGCGCGTCGCGCCGGATGATTTTCCAAAAGAGGGCGAACAGCGTCCTTTCGAATTTGATATGAACGTGGTGTTTTTCTTCGACTCCGCGCCGGGCGCAAACTATGAGGGGAGAGAGAATTGATGCGGTCGACCGATTGGACAGGATTGGCGCGAAAGCCGATCGACAGACGAAATAAAGACATTGGCGCCATCGCCGACGGGGAGACGCGCGGCCAACTATCAGCAGCGACGCTCCAGGAAGACGGCCCCTATTGCTAAAGCATGTGTGGATATTTTAGAGCGGGGCCAAAGCAAATTTTCGCATCCTTCGGAGTGGCCTCGCGGCGGATGGCGTCGCCATAAATTGTCGTGCAAGCGACGGAAATGCGGATCTTGATGAATCGCAAAGGCAGCAACTCTGTTCAAGTCCGGCGCTACAACGAAAGGGTGGTGCTGGAGGCGCTCCAACGCCTGGGAGCGGCGTCAAAGGCGGACCTGGCGCGATCGACGCAACTGACACCGCAGGCGGTGGCGGACATCGTAGATGCGCTGGCCGATGTCGGGCTCGTCGAGCATCGCGGTCGTCGGACCGGGCAAATCGGCCAGCCGTCAGTTTTGTATGGGCCGGCGCCCGACGGCGCCTATTCGATCGGACTCCATATCGGGCGGCGCGCGCTCGACGCCGTACTCGTCGATTTCGCCGGCGTCGTGCGGCGCTTCGAATCGTCGGAATACGATTATCCCGACCCCAATAGTGTTGGACGGCTCGCCGCGTCCTACGTGGATACCCTGACCGCGTCGCTGCCGCCCGCCCAGCGCGAGCGCATCATCGGCGTCGGCGTCGCCATTCCCTATTTCCTAGGCGGATGGGCGAACGAGTTGGAGTTTCCAGCATCTGTCGCGCGGGCCTGGCGATCCCTCGATCTGCGTAAACACCTTCTGGCGGAAACGGGCCAGCCGCTCCGGTTTGAAAACGATGCTTCCGCGGCAGCGACGGCTGAGCTCGTTTATGGTCGAGGCCGAGAATACAAGAATTGGATCTATCTTTCGATCAATACGTTCATTGGCGGCGGCCTGATTGTCAACGGCAACCTCGAAGTTGGCCCGCACGGCAATTCGGCGGCATATGGACCTTACCCGGTCTCGGCTTCGCGTCTTGCCTCCGTGCCGCCTCCAGCGCGGCCATTCGAAATCCTGTTGCACCGTGCTTCGGTCTACGTTCTCATGAATCATCTGCGCACAAACGGCATAGCGATCAATCGAGCCAATGATCTGGAAGCGCTGGGCGAAGGCGCGGAGCCGTTTCTCACCGAATGGATCGAGGACGCCGCAGATGCGCTGGCCCAGGCCATTATCGGTTCGATCGCCGTGATCGACGTCGAGGCGATTGTGATCGACGCGATATTGCCCCGCGCCTTGCTCGAACGCACGGTCGCCCGCGTTCAAAAGTGCTTTGATGATTTACTCCCGGACGGCCTGGTTGAACCGGAGATCGTCATGGGCACGATCGGCCGGCAAGCCGCGGCGATCGGCGGCGCGATCCTGCCGCTCTATGCGATGTTCGCCCCCGACAGCGGCATGCTGGTCAAGTCCGCCGCTGAGAAAAAGACCTCGCTGATATTTTCTGGGTCATAGCGTTCGCACGGCGAGCCGCTACGCCGCGAACACGAGTCCAAGTTGCGGGATCTTCCCGGGCGCTGTCACCTTGTAGCAACCCCAGGCGCTGTGCGGCCTGTTGGTGGGCTTGCCTGCTTTTCTGCGGCGAAGCCAAACGGCAATCGTGACGACCCCCCAGGGTTGCTTCGCTTCGCTGGCAATGACGGCCTCGTCGTCCTCAAAATGCCCCCGCCCGATTGCCCTCAGCCCCCGCGCCGCGCTAAACGCTCCCTTATGTCCGCTCCCGCCGATCGCCTCGTCATCGCCCTTGCCCAGCTCTCCGCCATCGTTGGGGATATCGAGGGCAATCTTGGCCGCTTGCGCGAGGCGCGGGCCAAGGCGGCGGCGTTCGGCGCCGATATCGTGATGTCGCCCGAACTGTTCCTTTCCGGCTATCCGCCCGAGGACCTTGTCCTCAAACCGGCGTTCCAGGAGGCCTGCCGCACCGCCTGCGAGGTTCTCGCGCGCGAGACGGGGGACGGCGGCCCGGCGGTGCTGGTCGGGCTGCCCTGGGCCGAGAACGGCGCGCTTTACAACGCTTACGCCCTGCTCGACGTCGGCCGCATCGATGCGGTGCGGTTCAAGGTCGATCTGCCCAATTACGGCGTGTTCGACGAAAAGCGGGTGTTCACGCCCGGCCCGGCGCCCGGGCCGATCTCGTTTCGCGGCGTGCGCATCGGCATTCCCATCTGCGAGGACGTCTGGGGGCCGGACCCCGTCGAATGCATCGCCGAGACCGGCGGCGAAATCCTGCTGGTGCCCAACGCTTCGCCCTATGAGCGCGGCAAGGTGACGGTGCGCCGCAACATCGCAGCCGCGCGGGTCGCCGAAAGCGGCCTGCCGATGATCTATCTCAACGAGGTCGGCGGCCAGGACGAACTGGTTTTCGAGGGCGCCTCCTTCGCGCTCAATGCCGATCGCTCGCTCGCCGTCCAATTGCCGGCCTTCCAGCAGACGGTCGCGCGCACCGCCTGGGAGCGCGGCGAGGCAGGCTGGCGCTGCGTGGAGGGCGAGCGCGCCGTCGTCGAGGAGGGCGACGAGGCCGATTATTCCGCCTGCGTGCTGGGCCTGCGCGACTATGTCGAGAACAACCGCTTTCCCGGCGTCGTGCTGGGGCTGTCGGGGGGCGTCGATTCGGCGCTTTGCGCGGCGATAGCAGTCGACGCGCTGGGATCCGCCCGCGTCCATGCGGTGATGCTGCCGTATCGCTACACTTCCACGGAATCTCTTTCTGACGCAGCCGCTTGCGCGAAGGCGCTGAAGTTAAAGTATAACATCGTGCCGATCGCCGAGCCCGTCGAAGGCGTCGAACACGCCCTCAAAGAAATGTTCGCCGGGCGCCCGCGCGACATTACGGAAGAAAACATCCAGAGCCGGGCGCGCGGCCTCATCCTCATGTCGATCTCCAACAAGTTCGGATCGATGGTGGTCACCACCGGCAACAAGTCGGAAATGTCGGTCGGCTACGCCACGCTCTATGGCGACATGAACGGCGGCTTCAACCCGATCAAGGATCTCTACAAGATGGAGGTGTTTCGCCTCGCCGCCTTGCGCAACCGCTGGAAGCCGGCCGGCGCGCTGGGGCCGGATGGCGAGGTGATCCCCGTCAACATCATCGTCAAGCCGCCGAGCGCCGAACTGCGCGAGAACCAGAAGGACGAGGATTCGCTGCCGCCCTATCCGGTGCTCGACGCGATCCTGCACGGCCTTGTCGAAAAAGAGATGCGGCTCGCCGACATCATCGCCGAGGGGCACGATCCCGACACCGTGCGCCGGATCGAACGGCTGCTGTATCTGGCCGAATACAAGCGCCGCCAATCGGCTCCGGGCGTCAAGGTCGGCCCCAAGAATTTCGGCCGAGACCGGCGCTATCCCATCGTCAACCGCTTCCGCGATTCCGGCGCCCCCCGCCTCGCGCCCGATGCGGCCATCGCGCCGCGCGGGCAGGCGGGAACGAGCGAGCGGTTTGAGGAATAGGGTGAGATAGGGGGCCCGGCGCTGGCCTCTTCCAAGACCAACCTCGCCCAAAAGAGAAGGGCCGCCCGCGGGCGGCCCTTCCATTGTCGCGACCACGCAGAGATCGCTCAGGGTTTTTCGTCTGGGCGCCTGCTATGCGCGGTCTTTCTCCGCACGGACAATAACCCAGGCCCTGCAAATCACTCGTGGCGATAGACAATGAGACACTGGATCACCTCCTTTCAGTTTGTTGACGACAACATAAACATACGATGATTCGGCGGTTTGGGAAGCCCCTCTCCCTGCGGCAATTTGGACGCCGGGCGCCGCTTTCAGCGTCCCGCCGCGACGCCCGCATCGTCTTCGGCGACCGACATCGCATTGCCGCGCCAGACGAAATTGTCGCTCGCCCAGGCCTGCCCCCATAGCCACGGCAGGGCGAGATCGCGCGCCATCCAGGCCGGGACGGAGCGCAGGCCGAGGCGCCAGCCGGACGCATGGGCCAGGGCTGCCTCCGATCCGTACCAGGCGAGCGCGACGACCGCGACCGCAGCGAACGGATCGATTCCAAATTCCGCCGCCCCGAAGAAAGCGGCGATCAAAGTGAACAGGCTGGTCGTCAGTAGCTCGGGGGCAAAATGCAGCGGGAAAGTCGCCCGCCGCAGACGCGCCCACCGTAGCTGCCGCGCCCAGACTTCGCGCCATTGGCGCGGCCCCAGCGGCTGCTCGAACGGCGCGTCGACGAGATGGGCGCTGAGGCCCGCCCTGTGGATCAGCTTGGTCGCGGCGGCGTCCTCGGCGATCTCCGCCCCCAAGGCCTCGATGCCGCCGCCCGCCTCCAATATGGAGCGCCGCCACAGCATCGTCTTGCCCTGCGCGAAGCCGAGACCGCACGCCTCACCGGCATATTGCCAGCGCGCCTGATAGGTGTTGAGAAAGGCGCATTCGATCTCGGCGGCGAAAGACCCCGGCGCCGAACCGATCGGCGGCGCGCAGACGATCCCGGTATTGACGCGCCAGCGCGCCATTAGCCGCTGGAGATAATCGTCCGGCATCAGGACATTGGAATCGGCGATGACGACCCATTCATGCCGCGCCGCCTTCCAACCCTTGACGACATTGTTGAGCTTGGGATTGCCGCTCGGCCGGTCGTCGCCGATCAGCAACCGCGAGGGGATTTGCCGATGGGCTTCCATAAGGCGGCGCACCAGCGGCGCCACGGGATCATCGCCGTCGGCCAGGCAGAAGATGATTTCGTAAGCGGGATAGTCGAGAGCGAAAGTCGAGGCGAGCGTCTCGTTGGCGAAAGGATCGATGCCGCATAGCGGGCGCACGATGGTGACGGGCGGAGCGCCAGGGCTGGCCGGCATGGGCCCGGCGCGCTTGGCGCATCGCGAGATGGCGATCATCGCGCTCAGCATCTGGATCGACGAAGTGGCGAGGCAATAGGCGGCCGCCAATTGTATGCCTGTCATCGCATTCCCTAAGGCTTGGCCGCTGATTCGCGCGCGAACCATGTTGCAGCGCTTCCGCGACGCTTCTATGAAGGCGCATGTCTCATAGCCCAATTGTCCGCTTTGCGCCATCGCCGACCGGACGCATTCATATTGGCAATGCGCGCACGGCTCTGCTCAACTGGCTGTTCGCCATGCGCGAGGGCGGCCGCTTCATCCTGCGCTTCGACGATACGGACCGCGAGCGCTCGCGCGCCGAATATGCCGACTCGATCGAGGTCGATCTTGCCTGGCTCGGAATCGTGCCCGACGATCGGCGCCGTCAGTCCGAGCGCATGGCGCTTTATGAGGCGGCCGCCGACAGGCTCCGCGAGGCGGGGCGGCTCTATCCGGCCTATGAAACGGCCGACGAGCTCGCCCGGCGGCGCAAGCGTCAGCAGGCTTTGGGCCGCCCGCCGGTCTATGATCGCGCGGCGCTGGCGTTGAGCGCGGCGGAACGGGCGGCGCTGGAGGCTGAGGGGCGCCGCCCGCATTGGCGCTTCCGTCTCGAGCCTTCGACCGTCCATTGGGACGACATGGTGCGCGGCCCCAGCCATATCGACTGCACCTCGCTTTCCGATCCGGTCCTGGTGCGCGAGGACGGGTCTTATCTCTACACGCTGCCCTCGGTCGTCGACGACATCGACCTTGGCGTGAGCCATGTCATCCGCGGCGAGGATCACGTCACCAATACGGCGGTGCAGATTCAGATCTTCGAGGCGTTGGTCGGCAAGGCGCCCGCCTTCGGGCACCATAATCTGCTGACCGACGCCAGCGGCGAGGGGCTCTCCAAGCGCACCGGCGCCCTGTCGATCGCCTCCTTGCGCGAGAACGGCATCGAGGCCTTGGCGGTCGCCGCGCTGGCCGTGCTAGTGGGTTCGGCCGAATCCGTGCGCCCGGTCAGCTCGCTTGGCGAACTGGCGGCGACGTTCAATCTGGCGCATCTCTCCCATGGCGCGGCGCGGTTCGACGAGGCGGAACTGCGGGCGCTTTCAGCGCGCACGTTGCACAACTTGCCTTATGAGGCGGTGCGCGAGCGCCTCGCAGCGCTGGAAATCGTCGGCGTCGAGGCCGAGCCGTTCTGGAGCGCGGTGCGCGGCAACCTGCAGCGATTTGGCGAGGCGCGAGACTGGTGGCGCGTGGTCCACGGCCAAATCGAGCCGATCGTCGAAGAGCCCGATTTCCTCAGCCAGGCGGCGGACAGCCTGCCGCCCGCGCCGTGGGATTTGACGACCTGGGGCGTCTGGACGGGCGCCCTCAAAGCCGCCAGCGGGCGCAAGGGCAAAGCGCTGTTCCATCCCCTGCGCCTGGCGCTGACGGGGCGCGAATCGGGGCCGGAACTGGCCGTCCTGTTGCCGCTGATCGGCAGGGTCAAAGCGTTGGATCGATTATCCGCACGCGCCGCTTGACGCCGTCGGCCCCGACGACCTCCTGGGTCTGACCCTGTCCCTTGGTGTAGGTCGGCCCCGTCGCCGCCTCGCCCACCGCTATGCCGGAGGGCTCGCGGCTGACCGTCGCGGCCTGCTGGCCCAGCAGTTGGTCGATCGGCGTCTGGTCCTGGGCCGCGGCCTTGGGGTCCAGCGCCGGGGTTGTCGGGATCTTTGGCGCGTCAGGCGCCGGCTTGCCGGGCTTGGCTTTCGGGTCGAGCTTGGCGTCGGGCTTGGGCCGCGACAGTTCGGCCGATCTCTCGGGCGTCACCATAATGTCGCTCTTGCCGAGGCCGCCCAGTCTTTGCTCGGCGCCGGCCAGAGCGTCCGCCCAGCTTTGCCCGCGCCTTCGGCACGAACAAGAGGAATCGACGCTCTTGCGATATTTCAGGGCGGCGGGCGAATCGATATATCGCGAGCCGGAGATCGACACCGCCGTCTCGATGTCGCTGGCGGGCGCATAGGTGTAAAGATTGACGTCGGCGTTGGGGCATAGCGCCCGGCACATGTCCTGCAGTTCGTCAAGCCGGCCGGAGCCCGCCGAATAGGAAACCGGGAAAAAGCTACCGTCGCAAGAGCGCACGCAAACGGCCTTGGATCCCGCATGCGCTTCCTTCGCCTCGCCGTCGGCCGGTTGGTCGGGATTGGCGTCGGCGTCCGGCGCGAGAGGGACCGTCTGCACGTCGCCGCCTGGCGCCGGTTCGCGCGGATTGCCGAACAAAGCGTCGAAAATGCCGTGCGGTTGGCCCGCCCCGCTGTTGGCGCATTGGGCATTGTAGCGGGCGACCAATTCGCCGCGCCCGCCGTCGCCGCCGCCGGCGCGCGACTGCAGCTCGGCAAGGTTGGCCTGCATCTTGGAAATCTGCCCATTGATCTGGTCGCATTGCGGAGGCGGGCCGCTGCCAAAGAACAGGAATTTGCGGTTCTCGCAGCCAATCGACCTGGCGTAAGCGACGGTCCTGTCGATCTCGCCGCGCTGGCGCTGCGCCGCCGCTTCGAATTGCGCGCTTTGCGCATTGCCGCCACGGCCTGCCGTCAAGATCGCCTGTTGCAGCCGCAGGCATTCGGCGCTCTGCGCCTGCGCCGAGCCGATAGCCGCCGAACTCGCCAGAATGGCCGCCGCCAATCCAAAGATGAAGCGCATCAAGTCCCCTGATTGGTTCGCTCGCCAGCCGACAACGGCTAAGTGAATCCTGCCTTCATAGACCGCCTGTTGGAGCGACATTCGGGCGCGAACATGGCGATCCGCCTCCCTCGCGACATTCTTGTTCGAATGCGACTGACTTTTAAGCGATTTTCTGGCGCGGGGCCATAGCGCAAATCGGTGGGCTGCCCTCCGGCGCCGGGCTCTGGCCTCGACCGGCCCGATCGGGCATAGAAGCGCGATGGCCGATTCCTCGCCCGCCGCCACCAATGCGCCGGAACTTACCGTCACCGAGCTTTCGAGCGCGCTCAAGCGCACGATCGAGGATGGCTTCGCCTTTGTGCGGGTGCGCGGCGAAGTGTCGAATTATCGCGGACCGCATTCCTCCGGCCATGTCTATTTCTCGCTGAAGGACCAGGGCGCGCGCATCGACGCAGTGATCTGGAAGGGCGTGTTCGCGCGCATGCGGGTGCGCCCGGAAGAAGGGCTGGAAGTGATCGCCTCCGGCAAGATCACAACCTTCCCCGGCAAATCGGCCTATCAGATCATCGTCGAGGCGATGGAGCCGGCGGGGGTCGGCGCGCTGATGGCGCTACTAGAGGCGCGGCGGGTCAAGCTGGCCGGCGAGGGCCTGTTCGATGCGGCGCGCAAGCAATTGCTGCCCTATTTGCCCACCGTGATCGGCGTCGTCACCTCGCCGACCGGAGCGGTCATTCGCGACATTCTGCATCGACTGGCCGATCGCTTTCCCGTTCACGTCCTGGTCTGGCCGGTGCGCGTGCAGGGCGAAACCTCGGCGAGCGAAGTCGCCAGCGCCATCGGCGGCTTCAATGCGTTAGAGGCGGGTGGCCCGATCCCGCGCCCCGACGTGCTCATCGTGGCGCGCGGCGGCGGCTCGCTGGAGGATCTTTGGAGCTTCAATGAGGAGATCGTTGTTCGGGCGGCGGCCGAAAGCCTGATCCCGCTCATCTCGGCCGTCGGCCATGAGACCGACTGGACGCTGATCGACCATGTCGCCGACGTGCGCGCGCCGACCCCGACCGCCGCGGCCGAACTCAGCGCGCCGGTGCGCGCCGAGCTTCTTGCCCATCTTGCCGATGTCGACGCGCGCCGGCGCGGCGCGATTCTGAGGGTCGCCGAACGCGCCCGCGCGGGCCTGCGCGCCAGCGCGCGCGCGCTGCCTTCAGGCGAGGCGATCCTCGCCGTGCCGCGCCAGCGGCTGGATCGCGCCGGCGCGGGTTTGGCGGCCAGCGCGCAAGCCGGATTCGCCCGCCGCGCGATCGCGCTCGGGCGACTATCGCGCCGGCTCGCCATGCGCTCGCCCCAAGCGCTGCTCGCCAGCGCCATCGCGCGCCACAACAGCGCGCGCCGGAGTTTCGAGCGCGCGGCCGCGCTCGATCGCGACCGGCGCCGCGACAGGCTCGCCCGCGTTGGCGCCCGCCTTGGCGCGGCGCTCGCCGCCCGCGCGCGGCTCGACAGCCAACAGGCGCTGCGCACGGACCAAGCGCAAATCCGATTGCGGCGCGCGTTTCATAAAGCGATCGAACAACGCCGCGCGCGGCTGCTGGCGGCGGCGCAGTTCCTTCAGGCGCTGAGCTATCGCGGCGTGCTTGGCCGTGGATTTGCGCTGGTGCGGGACGCGGCGGGGGCGCCCTTGCGCAGCGCGGCGGGGATATCGGCCGACCAGTTGATCCGCATCGAATTTGCCGATGGCCAAATCGCCGCGACCGCCCACGGCGCGCCGTCCGGTTCGCTCACCGCAAGCGGGAGGCGTCCACCGCCGCTCCGCCCCGCCAAGCAAGGCACGCAAGGCGGCGGGCAGGGGTCACTGTTCTAGGCGGGTTCGAGGACGGGCCGCGCTCGGTCCGCCGCCGCCGGCAGCGTTCCGGCGAGCCATTTGGGCAAAAACGCTCTCGCCCATGCCGCGACCGGCGGGTCGAACAGGTGCCAGCCTTCGAGATGATTGTGGCGGGGCTGCGCGCCGGGCAGTTTGAGCCGTTCTTCGCCGCGCATCGTCCAGCGGCACATCATCTGATAGGTCACTTCGGGATGGAATTGCAGCGCGACGGCCTTGTCGCCGTAGCGATAGGCCTGGGAGGGAAAATCCTCGCCGCCCGTGGCGATCAACCGGGCGCCGTCGGGCAGCTCAAAACCGTCGCAATGCCATTGATAGACCTGACGGGGGAAGGGCGTGGCGCAGAGCGCATCCGCGCAGGGGCTTGGCTGCACCGGAAAATAGCCGATCTCGCCGCGCCGGTCGGGATAACTGAAGACCCGCGCGCCCAAGGTTCTCGTGAGCATTTGCGCGCCAAGGCAAATGCCCAGCAACGGCTTGTCCTCGCGCAGCGGCGTCTCCAGCCAGGCGATCTCACGAGCGATCCAGTCGCATTCGTCATTGGCGCTCATCGGGCCGCCGAAAACGACGACGCCGTCATGATCGTCGAGCGTCTCGGGCAACGGGTCGTCGAGGCTCGGGCGGCGAATATCGAGGCGGGCGCCGAGCGCGGTCAGATAGCCGCCGATGCGGCCGGGCGTCGAATGCGCCTGATGCATGACGATCAGTATATTTGGGCGCGAATCGCGCTCCGCCATTTCTCTGCTCCGGACTATCGCAAAAGTGCCACAAATCGCCTCGTCGCGTCGAGACAATTCTAAGCAATGTTTATGCCGCGACGGTTAACCAACGGTAAGGGGGTTAACATGAGCCGGCGTCGAAAGGGTCGAAAGGATTGACGAGCGGCAATCCGATGCCTTCGAAATCGAGCGTATTGCGTGTCGCGAGCGTCATCGAATTGGCCAAAGCGATCGCGCCGATCAATGCGTCCATGGTTGCGATCGGTTTGCCGGCTTTACGTCGTTCGGCGCGAAGCTTGCCAAAAAACTCGGCCGCAATGCGATCGAAGCCGAGAATGCGGTCCACGAACAATTCTGATGCAATGCGCTCATACGCCCGCTCCAGCCGCTCGCGCCGGATTCCGGGCGCAAGGGTTTCGAGCCCGAAACGCAGCTCGCCCAGAACGGGCGTGCAGACGTAGATTGACCGTACGGGCGCCGCATCCAGCCATCGCTTGGCGTTACCAGCGCCATTCGGCCGCATGACCTCTGAAATGACATTCGTGTCGAGGAGAATCACGAGAAGTCCGGCGGCTCGCGGTCCGATCTGTCCCTATCCACGAGGTAATCGTCAGTCCAATCAGCCGCCGGAATAAGCGAGGCCAAGCGCGTTCCCAGGCCTATGGCTGGCGCGTCATTGCGAGCCTCTTCGCTCTCAAGCGCTTGTCGGATCAGAAGAGTAATCTCGCGCGATAGACTATGGCCGTGACGACTGGCGCGCCCATCAATGCGCTTCTTCAAGTCGTCCGGAACGCCCCGGATCAAGATGTCCGCCATCCCCAATCTCCTTGATATCAACGATATCAAGTATGGGTCAATCAATCCACAGAAAAGATGACGGCGTGGCGAGCGCCAGAGGGCTCGATATCACCATTGTCCGGCCTTTCAGCCAAGGCGACGGATCGTCGGACCTCACAACTTCTCGCTCTCCCGCAGCTTGGCCTGTTTGACGAATTTTTTCGTCACCCGGTCGCGCTTGAGCTTGGAAATATGGTCGATGAACAAGACTCCGTTGAGATGATCGATTTCGTGCTGGAGCGCCGTCGACAGGAGGCCTTCGGCGAGGATTTCCTGAGGCGCGCCGTCGCGATCGAGGAAGCGCGCGCGCACGCTGGCGGGCCGCTCGACTTCTTCGTAATATTCGGGGATCGACAGGCAGCCCTCCTCGTAGATCGAGAACTCCTCGGAGGACCACACGATCTGCGGGTTCACGAAGTAAAGCGGCTGCGGCGGCTCGTCCTTTTTGGCCAGATCGATCACCACCACGCGCCGGGCGATGCCGATTTGCGGGGCGGCGAGGCCGATGCCGGGCGCGTCATGCATCGTCTCGACCATGTCGTCCATGAGCTTGCGCAGCGCCTCGTCGACCTGCGCGACGGGCTCGCCGGGCAGGCGCAAACGAGGGTCGGGCAGGATAAGAATGGGGCGAATGGCCATGATGCTCGCGAGGGTGGACGCCTGTGTGGATGGGTCTGATAATCGGGCCGGCGCGCGGGGTCAAACGCGTTCTTCTTTCGTTCGCCTTCGCCAAGAGAATCGATTATGCTGACCGGCATGAATCAAACATTCATTTTGCTTGGCGCCTATCCCGTCTCATTCGGGCAAGCGCTCGCGGCCGCCGCCGGCCTCATCGCGGTTTTGTTGCTGTGCCTTGTCGTCGGCATGGCTCGCTCGCGGCGCTTGCGTCTGCGCGAGGGCTTGGCGGCGAGCGAACGCCAGCGCGAGCTTGAGCAACGAATGAGCGAACTCGCCCGCTCCGGCGCCGAACTCAACGGGCGATTGGCGAGCATGGCCGAGGCGTTCGGCTCGCGCCAGACAGATCTTGCCCGCGTGATGGCCGACCGTCTCGACAATGTCAGCGCGCGGGTCGGCGCCGGGCTGGAATCGCACGCGCAGGCGACGGGAGCCAATCTCAACAAGCTCAACGAACGCCTGGCGGTGATCGACGCCGCGCAGGCGCGCCTCACCGGCCTCACCCAGGAGGTCGTCTCGCTGAAGGACATTCTGGCCAATAAACAGGCGCGCGGCGCCTTCGGGCAGGGCCGCATGGAGGCGATCGTGCGCGACGGTCTGCCGCCCGGCGCCTATGATTTTCAATTCACGCTGTCCAACAAGTCGCGCCCCGATTGCGTCATTCGCTTGCCGGGCGACGAGCGGCTGATGGCCGTCGACGCGAAATTTCCGCTGGAAGCCTTCACCTTGTTCAAGGACGCGCGCAGCGACGAAGCGCGCAAGGTGGCGCTGGCGCGCGTGCGCACCGATGTCGGCAAGCACGTGAAGGATATCGCCGATCGCTATCTACTCCCCGGCGAGACGCAGGATCTGGCGATGATGTTCGTGCCCTCCGAATCGGTCTATTCGGACCTTGTCGAACATTTCGACGATATCGTGCAAAAGGCCCATCGCGGCAAGGTCGTCATCGTTTCGCCCTCGCTGCTGATGATGGCGATCCAGGTGATGCAGACGATCGTCCGCGACGCCCGTATGCGCGATCAGGCGCATGTAATCCAGGCGGAAGTCGGCAAATTGCTCGAGGATGTCCGGCGATTGGCCGAGCGCACGGCAAGGCTGGATGCGCATTTCCGGCAGGCGCAAGAAGACGTCGGCCAGATCGCCGCTTCGTCGGAGAAGATCGTCAAGCGCGGCGAGCGCATCGACACGATGGAGTTTTCGCAAAACGAGGCTGCGCCCAGGATCGAAGCGCTGCCACATTTGCGGCTGGCGAAGGGCGGGGAGTAGGGCAGGCGGATGGCCGCGCGGGATCACCACAACGCACTGAAATCCGAGACCATCAGCAAAATCAATGGAGGTCAGATTGAGATCGTCCTGGCGAAGTTACAATGGAGTAAGGAGGAGCGGGCCTTCACCCTCCACGTCGTTCCACGTTCGTATTCGACAGCTGGACTTCAGACAACAGATTGGCTGTCGTACCTGGGTTTCCATAGGAACGACCGTTGCCAGTTTGTGAACTTCAGCGGATGCTACAGCAAAGAGGTTTCGGAAGACTTTGACGTGCAGGCTTTTGCCAGCGCCTTCAATGGGGGGTTCGCGCGCTTGCAGCAGGCTGAACAAGGTCTTCAGGCGTGCGGATTTGCGCTGCCGCGGCCTGAAGGCTGGGCCTTTTTCTACGGCGCGCCCGATCGCGGTTCTCGCCAAAGTTCTCTAGGAATGAGCGGCGACGGCCATACCGCGATGAAAACGGATCCGATGAAAAAGACGGAGGACGATCAATTTTTCTTTCGTTTCACCTTCATTGATACCGGCGACGACAAGGGATTCGTCACACACTACCGACCAAAGCATTTGCCACTCTCGTCGGAGGTGCAGAGCGTTTTTCGATACCTCGGTCTGAGAAATTTCGAGGATTGTCCCGAGTTTGATTTTGAGCCCTGTTATTTCAAGACCCTTCAGTTTGTCGCCCACGGGAATAGCCCATTCGATAGTAATGTCGAACGCGCGCACCAAATGTTTGACGCACATCAGAGACACTTCTCCCCCGCCATCGACCACCTGCTGGCAGCAAATGCCGCTGTGGAAGCCTGCGGCATGACGTTTCTACCGTTCGAGAAACCTGCAACGCGCATGAGTGTCGATATTGCGGCAAACGTGGTTAGGCCCGCGAAGCGCAATAGTACATCTAATGCCCTGAACCATGGTGCGCCGGCTTCGGGGCTACCAGATAGCTTCGATGTTGCGATTTCATTCGCGGGGACCGAGCGCACCCAAGCCGAAAGATTAGCGGAAATACTGCGCGCTTCCGGGTACGCGGTATTCTATGATAATTTCTATCCGGAACAACTCTGGGGTAAAAATCTGCCTGTATTTTTCGACGAAATATTTCGGAAAAGAGCACGCTTCTGCGTCATATTTGTTTCGAAAGAATATCGGGACCGGAAATGGACCAGTCTTGAGGCCCGTAGCGCCCAAGCACGCGCGCTGGAGGAGAAAGGCAACGAGTACATCTTGCCTATCCGCGTGGACGACACTGAACTCGAAGGGCTCTTGCCTACCCTCGGGTATGTACCAATCGCTGCAGGGATCGAGAGAATCGGCGAAGTGCTTGTAAAGAAACTTCAGGCTTGAGTGACTCGTCGCCGCTCGAAACGGAAAAGCCAACTCCGGATCGCACTCTGCGACTCGCCTACGCGTCCGCCGGCTTCCGCAGCCACGGCCGCGTTCCCGCCGGCACTTCCCCCAGCTCCACGCTCGGCTGGTAGAACAGCGAGACTCCCGGCAGATGACCGCTCTCCAACGCGCGCAGGGTCGGCTCGTTGACGACTTCGAACGAGTCGAAGCCGCAGCGCAGCATCAGCGGGATTTCGTCGAGCAGCACATCGCCGCCCGCCCGCAATTCGCCGGCGAAGTGAAAACGCTCGCGCAGCAGTTCGGCATAGGAAAAGGCGCGCCCGTCGGCGAATTTGGCGAAGTTCAATACGACGAGTGGACGACCGACCGCCTCGGCCAATTGCTCGACCGCCTCCTTGCCGGCGGCGATGGAGACGCCGACCGGATCGGCGCGGCCCATCAGCGCCTCGCGCTCCGCGTTCCAGCGCTGCGCGGAAACGACGATCGCGCCGTTCGGCGGAATGGCGTCGCCGTCGGCGATGGGGGTCCAGATGTCCTCGGCAAAGCCGTCCCTGCGCCACAGCGCCATCAGATGCCCATTCCCGCGGTGAGCGCGCCCATATGGATGCCGCATTCGGTCTTGGCGCGCCCGCGCCAGCGT
>Ga0302324_100009196_pt1 | contig 20715 bp, 23 predicted proteins | sample Palsa_T0_1_FD_201949 | JGI IMG/M metagenome (GOLD analysis project Ga0302324, IMG submission 201949) | Peat permafrost microbial communities from Stordalen Mire near Abisko, Sweden - Palsa_T0_1 | ecosystem: Environmental > Terrestrial > Soil > Palsa > Peat permafrost | place: Sweden: Abisko...
AAACGCATTTCTGCCGACAGTCGGACCAGATGGTCGCGTTGGACTTCTTCGACCCGCCAGAAATCAACGGTGTCGCCTGGGAAGAGATGATCTGGCACGCGTCGCCCACGCCGCATGCCCGCCCCGCCAAACAGCAGATCCAACAACCCGCGAATTCGCCAGAGCCAATTTCCGAAGTACCAACCTGTCTTCCCGCCCAACCGTTCGATTGGTCGAAAGGCTACGGCCACAGAAAACGGCACACGCGCCGACCGCGAGTCCACAATACGGCGGCCGAATGTAGTTCCGCCCCACTGCGGGGAAGCTGCAACGGAAGAAAACGCATCGGACCAGCGCGTTTCGGCAAACTCCCGATCTTCATTGGCGAGCGCTCTCGTCAGTGCTTCACGAAAGCCAAGTGGGTGAATGGAGAATAAGTCAGCTGCTGATCGGTCCCTTACAACGGTTTCGTTCCGCAAACTGTCCACTAACTCGCGACCGACACGCGCATAGACGGGTGTGACAAGGCCCAACCAAAGACTCGACAGCCGTGGAGACAGCACCGGTACAGGAATCATCCATCGCTTCAGGCCACGCTGACGGGCGTATTCCTTCATGAGGTCCAAATAGCTGACCTGGTCGGCTCCCCCGATCTCAATAATGCTGCTGCCATTGATCTTGAGGTCGAGCGCCTGCATCAGATACGCAATAACGTCTTCGACCGCAATGGGCTGCGTGCGTGTTGTTACCCAGCGAGGAGTGATCATCGCTGGCAGTTTCTCAACCAAGGCTCGTATCATTTCGAAGGAAGCGCTACCCGACCCAATCACGATTGAGGCTCTAAATTCGATGGTCGCTACCCCGGACTCTCGCAGGATACGGCCGACTTCCTGGCGGCTTCTCAGATGTGTTGACAGTTTGCTCCCGCTGCCAAGTCCGCCGAGGAAGATGACGCGCTCGACCCCCGCATCGCGCGCCGCGGCTGCGAACGCATGCGCCGATCGTCGGTCTTCCTCCTCAAAGGAACCCGCCGAAGCCATTGCATGTACGAGGTAATAGGCGGTGTGCACGCCAATCATGTTCGGTGGAAGAGACATCGCATCGAGAACATCGCCCTTCACCACTTCTGTTGTGTGCGCCACCCGCTGACTTAGAGTTTCGGGATGTCGTGACAGGCAGCGTACGCGGTGGCCGGCGACTTCGAGTGCGCGAAGCAAGCGTCCGCCGAGATACCCTGTCGGCCCCGTCAGCAGAATTAATTTAGAATCATTTACCAAGAGTCACACTTTCATTCAAGACTTAGGAAGATCAGGCGTTTCGGCCGCCTCCGGTCTGCGAGAAGTTTCCACTTGTGGCTGTTGTACAGGGCTTTCCTGCCCATTGAGGTTATTTCGACAACGGAAGAAGAACCGTGTAGTTTGGGACAAGTTCTTATGAGTTATCGCAAGTATGGATCTCGGTTGGGGCGGTGCTATGGTTTCTGCAACGACAAGTTCGACGATTCTAAGGGTAATGTACTGGCGGGAAGGACTCAAGAGCGGGCTTTGCGAACAAATATCCCTGAAATAGCCGCACCCCTTCGGTCGCCAACCACGTGTATTCGCCCTCGGTTTCGACGCCTTCCGCGATCACGTCAATCCCAAGATCGTTGCAGATCTGGCCGACCGCGCGAATGATGGCCTGACGGGGACCGTGGCTTTCTATGCCGCAGACTAGCGTTAGGTCGAGTTTGATCTGATCGGGCTGGAAATTGGCGAGCAAGTTCAGTCCCGAATATCCGGCGCCAAAGTCATCGATGGCTACCTTCAGACCGAGGCCACGGTACTCATTGATCTGCTCGGCGAAGCGGCTCTGATCGGCGATAATTTCTCCCTCGGTCACTTCGAGGACGATGCGCTCGATAGCAATATGGCTTCGATCTGCGGCTTCCAGGGTAGATAAAATTGATGTCGTCGAGGAGTGCAGGCTCTGCGGGATGAAATTGAGGTTAAGGTTGCAGTCGATTCCCAGTCGCGCGGCAAGGATAATTGCCGCGACTCGTGCCCTCTGATCAAAAATAATCAGCCTCTCAGCCGGGACCTGTTTGAGTATTCGATAGGCGGGTTCATTGCCCGGCCCTCGGATCAGTGCTTCGTAAGAGATGACCTCGCGTGCGTTAACATCGACAATGGGCTGAAACGCGAACGTGAAGTTCGGATCGGCTGTGTCCTGCTCCATGCTCAGGCCACCGGCTGCTTTGAACCGCTGAGTTTCACACGCCAGCGGCCGTCTGCAAACGCGGCCAGCAGCTTCTTTGTGCGTCCTTTGTCGAGCTGAAGAAAACATGAGCCGCCATCGAAGAAGTCGTTCAGCCCATCAATTTTTGTGAGTTCTTCCGGCGAAACGCTGGAAAAACCCATACTCCAACTTCCGAACGAACGCTTGGCGATCGGTTCTCTGATAATCACGGTTAACTGCATGTGGCGCTTATCCAGAAGAAGTTTCTGGTATAGGTGATCAATAACCGATGCTTCGCCTTCCAGTACCTGAAAAAAGCTGCCGTCAGAAAATAGAAGGATGCCAGTCAGGCCCGCACGTTCATTCGCCTCGCGAGCTTGTTGCAGGAGGTCAGTTAGCTGCTCGGTTTTGAAGTCCTGTGATGCCATGCTTGCGTAGATGAGATGAATCATGGGAGGCACTTCAATCCCTCCATTTTTTGATTTATGAGTGGCCCGGCAATCGCTGGCTTACGGCGACCTGTCCAAAGGAAGGGGGTACCGCTTACTTATACGACGGAATCGGTGGGAGCGAACTTCTATCTTTCGGAAGGCATCGGAAGTGATACCTCGCCGCAACATGATGAGTCCGAGTGTTCGGTCACATCGGCCAATCCTCGTTCCAACACGTTGTAAGTAGCCGAGCGACGTGTGCGGGCGGAGCGCGTTGGACATCAACTGCCGATTCTCGATGACGATCTGCAGATCCTTCAACGAGTGAGAAATCACTCCGCTTAACCCAAGGTCTGAAGTGCCCAGAATCAGTTCTTTTTGAGGCGCGCCTCGTAGACTATTGGGCAAGCGAATTCACAACGATTCCGCGAGCTCCGCAAATAGGGATTCTGGGCAGCGAGGGTTTTTGGGTAGGCTTCACTTTGTCCGGTCACGCGACTATACGTCCAAGTGAATTCAGTTTCGCCCGCGGCGACTTCCTAGTGGCCCGGAATAGCTTCCGGTGAGCCCGTGACCCGGACGCAATCCCCAGGCCGACAACGCAGACCACATGCCCACCGACTGAGTTCACATTACTTTCAGCGAACAGACTCTAATGCCTCACTAAGCTGGCAAGCACCCCGTTCAATGAATCGTTCCATGCATGAGCGATCATTCCAGGGCGAACACTTCCGCGCCAATACGCCAGAATCCCAAACATTGCTCCGTACAAAGCGATCAGAACCATCATCCGGAAGCCCTGGTAAGCGTGAGCCGCGCCGAATGTTGCGGCAGAAAGGACAATGCCGGTGGGAGCGCTCTTGGTCAGGGCAATGAACTGCCGTTGTAGGTAACCTCGAAAGATCGTTTCCTCGCAAATACCGGCGGTGACTGAGAGCGCTATCCATAACGTCAGTTCGATACCTCGATGCGGGAGCATGGACACATTGCGACTCAGAACGGCGGTGCGCAAGAGCCAGCCAAATATCCAAAGGAGAATCGCCGAGACGATCCAGAACCCAGCGGCAATTCCAATATCGCGCAGCACCTGGCGGACGGAATGCCATTGTTCACCGAGAACCACGAGCGCAGACGCGCCACTACTCCGTACACCCTCCAGTACCAAAACGAACAAAAGCCATTCATAGAAAAGCGTGACTACGTAAAAGTGTACGCGATTCGGATTAGCCGTCGCGATCGATTGATCAGTAAAAATCTTATGACCGATCGTCCAGCCGCCAATCGCGGCAAGCACTAAAATCGTGTGGATTGGGCTAGCGACTCGGGGATAACGGCCTGACGCGGACTGAGCCGGAGCAGAAATCTCCATTAGTCCTCCGCTAGCTAGAATGCCAACTTCATGCAGTTTATCACCCCTTGTATAACGAGTCTGTGTGTTTCGGCGGTGAGAAGGGCACAAGAAACTCGATGTACCTGGGAGCCCCGGCACATTCCGGCTGCATTGTCGGCAAACCGGCAAAATGGCCAGAAACGGGGATCCGGGAAATTAAGAAAGCGAGGGACAGCGCTACTTGGACGTATGACGCATTAATCGGAAACTAGCACTCAATGTCCGATAACCCGACTTACCGGGAGTTGGCGGTGAATCGGCATAAGTGCTGTTACGCTTGTGCCGGGAAATTGCCGAAAACCATCTAGACAACGGGTACCAGAGGCAAGTCGATGGACCGATAACAGGGCACAACTTGGCCGAACGGAAGCGCGTCGTGTTGTGTGCCAGGCGGATGCTTCCAAGTCTGCAGGGCTGGCTCGTGCTGACGCTCCCCAGCCATGGACCCTACTAGCACTGCATCGCAGTCTTTCTGCCGGAATAACCGAAATCTCTGAATCGACGGCTTAGCGGATACCCATTCTGGCGACTTGTCGCATGGAAGACTGAAGTCGACTCGGATGAACTCCGAACCCGCGTCATTGAAACGTTGGACGCGGATGACCATCGACCAGTATCCATTCCCGTTTAGACATGTCAAAGGAGGCGAATATGAGGGCGAAGCTCAGAATTAGGAAAACACTTCGCATCGATGTCTATCTCAATGCCGAGTTTACTCCGAAATATCCATGTCACTGAGTTCAAATGCCTGATTAACGCATTTACCGGAGAAGTGAAGTGCCACTTCAAATCTCCGGTTACCCGACTTATCAGCAGTCATGGGGCAGGTACTCGATATACTGTTAAGCGAGTCACGGCGGCCTTTTCGGTGTTCGTCTGTGCACTCGTTCGAGAATCCACCACACTGCGGTCGTGAGGAGCAGACAGGAGCTAACCGCGCTCGACCACCACAAATGCAGCGGCCGCTCCCGGAGCGCGGCGAGATAATTCACAGCCATTGGAATGTCTCCAATCGCGCAGGCTGTGATGTAGAGCACACATACGCGCAAAGAATCCTGCAGCCAAAATCTCAGAGTCCTCTGGGTGTCCTTCAACGATTCCGGTTCGAGGCTTTGGGGTTTCCGCTTCGCGTTCCGGTAGAACCACTCGGCGACAATGCAGACCAACTGCCACACTGCGGCGCCGGCCAGAAACAAGATTGGCGCGTACAGGAACAATTGCGGCCAGTTGAAGGCGTCCCACCAACCGTCCCACGCAGGGTCGCGCACCAACTGCCACGTGGTGTAGGCGCATGTTAGAAGGGCCCCGGCAACGAACGCCTTGCGAATTCGCTGGCCAAGAGTACCAACCGGAACGAGTTCTCGACAGGTCACTAGCTAATTGACACTGCCAGCATAAGGATTGTGCCTGATTAACGCACTAACCGGATACGCTGGCGCGCAAAATCCCGCTTACGCCTTTTGTCACGCGCTTCGCGCCGACGGTTCCAAAGGCATTGCCTGGCGCTTTGGAACGCCCACGAGCGATGCTACGGAGCGTATCGATTCACAGCCTCAGAGTGTTGGTGGCGGCGGTGTACCAAAGGGGTCTCGATCCCGTGGCCGCAAGTGATAGAAAACTAGGGATTGGATTCTCGATTATCGGTCCATATCAAACCATGTGTTTTGATACGCACTTACGTAGGCTGCCCAAAACCCTCCCCGCCCAGAATCCCTATTTTCTGAGAGCGCGGAACCGTTGAAAATTCGCTTGCCCAAAGGTATACAGCGAGCGCCTCAGAAAGAACTGATTCCGGGCTGTGTAAGACGAGACTTGAACCGAACGATGCTTCGCTCTTAGTCGATAGCTTGCTAGGAGCAAAATGAAGCCGGCTTCCATCGCAGCCAGCAGCTTCGATATTCTGCATTGCTGATTTGCTAGGCAGACCTCTGGACGACCACTCGAAGGAAATACCTATGAACACTCCTCGGTTCTAGTTCCAACGTGACGACGCCTGCGTCGGGCGGCGCCGTTATCTCGAATGGAAGGGATAGCTGATTTTCGCGGGTTCGTTTGATGTTCTCTTTCTTCTTGCTGCATACGATTTCACCTACGGCCACCGTCCTGTACCGAACCGAAATCTTGTAAAGATGATAGGCCAGTGCGATCGTCCGCACGCTAGGGGTGCCGCCCGCGAGTTGTTTACGAAGTCCAGCAGCTGTTATCCCAAGCGCGGCCCCGATCTCAGACCAAGACTTTCCCTTCCCTCGCGCCGCAGAAACATGGGGTCGCAGAGCGGCCGCGAACTTGCTCGCGAATTCTCGATCTTCCGTCGTTCGTTTCATTTAAATCTAGTTTGGCTATGAAACATAAGTTACAATCAAACTTAAGTTTTACAATGAAAAAAACAAATCGAATGACGAAAGACAAACTCCCGTCAGTGCTCGTAAGATTACAGGTCTGCAAACTCTGTGGTAAGGAGCTAGCTTTACCCGCTCTGACTTACGCGGAAAACCCGTTTTGCAGGGATTGCGTCACTGAGAGGCAAAACAAAGCGGCCACTTCAACGCGACGTCTCGGTTGGAAGGGTATCGGAAATTATTTGATTCTTACTGACCTAGCCGGACAAACACCTCAGTAAGGTGCTTCATGGCCTCCTTGTAATTTAAACTTCGTTTCCAATCGCCGGACACATTTTTCCGTCTGTATCGTTGGGGACTAGCTATCCAAACTTCCGTCTTCCATCTTTTCGGAGAATCCAAAATCAATTTGACTTCCAAATCGTCCCGTCCGGATCGTTTAGCCCGCCACACATAACCGCCATTATTGGTCGAGATCGTTTGCCAGTCGAGAGAGAGCTGCACCCGCCCCATGACTTTTGCGATTTCGAACGCTGATCTGTAGCGCTTCTTCGGGTCGATATTTAAGGCCTTCCGGACGATTGTCCGAACGCGCCCCGGAATGTGTGGCAAGAAAAAGTTCCGGTCCGGAAACCGTCCCTTCTCGATTCTTTGAAGTAGTTTGCCATCAGAGTTGACCATTGCTTTTTGCAGCTCATAAATCAGATTTCCATTTGCCGCTCGATACAACAATAAACCGAATTGGTAAATGTCGGATTCAACGGTCGCCGTATGAGAGTTCAGCATTTCTGGGGGCATACTGAATTTGTAGACTTGAGGATAAGTTACGATGCCCGCCGGTGACATACGTCTGCATTGTCCGAAGTCAGTGATTAGAGGTTGCCAAAAATCGTCCAATAAGACGTTGGTCGGCTTTAGATCGAGATGCAAGAACTTGCAAATGTGTATCCTCGCTAGACCTGAGGCTACTGCCTGGGTGAGTTTCATGAATTCAAGCAAACCCAGAGGGTTGAGTTCTATTTTTTTATGAAGCGATCCGTTTTGAAAATAGGGCAAAGCAAGAGCTATGCAATCCGCTGTCTCGCACACAAACTCGATTCCAACGATGTTCGGGTCTGCAGCGTCGAACATCGTTCGAGCTTCTTCACAGTAGGAATCAAAATCGTTTCCGAATCTGCTTTTAGTAATCTCCTTAACGGCAACATCTCGCTTCAACACGGGATCGTAGGCAAGAAAGACGGTCGAATTCATTCCTTCGCCCTGTCCGATTTGGCGAAGGCGCCGATATGTTATGTTTGCGCGGACGTCCAATTTCGCTACCTATCTTGTTGGCAGAAGCGAAATAGCAACAAGGATAGCCTCCCGCCTGTTGCGGTCGTACTTTGACCAATCGAGTCCCCTGAGGTTTTCCTTTTCAAGGTCTTGCTTGGCAGACCCACTCCCGAAGCGTTTACCAAAGGTGTTCAGCGCGCCTGTGACCACCTTCAGCGCTAAAGCCCGGCTGGCTTCCACAATAACACCCTCAACTCGACATCGCGACTTTGCGGAATTCTTGTTCGCTCCGAGTGCCGTCGGTTCTGGAAAGCGAACCGCCACTCTGCCAGGACCATAGGTTTCTATGATGTGTACCGTACGTTCTCGAAGCCATACAAGTGCATCTGCCTCTCCGTAAGCCGCCGGAGCAATCTCTTTGTCACAAGCTTCAAGAATTGGTGCTTCTAAAGTGCCGCTAAGAATAGCCCAATTGATCGCCGATGGCTCAGCCCTTAAGCCGAGAACCCTTTCCTGACCGTGTAGTTCCACGCTTTCCCCGTAAGGGGAGGATAAGACCGGACTGCGTGTTCCTGAGGCTACCAGATGATCGCACTATACCAAAGAGGTAGTAGCATTTTGACGACTGCGCGGTGGCTCTTTGGTTGTTTGGCAGGTTCATCAGTCCGAATGGCGAAAAGAAAGGTGTTAGACTCCCCAAATGGGTGAAGGGCGAAAGCGCACGTTAGCAATTGTCTCGAGGATTTTGGTCGCGTTTCGTATGGCCTCAGTTTCAATTCTTCAGGAAGCCACCTTTACTAGGCGCGCCCCCGTCGGGTCATAGACGTATTGGGTGATACTTCCGTCCTTTATGCGCTCAACCACTTCGTCCACAACAAAAAGAGGAGCTAGGAACCACTCGCGCGGTTTGATCGGGTTGCCAAAGCGATCCCTGATTTCAATGTCCAATTGTGCGGGATCAAACACACGATGGATCAGGTTTTCGAGCCTGATTCGGTTGATGTTGTAGAACTCATAAGTGGCTACGACTTCCACGTCGGCCATTAGGAAGGTCGGGTCTAGGTTCGCGTTGGCGATGCGTGTCTCGACCGTACTCCCTGTAACGCCGATCTTGTGCAGAACATTGCGGTTCACCGCGACAACCGGATGGTCCGACTTGCTACGCAGAACATAGATCGTGCGCTTGCCAGATCATCGTCAGCGGGCTCGTCGGCGAATAGTGGCCCAGCATCGGGATTGGTGATGAGCCGTGCCGCCGTGTCGCGGTGAAGCGCGCGCTGGAAAGAGCGCATCAACAAATTACTCTCGGTGCCATTATCATAGATAACGCGCAACCGACTGTCGCGACGGTCGTATTGCGTCCTGAAATGCTCGCCGACATCGGCGACGTAGGCGATCTGACCTTGGACAACAAAGTACTCGCCCTTCTGAATCTCGGCCATCTTGATTTCGTCCATTGCCTGAACCGGGAGCGTATGGCGTGCACCGGACTCCAGCTCTCGCTTCACCCGTTCAAAAATTGGCTCGAACTTATCGAAGTCCTCGCAGACGGCGCGATTCGCTATTTCCTCGGCGGCGCGTTTGTCGTCGCTCTTGCGGACGTGCCGTAGCTCCATGATGTCTCCCGCGCCCGCCGCACCCGTTAGCTCTGCCAACAGCTCGTCGTCGTCGATCGTCTCCGGCGACGCGACAGCGACGGTCTCCTTACTGGAAAGCAACCCTTGACGATCCATCAGGGTAAGTAACGATCGGCATTCCTCTAGCGTGCGCAAGCGGTCAAGCCGCACGGCATACAATCGTTCAAAAATGTCGCGATCCTCGCCATGCTGTGGGGCGCGACCGTGTTCGTCGACAAACCGCTGAATGTCCTCAAATCCGGCAATTATGCGCTCTTCGCGTGGGGATCGTCCGCCGTCCGTCTGCGGCTCCGCGAAGTCGTCCAGTTCCTCGCGCAGTTTGTCGAGATCGATGTCACTCATAACGACCTTCATCCTTGTAGCGGACAAAAGCGGCGGCACCTTCGGCCATCCGCCTTTCCCAGGCATCCTGCGAGGTGAGCGATGGGAGCCGTCCCCGTTCCTTCTTGAACTTATAGGCACGCACGGCAAGCTCTTTCGCCTCCTCTAACGTCAAGCTCGTGCGCTTGGCAGCAATCGCCGCCGCGACCTGTTTCAGACTGTCCTCGGTCATGGTTTTTGCGAGGATCGCATAAGCCTCGCCAAACGGGTTGATACGGTCGATTAGGTCGATGTCGAGTTCTCGCACATCCATAGCAAACCTACGAACGCCGTCGACCAGCGCGGTGTTGGTGGCAGTCTGCTCGGCATCGTTCCCGCTCCTGTTGGCAAGTTGCTTGGCTTGTTGGGTCAGATTGAGCGCGGCAATGGCATGCTGGCGGACGGCCTCATGGTCTTCATCGTTAAGCTCCGGGTATTTATCCTTGATGATCTTGCCCAAGCGCACTTGCGTGAGCTCCTCGGGCACCAGCTCCTCGTCGAACATGCCACGCTCAAGCGCGGTTTTGTCCTGAACGAAGGCGGCAATAACCTCGTTCAAATCCTCCCGACAGATGCGCGTGGCTTCCTTGCTTTGGGGTTCGGCAAGCCCTTTGATTTCTATCTGGAACTGTCCCGTCTTCTCGTTGAACCCGACATTGCATTTATTGGGGTCATAGCCGCCCTTGCCGTAATCGAACCCTGCGATAGGTCCGCTCTCCGGGTGCTTTGGTTTGAACTCAAAGCGTGGCGCAAGCACCTGTTCCATAAGCAAGCTCGCCGCGATGGCCTTTAGAGTGTCGTTCACCGCCTCGGTGACTGCTTCTTCGGAAGCGTCCGGCTCGGCGATCAGGTTTGTGAACCGCGCGCGGGTCTTGCCCGGTGCGTCGCGGGTCGCACGCCCTATAATCTGCACAATTTCGGTTAAACTAGACCGATAGCCGACCGTTAGCGCGTGCTCGCACCATATCCAGTCGAAGCCTTCCTTCGCCATGCCAAGCGCGATGATAATGTCCACATAATCACGGTTATCCTTGTGCGACGGATTTTTCAATGCAGCGGAAACGTGGTCGCGTCTGGCGGGATCGTCATCGACAAGATCAGCGATGCGCAGAACGCGGCCTCCTACGGTTTTGACGAGCTGAAATCCCGTCGCGTCGTCAATTCCTTGCCACTCGCCCAATGCTCCGATGATATGTTCAACTTCTCTGATCTTGTCCTTCGTGCTCTCGCGCGAATTGACGTTCGGAATATGCATGATGGTTTTTTCGGCAGGATCGAGTACCGTGAGGATGTCCTCGACATAAGAGCCGCTATAGAAGAAGTAGCCGATGTCGAGTTGCTTCAGGTATTCGTAACCGTTGAGTTGTTCATAGTAGGTATAGGTGACGCTGTCGAATTTCGCCTCGTCCTGCGGCGCGAGCACTGCCTCTGCGTCGCCCCGGAAGTAAGAGCCGGTCATGGCGACGATATGCACGCGGTTGCGGGCGATGAACTGCCCAAGATGGACGCCAAGCTTGTTGTCGGGATTGGCTGAAACGTGATGAAACTCGTCGACGGCAATAAGCCGATCATCGAACTTTTCGACACCATATTCATCAACAGCAAAGCGAAATGTCGCGTGGGTGCAGACCAGCACCTTGTCGCTGTTCTCAAGAAAGACGCCGACAGCTTTAACTTTCCCGTTGTTGTCGCCGCCGGGCGCGTTACAGAGGTTCCATCTCGGTTCCACGTGCCAATCAGCCCAAAAGCCGAACTTCGACAGGGGTTCATCATGGAAGCTCGCCCCGATAGCCTTCTCAGGCACGACGATGATCACCTGCTTGAGGCCCTGATTTTGAAGTTTGTCGAGCGCAATAAACATGAGCGCGCGGCTTTTGCCCGATGCGGGCGGCGACTTGATGAGCAAATATTGTTCGCCGCGCTTTTCGTAGGCGCGCTCCTGCATCGGTCTCATACCCAGCGCGTTGGACCGCGTCGAACTGCCATTCCGGGCGTAGGAGATCGAAATCGAGGGAACTTTCATTTTCAATTCAGCGAATGGAAGTGGAGACTCCAATTTGAGTGCCTCCCCTTGCAAAGGAAGCAACGACTCATCAATTTGGCTACGGTCTAGGGGATTGATCCGTACTTCTCCAGATCGTCGGTCAATCTGAAGAATGACTAGTCCGGCCCCCTCAGTACGAATAAAGGCGTCGCGCAGACTTATCTCACCGCCACGCATTTCACGGAATCGATCAAACGACATCCGTCGCAAATAGTATTCATCGGTCGAGTCGGTGGATGTAATCCATAGCACAAGGAAAACCGAGCCACTTTCATTTACGGATGTAAAGAGGCGAGGTCCGTCGTAGTACTCGTAGACTTCGAGCACTTTCAACGATCCAAGGCTTGTTCCTTCAATGAACATTTCCACTAGTCCACCACCTGGAATGCCGCAGCGTGATCGTAACCGGCGGGCGCCCACCAAGTATGGTGCGAGTTGCCAGCGCGAGGAGTATGCATAAGCTTCCCGGCTTCGGGTGAAAGATTTGCACTTGCGATCAATTTTCCGGAAGCCGACATGGCCGGGACCTTCAGAGTCGCCGGTCCTTCGCTCTTCCTAGCTCTGCGAACAAGTGCTTCAGACACGAAGCGCTCGTACTCCGGCTCCCGGAGAAGTTCCAGCAAGACCTCGTCCGCATGCTCCGGATCGGCGTTTGTTACCGCAGCGATGTAAAGCATGACGTAGCCGACCTGGTCACCTGAATGATCACCTTGCCGTCGGGCCTCCTGCACCTCGCGGTACCGGATCAGGTCGGCTTCGATCAACCGGCGAAGATCGGGCGCGTCTCCCGCTCCCCCCACCTGCGACAGTAATACGGCCACACGCGCACGCACGCCGTTCGCTGGCTAAATACTTGGCCCGGCACATCGGGACCAAGGAGGGGAAAGTGGTTGAGCTCGGAAACGAAGCTAGATTTGGTCCTGCCTCGAAAGCAATTCCAGTAATCCCAGGCGACGAGGAGAAACCAGAGATCTTCAATGAGATATTTCGGACCTGGCGTCGGCAGCTTGCTGGCTTGCAGAAAACCCTCTCGAGTGACCTCGTGAGCATAGCACTGGCGAATCGAAAGGCCATCGCTGGCGATCCGCTCGATTGGGTGCGCAGCAAGCTCGAGGAATTCTGGGCCGCGCGTCGCCCGGGTTTTCGGAACTGGCCTGCGGTCGGCTGTGATCCTCCTTCCGATCCGAACAGCCCCGATGCCGACCTCGCACACTGGTATGCCCCGACTTGGATGTTGGGCCAATTGCCGTCCCGCGCGCTTCCCGGACTCAACGCGATGGCCGCCGCGGAGCCGGAGCCTCCTGCCGGCCGATTGTCTCTGTCGCACACTACAGAAATCCTTAGCTCGATCACAGCCCGCGTCGAGATGGGTCTATTCAAAATTGCGACACGCGTACTCGACCAAGCCACGATCTCGCTGACTTCTGGAAGCGTCCGCCCCCGCCGCGAGCCCCCAAAAAAGCAGGCCAGGATGCTTCTTAAGGGACTCTCCGCGATTAGTGGGGTGTACGGTGAGGAATGGAACCGTCTGTGGATCGACTCGACGATACACCTCCGCCAGGGGCTGACAGGGATGGTAACGCTGTATGGAGCTCAACGAGCGGCCCAGAACAGGGGGACCGGTCTCCGTACTCGTCGGAACGCTTCAATCGTCGAGAAATCGAGCGACGGCCATCCTCCCAAGTGGGAAGACATCGAAATCAGCTTTCTTAGCGATGAGCGGATCCAACTCAAAGCGCCAGGCCTGACCAAAACCTTCAACTATGCGGAGTTCGGTTTCGAGGACGGAAGGAACAAAAAGCCTAACGGAGCGTGGATCACACTGCGGGCGCTCGCAGAAAATCGGGGAATTCTCAAGGAACCTTTTAAAGAGCACCAGAAGTGGGCTGCCATTGAAAAGCGCGTTCAGGAGATTCGGAAGGCGCTTCGAGAACAATTTGGCATTACCGAAGATCCTTTACCATATGTAAAAGGCACTGGGTATCGGGCGCTGTTTAAGATCGAGTGTTCGCCGTCATTCCATACATAAAGCGCCTCGCCGAATTTTCGACAAGATTCCTGAAAAGTTCCTCAATTTCTTTGTCCCGTTTTTTCTGTTGATTAGAGCACCTTTTGCCGAAAACTCTCTTCGTGCGTCGAATTTTCGCCCTATTAGGCGAGGGACAAATGATTGCTGCGTCACGAAGCCGTACTGAATTGAGATTTCCAAATTTGATTTGGGCAATTGCGCAGCAAGGGCCGCGGTACCAGTTCGCGGCTACGTTGGGAGAAAGTGAATCGTGGCTGTCTCGACGATTGGCTGGGCGGTTTCAATTTTCAGACGAGGAACGCCAGCAGATAGCTCACGAATTGGGTTATCCGGCCGAGTGGCTATTTCAGGTTCTGGTGCCACCTACCCATGCAGAATGTTCGCGACCGTAGGGGGCATGATCACGAGCATGTCACGCCCGCTCAGTCCCGAACACGCCGAACATCTCGCGCGGTTCTGCATCCCGCCGGACATCCTCGAAGCCGCAGGCGTTCGATCAGTGACGGACGCCGACGCTCGCGAGACGCTTGGAATAAACGGGCATCGCGGCGACGATCTGAGCGGTGTCCTGTTTATTTATCTTTCGCCGCTCACCGGCAAACGAACGGGCGGGCGCATTCGGCTGAACAAGCCGCTGTCCGACGACGGCGGCAAGTACATAATGGAGCCGGGCTGTCGTCATCTCTATTTTCCGCCGAACGTGGCAGCTTTCCTTTCCGATGTAGTGGTGCCAGTGATAATCGTCGAGGCCGAAAAATCCTCTCTTGCCATCACAGCGCTTGCAGAACGCGTGGGCCGGAAAATGCTTGCCATTGCGATTGGTGGCTGTTCGGGATGGAAGCGCAAGATCGGGAAACGACTCCGGCGGGACGGAGACTCTACCGACGAAACTGGTCCATCCCCCGACTTGGATTTGATCACATGGCAGGGACGATGGGTGGTTCTCGCATTCGACAGTAACGCTTCGACGAGCCTCGACGTGCGGAAGGCGCGCCGCAAGCTGGCGAAAGAGCTGTCCGCACGCGGGGCAATCGTGGCCATCGCCGAAGTGTCCGCCGAGCCTGGAGTCAATGGCCCAGATGACTTAGTTGCAATTTCCGGAGACGAGGCCACGTTACGCATGCTGGATAGCGCTCGGCGGTTCGCCGAATGCGCGGTTGCCGAAGCCGAGAACGCCATTGCGGTGCTGGAAGCCAACAAAAAGTCCGATTCCCTACCGGCAATTGAAGCCATCGCTGCGATTGAGGACCCTAAGCGCCGCGCCTTGGTGATTGGCCGACTTGTGGCGTTGCGGCTACCAGGCGTGACCCGGAAATTTATCGAGCAGCAAGTGTGCGATCGCCGTGACGAAGCGGAAGCGGATAGCAAAAAGGCATCTGAATCCGCCAGGCGAGGCCGCCTAATGGCGATGGACATACAAGGGGCCGATTTGCTGGATGAAATCTGCGCGTTCATCCAGCGGTTCGTGTCCCTGCTCGGAGCTCAGGCGCAAGTTCTGGCCCTCTGGATCGTGCACACCCACGCCTTTGCCGCAGCGGATTGCACACCATATCTGTCCATCACCTCAGCCGAGAAGCAAAGCGGTAAATCTCGTCTGCAAGAAGTGCTCGAAACTATTGTTGCGAATCCTTGGTATACGGGGAGAGTCACAGCACCAGTGTTGTATCGCAAGGTTGATGCGGAGGGGCCGACACTTCTGTTGGACGAAAGCGACGCAGCATTCAAGAGCGGTGAAGAGTACGGCGAGGCGTTGCGAGGCATCCTGAATACAGGCCACCGGCGTGGAGGCAAAGCGACTTGCTGTGTAGGGCAGGGCGCGAGCATCTCGTACCAAGACTTCTCGACATTTTCTCCGAAAGCAATTGCCGGAATCGGGAGGCTGCCCGACACCGTGGCGGACAGGTCAATCCCGATTCGCCTGAAACGAAAAGCACGCGCCGAAAAAGTTGATCGGTTCCGCCTACGGAACGTGCGGACCCAGGCTGAGCGGTTGCATGAGCGACTGGAGGCCTGGTGCGCCCAAAACATTGAGCGGCTGCGCGAGGCCACCCCGGGTCTTCCCGAGGAGCTATCCGACCGTCAGCAAGACGGGGCAGAGCCGTTGCTTGCCATTGCGGATCTGGCGGGCGGCGAATGGCCGGAAACTGCGAGGCACGCGCTGGTGTTGCTCTGTTGCGGGGCGCAGGCCGAAGACGGTTCCATTGGCACGCTGCTGCTCTCCGACATTCGGCACATTTTCATAACGCAAGACACGGACCGGTTGCCGTCTGCCGAACTCGCCAGTGCGTTGGAGGCAATCGAAACGTCTCCGTGGGGCGAGTGGAATCACGGCAAACCGATAACACCCATCGGCGTGGCCCGCCTGCTGAAACCGTTTGACATTACTCCCCACCCTGTCCGGAACGATGACCGGGTTTTCAGAGGCTACGAGAAGACCGACTTTGGCGATGCTTGGGGACGCTACGTTGACCAGACCGACAAGGGAGAGAACAGCCCCGCCGGTAATCAACCGGGCCCTGCAAACGTTACAACGTTACAAGGCGCTCCTGGCGCCGCTTCGAGCGATTTTCAAAGCGTTACAACCAGCGAGGCTGTAACAGTTCAAAAAATCGAAAAACCTGCCAAGAATGGCCTTTGTAACGCTGTAACACCTTCGGGATCCCCTACCGACGCAAGAACGCAAGGGATGGAGGAGGAGTTGTGACTGTCGCCGATGTGGTGACCGAAATTGAAGCTGCGGGCGTCGCATTCCGGCTGGAAGGAGAGAAGGTCCGTGTCTGCTATCCCGACGATGAACGCCGCGAGGAGCTAGCCGGACGGATCGGCTTGCTTCGCCATCAGCGCGCCGAGGTCGCAGCCTACCTGAAGGCCCGGAGCGCGATTCCGCAGATGCCCGAAGGTGTACATCTGGTTCGCTGGGAACCCAAATCCGCTCCGATCGCCCTGACCAGGGTGGAGATCGTGACGGACGTGCCCAGGTTCGTCACCATGACATTGCTGGAACTACAAGCCGCCATGATAGGCGAGCGATGGTTAGCTGGGAACCGCAGCGTTCGTGAGCTGATTGAGCGACTGGAGGAGTGCGGGGTGCTGGTCGAGGTCGAGCGAAGCAATGCCAGTAGGACTCAACCGACGGACCTTGAGAGGTGAAGACTAGTGCCAGCTGCGCTCGGGACAATTTTACGATGTCCCCTGTGAGCAAATAAATGGCGAGTGCGCAAAAACTCGCGGCAATGCCGACGCTCACGGACCTACTGGGCGACCCAGCGAAAATCTCGGCGTTGACGATGGACGCGATCGCGGAATTGCGTGGCCAAATCGCCAAACTCGATACGCTATTGCTCAGTAGTTTGCTCACCGGAGAGCAGCCTCAGCCAGGCATAGACGGCGATCGGCTACTCACTGCGGCCGAGGCTGCGCGAAAACTCGGCGCCACGGAAGATTGGCTGTATCGGCACGCGAGCACATTGCCTTTTACAGTGCGCGTGGGGAAAAAGCATCTCCGGTTCAGTGAAACTGGAATAGAACAGTACATTCGACAGAGAACAGGACGATAGGAGTTTGAATTGATTGACAGTTGTATGGTCAGACGGATAGACTCCGCGCATGAGAAAACCGCCACGCAAGGAAAAGAAGCTTATCCCAAAACAAAAGAGATTCAAGACCACGCTTTACATGCCAGAGAATCTTTGGAAGGCTACTAGGATCCGAGCTATCGAAATGGACGTGGATGCCACGGACCTGGTAGTCGAAGCGTTGCAGCAATATCTCAAGAGAGGAGGCCGGTAATGAGAGGCGACGGCCGCATTTTCAAACGAGGCCCCTCATGGTGGATTGCGTACTGTCATCGCGGCAAAGAGATTCGCGAGAGCGTGGACAAGTATTTCCGTGACCGCGGAGACAAGTCCAAGGAGATCACCGACAAACACGCGGAAAGGCTGCTCAAGCTTCGTCGTGGCGAGGTCGGCGCTGATTCGCTCGGGGCGCAGGCATTCATCGGACCGCAACAGGAACGTGTGCTCGTGTGCGAACTATTGGACTCGCTGGAAACGGATTTGACCTTGCGGCAAGCACGCAGTTTGCCCGCATTAAAGTCACATCTAAAGAGAGTTCGAGCTTCCTTCGGTGACCGTCGCGCGGTTGATGTCAGCCCCGAGGCTGTGGACCGCTACGTCGAAACTCGGCTGTCTGACGGCGCAGCAAATGCGACGATCAATCGGGAAACCGGTTTACTCGCCCAAGCGTTCAAGCGGGGGGTCGAGCGCCAACGCATCAGCAAAGCGCCGAGAATCCGCAAGCTGTCCGAAAAGGGCAACGCGCGGCAGGGATTTTTCGAGAAAGCGGATTTTGACAAGATGGTGAAACATCTGCCCGACTATCTGGAAGGCTTCGTTAAATTCGGCTATTACTCCGGCTGGCGCCGTGGCGAAGTTCGCTCCCTTCAGTGGGTCGACGTGGATTTGGCTGCAAAGGTGATCCGCTTGCGGCCCGAGAACTCCAAGACTAGCGAGGGGCGTGTGCTAGTGCTGGAAGGTGAATTGAGGACAGTAATTGCCCGCCAATATGCTGCGCGTGAGTACGAAAATTCAGATAAAACCATCGGCGTGTCTGGCTATGTGTTTCACAGCAAAGGGACGCCCATAGGAGACATTCGCAAGTCTTGGGACGCCGCATGCAAACAAGCCAAGATAGGAGCGAAGATTTTTCACGACTTCAGACGCACGGCAATTCGGAATATGATTCGCGCCGGTGTTCCCGAGCGAGTGGCAATGGCAATCAGCGGTCATCGGACACGCTCGATTTTTGACAGGTACAACATCGTCTCCGAAGATGATCTGCGAACAGCGGTGAAAAAAACCAACGCCTACTTGCGGACCGCACCAAAGCAGAACGTCACAGCGTTCCCGGCCCGGAATAGTGCAGCTGCAAAATGACCTCCCGAATGTGAACTCGGACAGAACTCGGACAGTTGCACCATTTCAGTGCAATTTCCCCGCGGGCTGACTTTCCCTAAGTTATAGAAAAACAAACTAGAAAGTTTGGCTCCCCGGGCTAGATTCGAACTAGCAACCCTTCGGTTAACAGCCGAATGCTCTACCGTTGAGCTACCGGGGAACCGTGCGAGTAGACTCTCAATTTACAACAGCTTGCGGACTCGCGCCACTCTCCTTGTCTTGAATTTGAGTCCAAACTGAGTCCGACGCCGGTTTCAATTTTGCCATTTCGGCTTTGCCATGCTAGCCGAGTTTGCGAGTGAAACGGTCATCCATGGAGTTCGAGTAGGGATCGGCCACCCACCACTGACGGTGCGGGACACCTCACTGCGATCCACGAAAGAGCGCCGGGGTTGAACGACCGTGTGTTTAGCGTAACTGCCCGAAAATGGTGGCTGGCATGGCTCCGTGGGGTGACGGAGCGCGCATCCTAACCCAGTCGAAAGAGAACGATGCATTGAATCCGGTGCTCACGGTTGATGCAAGATAGTCGCCTCCACAGATTCGCGCGCCAAGATGAATGACGGGTTGATAGTTGGCGAGTACCGTGCCGTCCTGAAATCCAACGATGTTGGCTGGCGGCGGATTTGGATTTGCGGTAGCAACGACGAAGGGTGTTCCGTTGTTGTTGGCTTCAACCTCTAATCCGCTCATGTCCTGGTAGCCCACGGAGTTCGCGGTCCAATGGAAACTGCTGGGGTTCGCGCTGCAAACGAAAAGCATTTCCTGTCCGCGGGTGGTCTGCTGATACAAGAGATCCATTTCAGCTACGTTGTTGCCCAGCGACCAATCGGAACCGATAAATACCGATCCGCCCCCTCTTCCTGAGTGAGCCAGAAAGACTCCGTTCTCGATTCGCAACTCTCCGTGTCCTCCTGGAGTCGAACCTTTGTACCAACCTGTCGGGAGTTCGTTGCCCGCAAAATTCGCGTAATGCAGGAACACCGAATTGCCGTCATCATATAGTCCATACGTTGGACTGAGTCCGGGCGCCTCACCAGTAGTCGTCGTGTTTAGTAGATTCCGTTTTTGATCCGCAAAGCCCATATAGATGTTAAGGACGGTGCTTGCCGGGATTCCCTCAGGGAGTTGAATCCAGTAAATCGTGCGCGAAGCCACGTTTGAATTGCCCGACTCCAGCCAACTTTTCAAAATTCTCCCGTGGCTGTCGAAGAATTCCACGTTTTGAAGATTTGGGGCTTCAACAGAAGCGTAGCGAGAACTGTCGACGGTTAGCATCTGTTGAAACAGGCCGGGCACGGGCTCCGCTTCGTCATTGATTAAACTGATTTTTACCTTGTGATTGATGCCAGCAGGAGTGGTCGGTTGGTCATCGGCCGAGCTTCGTCCCTTCATCGCTACTAGCGCAAGAAGCAAGACAGCCGCCACGGCGATGGCCGCGACTGACATATATCTCCAGCCGCGTGTTTTCTTCTCCGATGCCCCTACCTCATCATTTCGCCGTCGCTCAGTGCGGATGGTCCTTGGAAGCGTGTCTGGATCACCACTGGCACGGCGCAAGTCTGAGACGGAATTCGTCGCGCGGGGAGGTTGTGACTCAGATGTTCCGCCGTTCGTTTCGCCAGCCAAGGCTCCCCGCGAATTATTCAGCCAATTGTCAATTTCACTCCGGTACGCGTAAACCGCTGCGCGGCCGCCACCTGGGAAGCGGCGGATCGGCAACGACCGTTCTTTTTCCCAGCGCATAACTGTGCGGAGGTCGCGGCCGAGGTACACCGCAATCTCTTTCCAGGTCTCAAGCCTGTCGCTGTGGTTTGCCGTCATACATGCCAAGTAATAGTGCGCTCGGTACGGCGGCGGGAACGGTAACTGCCGGACGGGAATGCATGTCAGTTGTTGTCACGTCCTGACAGTTGACGAAGTCTATATTTTTCGGTCATGAGAAGCAAGCGATCAGAACTTCCCAGCGCGTCATCGCCGGCCAGGTCGAAAGCGACGTGGCGTAACGAACAACAGAAAGCGCAAAGGCCGCACGAGGAATGGTTTAGAGGGAATTTGTCCA
>Ga0302324_100009198_pt1 | contig 20712 bp, 20 predicted proteins | sample Palsa_T0_1_FD_201949 | JGI IMG/M metagenome (GOLD analysis project Ga0302324, IMG submission 201949) | Peat permafrost microbial communities from Stordalen Mire near Abisko, Sweden - Palsa_T0_1 | ecosystem: Environmental > Terrestrial > Soil > Palsa > Peat permafrost | place: Sweden: Abisko...
AAAATCCGCCTCAAGCAACGCTGAATACCGAAAATCAATGAGAGATGGGCGCGGACTTGGGGGTAATCATCCCTTCTCTCTTCGTGCCATGGAGCGCCATGGGAGTACGCGCGGTGTTTCTTGTGGGCTTCATGGCCTCGGGCAAGACCACCGTAGGGCAGGAACTCGCCCAACGGCTGGGCTGGGATTTTGTGGATCTGGATGCCCAAATCGAGTCTCGTGAGCAGCAGCCCATTGCGGAGATTTTTCGGGACCGGGGGGAACATCAGTTTCGGCTGGTCGAAGCCTCCGCTCTTCGCGATCTGATGGAATCGCTCGACCGCGACACGGTGGTCGCGCTTGGGGGCGGAACGTTCGCACAACCAGGGAACAGGGAGTTGCTGCGGCCTTGGCCCTCTGTATTCCTGGATACGCCGCTCGACGATCTCTGGCGGCGCAGTCGGGAGGATGAGAAACGGCCTTTGCGGAAAGATGATCGTACCGAGTTCGCCCGGCTGCACGAGGACCGGCTGCCTTTCTATCGCGAGGCAACGGTGACGGTGGTAACCTCCGGCAAAGATCCAGCTTCCCTTTGCGTTGAGATCGAGAGTAGGTTGCACTTTGGGGGGCGGACCGAGGACGCTGGCTCATCCGAAGTTCCCCCTGGTCATTCCGGAACAGGAGAATCACAGTGAAGTTGTCGGTTTCCCATCGGCTGTTTGCTTCCCTGATGGCGGTAGTCTGGTGCGTGGCGGCATGTGGATCGTCGGCGTCGGCCGCTCCAGTGCCGAAGGAAAAGGACAAAGAACACGAGGGAAAGCTGGTTGACTCGGGTTCTTTCGGCGTGTTCCAGAGTGGCCATCGTGTCGGAACCGAAACGTTTTCGATTTATGAGACCGGCACTGGCAGCATCATTCGGTCCGAATTCAAGACGGAAAGTGCTCCCACCCAGGACGTGCAAACTTCCGAGTTGCAGCTTACCGCGGGCGGGGACCTGCGGCGTTACGAGTGGAGGGAATTGAGCCCGGAGAAGGCGGAATCGCAAGTGGTTCCCAATGAAGATTTTTTGAATCAGAAGTGGAGCGTTGGGGAAGAGAAAGAACACGAGCAGCCCTACTTGATGCCCGTGTCGACCAGCATCCTCGACGACTACTTCTTCATCCAACGCGAGGTTCTGGCTTGGAGATTTTTGGCGGCAGCCTGCAAACAGGAAAAAGGGCAGGTGCAGTGCCCGCCGAGGCAGCGCGCCCAGTTCGGAACGCTGAACCCGCACCAGCACGCTTCGGCGGGGGTAACCGCGGAATCGCTCGGACGGGAAAAGGTGACCCTGAAGCGCGGCCCGCAGGATCTGAACAAACTGGAACTGAAGAACGAAGCCGGGACTTGGCAACTCTGGCTCGACGATCAATGGAAGGTGATGAGGATCTCCGTTGTGGGAGAAAATACGCTCGTGGACCGCGATTGAAATGCAGTTTTCGGGCCTTCGATCTCAGGTCTTAGCTCTCAGGTCTCTGGATTTTTACGATCGAGTAGGCGTCACTGGGTTTCTGAAACCCGACCTGCCTTGGGATAACTCTTGACGATTATCGATTCACGCACGTCGCGGGTCCTGTTCACGGCATTGCTGTTCGCCCTGGGCTTGGGCTTTCTCTACGCGGCGCGGCGAACCCTGATTCTGTTCCTGTTCGCTATCTTCTTTGCTTACCTCATTAATCCTGCCGTCTTGCGGCTGGAGAAACTGTTTCGCAGCCGCATTTGGTCGATCACCGCCATTTACCTGTTGCTTCTCGTTGCACTCGGGCTGTTTGGCTTTCTGGTCGGCCCGAGGATTACCCGCCAAAGCTCCCGCCTGGGAGCATCCCTACCCGGGCTTATGGATAAGGCCGGCACCGGCCAACTCTCCGGCCAGATTGGCCAGCTTGCCGAACGGATCGGAAACGAGCACGGCTGGAGCGAGGAGACGCAGAACCGCATTCAAAGTTTTTTGATTACTCGCCGCGGAGACTTGGCCAACCTGGCGGAGCGCATCGGTGTGCGCGCGGCCGAGGCGGTACAGCAGGTGTGGGTGCTGTTTCTGGTGCCGATCCTGGCCATTTTTTTTCTGCGCGATGGTGGCAGCTTTCATGAAGTGCTGGTGGCGCTGGTACAGTCGCGCTCGCAGCGCGAGTTTTTGCAGGATGTGCTCCAGGATCTGAATCAGATGCTCGCGCAATTCATTCGCGCCCAGCTGACCCTGGCGGCGTGCTCGCTGCTGGCCTACATCGCAATTTTAGGCGCAATGCGAGTTCCCTATGCGCTCACGCTCGGTACCGCCGGCGGCGCACTCGAATTCGTCCCCCTGGCCGGGCCGCTGCTGGCGGGCGCTGTCATGATGGTGGTCGCCGTTCTTGCCGGATACCCGCACTGGGCTTTTCTGCTTTTGTTTTTATTGGTGTGGCGCATGATCCAGGACTACGTCATCTCTCCGCGCGTCATGGGAGTCAGCGTGGAATTACACCCGCTCGCAGCTCTGTTCGGAATTCTTGCGGGCGGAGAAATTGCCGGCATCCTTGGTGTCTATCTCTCCATCCCGGTCATGGCCAGCTTGCGCATCGTCTGGCGTCGCTGGCGCATCTACGCTGAAAAACGCAAGTTCGGACCGCTCAACGAGTATTCGTTTCCGCAAGAGTTGGGGAGAGGCACGAGCTAAGCAGGTCCCAAGTGTTCGGTCTCAGGTGGCAGATGCGCCCTCGATTGCGTGAGGGGTTTTCCCGACACCCGAGCTTCCCTAAGTGCCCGCGGCGGCATTCCCTGCCGAAATTTCACTGGTATAAAATCAAAACTTACCTTGTCTGCAAATTATGTCAAATAAGCTTCCGGTAGGAATCCTCGGTGCCACCGGCATCGTGGGGCAGAGATTTATTCAGATGCTCGAGCGCCACCCGTGGTTTGAAGTGAGGTGGCTTGCGGCGTCCGATCGTTCGGAAGGCCGGGCTTACGCGGATGCGGCGCGCTGGCGTTTAAAAACTGCCATCCCCGCCGACGTCGCTACGATGACGGTTGCGCCCGCCAAGCCCGAAGGCGCCCCGAAAATCATCTTCGCCGCCCTCGATGCCTCGATTGCCCGCGAACTGGAACCGCAGTTTGCCGAAGCCGGCTGCGCAGTCGTGTCCAATTCGAGCGCATTGCGCATGCAGGCCGACGTTCCACTGGTGATTCCGGAAGTCAACGGCGACCATCTACGCCTGATCGACAAACAATCCTGGCGCAGCAAGTCGGGAGGGTATGTCGTCACCAATCCCAACTGCTCTGCGATTGGACTGGTGCTGGCGCTCGCTCCGTTGCATCGCGCGTTTACGCTGGAGACGGTGATGGCAGTCACCATGCAAGCGGTCAGCGGCGCGGGCTATCCCGGCGTGGCTTCGCTCGATATTCTTGGCAACGTGATCCCCTACATTGCGAAAGAAGAAGAAAAGATGGAAGAGGAGACGCAAAAGTTGCTCGGGACGCTGAATGGTTCCGGCGTCGAGCCTGCTCGGTTCGCCATGAGCGCGCAATGCAATCGCGTTGCCGTCGAAGATGGCCATACCGAGTCGGTGGCGATTCGGCTCAAGAACAAGGCCACCGCGGAGGAAATCGTGGCCGCCTGGAATCATTTTCGCGCCGAGCCGCAGCATCTGCGCCTGCCGAGTGCCCCGGAACAACCGGTTGCCTATCTGACGGCCGCCGATCGTCCCCAACCGCGTTTCGATGTTGACCTAGGGGCAGGCATGACCACCGCCGTCGGACGCCTGCGCAAATGCAACGTGCTCGACTGGAAGTTCACGGTGCTCTCGCACAACACAATTCGTGGTGCCGCCGGCGCCGCGCTGCTCAATGCCGAACTTCTCCATGCGAAGGGATATTTCGCGTGATCGAAGAGCCCCCTACGGACCGAGCCCTCGATTTTTTTGTAGAGACACGGCTTCGCCCGTCTCCGCTGCGGGAGACCCTACCAGCCGCTTCTCTATGGGGAACCGTTTTCGCCCGTCCCCAGGAGCGCTCCCGCCCATGATTGTGATGAAGTTCGGCGGGACTTCCGTACAGGACGCAAAAGCGATCGAGCGCGTGGCCCACATCGTCCAGGGCCGGTTGGTGGACCGGCCGGTGGTGGTGGTGAGCGCCATGGCCAAGGTCACCGATTCCCTGCTCGCCATGGGAAAGGCGGCCGGGGGCGGCGACCGCAAGACCGCTCTCAAAATGGCACGCGCCCTGCGCGAACGCCACTATGACACCGCCGGAGAATTGCTCGGCACCGCCCTGTTCACGGAATTCCATGGCAACCTGGGCGCCGATTTCGAGGATCTGGACGAATTGCTGCGCGGCATTGGCGCGGTTGGTGAAATCACTCCGCGCACCTACGATTATGTTGCTTCCTTCGGCGAAGTGCTTTCGAGCAAGATCGTGGCTGCCGCGTTCGCCGCACGCGGATTGCCGGGCGTGCACGTCGATTCGCGACAATGTCTGCTGACCGACAGCAGCTACACTCGCGCGGTTCCCCAGCTCGAAGAAACCAACGAACGGCTGCGCAAGAAAGTCCAGCCTCTGGTTGAGGCGGGCAAGGTGGCGGTGATGGGCGGATTCATCGGGTCGAATCGTGCCGGCATCACCACCACCATCGGCCGTGGAGGATCGGATTTTTCGGCCGCGATTTTTGGCGCGGGGCTCAACGCCGAACGCATCGAAATCTGGACCGATGTCGACGGCATGATGACCACCGACCCCCGGCTTACTCCCGAGGCTCGTCGCATCAAGGTCATCAGCTTCGATGAAGCCGCCGAGCTTGCTTACTTCGGGGCCAAGGTTTTGCATCCGGCAACCGTGCTGCCTGCGGTTCAGCAAAATATTCCGGTCTACGTGCTGAACTCGATGAATCCCGCCTGTGAAGGGACCAAGATCACGGCGCGCGCCCCGCGCTGCTCGAATATTTTCAAGGCGATTGCGCTCAAGAAAAAGATCACGCTGGTGGAGGTCGCCTCGCCTCGTCGTCTGCTGGTGCATGGATACTTGAAGTCCATTTTCGAGGCCTTCGATCAGCACGGGGTGGCGGTGGACGTAGTGTCGACGTCGGAAGTGAGCGTCTCGGTGACGGCTGAGACCAACGAAGCCATTCCGGCGCTGGCCGCCGATCTGGCGAAAATTGCGGACGTGAAGTACGAGGGGCGGAAGGCGATTGTTTGCCTGGTTGGCGAGAATTTACGCGACACAGCCGGAATCGCCGCCAAGGTTTTCGGCATCCTTGAGGATGTGAAGATTCGCATGATCTCGCAGGGCGCCTCCGAAATTAATCTGACCTTTGTGATCGAGGAGGACGATGCCGCGGAGGTGGTCCGACGCTTGCACCATGCTTTTTTCGCCGAGGTGGATCCGGAAGTGTTTGCTTAGCGTCATCTCACCGAGGAGTATGCAGAGCGCACGGAGAAAACCGGGGGCTGTAAGAACCTAAGGTCTTCGCAGAATTCTCCGGGCGTACCGGGCGCTCCCGGCAGTTCAGGATTTCAGCATGAATCTCCTAATTCTAGGCCGTGGCAAGACAGGATCGCTGGTGGCAGAAGTCGCGCGTTCGCGTCGGCATCATGTGCACGTTCTCTCCGCCGCTGAAAACGTGGATGCCCGCGCTCTTACCGTTGATTCGCTTGCCGCAATCGACGGTGTGATCGACTTCACCACGCCCGCGGCGGCGGTCGCGAATGCGGAAGCGTGCATCCGCGCAAAGAAAAATGTGGTCACCGGAACAACCGGCTGGTACGAGCACGTGCGGCGCTTGCGCGAGATGGTGCTCTCGGCCGAGACCGGCTTCCTTTACGGATCGAATTTTTCGATCGGCGTGAACTTGTTCTTCGAGATTGCAGCGACCGCCGCGAGCGCTCTGAAATACGATTACTCGGGGCAGATTTTCGAGCGTCACCACGAGCAAAAAAAAGATGCTCCCTCGGGAACCGCGATCACCATCCAGAAGATTGTGCGCGAGACCGGGGGCCGGGAGGTCGAGATCGTCTCGTTTCGCGAAGGGGAGGCGGTTGGCATGCACGAGTTGGTCTTTAATTCTGCCGGCGACCGAATCTATTTGTGTCACGACGCCAAATCGCGCCAGGGATACGCCGAAGGCGCGGTGCGCGCCGCCGAGTGGCTGGCGGGGAAAACTGGGTTTTACGATTTTCGCAACATCTGGCGAGAGCTTTAGAGCGGTCCCGGATTGCGATCGAAGCCGGAGGCCAGCTGCCGAGCTCCGCTCGGCTTCGACGGGGCCCGCACACGGGCGGTCCCACACCGACAAGCCGGCTCCTGCAATCGTGTGCGAGAAGAGTTATTCTTAGCCTATGCAACTCCGGGGATGTGGTACGGCACTGGTCACACCGTTCTCCCAGGACGGAGCCATCGACGAAAACGCTTTGCGCGCTCTGGTCGCGTGGCAGGTCGAATCGGGCATTGATTTTCTGATTCCCTGCGGCACCACAGGCGAAACTCCCACCCTCACTCACGAGGAGTGGCTGCGCGTCATCGATGTAACCATCGAAGTCGCCGCTGGACGTGTGCCGATCGTGGCCGGCGCAACTTCGAACTCCACGCAAGATGCCGTGGCCAAAGCAAAAGAAGTAGCGGCTCGGCCGGGCGTCAACGCCATCCTTACCGCATCGCCTTACTACAACAAGCCGACGCAGGAAGGTCAATACCGGCATTTTCGCGCCATTGCCGAGGCGGTGGACAAACCCGTCATCCTCTACAACGTGCCCGGCCGCACCTCCGCCAATCTCGAACCTGTGACCGTGGCGCGATTGTGCGAAGCTCCAAATATCGCGGGCGTAAAGGAAGCAAGCGGCAACATGACGCAAATCGCCGAGGTTCTGAACCTAGTGCCCGAGCATTTCATCGTGTTGTCTGGCGATGACGCCGTGACTTTGCCGGTGATCGCCCTCGGCGGTGTGGGTGTGATTTCGGTGGCGTCCAACGAAATTCCGCGTGAAATGTCGGAGATGACGCGTGCCGCTTTGAACAACGACTGGCACACGGCACGCACCATCCATCGGAAATATCTTCCGCTGATGATCGCCAACTTTATCGAATCGAGTCCGCTGCCGGTGAAGGCCGTGCTTGCGATGATGGGCAAGATCGAAGAAGTCTATCGCTTGCCCTTGCTTCCCATGCGGCGCGACACGCGATCGAAGCTGCAAAAGGTCGCGACCGACGCCGGATTGATTGCGCGGCCCGCGGCTGCGACTGCCGCTGCTTCCGAATTTTATATTTATGAGAACTGGGCAGCGGGCCCGCATAAGGCGATGCTGCATCGCGCGTCCTGCGGGCAGTGCAGCTCCGGCAAAGGGCGCCCCGCCGGGCACGATCCCAATCATTCGCGCTGGCATGGACCGTACGGCAATCTAGCGGAGGCGCGCGAAGCGACTCATCAGATGCCCGGCGTTCTGATCCGCAGTGAATGCAAATGCGTGGCGTGAGGGGAGAACTCGGTCGGGTGCCCCATCCTTGCGCGTTCTTTGCCAAACAGAGGCATTCTGCGGCTGCTGCAATCGTGGGATTTATGGACGCCCTGAGCCTGCTAGCCAGCAATTCCTATGACAGATTCCCTATCCACTTTAAAGTTGGCCATCGAACATCTCTCGACGGGCGAAGCGATCGCCGATCCCGACGAGGCTCGTCCCATTTTTCTTGAATTTCGCGCGGCGCTGACCCGCGGCGAGGTTCGCGCCGCCGAAAAGATCTCCGGTCGATGGGCGGTCAATGCCTGGGTGAAGCAGGGCATCCTGCTCGGTTTTCGTCTTGGCGAGTTGGCGGAAATGTCGGATGGCGATGTGCTTACTTTTGTCGACAAAGATACCTTCCCGGCTCGCCGACTGACTCTCGCCGATCGCATTCGCCTTGTGCCCGGTGGATCTTCCATTCGCGAAGGGGCATACGTCGCGCCCTCGGTGATCTGCATGCCTCCTATGTTCATCAACGTCGGCGCCTACGTGGATGAAGGATCGATGATCGATTCGCACGCCCTGGTCGGCTCGTGCGCGCAGATCGGCAAGCGCGTACACCTCAGCGCAGCCGCGCAAATCGGAGGCGTGCTCGAGCCCGTCAACGCCGCGCCGGTGATCATCGAAGACGAGGTGCTGGTGGGCGGCAATTGCGGAGTGTACGAAGGGACGCTGGTGCGAGCTCGCGCCGTCTTGGGAGCGGGAACCATTCTGACTCGATCCACACCGCTCTATGATCTGGTGCGCGGTGAAGTGCACCGCGCGTCTGCGGATCGGCCGCTCGAAGTTCCCGAAAATGCCGTGGTCGTCCCCGGTTCGCGCGCGCTGAACCAAGGCAAGGGAGCAGAGTGGAATCTGTCGCTCTACACGCCGGTGATCGTGAAGTATCGCGACGAAAAGACGGACCGAGGCGTTGAGTTGGAGGAGTGGCTGCGGTCGTGAGGTGGCTGCGCTAGAAAGAAAGACAAGGTCCACTCAAGTCCCGACGGCGATTCCCGCGGGTTTCTCGGGGCGTCACCGCCGGATCGCTCCGGTGCCACGCCGGTTTTGATCAATCCACTGGAAGGAAACCCGGCTATCTTGCCAACACCGATCCCATCTTTTCCTGGCTCGAACGGCCAGAATCGCAAGCGGTTCGCTCGACGACTACGATGACGGAATTGGTCGTTCAGCCCGACCGGGAGGGCGACGAAGGGCGAGCCGACCAGTTCCGCGGCTTGCTCGGCAGGCTCACGATGGCATCGTTTCGGGGGACGCGCCCGAAAGTCGAGCCTGTTCCGCTGAAAACCTGCGTCGCGTTTCGAGATGCTTACCGCGGAAATGCGCCCGCGCCCGCGCACCCCACGCCCGCACGAAGTAGTAATTCAACGCACACCCGATGGCTGAGCTGGTAAGCGGAATCAGTCGTCCTGCCCACTTCTCCGCCACTTCAGAGCCGGCTTTGACAGCAATTCTCTGGATCACGCGTGGCACAAACTTGTTGACCACTTCCTTTTCCAGTAACTCGCGGCTGATGTCGACACCGGCGGCGGTGGCGGCTGCAACCCACAACTCAGCAATCTCGTCGTCGGTGTTCAACTCGAAACCGTAAATCAGGCTGAGCTTTTGGATGGTCCGCATGGTGATGGCCGAAAGAATGCCAAGGTCGGGAACGATGGTGAGAATTCCGCCGAGACCAAATCCGGCTCCCTCCGCGGCTGCCAGCTTCATCCCGGCACGGATCACCGACTCCGCCACATCGTCAAGCCGCTCCACGGGCAGCGCGTACACGCCCTGAAACGTTGCCAGCGGCAGGCCGTGCGCCAGACGCAACTGCATCAGGAAGCGTCCGGGATCAACTTTGATCGTGTCGTAGGTGCGGGTCAGCCCGCCCCGGATCGCGGCCTCGACGCGCCGCCGCATCCACGATTTTGTATCGTCCGGCATGTTTGAGGATGAGTGTATCAGCTGTCGTAGACGGGTTCCGGCAGAGACGCGGCTGGCCGCGTCTTGCGTCGCGAACGAGGCCGCGCAAGCCGAGACCAGGCAAGCCCCGTCTCTACACCAATGTCACGTGTGCTAGCATCGACCTTAGGAATGCCAACAGGAAAACTGCACATCGTTCCGCTGGGCGGGATGGGCGAGTTCGGGATGAACTGCATGGCCATCCGCTATGGCGATGACATCATCGTGGTCGATGCCGGCCTGATGTTTCCCGAAGCCGAGTTGCTGGGCGTCGACATCGTTGTTCCCGACATCTCGTACCTGCTTGAGAATCGCAAGCATGTACGCGGCATCATCCTTACGCATGGTCACGAAGACCACATCGGCGCCCTGCCATGGATTCTCAGCGAGTTGAACGTTCCCGTCTGGGGTACCGAGTTTACTCTAGCTTACGTCGAAGATAAACTCGACGAACACCAGCTTCTCGATAACTCCGACCTGCGCGAGATTCGTCCGGGAGAACGGTTCAAGGTTGGACCGTTCACCATTCATCCGCTGCAGGTAACGCATAGCCTGGTTGAATGTGTCGCACTCGCCATCCACACGCCGCTCGGCGTCGTGCTGCACACCGGCGACTTCAAGGTCGACCCCACGCCCACCGACAACCGCCTTTTCGATCTGCACGGTTTCGCCGAGTACGGCAAAGAGGGAGTGCTGTTGCTGCTCCAGGATTCCACCAACGTCGAGCGCAAGGGCTATACGCCGAGCGAGCGCGCGGTGCATCGCAAATTCGAAGAGGTGTTTGTCCGCACCAAGCGGCGCCTGTTCATCTCCTGCTTTTCGTCTTCGATTCACCGCATCAAGTTGACGGTCGACATGGCGCGCGAGCACGGCCGCAAAATCTGTTTCATCGGCCGCTCCATGAACAGCTCTTCCGAAATCGCCGAGGACTTGGGTTATATCCAGATTCCTGAGGGCATGCTGATCCATCCCGGCGAAATGAAAAACTTTGCTCCCGAGCGAGTGTGCGTTCTGATCAGCGGCACGCAGGGCGAACCGATGTCGGCGCTGTCGCGGGCAGCAGTGGACAACCACAAGCACGCGAAAATCGAAAAGGGCGATACCGTCGTTTTGTCGTCGCGCATCATCCCCGGCAATGAAAAAGCCATCTACCGCATGGTGGATCATCTGTTTCGTCGCCAGGCGTTCGTTATCTACGACGACGGCTCTTACCCGCCCATTCACGTCAGCGGCCACGCCAGCCAGGAAGAATTGAAGCTCATCATCAACCTGGTGCGGCCGAAATATTTTGTCCCGATCCACGGCGAATATCGGCAACTCACCTTGCATGCCGACTTGGCCGCGTCCATGACCGGGGCGGTCGGCAGCGCGCTGCTGATCGAGAGCGGAGACGTGCTCGAAATCGACGAGGCGGGCGCGCGCAAAGCCGGACGCGTCAACGTGGGTCGGGTGTGCATCGATTCCGGCTCGCGCACCGACGTGGTCGAAGACGTCGTCATCAAAGATCGCCGTCACCTCAGCGAAGACGGCTTTGTGATGCCGGTCATCGCCATCAACAAGCTCACCGGACGGGTTGAGACTTCGCCCGAGATTGTGACGCGCGGATTCAATCCGGGCGATAACGGCCTGATCGAGCGCGCCCGCGAGATTGTGATGGAAACGCTCGACGCCTCGAGCGCCGAAGAGAAAGCCGACTATGGCGTGATCAAAGAGAAAATTCGCACCGATCTGAAGCGCTTCATCTCGCGACAGACGCAGCGGCGGCCGCTGATTATGCCCGTGATCCTCGAAATCTGAGTTCCGCCAACCAACGGGTGCTTGGCTGGCGTTTCATGATCTCATCCAGCGCACTTCTACGTTAAGCGGCGCAAGTTCTTGCGGCGACGGGCTGCGGCCAGGCGCTGCACGCGCTCATTGGTCTCAGGATCAAGCTTCGAGCGGATGCTTGAAGGCCGCGACAACATCGGTACTCCAAGGTTGTTCCTCGGTATTACCACAGCATCGCCCGGCTGAAAATTGCTAGCGGTTGACCGGATATTCCGCGATCCAGTGGAAGCCGCGGTTGATCAGTAAGAACTTGGCGCGGTCAACCAGTTGCAGTCGCATATGAATCTTGTGGCCATCCATGTTGCCGTCGAGGACCAATTGATCCTGGGCCGGACGTTCGAAGAGGAAGTTGGCTTTCCAGTTCTTGTCGTTCGGTTTTGTGAGTGCAAGCGTGTTGTCGGCGACGTTGATCGAGGCGCCGTAGCGCGCGAAAGAATCGTCCATGCGCTGAAAGGCCATCGTGCTGGGGGAGTCGAAGATGGCGCGGCGCCATCGGTCATAATCGTTCAGGAGCGGCGATCGGAGTTGGCCGTCGATCGAAAGCTCGTCCACATTCCAGATGCCGTAGAGCGCCGACTTGGGGCGTCCGCCGCCGTATTGGTGCCAATCGTCCCAACCTCCATAGGCGGCTGTCCCTAGCATCCAGAGACCGAAGGCGATCTGCGCGGCGAAGGCGATGCGATTGGCGCGGCTCGTCTTGAAAAGTTGAGGTCGTGTGGAAGGCGCGACCGAGCGATTGCGGAAGAAAAAATCCTCCAGACGCTCTAAATCGGGCGCGACCAGGAACAGGGCCATTAGAAGTAAATGGAACGAGAAAAGCTTTACCGGAATGTCGTACGTCATGTTGAGCATGAAAACCTGGGTCATGTCGGCCACGCAGACGAGCGCGCCGAGCGTCGTCGTCCAGGGAATGATCAGCAGGATTCCTCCCAGCATTTCGGCGGAGCCCGCGAACGTTTCATAAGCCGGGGAGGCGCCGATCGAAGACCAGAGAACACCCATGGGAGAAAAGTTCCCGAATGGCTCGACTAATCTGGTGAGAATCGGAAACGGCATTTGCAAGGGAATGACTTTCGCCATGCCATACCCAACCATTTGTGAGGCGAGCGCAAAACGAATGAAAACCCGGAACCACTTGGATAGCGTGAGGTAGTTTTCGCGAGGGCGGTCGAGAACCGACCAGACAGCGGTTGCGAGCCCAGCGAAGACCAGCAGGCAGAATGCCAGGACCCAGTCGAAAGTCTTGTCGCCGCTGCCGCTGCCTGAATAGACCAGCGGGAGCTTGGCATGGAAAATATGGGCGGAGGTCCAGAACACGATCTGGCGCATCGGCCAAAGCGAAGATGGGTCGATGGATTCCATTTTGGGGATGGAAATCAGGCCGCCGAAGATTTGCGTGTACATGCAGAACAGTCCGAAATAGACGAAGGAGAATCGAAAAGTGACGCGAAGGCCCCGGCTCCAGTGCGGGTTTTGCGGTTCGTGCTGTGGTTGAACGACCGGGGAATTCGCCATTTCAAGGCCTCCGAGAGCGCCAAAGTTTACAACAAACCGTTCCCGGTTTCAGCCTCACCGAAGCCTCAGCGAAGACTCCTCCGAACCGAAGACTCCGCGCCGCGCAACCGAAAGGCAGGTCGCGACCAACAAAACCGTAGAATAGAAACCAATGGTTACTCTTTGCGACATTCAGCAGGCCCGCGCGCTCCTCGACGGCATTGCAGTGCGCACTCCGCTGTTTGAATGGACGGCGGCGACGGATCAGCGCAAGCTCTTCCTCAAGCTCGAAAATCTGCAACCGATCGGGGCGTTCAAACTTCGAGGTGCTTACAACAAGGTCGCTTCGCTCAGCGACGACGAGCGCCGCCGCGGCGTGATTTCCTATTCGAGCGGCAATCACGCGCAAGGCGTGGCTTACGCGGCACGAGCGCTCGGCGTGAAGGCGGTCATCGTTATGCCGAGCAATGCTCCGGAAAACAAGCTCGAAGCCACGGCGGCTCTGGGCGCCGAGATCGTCACCGTCGGTCCCGGCAGCGAGGAACGAAGGCTGCGCGCCGAGCAACTGGCCACCGAGCGCGGCTATGTGATCGTGCCTCCATACAATGACGAGAAGATCATCGCCGGCCAGGCAACTGTGGGAATCGAGATCCTCGACGATCTTCCGGAGGTTGAAACCGTGCTGGTACCGGTCGGCGGAGGCGGGTTGATCAGCGGCGTCTCGGCGGCCATCAAGCTCAGCGATCCGCTCGGTAGTCCCCGGCTTGGTCGACCCAAGGCGAAGGTGATTGGCGTCGAGCCTGAGCTTGCCGCCGATGCGCAAGCCAGCCTGCGCGCTGGCCGTATCGTCTCTTTTCGAGAGGAGCAAGTTTCGCAGACGATGGCGGACGGTCTGCGGACTCAGAGCATTGGCGCGATCAATTTCGAACACATCCTCGCCTATGTGGACGACATCGTCAGCGTTACCGAAGACGAGATTCGCGCGGCCACGCGCGCTCTCAGCGCGCATCCAAAAACGCTGGCGGAACCAAGCGGAGCGGTAGCGACCGCTGCATTTCTCTTCCACGCCGATGAGTTGCCCGACACCAAGATCAACGTCGCCATCGTCAGCGGCGGGAACATCGACCCCAGAGTGCTTGCCGAGTTGCGCAGTCGCTCTTCACTTATGACCTAGGAATTGAGAGGACGCCGGGTTTAGTCTTGTATGTTCTTGTAAGCTGGTTTGGGAGTGCTTACGGCATGCGCCCTGTGCTCTCGGCGTTGAGGGCGCGGTCGTTGCTGTTTTTCGTCTTTTGTCCTCACGCGTAATCGGTACACGTTTTGGTTTAGAAAAGCCGGAGGAATTCCGATGATTCGCTTTGGCATCGCAGGTTTCGGTTTGCACGCCGTGCGGCGGCTGATGCCGGGCTTCGCGCTGGCCCGGAATTCGAAGGTGGTCGCTCTGTCGCGCCGAGACGCGCACAAAGCACGCGAAGCGGCTGCGCACTACGGCATCCCGCATGGATTCGCGTCCACCGCGGAGCTCAGCCGCTGCCCCGAGGTGGACGCGGTGCTGGTCACCACGCCGAACGCTTGCCACTTGCAGGACGTGCTTAGCGCGGTTGCTGCCGGTAAGCCGGTGCTGTGCGAGAAGCCGATGGGCATGGACGCGGAGGAATGCCGCCAGATGGTTGAAGCGGCGCGCGAAGCGGGTGTTTTCCTGGGTGTCGCCCAGGTTTTTCGCTTTGAAGAAAGCACCGCAAGATTTCGGGAACGCGTCGCCGCTGGCGACATCGGCCGCCCGATTTTTGCGCGGGCGGAGTTCTCGTATCCGGGTTTAGGCCATCCCCGCACCTGGCTCTATCGCCGCTCGATCGCTGGAGGCGGTCCGATCGCCGACGTGGGCGTGCACTGCGTCGACGCCTTGCGTTACATCCTGCAGGACGAGCCCCGACTCGTGTTCGCTGCCGGTCGATCCGACCGACAATCGGGAGATGTGGAGGCAGCCGCAATCCTGACGCTCGAGTTTCAGCGCGGCACGCTGGCCTCGGTGCTGGTTTCGACGCGCGCCCAGTATCGCACCCCCTTGGAGATAGTCGGTGAAGCGGGCGTACTGCGGGCCGAGGATGCGCTCAATGTTGAGCGTCCCGTGGAACTCGAACTTCGGCGCAACGGAGAGCGCGTCGCTGAAGACAAAGTTTCTAACGAACGTGCTTACGCCAGGCAGGTGGACGCTTTCGCGGATGCAGTTGAAGGTCGGGGGGTGTTTCCAGCCCCCGGTCGTGAGGGCTGGCGAAACCAGCTCATTCTCGACGCTGCCTACCGCAGCCTGTCGTCGGGAAAGGCTGAACAGGTAGCGGAGCTTCCCGACCAGTCTGGCAGAGCTGAAGCGCGAATTGATGGGAAGGCGAGTCTCGCCGAGAAACTTCCCTGCAAATAAGAAGCGCCCCGGATCCAAAGGATCACAGGACGCCCGGAACAGCCCTCCCCCGGAACTGCTCACCCCCAAAATAAGGCAACCGGCATCGGGAGCAGAATTCCACGATTGAGGCATACGATGGCCCGACCGAGCCACTTGCAAGGAACCGAACCCGTGCTACCATGAGTCACCTTGCGATTGGTTACTACCGGTCGCACCCAGGGTTCTGGTAAACGGATCTCCCCAGGTCAGAGTTTCGCTCGCAGCGAGATTGCCCTGCCCAGTCCAAACCCACACAGTTGTTCCGTCTCGTAGGCGGTCCAACGCGCCGACTCGTTCGGCAGCGAGGATCTCGCGATCTACGAAAGCGATCTGATGTAACTGTGCAGCAGATTGCATTCCGGGATACGGGGAGCCTCGCGAAGCGGTTGTAACTGACTGATAATAGACGACCACAGCAACTTCAACGGTTGGAGTTGCAAGTGCAATAGAAACAACGGGCGGACCAACATCTTGAATGTAAAGGTTTAAGATGAAAATTCGGGGAGATCTCGAAAGGAAGCAAAATTTTGGAGGAAATTAAAATGAGGCGAGTGTTGGTTTTAGCATTCTTGGCATTAGCGTTGCCGATGGCCGCTTGGGCGGACGGTATCACGCTCATTAACGAATACGGTTCACTTTCGGTTGGGAATTCAGGGATCATTTCCCGCGGATCGGAACTCATAGAATTCAATGGTGTCCAACCTCCGGCGCATCACGATATGGGATCGGTCAGCTTCTCGACCGGCGCTCTGGTTAGCGGTTCGATCACGGCGGGCGGGACGTTTTCTGCTACGGGCTCCTCGTTTGTCGTGGACGGCGTTGGCAAGTACGGACAGCCCAGGGGAGCGATCTTTACCGGCACCTTTGTCGGTCCGATTGACTGGACAAAAGAGACCACGGGCCCGCACGGCAATACCGTCTACTACCAGCTGAGCGGCACGATCGAAGGCACGCTCTATAACGGCCGTTTCGTGACTGGAACGACTACCCAGGACATTTTCACCTCGAAGGACCAACTGTCCCAGGGGATCGCGCACATCGGTGGGGGTAACACGCATTTCAACACCCCGGAACCCGGCACCCTCGGTCTACTGGGGACGGGGCTGGTCAGCCTCGCCGCAACTTTCCGCCGCAAGCTGACTCGGGGCTAAGAGTTTTCTTGGTTCGCCCAGAACGCTCGACTCATAGCCCCGCCCCACCAAGGGCGGGGCTTTTGATCTTCGTTGTTTGATTGGACTGATCGGGTTCGCGGGGGGCCGATTCCGGGCCGAAAGCGTGTCCTCAAGCACGCGATTGCTGTTGGGTGTGCAGCAAATTGCAGTCACGGATTCGAAACAGGTACAAACCGCGGTTGTAAGCTGTTGAAAACAATACGAACCAAACTCCGACCGTTTTGGAACCCCAAGTGCCCAAAGAAGCACAGGCGACCCATGCCTTTGGCGTACGTTCAAAGGCAGATTTCTGGGAAACCGAGACAGGCTTGGGAGGAAATTAAGATGAGGCGAGTGTTGGGTCTAGCGTTGCTGGCATTGGCGTTGCCGATGGCCGCTTGGGCGGATGGAATTACGCTCACGAACCAGTATGGTTCACTTTCGGTTTCAGCTTCGGGTATTGTTTCGAGGGGATCGCAATTGACGTCGTTTTGCGTCGATCTAAGCTGCGTTTACCCTCCTGCGCACCGCGATTTGGGGTCGGTCAGCTTCTCCACAGGCGCTCTGTCGAGCGGCTCGATCGCGGCGGGCGGGACGTTTTCTGCCACGGGTTCCTCGTTTATCGTGGACGGCGTTGGCAAGTACGGAGAGCCGAAGGGAGTGATCTTTAGCGGCGTCTTCGTCGGTCCGATTGATTGGACAAAAGAGACCACGGGCCCGCATGGAAATACCGTCTACTACCAGCTGTCCGGCGCGATCGCGGGCACGCTGTATAACGGCCGTTACGTGACCGGCACGGCTAGCGAGGACATTTACACCACCAAGGACCAACTCGCCCAAGGGATCGCGCACATCAGTTCGGGCACCACGCATTTTAACACTCCGGAACCGGGCACCTTGGGCCTTCTCGGAACAGGGCTTGTCGGTATCGCCGCAATGTTCCGGCGCAAACTGACTCGGAATTAGACTCTCCTGATTCGCCAAAAACACTCAACTCATGGCCCCGCCGCAAGGCGGGGCTTTTGATTGACTCGGAGCCGGTCGACTCAGTTCTGTCTAGCCAGAACAGATCGAACCGAGATTGATTGGAACGCTGCTTTTCCCGTACTCCCCGCCTTGGATTACTGCGGTAACCGCCTGCGATGGCTTTATCGTTGACCTTAGTTTTCTCTAACCCTACATTCAGCGCAGGGGGTGGTATGAAAGATATCCACGAGGTTTTGCGCCGCAAGCAGGGTCAGTACGCACAGCTGGGCAAGCAGATCGAATTGCTGCAGCAGGCTGCCGAAAAACTGCGTGAAGTCGCGCCGTTGCTAGCCGAAACTGAAGGCGAAGAAGAGAGCGCAGTGCTCACGGAAGTAGACGAGGAAAACTCCAATTCAATGGCTGCCAAAGCGGGTGCTCAGTTCTCGCCCGCCGCGCCCAAACCCGGTCGCAGCGTAACTCCGCGGTGGCCGTAGAAGCAAGCGAGGAGGCCCGGTCCATGATGTTGCACACATTGCTGACGTCGAAGGATGACCTGACGGCGGAAATGCTGATTCAGGTGCTGGTGCAGTTCGGCGCTGCGGTGGATCGATCGAATGCGGCCGATGTCGCGGCGACGCGACTGGCGGAGGAGCGGTTCGACCTCGCCATTGTCGACTTCGACGATCGCGAAGGGGCGTCAAGTCTGCTCGAAGCTTGCCGCCGCCTTGAGGGTCCTGACCGCAAGCCTCCCGTCACCGTTGCTTTGCTGCCTGATGCCTCCGAGATCCGCTCCATCCTCGGCGCCGGCGCTCATTTCATTCTCACCAAGCCGGTCGAGCTTGAACAGGCGCAAAATACATTTCGCGCCGCTACGGCCGTGCTCAGACGCGAAAGGCGGCAATCGTCGCGGGTGGCTGTCCAGGCGCCAATTTCGATTCGCGTCGACGACAGCGATACCGTCGAAGGCATCCTGCTCGACCTGAGCACCGCTGGCCTCGACGTGCTGGCGGCCAAGCCGTTACCATCCGCCACTCAGGTTCAGGTTTCCTTTGAGCTTCCGGGAGGCACTTCGGCCATTCAAGGGACCGCGCAAGCCGTCTGGAGCACCGCCAATGGTCAAACCGGGTTCCGCTTTCTCGACCTGGACGACAAGATGCGCCAGGAATTGGCTGAGTGGCTGGCTGCTCGGTCCGGCGATGCATTGCCGGACGAACCCGACACGGTCAGCCAATGCAAACTGACCGATCTTAGTCTGGGCGGATGCTACGTGCAGACCGAATCTCCCTACCCTCAGTCCTCGGTCGTCGATCTCTGCCTGCGTGCGCCCGGGATGGAAATTCACACCGAAGGCTTGGTCCGGGTCATGCATCCCGGCCACGGCATGGGCATCGAATTCCCTGCCGGCACCGAACAACAGCGCCAGAGCGTCGCTGAATTCATCAACTTCCTCACCGGCCAGCCCGACGCCGCGCCGCTACTGGAAGCCTCTCCCCGCCAACTCGTAGCGAGGGTGGCCGGGGAAAGCGAAACCGATACGGAAACTGACGGCGAGGATCCACTCCTAGAATTGCTGCGGACAGGCACTGTGCTCGAAGAAGAAGCGTTTCTAGCCGAACTGCAGCGCCAGCGAACTCCGGCGGCTGTCAGTCAATAAACAGGCCCCCGCAAGAAAATGCCGAGAACCCGATCGACACCCCGTCTTTAATGTCGACTCAGCTCCCGGTGGTCGGTTCCACCTCGTGCTCGCGGACCACCTCAAGCACGCCCTCAGAACGGCTTCGGTACCCTTCATTTTAAGATCCGCTTCGGATGCAATAGAATTGTTCTTTCGCGTGAGACGCGAGACGCACCCACCACTGAAAGAGACTCTCCAGAGCACACAAGATGCAAGGTCGCGTCCTGGTGGCAACCTCGAATGCCGGCAAGCTTCGCGATTTCGCGGGGGCCGCCGCGCCGTATGGCATCACGATCGCAAACCTCCCGCACTTTTGTTCTCTGCCCCAGGTTCTCGAAGATGGCATCACCTTCGAAGAAAACGCGGGTAAGAAAGCGGAGTCCTACAGCCTGGCGGCGCCCGGCGGGTTGGTTCTGGCCGACGACTCGGGCCTGGAGATCGACGCGCTCGGCGGAGCACCCGGCGTTCATTCCGCGCGCTACGCTGGCCGTGATCGGCACAATCCTGATCCGCATAATAACCCACCGCACGCAGCAGAACGCAACAGCGACGACCAAGCCAACAACGCTCGCGTGCTGCGCGAAATGGAAGGTGTTCCCGAACAAAAACGGACTGCGCGGTTCGTATGCGTGCTCGCGGTCGCCCGCGACGGCCAAATTCTGCGCACCTTTCGCGGCACCGCTGAAGGCCTCCTTCTGAACACGCCACGGGGACAGAACGGATTCGGATACGATCCGTTGTTCTATTGTCCGCAAATCGGCAAGACGTTCGCGGAGCTGAGCGCCGAAGAAAAAGCGCTGTACAGCCATCGTGGCGCGGCGTTTCGCGCGTTCCTGCTGTGGTATCGGTCATCCTCGCCTTGACTTCGCTTCGCGCGCAAACCGATAATTATTAGTTTGCACATTTGAAAAACGTCAGGAGCAGTCATCGTGGCAGCAACTGCCAATCCCGTCGCTCCCCAAATTGAATCAGGCGTCGCTCCACTGCGCGCTGGGCAGGGAACGTCGTTCCTGCTGCGCCGTCTGCATTCCCTCAGCGGCGTCGTGCCGATCGGAGCCTTTCTTCTCGAACACTTCGTCTCGAACGCGGAAGCCTTCAAAGGTCCGAACGCCTACGGAAAGCAAGTCGAGTTTCTGAATAGCCTGCCCGCCGTTTTTCTGTTGGAGCTTTTGTTCATCTGGATTCCGATCCTCTACCACGGCCTCTACGGCATCTACCTCTGGTACCGGGGCGAGACCAACGTCGGCGATTATCCATGGGCTGGCAACTGGCTCTACGTCGCGCAGCGCTGGACCGGCATCCTCGCGCTCCTGTTCATGGCGCAGCACACCTACGTCCTGCGCTTCACCGGCGTGCACCTGCCGACGCACCCGTTTCAGGCCTTTGCCAAAGTTCAGGCGGAATTTGAACATCCCTGGATGATCGCTTTTTACGCAATCGGTATCATCGCGGCATCGTGGCATTTCAGCTACGGCCTGTGGCTGTTCGCCGCGAAGTGGGGCATCACCACCGGCGAACGCGCGCGATGCCGCTTGGGCTATCTCTGTCTCGCGCTCGCTCTCGGCCTGGTTTCGATCGGAGCGGCCAGCATGTACGGATTCCTGAGCACGCCGCCGTAGCCTTTGGATTCGAATTCGGGTTCGGACAATATCGCGGTGCGTTGAGAAAGATGGATGGGAGAGTCTTCGATCAAGCACAACCGGGAGGCAGGGCGTCGGCCCTGCCACCGGCAGCAATCAATGA